>Ga0184612_10000129_pt1 | contig 33647 bp, 37 predicted proteins | sample PLM3_60_coex_FD_133163 | JGI IMG/M metagenome (GOLD analysis project Ga0184612, IMG submission 133163) | Groundwater sediment microbial communities from an aquifer in East River, Colorado, USA - PLM3_60_coex | ecosystem: Environmental > Terrestrial > Soil > Riparian zone | place: USA: East... | reverse complement strand
GACGATACGCCGTCGCCGACCCGCCCGCGCTCCTCCGTGCCCAGCAGCGGCGCGCCGGTGCGCGATACCGGCCGGACCGGCCCGACGGGCCTGGAACCGGAACCGCAGCCGGGCAGCTGACGGAGAACTAGACTCAGTACGGAAAAAGCCCCGCGCTTTCGCGGGGCTTTTTTTGTTGGCTGTGCTGCGCAGCCGGTTTGTATAACGGCGGGTCATACGCCGTAATGCCTCGCGGACCGGGAAGCCATGCTGCATCACACGCCCCCGATCGCCACCATCGTCATCGGCCTCGTGCTGGCCTTTGTTTTCGGCAGGCGCGCCATCAACCCCAATCTGCCAATCATTGCCCGTGCCCATTCCGACGCCGAAGTGGATCATTTGCAGAAACTTGGCGCCGGCGTCACCATCATGGGCGAGCATGAGATTGCGCGGTCAATGATCGAATATGCAGTCTGATTTCTATTTGAAGCCTACGGGCATTCTCTGCCGCCATGCGGCGCAGCGCGGCGTTGCCGACGGCATCGCTCGCCCGCTTGCTGGCGGGGCGCTGGCTTTTACCGCCGTCGAACTGATCCGGCGCGGGGCAGGTGACCGGCGCGAGACCGTGACGTTGAGCATTGCTGATCTCCGTTCCTGCCGGTTGCGCGCCGAGGATACCTCCCGCTCGGAATCGATCGAAAAGGCGCTCAGTATCATCGCCGCGCCACGCGCCGAGTTTGCCGGCCTGACGCTCGACCGCCCGCGGCTCATGGGCGTGGTCAATGTCACGCCGGACAGCTTCTCCGATGGCGGCCGTTACCACGACAGCGATCACGCTATCGCCTATGGCCATGCGCTGATACAGGCGGGCGCCGATATCCTGGATGTCGGCGGCGAGTCGACCCGGCCGGGCGCGGCGCCGGTCTCGATCGAGGAGGAGTTGGCCCGGGTGCTTCCGGTCATCGCGGCGCTGGCGAAGGAAGGCGCTGTCGTCTCCATCGATACGCGCCATGGCTCGGTAATGCGCCGCGCCGTGGATGCCGGCGCCCGCGTGATCAACGACGTGACCGCATTGGCGGGCGATCCGCAGAGCCTCGATGCCGCGGCGAAGAGCGGCGCGGCTGTTGTTCTCATGCATATGCAGGGCGAACCGCGCACGATGCAGAAGGATCCTCAATATCGCGATGCGCCGCTAGATGTTTACGACTACTTCGCGGCACGGCTCGCCGCCTGTGCCGCCGCCGGCATCCCGCGCAATCGCATCCTTCTGGATCCCGGTATCGGCTTCGGCAAGAACGACCGGCACAACATCGCGCTGCTCGGCGATCTCGCGCTGTTGCATGGACTCGGCTGTGGCCTGCTGCTGGGCGTTTCCCGCAAGAGCTTTATCGGCCGGCTCAGCCGCGGCGAGGATGCGGCACATCGACTGCCGGGTACGCTCGCGGCGACGCTCGCCGGACTTGATCGCGGCGCGCAAGTTCACCGCCTCCATGATGTGGCTGAAGCTGCACAGGCAATCGCTCTTTGGCGCGCCGTTGTCCATGGTTCGAATGCGGAGCAGTTGTGAGCAGGGATAAGTCGCGCTCGCATGGTGCGTGTTAATGGCCTCGGCGCAGGTTAGGAATTTGTCACTGCTGCCGCCGTTGCTTCTTTCATCGCTCGGCTTGTAGAGTGCTCCCCTTTCGTTTGTGTCGGGGGACATTGTGGAAGCACCGCCGGATTATGTTCTGCCCAGCGAACCGCCGGCTGAGCCGCTACGCCGGCTTCTGGAATACTGGAATACCAAATGCATTAGCAAGCAACTGCCGAGAGACGGCAGGACATCGATCCCGCGCATGATCGGCAGGCAATGCGCCGCCATCACTCTCGCCTGTCCAGTATCCCGTTGATCTCCGCGAACGGCACGGCATCGCGGGCAAAGCCGAAGGTGCCCTGTTCGGCGACCTCCCGCGCGGCGCGCAGAAACGCGCCATAGGCCGCGCGCGCCATGGCCGACCCGACGCTGATGCGCTTCACGCCGATCGTCGCCAGTTCGGCGACCGAGAAACCGGCGCCCGACAGCCCCATCACCACATTCACCGGCTTGGGTGCGACGGCTTTCACCACCGCAGCGATGTGCTCGCGCGACGGCAGGCCCGGCGCATACAGCACATCGGCGCCGGCGGCCGCGAACGCCTGCAGGCGCCGGATCGTGTCGGCGAGATCGGGCCGGTCCCAGAGAAAATTCTCGGCCCGCGCGGTCAGGACAAAGGGAAAGGGCAGGGCGCGTGCCGCGCCGACGGCGGCGCGTACCCGTTCCACCGCTGCTTCGAACGGATAGATCGGCGCGCCATCGCGCCCGGTCGTATCTTCGATGGAGCCGCCGACGAGACCGGCATCGCCGGCGAGGCGGATCGTTTCCGCGCAAATCTCCGGCGCATCGCCGAAGCCGTTCTGCAGGTCCGCCGACACCGGCAGCTCCGTCGCCGCGACAATCGTCCGCACATGGGCCAGTGTTTCTTCGCGGCTCACATTGCCCACTTCGTCGGGACGGCCGATGGAAAAGGAAAAACCGGCGCTGGTCGTGGCCAGCGCCCGATAGCCGAACGACGCCAGCATCCGTGCCGTTCCTTCGTCCCACGGGTTGGGAATGACGAAGGCGCCCGGCTGCTCATGCAGGGCTTTGAACGCCGCAGCCTTTTCCTGTTGCGATGCCATGGACCCTACGCCGTCACGCCTGCCTTGCGAATGCCGTCCAAGAGATGCTCGAGACCGGCTTCGTGGCGGTAGGGCTCATGCTTGGCATGTTCGAGCATCGATCGTTTCGGCTCCTGGGCGATGTACCTCTCCACCTGGGCCCGGGCCTCGTCCAGTCGATTCGCCTGCGCCAGACTCGCGGCCAGATACATGAGCTCCCAGATGTCGGGATTGACGAAGTTGCGGCTGATTGCGGCGGCGGCCTCGCCATAATTGCGGTGGCAATAGAGCGCCATGCCGTGGGTCGAGGCGTACCAGTCCGGATGATTCGGATTAAGGCGCAGGCCTCGATTGGCCCAATCGAGCGCCTGTTCGGTCTTGCCCTCATAGGCCAGCAGCCACGCCTTGGCGACGATGGTGTGGGAATCGTTGGGATTCAGCTCCAATGCCCGCTCAAATTGCAGCGCCGCATCGTCGAACTCCCGGCGATAGAGACAGACTTCGCCGAGCACCCGATGGCATTGCCCGTCTGTCGGATCGAGCATGGCGCCGCGCTTTGCCAGGCTATAGGCACGATCCAGAGCCGGCGCCGACAGGTTGCGCCACCATTCCCGCATCTCCAGTTCAGCCAGCCAGGTATGGGCGATGGCCAGTTCCGGGTCGGCGGCGATGGCGCGCTCGAACATCTCCCGCACCTTGGGCTCTTCGCTGCGGTCGAAGGTCTGCTTGTACTCGATTCCCCGCAGCAGATAGTCGTAGACGGACATGCCGTCCGGGCGCTTGCGCCGCGCCGACCGGGCGCCGGCGCCGGCGATCTGCCCCGGCAAAGTAGCGACGATCATGCGCACCACTTCGTCCTGAACGGCGAAGACGTCCTCCTCGCTGCGATCGTACCGTTCCGCCCACAAAGCGTTTCCGGTCTCGGCCTCGATGAGCTGGGCCGCTATTCGCAGTTGTTTTCCCGACCGCCTGACGCTGCCTTCGACCACATAGTGCACGCCGAGTTCGCGGCCGATCTGCCGGATATCCACGGATCTGCCGCGATAGTGGAAGGACGAATTTCGCGAGATGACATGGAGTTCGCGGAACCGCGAGATCTCCCGGATGATATCCTCGGTCACGCCGTCGCTGAAATACACCTGCTCGGGATCGCCGCTCAGATTCTCGAACGGCAAAATGGCGATTGCCGGCCGGCTTGGCAGCGGCGGATATTGTCGCGTCGTCGCCGGCACTGCGGCGGGCGTCGCACCGCCACCGATGCGGATGCGGTACACCTGCTGCGGCTCGGTGAGATTCTTGAACTGGTGCGCGCCGAGATCCTCCACCTGGACCGAGGACTTGCCGCGCAGATAGCGCAGCACGGCGCTGGTGATGTAGACGTCGCCCGGCGTCGTCATCTCCTCCACGCGCCGCGCCACATTGACATCGTCGCCATAGACATCCTCAGGCTCGACGATAATATCGCCGGCATTGATACCCATGCGATAGGGCATGCGCTGCTCTTCCGGCAGCGCCGCCAGCCTCTCGGTCATTTGCGTTTGCATGGCGCAGGCGCATTCGACCGCCTGCACCGCGCTGTCGAACAGCCCCAGGAAGCCGTCACCGGTGGTCTTGATCAGCCGGCCGCCACTGGCGTCGATCAGCGGCTTGAACACCGTGTCGAGGTCCGACTTGAATTGCTGGTGCGTGCGCAACTCGTCGTCGGTCATGCGGCTGCTGTAGCCGACCGCATCCGCGATCAGCACGGCCGCCAAACGGCGTACGACAGCTCGCTTCGACACTGACCCCTCGTCGAACCCACATGTGAGAGAGCCGAAGCCTATCACGGCGGTTGCACGCCTGCTATGGCTCCGGGTGATTTATCTATACATTTCAGGATGTTCGCGCCACCCTCCGGTTTGGGCGAGGGCATTTTCCGGCACTCATCGAGTGTTATCGCTGGCCGCCGCCGAAAACCGGCAGCGCGCCGCCGACGCGGCCGCGGACTTCCCATAGTTTTATATTATCATACAATATTCGGAGATCAGCCTCGTGGGATTGGTTGTGAGTATGATGGCATTCAATTTTCGCATTACTGACGAAATCCGGACGGGTGAAAGCCCAATTTCTGTGTCGACTATTTCCTGCAAACGAAATACCCATCTTCCGGGCGTTGTCCAGGGCCGGTTTTGCGGTCAACCGAATCCGAGGTAGTGTCACGATCATGTCATCAGGCCCCTCTGACAAGCCGATTCGCCAGCTGTTCGGTACCGACGGCATTCGCGGCACGGCCAATAGCGAACCCATTACCGCCGAAACCGCTCTCAAGGTGGCGTTGGCGGCGGGCGCCCATTTCACCCGCGGCGACCACCGGCATCGGGTCGTGATCGGCAAGGATACCCGGCTATCCTGCTATATGCTGGAGTACGCTCTGACAGCAGGGTTTCTTGCTGGCGGCATCGATGTGCTGCTGACCGGGCCGTTGCCGACTCCGGCGGTGGCCATGCTGGCTCGCAGCATGCGGGCCGATCTCGGCGTCATGATTTCCGCGTCCCATAATCCGTTTCAGGACAATGGCATCAAGCTGTTCGGTCCCGATGGCTACAAGCTGTCTGACGAGGTGGAAGCCGCCATCGAAGCGCGCATGGGCGGCGATGCCGGGGCCGAAGCACGGGAACTCCCGCGCGGCAACCGGCTCGGCCGCGCCAAGCGGATCGACGACGCACCCGGCCGCTATATCGAGTTCGTGAAGAACAGCTTCCCCAAGGGCGCCACGCTGGATGGGTTGAAAATCGTCGTCGATTGCGCCAACGGCGCCGCCTACAAGGTAGCGCCCACGGTCCTCGCCGAGCTCGGCGCCAAGGTGATTCCCGTCGCCGTCGAACCCGACGGCACGAACATCAATCGCGATTGCGGCGCCACCGCCACCGCGATGATGCGCGAGCAGGTCATCGTCCATGGCGCCCATCTCGGCCTCGCCCTCGACGGCGACGCCGACCGGTTGATCGTCGCCGACGAACATGGCGAAGTGATCGACGGCGATCAGCTCATGGCGCTGATCGCCCGCTCCTGGTCGCGGGATGGACGGCTCAAGGGAAACGGCGTGGTGGCCACGGTGATGTCCAATCTGGCTTTGGAGCGCTTCGTGGAATCACTGGGCCACAGCCTCATCCGCACGCCGGTGGGCGACCGTTACGTGGTGGAGCGGATGCGCGCCGGCGGTTTCAATCTCGGCGGCGAACAGTCCGGCCACATCATTCTCGGCGACTACTGCAGCACCGGCGACGGGTTGATCGCCGCACTGCAGACGCTGGCGGTGCTGGTGGAGGCCGGCAGGCCGATGAGCGAAGTCGGCCGTGTGTTCGAACCCCTGCCGCAGCGTCTGGTCAGCCTGCGTTTCGCCGGCGGCCAACCGCTCAACGACGAAGAAGTGCAGGCGGCGATCCGTAAGGCGGAGCGTACGCTCGGCCATCACGGGCGCCTCCTGGTGCGCAAATCCGGCACCGAGCCGGTCATCCGCGTGATGGCCGAGGGCGAGGACGCCACGCTCGTTGGCCAGGTGGTCGATGATGTCGCCGCGGCGATCAAGCGCCGCGCCGGATAGCTGGTTGTCGCCCTCAAGCGGCCAGGATTTCCCGAACGCAGTTGCCGATATGGACGACCTCGTCGTCCGTGAGCACGTCCATGACAAAGCCGATCCGGTCGCCTTCGTGAATCCCAAGTACGGCCGGCGTTAAGCCCTCGAGCCGCCCCTCAACCTCGGTCGCCGACTTGCCGCAATGGGATCGGTCGAAGGTCACGAGCAGGCAGTTCACGGGCTCATCGACGAAGCGCTCATCCATGGTGAAGCATTTGGGCTCTAGCGTGAGGCCCTGGATGCCCTCGAGCCTGGCACGCAACAGAGCGACCTGCCGGACGTAGCCGGCGAACCGCGCCCCATGGTCCATCGCTAGCCATTCCTCCAGTGCCACCAGCACGGCGACGATAGTCTGCCGGTCCATCTTAAGCGGCCGGCCATATTTCAGGTACGGGCCTGATTCGTAGCGGGTGAAATGCACATTCGTCACTGCTTCGATCAGATCCTTTCGGCCCATGATAAATCCTCCGGCATTGGGTCCGCCGAAATACTTGGCGCTGACTGCGACGAGATCGGCGCCGCGCCGCAGATACCCGCCCATGATCGAGGTCGGGTAGTTCATGTAGGCGGCGTCCACGAAAACGGGTACGCCATGCCGCTGCGCGATGGCGGCGACGTCTTCGAGGGGCAGGGTGCCCGGCCGGCCGTCCAGATGCGCCGGATGAATCACCATGGCGGCCTGCCCGCCCAAGGCGGCCTCGAGCTGATCGCGGCGCGTGCCGTTGCGTGAGCCGATTTCGATCAGACGTGCTCCGGTCATGCTGACCTGGCGATCATATTTGTAGCGGTGGCCGGCCTGGATCAGGACTTCGTCCTTCATCCCGGAGGTATCCGGCAGACGCTCGGACTTGGTGCCATCGTTGCCAGCCATGCAGGCGGCGCTGCCGAGCATGATGGCCGCCGCTGCGCCCGGCGTGATTCGCGCGGCCGGAGCGCCCAGCAGCTGCGCCACCCGTTCGCCGGTCCGGTCGAGCAGCTCGGTCAGGCGCAGAAATGTGCCGTTGACTTCGTTCATTGCCGCCCAGACCGCCGGACTCGGCCGCGATCCGCCGAGATCGGTGTAGATTCCGCAAGCATTGATGACCGGGCGCACGCCCAGGCGCGTGAGCAGGGACGGTTCGGTAAATCGCGTGTCGTTCATGAAGAGACTCCGTTGACGCTTTCGGCGCGGAGATTGGGTCGCCTCGCGTGCATTGACCATTGGAAAGAGCCAAGGTGAACATGGGAGCGTCCGCAATCGATTCCGTCGGTTTGCCGGGCTTGCGGGCCAAGGGAGGTTGCGGTGGTCGGACGTGTCAACGATGTGGATCTGCGTCTGCTCCGGGTATTTGTCGCGGTCGTGGAGTGCGGCGGGTTTGCCGCCGCCCAGGCGCTGCTCAATATTTCGGAGTCGACAGTCAGCACCCACATGCATGACCTGGAGACGCGGCTCGGCTTTCGCCTCTGCCAGCGCGGCCGCGGCGGGTTCCGCCTCACCGAGGATGGCGATGCGGTCTATCGCGCAACCTGCGAGATGTTCGGTTCCCTGGAACGATTCCAGACCCATGTCGCCTCGCGCAAGCGGCAGCTCAGCGGCAGGCTTGTGGTGGGCATGCCGGACAATGTCATCAGCCATCCGGAACTGCCGCTCGCCGCCGCGGTCGATCGCTTCTATGACCGCGACAACGCCGTCCAGATCACCCTGCAGGTGTTGACGCCCCGCGATCTCGAACGCGGCGTGCTCGAGGGCCAATTGCACCTCGCCATCGCCCCGCGGCACCAACGCATCGCCGGCCTGCGCTATGAGCGGCTGTTCACGGAGGCAAACTACTTCTATTGCGCGAAGAAGCATCCGCTGTTCCTGCAGGCCGGGCGCAAGCTTGGGCTGGACGAGATCGCCGCCGCCGGCCTGATCAGCCGCGGGTATCTGTCGAAGTTCGATCACCGGTTTTTCGGCAGTTCGGCGCACGGCGCCACGGTGTTCAGCATGGAAGCGGCTGCCGTCCTCATCCTGTCGGGCCGCTTCGGCGGCTTCCTGCCGACGCACTATGCGGAGCGCTGGGTCGCCCTCGGTGAGATGAAGCCGTTGCGCCCCGATCTGCTCACCTATTCACCCGATTTCGACATCGTCACGCGTAAGGGCACGGAGACGACGCTGCCAGCCAAGACCTTCATCGTCGACTTGCGCGCGGCGGCCGCGGCCATCGCCAAAGCTCCTTGACCCGGCCGATCGGTACGTCATTGCCCGGGAGTCCGCAGAACCATACTTCAAGCCTTGCCGATGCATGGGCGGTGGGCGCCGTGCTCTGATGGCGCACGCTGGCTTCAACCGGGTGTGTGCAAAGCCCCGGTCAATGCGGAGGAAAGTGATGCGATTCAGTATTGGAGTGACATCGGCGCTGGCCGCTCTGGCAATTCTCATGGCGGCGCAGGCAGGGGCGGCGGACAAGGTCAAGGTCGCGACCGAGGCGTCGTTTCCGCCGTTCTCGAAGACCGAGCCCGACGGCAGCTTCAGCGGCTTCGAGCTCGACCTCGGCAACGCCGTCTGTCAGCGGGCCGGGCTCGAATGCGAATGGGTCAAGCAGGATTTCGACGGCATGATCGCGGCGCTGCTGGCAAAGAAGTTCGACATGGTCTTTTCATCCATGTCGATCAAACCGGAACGGGAGAAGGTCGCGGATTTTTCAATCGCCTACTACACCGACAAATACGTGTTCTATGCCCGGAAAGGCGCGTTCAAGGATTTTGCGGCGGACATCAAGGGCAAGAAGGTGGGCGTCTACGCAGGCTCGACCCAGGACCAGTATGTGCGCCAGTATCATGCGGGCGAGATGGAACCGGTCGGCTATGAGACGGCCGACCAGATCCATGCTGATCTGGTCAACGGCCGTATCGACCTTGCCTTCGGCGAACAGCTTCCGGCCAAGGACTTCCTCGCGAAGCCGGAGGGGCAGGAATTCGAGATCGTCGGCCCGGTAGTCGATGATCCCGCTGTGTTGGGCAAGGGCGTGGGCGCGATGTTCCGCAAGGACGACCCGCTCAAGGCCAAGGTCGATGAGGCAATCCGCGCGGTCTATTCCGACGGCACCTACGATCAGCTGCAGGCGAAATGGTTCCCAGGCTCGGATATTCGCGCCGACAAGCTGTGGTAGTCTGGATCGTTCTCTGAGCATTCGCGAGGGCCGCCGGCGGAAAGGAACCGTCGGCGGCATTTCCTGATGGGCAAGGCTGCATGGATTGGTCGCTCTTTGCCATTGGCGCCACGGGATGGGGCGATGAGATCCTGCGTGGTTTCCGGCTGACGGTCGTTCTCGGTCTGGTCGCCGTGGGCTCCGGCACGGCGCTCGGGCTCTTGGCCGCCCTCTGCGAACTGTCACGCCTGCGGCTTTTTGCCTGGCTCATTGTCGCCGTCAATCTCGTGCTCCGCAGCGTGCCGGAGCTGTTGGTCATCTTTCTCATCTACTATGGCGCTGCGTTCGCTCTGCAGGCGCTGCTATCGCCGTTCGGTGTCGATGGTTTCATCGAGATCAGCGCCTTTTGGGCGGCAGTGATTTCACTGGCTCTGATCCACGCCGCCTATGCCAGTCAGGTCTTCCGCGGCGCGTTGACGTCGGTTCCAGCGGGCCAAATCGAGGCGGCGTATTCCCTCGGCATGACGCGGCTCAAGGCGTTCGCGCGCATCAAATTGCCGATCGCAATCCGGCTGGCGCTGCCCGGTCTTACCAATCTTCTGCTGACGACTCTGAAGACCACGCCGCTCGTCTCCGCCATCGGGCTGCAGGATTTGATCCGCGCTGCCGGCGAGGCCGGGCAGAATACGAAGTACTACTTTCAGTTCTATATGACGTCGCTGATCGTCTACCTCGTCATCGCCGGCGGCGCATTCGCCTTCCAGGTCTACTCCGAGAATCGACTGTTCCGGTACCTTCGGCGGGAGCCGCTCGCATGATCATGGACCTGGAAACCCTGATCGCAAGTCTGCCGGTCCTCTGGGCCGGTGCGCTGCGCACGCTCGAACTGATGATCTACACGCTCCTGTGCGGCTTCCTTATCGCTCTGCCTGTCGCATTCGCGCGAAATTCGTCTGCCGCCGGTTGGCGCGCTTTCGCGCACGCGTTCATCTTCGTTTTCCGCGGCGCTCCGCTCCTGGTCATCGTATTCCTGCTCTACTATGGGCTGCCGCAGGTTCCCGGGATCAAGCAAACGCCGGTATGGCTGCTGATCGAGCGGCCAATGCCCGTTGCGGTGCTCGCCTTGTCGCTCAACTCCGCCGGCTTCCTGGCGGAAATCATCGCCGGCGCCCTGCGCAATGTTCCCGTGGGAGAGATCGAAGCGGGACGCGCCTTCGGCCTCAATTGGCTTCAGGTTCTATGGCGGATCATTGCCCCGAATGCGGCGCGCCTGGGCATCCGGGCGTATGGCAACGAGGTTGTGTTCGTGCTGAAAGGGACGGCGGTGGTCAACTTCATTACCATCACCGATCTCGTCGGTGCCGCGAACCAGGTCTATTTCAACACCTTCGATCCGATCACGCCGCTGCTGGTCGCGGGTGCGATGTATCTCGTCGTTGTCTTTCTCATTCTCGGGCTGGTGGGCTGGGCCGAGCGCCGCCTTACCCCATGGAAGCATGTCCGCATCGCGCCGGTTCGGATGTCGGCCGCGGCAGTACAGGAGGCGAAATCGTGAAGCGCAGAATCATCAATTTGGGAAATCCCGAGGGTCTGCCGTTCTCCGATGCCGTCCGGTTCGGCGATCTCGTCTTCGTATCCGGAATGGTCGGCTTCGACGAGAGCGGCGCGATCGTCGCCGGCGGCATCGCCGCCGAGACCGTTCAGACGTTCTGGAACATTGAAAAGATTCTCGAACCCGCCGGTTGCGCGCTCGCCGACGTCGTGAAAGTGAACGTCATCTTGACCGATGCGCAGGACTTCGAGGCATTCAACGCCGCTTATCGCGACATCTTTCCCAAGGATCCGCCGGCCCGCGTTTCGATGGTGGCGCAACTGACGATCGATGCGCGTATCGAGGTCGACGTGATCGCGGGTGTCGCGCCACGAACAGGCGCTGCGCCGGATGAGTCCTAGGTTCTAGCGCCCGCGCGTTTGCGCCATCATGTCGGCAAGAGCGGCGTTGGCGGGGTCGCCGGTTTCGCTCAATCCGCGCTCCGTGCCGAGCCGATCCGCTTCCGGCCGGTTCTGGCTCAGCTTCCATTTTCCTTCAAAGCGCTCGACGGTGAGCTCGATGCCGACGATGCCCTTGAGTTGCGCGCGAACGAAATCTTCCGGCGCGTCTTCGACCTTCCAGGGATGGGCACGTCCGGATTCGTGGCGCGTTGTGAGACGTCCGACTAGATCCCGCAGCCAGGCCGTGTCCTCGATGATTCGCAGCGCGCCATAGGCATGCACGGCCGCGTAATTCCAGGTCGGCACCACCTTGCCGGTTTCTGCCTTGGTTGCATACCAGGAGGGTGAAACATAGGCCTGGGGTCCGGCGAAGATCGCTAGTGCCTGGATGTCGGCATTCAGATCGCGCCATTGGTTGTTGGCGCGCGCTAGATGGCCGATCAACCGGCCATGGGGCGCGGGTTCCGGATCGAGCAACAGCGGCAGGTGATTGGCCACCAAGCCGCCGCTGTTCAGCGTCACCAGAGTCGCGAACGGATTCCGGCCGATGAAGTCCTGCAGCACCGGCAGGCGGTCCTCGGTAAAATGCGGCGGCATATACATGGCGCGCCCGCTAGACGACAGACAGTGTCGGCGCCGGCCCGGTGCGCAGCAGATCGACGACGATATCCAGCGCCCGATCCAGATCGCCGACCGAACGCGCGGCACAGGTGCAGATGCGGATCGCGTCCGGTACCGGCTGGGCGGTCGCGAACACATCGGCGGGCTTCAGCAGTACGCCGCGCGCCTTGGCCTCGTTGGCGAAATCGGTGCCATGCCAGGGTGCCGGCAGATTCAGCCAGCCATGGAACGCCGTGTCGGAGGCCGTGTAGTTGAAACCGGTCAGCTTTTGCCGCACCAGCCGCTGGCGTGCGATGCCCTCGGCGCGGTGGCGGCAGGCGAGTTCCCGCGCCGCGCCGCTTTCGATCATCATCGTCGCGACTTCCGCCATCAGCGGGGGCGCCATCCAGATGGTGTGACGGATGCCGTCGGAAATCGCGGCGCGCGACGGTCCTGCGATATAGCCGATGCGCAGCCCGGGTGCCGAGGTCTTCGACATGCTGATGATGTAGTAGCTGATCTCAGGCGCATAGACGGATAGCGGCGGCGGGCCTTCCGGCAAGAGGAAGCCGTAGATATCGTCTTCGACGATGACAACGTTGTAGCGGCGTGCGATCTCGGCGATCCGGCGTCGGCGGCCATCGCTCATGGTGGCGGTCGTGGGATTCTGCAGCGTCGGCGTGCAATAGAGCGCCTTCGGCTCATGCTGGCGGCAGGCCTGCTCGAACGCCTCGGGGATCAGCCCTTCGCCGTCGATCGCGACACCTTTGAGATTCAGCCGCATCGTCGTCGCCAGCGCCTTTATGCCCGGGTAGGTCACCGTCTCCGTCAGCACCCAATCGCCCGGCGCGGCCAGCGCGCCCATGATCACCGCCATCGCATGTTGGCCGCCCGCGGTGACGACGACGCGCTCGGGATCCACTGGGAAGCCCGGCCGCGACATGAACGCGGCGCCGGCCGTGCGATGACGCGTGATGCCGCAATGAGGCTGATACTCCAGAAGCCGCGGCAGGCTGTTGCTGGCCGCGAGATGTTGCAGCGCCTCGGCGATAATCGGCGCCGCTTCGGTTGACGGCGGAAAATTGAGACTGAGATCGATCGGCCCGCCGGCGGCGCTATCAGGCTCGGGAATCGACAGCGCCCGCATGGTGAAACCCGGTGGCCGCACATAGGTGCCGCGGCCCACTTCGCCGCTGACCAGCCCGCGCCGCTCCGCCTCCTGATAGGCGCGCGTGACCGTACCGACGGTAACACCGAGTCGATAGGCCAGATCGCGGTGTGTTGGCAGCTTGATGCCTTCTTCCAGTTTGCCCGCGGCAATGTCGGATGCCAGCGCATCGACGATGGCGAGATAGCGAGCACGGGGCGATTGGCTGATGTCGGGTTGCCAAATTGTCATGGGTACAATGTTTATGTTGACCCGAATTGTCTGTCAATCGAATATAACAATAGTGAACAATTCGACTTTAGAGGCAAATTGTATGCACACAATAGACAGAACTGTGCTCGATTTTCGCGGTCGGTCGCCCCGGTCCAGAGGCCTCCATCGGCTCATTGTTAGAGCAGTCGATTGGCTTTCAATCTGGTACCATCGATCGCGCGAACGTCAGGCTCTGCTGTCGCTGGACGATCACATGCTTCGCGACATTGGCCTTTCCTCGGCCGATGTGTGGAACGAAGCACGGAAACCGTTCTGGCGTAGGTAGCTCTGTGGACGACGCAACACACGCTCGTCCTATGGGGGGCCAGTTGGACGTTCCGATCTACCAGGTGGATGCTTTCACCGGGCGTCTGTTCGCCGGCAATCCGGCGGCCGTCTGTCCGCTGGAAAAGTGGCTGCCGGATCAGATGATGCAAGCCATCGCCGCCGAAAACAATTTGGCGGAGACGGCATTCTTTGTCCGCATCGGCGACGACTACGAATTGCGCTGGTTCACGCCGACGGTGGAGGTGGATCTCTGCGGCCATGCCACGCTGGCGACCGGCTTCGTCATCATGACCAAACTGGCGCCGCAAAAGACCACGGCGCGCTTTCACACCAAGAGCGGAATTCTGAACGTGTCGCGGGACGGTCCGCGCTATACGCTCGATCTGCCGTCGCAGCCGCCGAAACCGGCGGAGATGCCGGGAAGATTTCTTGCCGCCCTCGGCCGGCCACCGCAGCAGGTGCTGGCCGCCGCAAAATATCTCGCGATCTATGACAGCGCCGACGATGTCGCGGCGCTCGCGCCTGACCTCGTCATTCTCAAGGATATCGACAAGGACGGCGTCATCGTCACGGCGCCCGGACCAACCAGCGGCGCGAACGCCTGCGATTTCGTCTCGCGCTATTTTGCGCCTCATGCCGGCATTCCCGAAGATCCGGTAACCGGCGGCGCCCATTGCACGCTTATTCCCTATTGGGCGCAGCGTCTGGGCAAGAGCAAGCTGCATGCGCGGCAGATTTCCGCCCGCGGCGGCGAACTCTTCTGCGAGGACCAGGGCCGCCGCGTCAGCCTCGCCGGCCAGGCGGTGCTCTATCTCGAGGGCCGCATCCGTGTCTAAAACCCTCGCCGCAACGCGCATCGAGATTCTGCCGGTACGCACGGCGGATGAGATCGCGGCGGTCAGGGACCTTTTCCTCGAATATGCGAAGTCCCTGAGCTTTAGTCTTTGCTTCCAGGACTTCGATCGGGAGCTGACGGAACTGCCGGGCGGCTATGCGCCGCCGGGGGGACGACTGTATTTGGCGCTGGTCGATGGCGAGGCGGCGGGCTGCATCGGCCTGCGGCCGCTACAGGCTGACGTGAGCGGCGACGGCCGCTGCGAAATGAAGCGCCTCTATCTGCGGTCAAAGTATCGCGGCCTCGGCCGCCGAATGGCGCAGCTGATCGTCGCGGAGGCGCGCGGCATCGGCTATGAATGCCTGGTGCTGGATACGCTGCCGACCATGGATGAAGCGCGGGCACTCTATGCCAGTCTCGGATTTCGGGAAATCCCGGCCTACTACCACAATCCCATTCCCGGCACGCTCTATGCGGAGTTGGATCTGACGCGCTAAGCGTTGCCGCGCCCCAAGGCGCCCGGCGGGACGATACAAGACCCAATGCCTTGCTATACTTCGATCATGGCCGAACTATTCACGGATCGAAGCGGCTATCCTTCGGGCGTACGTCATGATAGGGAGGCGCAGCCATGATCACCTGTTTCATTCGCTATGAAATCGACCCCTTCAAGGTATCCGCCTTCGAGGAATACGCGCGTAACTGGGGCCAGGCCATACCGCGCAACGGCGCCGACCTGATCGGCTATTACGCCCCCCACGAGGGATCGAGCACGACGGCCTTTGCCGTTTACAACATCGAGAACCTTGCCGAGTACGAAAGATATCGCGCGCGGCTGCGCGACGATCCCCAGGGCCGTTCGAATTTCGAGTTCGCCAAGCGGGAGCAATTCATCCGCCGCGAAGACCGGATCTTCCTGCGTCTGGCTTCCGCGCCCCATGCGGCGGTGATTCATCCATGATCGCGGTGATCTTCGAGGTCTGGCCGGCCGAGGGCGAGGCATCGCGGTACTTCGACATCGCCGCTGCCTTGAAACCGGAACTCGAGGCGATCGACGGATTCATCTCGGTCGAGCGGTTTCAAAGTCTCACCGATTCTGGAAAGTTCCTGTCGCTCTCATTCTGGCGCGACGAAACGGCTGTGCGGCAGTGGCGCAATACTCAATCACACCGCGCGGCACAGGCGAAGGGCCGCGCCGGTGTCTTCAGCAACTATCGCCTGCGCATCGCATCCGTGATTCGCGACTATGGCCTCGATGAACGCGACGAGGCGCCGCCGGACAGCCGCGCCGCGCACGGATAGATATTCGAACGGACGAGAGGCTCCGGCGCGTGGTGCCGGAGCCTCCCTGTTCAACGACCGATGATAAAAGCGCCGGTCCTTATGGCAGCAGCACCTTGTCGACGACGTGGATCACGCCATTGCTTTGATAGACGTCCGCTTGCGTGACGACGGCCTTGCCGCCCTTGGCGTCGGTGATGACGACCTTGCCGTTTTCGACGCTGGCGGTCAGCGTCTCGCCGGCCACGGTCTTGATCGGATGCATGCCGCCATCCTTCTTGATCATGCCCATCAGCGCCGCCGCGTCGGCCTTCACGGCGACCACGTGATAGGTCAGGATCTTGGTGAGATCGCCCTTGTTCTCCGGCTTCAGCAGCGTGTCCACGGTACCCGCCGGCAGGGCGTCGAAAGCGGCGTTGGTCGGCGCGAAGACGGTAAACGGTCCGGCGCCTTTCAGCGTGTCGACAAGGTCCGCCGCCTTCACCGCGGCGACGAGGGTAGTGTGATCCTTGGAATTCACGGCATTGTCGATGATGTCCTTCGACGGATACATCGCCGCGCCGCCGACCATCACCGTGTCTTCGGCTTGTACGGTCAGCGACGTCGAAAGCACCAGCGCGAAAGCCGCGGCGGCAAAGGGCAGAATCGTCTTCATGGTTTGGGTCTCCTCCAATGCTGACGTTGAAACGTCCGGCGGCGGAAGGCCGATAGCCATGGGCGCCGCGATCACGCCCGGGGTTCCGATCCGGACTCTTTCTACGGCTGATGCAACAGGAGGGATGCAGGACACTGCGTCAAAAAAGCCGCTCCAAATCGTGGCTGCACGACTGCATTTCATTGACGCGTTGCAGCATAATCCATAGGATGCGGCGCTTTTTGTCGAGCACGCGACAGTGAAAGATCGCTTTCCTCCATGAAACCGGCCCTGCGTCCGCGAAATCCCTGCTTTTCCTCCGGCCCCTGCGCCAAACGGCCGGGCTGGTCGCTGGCGGCACTGCAAAAGGCGACCCTTGGGCGGTCTCACCGCTCGAAAGAGGGCCGCGCCAAGCTGGCCGAGGTTATCGAGCGCAGCCGCCGTGTGCTGCGGATACCAGCCGACTACAAGCTCGGCATCGTGCCGGCGTCGGACACCGGCGCGGTGGAGATGGCGCTCTGGTCGCTGCTCGGTCCGCGCGGCGTCGATCTCTTTGCCTGGGAAAGTTTCGGCAAGACCTGGGTCAGCGATGTGATACAGCAGCTCCGCCTGAAAGACGTGCGCACCTTCGATGCCAATTATGGTGCGCTGCCCGACCTGAAGCAGGCCGTCCGCGACCGCGACCTCGTTTTCACCTGGAACGGCACCACCTCGGGCGTGCGCGTGCCCAACGGCGCCTGGATTCCCGCCGACCGCGAAGGGCTTTCCATCTGCGACGCCACCTCGGCCGTTTTCGCGATGCCGTTGCCCTGGGACAAGCTCGATGTCGTCACTTGGTCCTGGCAGAAGGTCTTGGGCGGCGAAGCGGCCCACGGCATGATCGCCCTCAGCCCGCGCGCGGTGGCGCGGCTTGAGAGCTACAAGCCGGCCTGGCCGCTGCCGAAAATCTTCCAGCTCACCAAGGGCGGCAAGCTGATCGAGGGCATCTTCAAGGGCGATACCATCAACACGCCCTCCATGCTGGCCACCGAAGACGCGATCGACGGCCTGCGCTGGGCGGAATCGATCGGCGGGCTCGACGCGCTCATCGCCCGCAGCAACGCCAATCTGGTCGCCATCGCCGCCTGGGTGGACAAGACGCCCTGGGTCGATTTCCTGGCGCGGGATCCAGCGACGCGTTCTTCGACTTCCGTCTGCCTGAAGCTCACCGATCCAGGTTTTGCAAGATTGGACAACGCATCGGCAAATAAACTTATCGACAAGCTGACGGGACTGTTGGAATCCGAAAACGTGGCGTATGACATCGCCTCTTACCGCGACGCGCCGCCGGGCCTGCGCCTCTGGGCCGGGGCGACGGTGGAGCGCGCCGATCTGGAGGCGCTGTTCCCCTGGCTCGAATGGGCCCATGGGGAAATCAAGGTTCCGGCCTAAGGATAAGGACATGCCCAGTGTATTGATCGCCGATGATCTGAGCCCGCGCGCCCTGGAGGTGTTCGGCGAGCGCGGCATCGAAACCGAAGTGCGTATCGGCCTGAAGCCGGCCGAACTGGCGGCGGCGTTGAACGGGCATGCCGGTTTGGCGGTGCGTTCCGCCGCCAAAGTCACCAAGGATGTGCTGGCCGCCGCGAAGAGCCTGAAGGTCGTGGGCCGCGCCGGCATCGGCGTCGACAATATCGATGTGCCTGCCGCCACCCAGCGCGGCATTGTCGTCATGAATACGCCACACGGCAATTCGATCACCACGGCCGAGCATGCCATCGCCATGATGATGGCGTTGGCGCGCCAGATTCCCGCCGCCGACAAATCCACCCATGCTGGCAAATGGGAGAAGTCGCGCTTCATGGGCGTGGAGCTCTCGGGCAAGACCCTTGGCGTCGTCGGCTGCGGCAATATCGGCGCCATCGTCGCCGACCGCGGCCACGGCCTGAAGATGCGCGTGCTCGCCTTCGATCCTTATCTTTCGGAAGAGCGCGCCCGCGATCTTGGCGTGCAGAAGGTGGAGCTGGACGATCTGCTCGCCCGCGCCGATTTCATCACCCTGCACACGCCGCTGACAGACTCGACGCGCCACATGATCGACGCCAAGGCGCTGGCCAAGATGCGGCGCGGCGTGCGCCTGATCAATTGCGCCCGCGGCGGCCTGATCGACGAGGCTGACCTGAAGACCGCCCTCGAAAGCGGCCAGGTGGCGGGCGCCGCGCTCGACGTCTTCGCCGAGGAGCCGGCCCGCGCCAATCCGCTGTTCGGCATGGATACAGTGATCGCCACGCCCCATCTGGGCGCCTCGACCGCCGAAGCGCAGGAGAAAGTCGCGATCCAGGTCGCGGAGCAGATGGCGGATTTCCTGCTCACCGGCGCCGTCTCCAATGCGCTGAACATGCCGTCGGTGACGGCGGAGGAGGCGCCGCGCCTGCGGCCCTATATGGCGCTGGCGCAATTGCTCGGCTCCTTCGCCGGGCAGCTCACCCATTCCGGCCTGAAAGGCGTGACCATCGAGTATGAAGGCCACGCGGCGGAGATCAACACGCGGCCGATCACCGCGGCGGCACTCGCCGGCCTGCTGACGCCGCTCTTGGACAGCGTCAACATGGTCAATGCGCCGGTGTTGGCGCGGGAGCGCAACATCGAAGTGACGGAAATCCGCCACGACCGGCCCGGCGATTATCAGACGCTGATGCGCCTCGCCGTCGTCACCGACCGCCGCTCGCGCGACGTGGCGGGCACGCTGTTCGGCGGCGACAAACCGCGCATCGTCGAGATCAAGGGCATCCGCATCGAAGCCGAGCTGGGCCGCCACATGCTCTACACGACGAACGAGGACAAGCCCGGCTTCATCGGCCGCCTGGGCACGCTGCTCGGCGAATCCGGCATCAACATCGCCACCTTCCATCTCGGCCGCAGCGCGCCCGGCGGCGACGCCATCGCGCTGATCGAAGTCGACCAGGCGCTGGGCGAGAACCTGCTCGCCCGCGTCCGCGCCATCCCCGGTGTGGTACAGGCGGAGTCGCTGGCCTTTTAGAGCAAGCGCGTTAGCGGTTGATTCCGGCGCGTCCGGCATTCGCCGCATAGCCCCCTATTATTGGCTTCGGCGCGGCCTTGACGCCACCGGCCCAGAAGCACATCGTTGACGGAACCGCACGGGATAAGAATCCCGTCCATGGCCGGGCAGGCTTCGCTTCGGGGGGCGCCACATGCCAATCGGTCTTGTCGATGTCGTTATCATCCTTCTTGTCGCGCTGGATCCGCCGCGGGGATCGAATCCCGGCGTTGTCTTCGCGCGAGCGCAGACCCACTGATCCGCGGCGGCGGCCAGTCGCTAGGGATCATCGACGCATGGCGAAACCGAAGGAAGGCGAACGATGACCATTCAGGACGGTTCCTCTTCCGGAGTCGAGACCGAGCAGGCGCCTCAGCCTCCGGCGAAGCCGGTCGCCGCAGCCAAACCGAGGGCGCCCGCCAATCCGGTCCGGCGATGGACGCTGACGATCCTCGCCTTCTGCGTCATCATCTTTGTTTACACCCTGTTTTCCGATCGTCTCGCGCCCTATACGCCACAGGCCGTCGTGCAGGCTTACATCGTCGGCGTCGCGCCCGAAGTTGCGGGGCGGATCGTCGAGGTCAACGTCGTCGACAATGAGCAGGTCAAGGCGGGCCAACTCCTGTTCCGCATCGACCGGGAATCGTATGAGATCGCGGTCCGGCAGGCGGAGGCGCGGCTCGCCACGGCCGGCCAGAACATCGGCGCTTCGACGGCCGGCGTCAGCGCGGCCGAAGCCAAGCTCGCCGAGGCGATCGCCGGGCGCGAGAATACTCGCGAGCAGGCGGCGCGCGTGCTGACGCTGGTCAAGAAGGGCATCTACGCCAAGGCGCGGGAAGACCAGGCGAACGCCCAAGTCAAATCGGCCGAAGCCGTCGTACAGAAGGCCGAGGCGGACCTCGAAGCGGCGCGACAGAGCCTCGGGCCGGAGGGCGCGGACAATCCACAGATCCGCGACGCACTTGCCGCCTTGCAACAGGCGCAGCTGAACCTCGTGCGAACCGATGTGTTCGCGCCGGCCGACGGGCTTGTCACCAACCTGCAGATCACCGTCGGGCAATATGGGAGTCCTGGTCAAAGCCTGCTGACCTTCATCGATGTCGGCGATGTCTGGATCAATGCGGATTTTCGTGAGAACAGCCTCGGGCTGATTTCGCCGGGTGCTCCCGCCGAAGTGGTTTTGGATGTGCTGCCCGGACAGGTTTTCCCGGCGACTGTCGAGAGCATCGGCTGGGGTGTTGCGCGCAGCGGCCAGGCTGACGCCGGCGACCTGCCGACGGTGCGCAATCAGAGCGGCTGGATCCGCGATCCGCAGCGTTTCACCGTTCGGCTGACGCTGGCCACGGACAAACTGCCGGCGGGAGTCCGCTACAACTCGCAAGCCAATGTCATCGTGTACGCCGACGAAAACTCGATCACCGGCGCGATCGGCCGGCTGTGGATCAGGCTCGTGAGCATCCTCACCTATGTCATCTGACGCCACGCCTGCCGCTTCATCGCCGGCGCCGGCAATCGCGGGGCTTGCCGCACAGCGCATGGCGCTGCGCATCGGCTTCGGCGCCGCGCTGGGCTTCGTGCTCGCAGAGTTTACGGGAGCGCCGATCTTTTTCCTGGCGCCGCTTCTCGCGGTTCAGCTTCTCGCTTCCATGCAACAGCCGCCGACGCTGCGGCAGGGAATCGGTCTCGTCGTGCTCATTGCTGTGACCAGCGGCGTGACGCTGCTTCTGGCCGGCGCTTTTGCCAGCCGGCCGCTGGTCTATGTTGTATTGATCGCTGTGACGCTGTTCTTCGGCTTTCTGCTGGATACTGCCGGCAAGACGGCAACCGCCGGCAATTTGCTCACGATGACGGCAACGATTCCGCTGCTTGTCACTCAGTCGCTCGAGTCGGCGACAGCGTTGGCCGGCAGCTTCATCGGCGCGACGGCCATTGCCGTGCTGACGGCATGGCTCGCCTTCGCCGCATTTCCGGGCCCGCCGGCCGAAACGATGGCGCCGCCGCCGGTTCGTCGGGCGTCGCCACGCACCGCGCTCGTCAATACGCTGCTGCTGTTTCCCGTGCTGCTGCTGTTCATGCTCGACGGTCGCACGACCTTCGTCGTGCTGATGGTGATTATCGCGATCATCCGCCAGAGCGACCGCAGCGCCGGACCGCGCGCGATGATCGCCTTGCTTGCGGGAAATTGCCTTGGCGGGCTCGTCGCCACGATCGCCTTTGCATTCGTCACGCTGCAGCCGTCCTTCGTTTTCTTCCTCCTGATCGTGCTGCTGGTCGGCCTGACATTCGGTGCCCGCGCCGCCGCCGGCGGCGCACAGGCACCGTTGTTTTCCATCGCCCTCGCCAGTTTCGTCATCCTGTTGGGTATCGGCGTCTCGCCGCTGCCGGCGGAATCGGGCGAAGCCTTCACCGCCCGCCTGTGGAATGTGATGCTGGCGGGCGTTTACGCCGTCGGCGCGATCAGCCTGGTCTCGGCACCGGCCGCGAACGTCGCGACGGCGTCCTCAGAGAAGGAGCCTGTTCGTCCATGAAAATCCTGGATACTCTGGCGCTCAACGAATCGCGATAAGGTCACCGGATTTCGCTTTGCCTTATCGGCGATCTGCGTGCGTGCTGCGACTGCCCGGACATCAGGCATTTGATCTGGTGATCCGATAAAAGAGGCGCTTGGGAAACAAGCGCTGCAAAACGACCAAGAGGGAGGCTCTGTGGCATCGGCGGCGATACCCGGGGCCTTTCCGCCCACGATGATCGATGTCGAGGTCGACGGCAAAACCTACCAGGAGATGCATGTCGATGGCGGCACCAGCTCCCAGGTCTTCGTCTACCCGCCGTCACTGAATGTGGGCAGCACCGGAATCGTCCGGGAGCGGCGGCTCTACGTCATCCGCAACGCCCGCCTGGACCCGGACTGGGCGCAGGTCGAGCGTAAGACCTTCAGCATCGCCGGCCGCGCCCCATCTCCTCCCTGATCCAGAGCCAGGGCGTGGGCGATCTCTATCGGATCTATCTGATAAGCCAGCGCGACGGCGTCGACTACAACCTCGCCTACATGCCGAGAAGCTTCACCCGGACGCTGAAGGAGCCGTTCGAAACGGCCTACATGAAGGAACTGTTCCAGATCGGCTACGACCGCGCTGAACGGCTACCGCTGGGCCAAGGGGCCGCCGGGTTTTGCCGTGGCGGAAGGCGAGGCTTCGCCGTGAGGAGGCGAGGGAGCGCGGATGTTCATCGCGCATTCCTAGCCTGCTTCTCCTCACCCCTTCTGCGTCGGCTTCACCGCGCCCGCCGTCGGCGTCGCGTTGCGGCTGAAGCTGAACGGCCGCTCGGGGCCCCTCTGCTGCCACTCGAGGACCAGCGGCACATCCGCCTTGGGCTTGTAGTGGTCGGCGGCCCTGGCGATCGCCTTGAGCTTGCCGATCCGGTCGCTCATCGCGGCGTTCGTCGATGCCGAGCGCGCGCGGTCCTCGGGCGACCGCCGGTCCCGCGACTTGACCGTTTTCAGCTTGGTCATGCCGATATCCGGGAAATCCGGCTCAAGATCCGCCACCACATCGAAGGCCGCGATGGCCAGGTCGTAGAGCCCGAGTTTGCGCAGGATCCGCCCGAGATCGTAATAGGCGTCGGGGTTCTTCGGCTCCCGCTCGATGCCCTGGCCATAGGCGTCCGCGGCCTCCGCCAGCTTGCCCTGCGCCTGCAAGGTTGTACCCAGCAGGAACGAGGGTTCGTAGCCCTCGGGACTTCCTGCGAGCAGGGTCTTGTACAGCTCCATGGCCTCCGCCTGATTGCCGCGCTCCGCTGCGATGCGCCCCAGGCCGTAGAGGGCCGCGACGCTGCGCGGCTCGATTTCGAGAACCAGCCGATAGCCGACCTCCGCCTTCTCCTTGTCGCCGGCGCGGTGGTTCTGCAGCGAACGCTTGATAGCGACCGACACGCAATGCTTGTCGAGCTTGTCGCCGAGATTCTTCTTGTTCTTCGTTTCGACGACGATGGTCTTGATCCGGTGCTCCTCGACGCCGAAGGAATACTTGTACGACTCGTTGCCGCGCAGGAAGTCATAAATGGTGATGCCGTTCTGGATGGCGTGGCGGATGCTGTGCGCATGCAGCACGACGCCCGGCGGCGGGCCCTTGAAGGTCTGGTCGCGCCCGCCGGCGAAGAACAGGAAGGCCTTCTTTTTGTAGTCGGCGAGAATCGCCAGGGCGCCCACCGGCCGATCGCCCTGCCATAGGACCGGCAGGAACAGCGATCCCGCATCGAAGACGTGCCGCAGCATCACCCGGTTGTTCTCCAGGATCCCGGCCAGGCGCGTGCCCTTCTGGTCGCCCCAGCGCTTGGTCCAGAACTTCAGCAGGATCTCGATGTCGCGGTCGATCGTGTCCTTATCCGCAGGGATGATCCGCAAATCCTTCGAGATCTCGAGCTGGCGCAACAGACGCCGGATCTTCTGCCGGGTATTGGCGCTCAGCTTGGTGTCGAGATAGGCGTCCCAGTCCCCCGGCAGCTGTGCCACGGGGCAAATGCCGAGATCGATATCGTCCTGGATTTCGGCCGCCGTCGTTTCGACGTTGAAATCCTTCCGGCGCAGTGCCTTCAGGAGGAGGGTGACGCGCTCGTCGGAGGTGCGGATGTCCTGCAGATGCAGTTGCCGCCAGTTCAGCTGCCTGATCCCATCGGCGATGGCGGCAATCGCCTGCTCCTGCATCTCAGGCCGGCAGATGAATCCCGCATAGTCGGCGAAGTGGTTGCCGCCCATATGGATGACGTTGTAGAGCTCGCCGGTCTTTCGTTCCTTGGTCTTGATCCAGAGCGGGAAGAAGGCCGCATAGTCCGGCGACTCGCCCTCGGGCCGCACTGCCAGGATGAGCGAAGGATAGGTGACCCGCTTGAGCCAGTTGAACATCCAGGTCCAGGACAGGAAGAAATGCGCTTCGGGGTCGGCGTCATAGACCGCCTCCCATTGCGGCTGCAACTCGGTGAACTTCTTTTGATCGTCGATGATTTCAACAAGCATGCTTCCAGCCTCGATCCATCAGATGGGGAGAATGAAGTTCAATCGTTTCTACGGTTCCGTGCGGCCGGTCGGCTTCCCCTCGGTCTTACCCCGGCATGCACTCTTTTTTCCACGCATTGCGGCCGTAATTTGGCGCAAACTTGTGGCAAGAGGATAGCATTTCCCACCGCCGATTTCCTGTGAAATCGGACACAGATTCCGCGCCCAAGGCGTTTAACCAGTTAGGAAATTGGCGCAAAACGCAGCGCGCTAACCTTAATGGCTCATCCCACCCTGGCTCACCCGAGCCGTGAGGAAGAATCCGTTGCCTTGCGCCGCCGCACGGGTCAGCAGTGGGCACTCAACAATGGAAGGCCAAATCCCATGAAGCTCTACTCCGGACCCCTCAGCCTGTTCTCCCGCAAGGTGGAGATCGCGCTGCATGAGAAGGGCCTGCCTTTCGAGGCGGAATATGTGCCGTTCACCCAGGACGGGGGTTACGAGCCCCGGCATCCCGCGGTGCTGGCGGCCAATCCGAAGCGCCAGGTGCCGGTGCTGGCCGACGGCGATGTCACGCTGTTCGATTCGACGGTGATCATCGAATATCTCGAGGATGCCTACCCGTTGCCGCCGCTATATCCGAAGGGTGCCGCGGCGCGGGCGCGCTGCCGCCAGCTCGAACTCGACGCCGATGAGATTTTTTTCCGGCCGGTGATCAATCTTCTCTACCGCACGGAGTCGGCTCCTGCCGATCCGCAGCTTCGCGAGCAGCGCCAGCGCGAGGCGCAGAAGGCCGAAGCCGCGCTGCGCGACCATTATGCGCGGCTCGAGAAACTCCTCGCCGGCAGGGACCATTTCTGCGGCGCCTTCTCCGCCGCCGACATCGGCATGTTCATGACCCTGCATTATTCCCTGCGCCTCAACGGCCCGCGCCTTGACGGTCATCTCGACCTCGCCGCCTGGCACAGCCGGGTCGGCGCCCGCCCAGCCTTCACCCGCGTCACCGCCGAAATCGCCACCGCCGACCAAAAGCTCTCCCACCCCCTGCAGCCCTAGCACCCGCCCGCCACACGAGAAAATCTAATGCGACGGGTGAGAACTAATCGTTCGTCAGCAGGCGTTTAATGGGCCAATTCTTGGGTCAGAGCCCCGTGGCAATGCGGGTAACCCAAGAGGTGAAGTCATGGATGGCGGCAAATATTGGACCCTGAACCAGGTTCAAACGGCGATGTCCTATGCGGTGCCGACCGGCCAAAAGCCGGTGTCCTACAACTACGATCCACCGCCGGGCGTACCGCGCCGCTCCGGCCAGTTTGCTGATCAAACCGTCGCCATCCGCGATGCCCGGCCGCTGATCCCCAACCTGTCGCTCGACCGCGAGGGCTTCCAGCTGGTCCGCCACGACACCCAGGTGAGCGACTTCTATGACGAGGACGAACTGAAGCGCGTCTACTACTCGGAGGTGGAGGCGCTGGTGAAGCGCGTCACCGGCGCGGTGCGCGTCCACATCTTCGACCACACCCTGCGCAACGGCGCCGTCGCCGAACGCCCGAGCGACAACGCCGGCGGCCAGCTCATCCGCGAGCCCGTGCTGCGCGTGCATAACGACTATACCGTGAAATCCGGGCCGCAGCGCGTGCGCGACCTGATGGGCGCCGATGCCGGCGACCTGCTGACCCGCCGCTTCGCCCTGGTCAACGTCTGGCGGCCGATCCGCGGGCCGGTGGAGGAGAAGCCCCTGGCGCTGTGCGATGCGCGCAGCGTCGCACCCCAGGATTGGGTGGCGACCGATCTGCTCTATCCCGACCGCATCGGCGAGATCTATTACGTCGCCCATAATCCGGGGCAGCGCTGGTTCTATTTCCCCGACATGCAGCGGGAGGAGGCGGTGCTGCTGAAAGTCTATGACTCCGCCACCGACGGCCGCGCCCGCTTCAGCCCGCACACGGCCTTCGCCGATCCCAACTCGCCGGCGAACGCGCGCCCACGCGAAAGCATCGAGCTCCGCACCCTTGTCTTCTTCCCGGAGGAGCGTCGGGCCGCCGCCTAGCGTAAACGCGAAGCGTCTATCGCGATCGCCTGGCGTTTGTCCCGCCCGGCTTGTCCGGCCGCCCCGGCCCCGCTAGCCTCGCACCATCGAGGTTAGCGAGACGGGGACCATGGCCAAGCTGATCTGCCCTCATTGCGGCAAGCCGGGCATCGCCGCGTGGCGCAAGCAGTTCCTCGGGCCCGCGCGCAGCATCGCCTGCGACGCCTGCGGCGGCCGCGTCTCCGTGCCGATGTCGTCGCTGCTGGCCGCGCTTCCCATCGTCGCCGGTATTCTGCTGGGCAGCCAGTTCGGCAATCCGGCCGCGCTTTGGATTTCCGTGGCCATAGGCGTCGCGCTGACGGTCCTCATCCACACGAAATTCGTGCCGCTGGTGAAACGCTAGCGGCCCTCAGAGCAATATTTCCCGCCCGCGCCGCTTGCGCTAATCTGGCCCCGGGCCGGGATCATCGTCCCCGGGGGAATCCGGACATGGCCAAGTATCGCATTCTGTCGCTGGATGGCGGCGGCGCCTGGGCGCTGATCCAGGTGCGGGCGCTGATGGAGCTCTACGGCGGCGCCGCCAGGGGTCACGACGTCCTCGCCGATTTCGATCTGGTGGCGGCCAACAGCGGCGGCAGCATCGTCGCCGCCGGTCTGGCGGAGGATCTGTCGCTGGCCGAGGTCCTGAATTACTTCAAGGACGAGAAGAAGCGCCGCGCCCTCTTCGTCAGGCTGCCCTTCTACCGGCGCATCGCCCGCGTCCTCGGCCTCGGCCCGCGCTACTACGCCGCGTCGAAGCTGGAGGGCCTGCGCAAGGTGATGCCGGCCGCCGGCGGCCGCGCCATGGCGGACCTGCCGGATTCGCTGCGCCAGCGCGCGAAGAAGCGCAGCCATTTCCTCCTGGTCGGCTTCGACTACGACAGGGAGCGCGCGGTGTTCTTCCGCTCCAACCTGGAAAGCCGCGCCGGCAGCGGCGCCGCCGCCGCACGGGTGACGCTGGCCGAGGCGGTGCATGCCTCCACCAACGCGCCGATCAACTATTTCGACGAGCCGGCCTCGCTGCCCGCGACGGAATCCGGCAAGCCGCCGCGCCGCTTCTGGGACGGCGCCATCACCGGCCTCAACAATCCCATTGTCGCCGCCGTGGTCGAGGCGAAAGCCAACGGCGCCAAGACCGCCGAGATCGAGGTGCTGAGCATCGGCACCGGCAATGTCTTCCTGCCGCTGGAGGATGGCGCCGCCGCCAGCGAGATGATGCAGGCCCGCGCCAGCCAGAACCTGCTCGCCGACATCAAGAAGATCAGCGGCAGCATCCTTGCCGATCCGCCGGATGCCGCCACCTTCATCACCCATGTCATGCTCGACCAGCATCTGCCCGCGCGCGGCGATCCGGCCTTCGGCGGCGGCAGCGTCATCAGGATGAATCCGCTGATCCAGCCCTATTGCGAAGGCGACCCGCCGCCCTGGCTCTGCCCCAAGGGGCTGACATCGGATCAGTTCAAGCGCCTGGTAAAGCTCGACATGGATGCGGTGGAGGACGGCGAGGTGACGCTGATCGAAGAGTTCTGCACCGCCTGGATCGCCGGCGGCGTGCACAACCAGCCGGTGCGCGCCAGGAGCACGAACCTCAACTGCGAGATCGGCCACCGCTGGTTCTCCGAGGCTCTGGCGGAGTGGAAGCGGCGCATGGCGGGGTAAGGGCATTTCGACCGCATCCTCTCGACTGTCATCCGACGCCACCTTCCAGATCCGTCGCGCCCGGCGCGAGGAGGCGGCGAACGGCTCGGCATCATCCTGATCGGCCTGTCCTGCGTCGCCGCAGACCAGCTCGCCCGCCAGGCCGTGAACTGGCTCTGGCGGCGCTATCCGTGGGTGTTCGTGTAGGGCGGGGCGCTGCGCCTTGATGGATTGACTGCGTTCATCAATCGCCCCAACATCGATCCGCTCCGGACCACCGCCCACCCCTATGACGGAGACGGACATGAAATTCCGCCAGTTCTGGCCGCTCTATCTGCGAGCCCACAGCCTGCCGGGAACCCGCGCCATGCACTATGTCGCCACAGCCATCGGTGTCATGGCGGCGGTGGAGGCGCTGATCGCGCAGGAGCCTTGGATCTTCATTGCCGGCATCGCTCTCGCCTACGGCCTCGCGATCCTCGGTCACTGGATGATCGAACGGAACCAGCCGCTGATCGGCGTCGCGCCGGTCTGGGGCGCCGTCGCCGACCTGCGCATGGTCTGGCTCGCCCTGACCGGCAGGCTCGGACGGGAATATGCCAAACGCGGATTGCCGGAAGCGGGCGATCCGGTGACCGCCGGTCAGACCGTCCTTGCGCTCAGCGAATTCGACCACGTGGCCAGCAACGCGCTCAATTATTATGACAAGCGGCTCCACCGATATGCCCTGCTGTTCGTGAGCGCTGCCGGACTCGTCATTGTGCTGGCCGATCTCCATGACCTGGTTGAGCCCGTGGGCAAGCCCGCTTACCCGATCCTTCAGCTGGGCGTCCCCATCGTCGCATTCGCCGCCGCCCTCGCCCTGTCCTGCTGCGCCACGGTCATCGGGCGAAGCGAATTGCGCGCCATCCTCGATTGGTTTGCGGCCCTGAAGCGCAAGACGCTGCCCGACCCCGATGCGGTGGCAGAAATTTGCCACATCAAGCGCCGGCTGGAGTGGCAGTCCGCCCGCGAGGCGTCGCTGCGGCGCGCTTCCCTCGCGCAGTTTGCTCTTGGAGCCGCGGTCTTTGCCGCCGCCGAACTTGCCGAGCTTGCCATGGCGTCGCCGGCGTTCGGGTAAGCGCCGTGTTAAAGCTGTGCCCGGAGCATCGGCGGCGCATCGCCGCAGAAGCCGTTGGAACCATGCGACGGAAGACCGTGTTGTGTCCTCATGGATGCAGTCATTCTGTTCATGTTCGCCGTGGATCTCCTGCTGACGCTGATCCTGATAGACGTCGAGTCGCAGGACGAGCCAAGGCGGAGGCTGGAGCGCGTGGAAGCCCGGCGCCGGGCGCTGCGAAGCCGCGACGGCGACCCGGAGCAGTGAAGCCGGTCTCCGGATCGCGGCGGATTTCAGAAGCTGAAGGGAATCTTGAAGCGCAGGATGCCGCCGATGTTCTTGGCGCCCACCGACAGGGACATGGGATCCTCCCCGTCCTGCTGGAACTCCAGCAGCGGCACGCGCAATTCGCGCTTCTCCGCCGCCTCGCATTGATTGTCGGTCAGGAAAAGCTGCTGGTTTTCCGAAGGCGTCTCGCTGGGCTTGTCATAGCCGTCGAACGAACCCAGGCACGGCTTCTTCGTATCGTCCGCGTGGGCGTGGACGGCGACAACGACAACAAAAAACCCGATAACGCCGACCTGTCGCACAATGGCCTCCCGGCAACACATGCGCTGCGGCTGCAATGAAAGGTCTCCGGCAGGCATTTTGTTCCCAGATCTCTTAAGTTTCTGTTGCAGGGAAGGAACCCCATGAAAGTCCAGGGCAACTGCCATTGCGGCGCCATCGCCTACGAGGCGGAAGTCGATCCCGACAAGGTCGAGATCTGCCACTGCACCGACTGCCAGACGCTGACCGGCACTACCTTCCGCACGGTCGTGCCGGCGGAGAACGGCAGCTTCCGCATTCTCGAGGGTACGCCGAAGACCTATGTAAAGACCGCCGAGAGCGGCAATCGGCGGGAGCAGGGCTTCTGCGGCGACTGCGGCACGCCGATCTATGCCACATCGGCCGGCGATGGGCCGAAGACCTACGGCCTCCGCGTCGGCTCGTTCCGCCAGCGCGACCGCCTCGTGCCGAAGAGCCAATACTGGGCCCGCTCGGCGCAGCCCTGGATCGCGACTATCGGCTCCCTGCCGAAGGTGGAGAAGGAATGATCAGCCGTCCGACCGGGACTTTTGCGGCTGCCGTTCGGGGGCTTTCTTGCGGCTCTTGCCGCGCGGTGTCTTGGTTTCAGGCGCCACGCTCGCCGACAAGGCTTCCTTCAGCGTGACCGGACGGCCGTGCTTCTTCAACAGGTCGGCAAACGCCTCGTCAGCGAGCTCCTGCATGGTGGCCATGCGATCGAGCCCCAGCGTGTGCAGCGCTTGCCATGTCTCTGCATCGAATTCAATAAGCTTGCGTTTTGATCCCGCTGGCAATTCGGAACGAGGCATTTGGCTGTCAGCCTTTCTAAAGTTGATGCTCTTGGAACCAACCGGAGGGCAGGGGAGCGGTTCCCGATTGCCGTCCCCGAATCACCATCGCGAATCGCAGGGTGCAATGAGCTGGCGCGCCGGCTGCGAATCAGAGTCTATACTTCATCAGCAGGGAGAGTGACGATGGACCCTCTGACGCTGGCGCACGCCTGTGCCGTGATTCTTTCCGGCCTTTCTGACTACGGTGCCCCGCTGCCGCAATGGGAGGCCCGCGATCTCACGGCCGAAGAGCGCTTGCTGACCAACCGGCCGCGCAATGCCCGCGCCATGTATGATTGGCGGACATTGACGATTGTCTCGCCCCCAGGCGATTGGCCCGGCCTCGTGCACGAAATGGTGCACCACCTGGAGTTCACGGCGGGCCTCGAATTCGACGAATCGCGCGCCGAAGCCGTCGAAGCCAGGGCCAGCGAGTGCCTTTAGTCTGCCTGGGCTCGAACGTCTTGCAATGTGTAGGACCACTTGAAAACGCGAGCTTTAGGCATGTTTGGGAAATAGGCCGACTCGTCAAACTTGCGTACTTGTCCCGGCGGAACGCTTACGCGAACCGACACAGTCTTGTCTCCGATTGTGTTGCAGTCCGGCGTGATTGCGTCACTCGGGCAATCAAACGCCGTGATATGGAGGCTAAACGAAGCGAGCGAGTGGCGACCGGAAAGGTTTCTTACCGCTCCCACAATCTTGTGGGAGCCGTATTCGTTCCACAAGGTCGCATCGGTAATTTCGACCTCTGACGGCTTGATAAGAGTCGCCAGAATGCGTGCCGCCTCTTCGCGACTGTGAATCACCCACCAAATTCCGCCGCCTGCTAGAAGCAGGGCGATCAACGCGGAGATGCGAAATTTGGGAGACACCACAAGTAGCCAAACGGCGAAACAGACAACAGCTATTCCAACAATCCACGCCACGGCTTCAGCCTCTATTCAAGCGCCCAACGCCTGTCGATTTATTGGGAAACGACTCTTGAGTATCTACACCATGGTCCGGGCTTTGGCTTTGGCGGATTTCAACACTGCTCGCCTTTGTTCGAGGCGCGATCTTTGGCGCCGCTTGGCACGAGGGCCTTCTCAGATGGCCATGGTGATAGCCGGACGCGCGAGCGGTGAAATCCCACTCTGGCCCCGAAATCCTCGAGCGCGTCGATTCAATCGCGGCTGGACTGCCGATCCGCGCATGGCGGCGCAGTCCAGCCGAGGTAACCTCAAATGTTTATCAGGCCCACGACACTAAGTAGGCGCGATGTCGCGCTCGATGGTGTCGTGACGAGCTCGTCAGGCCGGCAGCAGGTCGATCGCGCGCATGACCGCGGCTACGGTGCCCTTGTTTGTGGCGGATTCGTGCACGTCTTTCCCGCAAGAATATACGTCGCCGCCCTTGCACATGAATTTCACGTCTCCTTGAGTGATCTCCAACTCTCCTTCGATCACCGTGCAAACCATGTCATTGGGCATCGGTTCATCCGGCCATGTCGATCCCGGTTGGAAAACGGTGTCCGACATTTGGATTTGTTTGTAAGCCGCGATCGTGGACTCCCGATTGCCAAGCATTATGACCCGAACGCCCGGATGATATTCCTTGCCCTCCTCTGGACCATACATTGCCGCCACCGCTGGCGTCGCCAGAGCGACTAGGGGCGTCCCAGCGGCAACTGTCAAACCGAGTGCCATTACAGACCTACGATCCATGTCTTTCATAGCTTCCTCCCTCGATAGCAATGTGCAAAGGCACATGCTCCGGTCACCCCACACCCAGGGTCGCCCAACTGTCAAGCAGTTAAGGACCGCGCCTCCGTGTCTCTGCCCGGGTTTGCGCCTGGCGGTTCAAGTATTCAAACCGATACATCAGCGGCTGCTAAGAATTTGGGTCAGAGTGAGCTAGTCCCGGTTTCCGGACCCCGTTTCTTGCAATGGGCACCTTGCTGTCGGCATCCCCCCATGGTTCGATGGCAGCAAGCACGAGCAACTGTCCACGTCCGATTTGATCCTTCACCAGGAGCGCCGATGCTACCGCAGCGCACCATGAAACTGACGTCCGAATTGGTTGCCCGTGTGCATCGCGCTATTCCGGACACCGGCCACAGCCCCGGCTTCGTACATTTGAGTGAGGAAGACTACGACCGGGTCACGGACGAAATCCTATCGGACCACCCTCCGAATGATGACCTGTGGATTTTTGCATATGGCTCCCTCATGTGGCGCCCCGCCTGCGAAATCGACGGTCAGGAGATGGCCCGGCTAAACGGCTGGCACCGGAAATTCTGTATCCGCATTGCGCGGTGGCGCGGCACGCCTGAGTATCCTGGGCTGATGATGGCCCTCGACCGCGGCGGCTCGTGCCGTGCGGTGGTTCAGCGGTTGCCGGCGAAAACAGCAAGAGACCGGCTCGGGCAATTGATGCGGCGCGAGATGACCTCTAAGGAGCACCCGACCAATCGGCCGCGCTGGGTTATTGTGGATGCGGCCGGCCAGCGGCGTCGGGCTGTCGTTTTTGCTGTTCAACGATCCAGCCCCTACTACAGCGGCGACCTTTCACAGGAGGAGACTGCGACAATTCTCGCAAAAGCTGTCGGACATTGGGGATCCGGCGCGGAGTATCTGATGAATACGATCCAGCAACTGGAGAGCCTTGGCGTCCATGATCGGAACTTATGGCGTCTTCAGGAACTGGTTGCGGCGCGGATTGTCGATCAGCCGGAAGCCGTCACCTCACCGGCTAGATAACCGCCGCGTCGCAGCTGGGCTGCTGGGGCGGCGGACGCGGAAAACATGCGAGGCGGACATGATCAAGGTCATGTGGTTCCTAAAACGAGCGGATCATCTCACGCTTGATGATTTCCATCGGTGGTGGATGGCAACTCATGTGCCGGCGGACCGCAAAGTGACGGGCATCACGGCTGCCAGCGGCCGTGGAAGTCCGGACAGCACGCTTTTGACGCCGTCTGGCGCATCATCCCGGCCAAGCCGCAT
>Ga0184612_10000128_pt1 | contig 33679 bp, 24 predicted proteins | sample PLM3_60_coex_FD_133163 | JGI IMG/M metagenome (GOLD analysis project Ga0184612, IMG submission 133163) | Groundwater sediment microbial communities from an aquifer in East River, Colorado, USA - PLM3_60_coex | ecosystem: Environmental > Terrestrial > Soil > Riparian zone | place: USA: East... | reverse complement strand
GTCGGGTTTCATGCCCTTAGGCGGGCTAAGGACACCCACATAGAGCAACCCATCGCTCTCGAGTTTCTTCAGCGCACGATCGACGGCGCCGGACTCGACAACCTTGCGCTCCGAGGAAAACACCTCCTGATGTATGCCCAACGCATCCAAATCCTCACGGATGCCCTTCATGATCTCGTCTATCGCAAACTGGCGGATCGGGGCCAGCCATTCGCTCTCCGGCTTATCCAGCCATTTCTTGCCGTCGCGCGCCGCCAATGCCTGGCCGACGTCTTTCAGATACTCACCGGGATAGAGCCCCTCGGGAATCGCCTCGATGGTTTCGCCGAGCGCCTCGCAATAGCGCAGATACGCCGAGCGGGCGAGCACATCGACCTGCGCTCCCGCATCGTTGATGTAGTATTCCCGCGTGACCTCGTGTCCCGCCTTGGCCAGCAGAGCGGCGAGCGCATCGCCATAGACCGCGCCGCGCGCATGGGCCACATGCAAGGGCCCCGTGGGATTGGCCGAAACGTATTCTACATTCACCTTGCGACCTTGCCCGATCTTGGAATCGCCGTAGCGAACTCCGGCTGCGAGAATATCGCTGATTCGCGCCTGCCAGAACGATTCCGCGAGATGCAGGTTGACGAAGCCCGGCCCGGCGATGTCCACCTTCTTTACATCGCGATGGGTGCGCAGCGCCTCCGCGATCATATCCGCCAAGTCCCGCGGCTTCAGACCAAGGCCCTTCGACAGCACCATGGCGGCGTTGGTGGAGAGGTCGCCATGAGTGGGATCGCGCGGCAGTTCAACCGTGACCCGCGTGAGATCGATCTCGCCGGCGATCTTGCCGGCCGACTGCAGCGACCGCAGCGCGGCCGCGACTTCGTCCTGAAAATACGCGAAGAGATTCATCGGGCCCCGGCGGCGTTCTGGGACAGCCGCTGCTGCTCATCGAGCGCAAAGCGGTCGGTCATGCCGGCGATGTAGTCGCCAACGACCCGCGCCGTTGCGGTCTGATCGCCGGACGCGCAGTAAGCGCGCCAAGCCAGCGGCAGAAGTTGCGGTTGCGCCATGTATAAGCCAAACAGATTCCGAACCACATCCCGCGCCCGGGACGTCATTTGATTGACCCGATGGTGCCGGTACATCCGTTCGAACAGGAACCTGCGTATAACCCGTTCGTTTTCCACCATGGCCGGCGAAAAGGCGATGAGCGCATCACCCATTGCGCGGACGTCGGCGACGGATCGCGGTTGGGCCTTTTCAAGCCGGCGGCGCGCCTCCTCTATCAGGTCCGTCACCATGAGGTCAATCGAGCGCCGGACGGTCTCATGGATCAGGCGCGCCGTTTCGAGCCCGGGATACTTCGTGATCAGCCCCTTCAGCACCGGCCCCACCAGCGGCAACTCGGCAATATCCTCGAGACCGAACAGGCCCGCGTGCAAGCCGTCATCCATATCGTGGTTGTCATAGGCAATATCATCGGCGATCGCCGCCACCTGCGCTTCCGGCCCCGGAAAACTGTGGAGTTCCAAATCCCGCTGCTCCGCGCAATAGGTGGCGATTGTGGCGGGAACGGGGCGCTGCTTCGCCTTGCCTGCTTCCGCAGGGCCCGTCAGCGGCCCGTTATGCTTCACCACGCCCTCCAGGCACTCCCAGGTCAGGTTGAGCCCGTCGAATTCGGCGTAGTGCCGCTCCAGCATCGTCAGGATGCGAAAGGTCTGCTCGTTATGGTCGAACCCGCCATGGGCCTTCATCGCCTCATCCAGAGCATCCTCCCCGGCGTGACCGAAGGGCGGATGGCCGAGATCATGGGCCAGCGCCAGCGCCTCCGCCAGATCCTCGTCGAAACCAAGCGCGCGGCTGATGGAGCGGGCGATCTGCGCCACTTCGATCGTATGGGTCAGGCGCGTGCGATAGTGATCGCCCTCATGGGCGACGAAGACCTGGGTCTTGTGCTTGAGCCGCCGGAACGCCGTCGAATGGATGATCCGGTCGCGGTCGCGCTGAAACGGGTTGCGGGTGGCGCTCGCCGGCTCCTCATGCAACCGTCCCCGGCTCTCCTCCGGCCGGCTGGCGACAGGGTGGCGCGGGGGCGCGGCGACGCTCATCGCCGGACCCTACGCGGGCGGCCTCGGCAAATCAATAGGTTGCGGGGTGATTGACAAGTTGTTTCAACCACTTACATAAGCATGAGAAAACGCCCATAGGAGCGGTAACGGATTTCAGTTAGGATGGCCCGATGAACGCGATCACCGACCTCTCGAAACAGGACCTCAGCATCACCACCCGGGCCGCCGGCCGCATTTCCAAGCTCATGGCCGAGGAAGGCAGTGACGCGCTGATGTTCCGCATTGCCGTCTCCGGCGGCGGCTGCTCCGGATTCCAATACGGGTTCAGCCTCGATGACAGCAAGCTCGAGGACGATGTCCTGTTCGAGCGCGACGGCGTGAAGGTCGTCGTCGATACGACGTCGCTGGAATTGATCCGCGGCGGCGAAGTGGATTTCGTCGAAGAGCTGGTCGGGTCCTACTTTCAAGTCAAGAATCCCAACGCCACGTCGACTTGTGGCTGCGGCACCTCCTTTGCCGTCAGTTGATCTAAGGCCCTGACAGGCGCTAGGTAAGAGGCCCGCTCCGGCGGGCCTTTCCGTTTCGGGGGCTAGCCGTGATCCGCATCGCGACCTTCAACGTCAATTCCATCAAGGCGCATATCGTCAATGTGACGAACTGGCTGAAGGCGGCGAAGCCTGATGTCGTGCTGATGCAGGAAATCAAGACGACCGACGATGGCTTCCCGCGGCTGGAGATCGAGGATCTCGGCTACAACATCGCGGCCGTCGGCCAGAAGACCTATAACGGCGTCGCCATCCTGTCGAAGCATCCGCTGACGGTGGAGCAGAGGGCATTGCCGGGGCATCCCGGCGACGAGCAGGCGCGCTATATCGAAGGGCTGATCGAGGTACCCGACAGCGGCAAAGGCAAACGCACCGTCCTCCGGGTTGCTTCGATCTATCTGCCGAACGGCAATCCAGCCGGCACCGAGAAATTCACCTACAAGCTCGCCTGGATGGACCGGCTCCGGGATCATGCCGCGAGCTTGCTGAAGCTGGAGGAAGTGCTGGTGCTCGGCGGCGACTACAATGTCGCGCCGGCGGACGAGGACGTCTACGATCCCGAAGGCTGGCGCGACGACGCGCTCTGCAAGCCGGAGACGCGGCGCGCCTTTCGCAGCCTACTGAACCTGGGATACACCGACGCCATTCGCGCCCTGCATACACAGCCCCATCTCTATACGTTCTGGGACTATCAGGCCGGCTGCTGGCAGCGCGACGAAGGTCTGCGCATCGATCACCTGCTGCTGTCGCCGCAGGCGGCGGACCGGCTTTCGGAGTCGGGTGTCGACCGCGATCCCCGCGGCAAGGACAAGCCGTCGGATCACACGCCCGTCTGGTGCGAGCTGGATATCTAGAATCCCACGCCGGTGTTCAGGCGCGGCGTCCGCTCAGATATCCGCGAAACAGTGGCTCTCCGCCTTGCCGCCGGGATGACAGACGGCGCCTTTCTCCGCATCGCTCACCGTCTGGGCATAGCGCCACAGCGCACCGGATTGGTAGTCGTGCTTGCGCGCCTTCCATTGCATCCGGCGCTCGGCCAGTTCCGCGTCACTGAGATCCACATCGAGCGTGCCCTTCTCCGCATCGATGCGGATGGTGTCGCCGTTCTTGAGCAGGCCGATCGGCCCGCCGACGGCGGCCTCCGGCCCCACATGGCCGATGCAAAAGCCGCGGGTCGCGCCGGAGAAACGGCCATCGGTGATGAGTGCCACCTTGTCGCCCATGCCCTGGCCGTAAATCGCCGCTGTGGTCGCCAGCATCTCGCGCATTCCAGGCCCGCCGCGCGGCCCTTCGTAACGGATTACGAAGACATCGCCGGCGCTGTATTTACGCTGCTCCACCGCGCGATAGGCGTCTTCCTCGCAATCGAAACAAAGCGCCTTGCCGGTGAAGGCCAGCGTCTTCATGCCGGCGATCTTCACGATGGCGCCCTGGGGCGCGAGGTTGCCGCGCAGGCCGACCACGCCGCCGGTCGAGGACAGCGGGTTCGCTGTGGGCCGCACCACATCCTGATTGGTGGGGAACGTCACCGACTTCAGGTTCTCGGCGATGGTCTTGCCGGTGACGGTCATGCAATCGCCATGCAGATAGCCGCCCTCCAGCAGCGCCTTCATCAGCACGGGCACGCCGCCGATCTCGTACATGTCCTTTGCGACATAGCGGCCGCCCGGCTTCAGATCGGCGATGTAGGGCGTACGGCGGAAGATCGCGCAGACGTCGTGGAGATCGAACTCGATGCCGATCTCATGGGCGATCGCCGGCAGATGCAGACCCGCATTGGTGGAACCACCGGAGGCCGCCACGATCATCGCGGCATTCTCCAGCGCCTTGCGCGTGACGATGTCGCGGGGCCGGATCTGTTTCTCCACCAGAGTCATTACGGCCTGGCCGGAAGCCTCGGCGTAGGCATCGCGACTCTCATAGGGCGCCGGTGCGCCCGCCGATCCAGGCAGCGCCAGGCCGATCGCCTCGGAGACGCAGGCCATCGTGTTCGCCGTGAACTGGCCGCCGCAGGAACCGGCCGAAGGACAGGCCACGCATTCCAGCTCGTAAAGATCTTTCTCGTTCATCTTGCCGGCGGAATAGGCGCCGACGGCCTCGAAGACATCCTGGATCGTCACGTCGCGACCGTGATAGCGGCCCGGCAGGATCGATCCGCCATACATGAACACCGACGGCACATTCAGCCGCACCATTGCCATCATCATGCCCGGCAGCGATTTGTCGCAGCCGGCGAGGCCGACCATCGCGTCGTAGCAATGACCGCGCATGGTGAGTTCCACCGAGTCGGCGATGATCTCGCGGCTGACCAGCGACGACTTCATGCCGGCATGGCCCATGGCGATACCGTCGGTGACCGTGATGGTGGTGAATTCCCGCGGCGTGCCGCCCGCCGCCTTGACCCCCCGCTTCACCACCTGGGCCTGACGGGACAGCGAGATGTTGCAGGGCGCCGCCTCGTTCCAGGTGGTGGCGACGCCGACAAACGGCTGGGCGATCTCCGCCTCGGTCATTCCCATGGCGTAGTAGTAGGACCGGTGCGGCGCGCTGGAGGGCCCGACCGAAACATGGCGGCTGGGCAGCTTGGACTTATCGAATTTGGTGCGAGCGGGCATGGTCATTCCTTCGACGGATCAGCGAATGCAGAGAGGCAAGATAGAGGCGCAAATCCCCGTCGCCAATGGATTTAGGCGCATACCATCAATGCAGCTACCGGGGCTCTGGACGCCTCTCGATGGCATTTCCCAGAGGGCTTTCGGCGAGTTGCGTACCGGGCCCCTGCGCCATCACCTGGCCCGGCTGCTGCAGCAGAAAGAACAGCTTCTCCGGCGAGGCGTCGGAGATAACAAAGGTCATCGAGACCGAAGCCCCCGGCTCGATCCTGCCACCGGAGAATTCCAGGGAATCATAGGGCTCTTCAACCTCGGTGTTGCCAGTGAAGCCAGCCGACCGGTAGGGGCGGCCGGCCGTGGAGGCCTGGCCGAAGGATAGGCCATCGCCATAAGGACTGTAAGAATTCAAGACTTCGCGAAGCTCGAGCGCGAAGCGGGTCCAGGCCCGGTGCGTTTTGTTGGTGACCACTTTGGTCAGCACGAAACCGAACGCATGGTGGGTGCCGACCCGATTGCCGATATCAGCATCGAGGTCCTTGATGACAAGGATGACGTCTTCGGACGAGGTGATCTCCTCCTGCACGACAAAGGGATCGGCGATCGTGCCCGTGCCGGAGACTCCGGTGATGCGAAAGCCGCCGAGCTCATCGCTGAAGGTGACGCCATTGATGCGCAGGGGCTCGGCGCTGCTGCGTGCCGGCAGCAGGGCCTGAAGCAAAACGACAACTGTCAGCGCGATTGCGAGCCGAAGGGCGGGCCGTGGAGTCATCGGACCAATATTGGCTGCTGGCCGCGGCCGGGTAAAGCGCCCTTTGCCTCGCGGAACTAGAAGGCAGCGAGGCGGTCCAGGGCCGCGGACAGCTTGCGCTGCGACGCCGACGCCTCTGCCAGCCGCTCACGCTGTTCTTCGATCACTTCCGGCGGCGCCTTTGCCACGAACGCCTCGTTCCCCAGCTTCGATTCCAGCTTGGAAACCTCCGACGAAATCTTCTCGATCTCCTTCTTCAGCCGCGCCTGTTCCCGGCCGACATCGATGACACCCGCAAGCGGCAGCACGAAGGTCGCTTCGTCCAGCACCACCTGCACGGCGCCCTTGGGAATCTCACCCGCGGCGATATCGATCGCGCTGACTCGCGCCAAGCGCATCAGCAGGTCGCGGTGGGCTGCGAGCCGGACCTGCGTGTTCGAGTTTGCGTCGCGCACCTGCAATGCCAGCTGCGCCGCCGGCGGCACGTTCATTTCCGACCGCACCGCGCGGATGGCGGAGATCGCACGGATCAGCCAATCCAGTTCGGCCGACGCCGCCTCATCGATCTTCAATCCGTTATGCGTCGGCCAAGCCGAACTGATCAGCGCGCCGCTGCCGCCGTTGTTGCCCCACAGTTCTTCGGTGATGAACGGCATGAACGGATGCAGCAGATGCATGAGCTGACCGAGCACCCAGGCGGTCGCCGCGCGGGTCTCGCTCTGGGCCTTGGCATCGGCACCGGACAAAATCGGCTTGGTGAACTCCAGATACCAGTCGCAGAACTCGCCCCAGGCGAAACGATAGAGCGACTCGGCAGCCTCGTTGAAGCGATAGGATTCCAGGGCGCTCTCGACCTGCCGCCGCGCCTCGATCGCACGCCCGACGATCCAGCGGTTTACCGTCTGCGTGCATTGCCCGGGATCGAAAGCGGGATCGGGCAGGCATTGATTCATCTGCGCGTAGCGCGCGGCGTTCCACAGCTTGGTGGCGAAGTTCCGGTAGCCTTCGACGCGGGCTTCCGAAAACTTGATGTCGCGCCCCTGGGCCGCCTGGGCGGCCATCGCGAAGCGCAGCGCGTCGCTGCCATATTCGTCGATCAGGTCCAGCGGATCGATGACGTTGCCCTTGAACTTGGCCATCTTCTGGCCGCGCTCATCGCGCACGAGGGCGTGGATGTAGACGGTGCGGAACGGCACGTCGTTCATGAAATGCAAGCCCATCATCATCATCCGCGCCACCCAGAAGAAGATGATGTCGAAGCCTGTGACCAGCACATCGCCGGGATAGTAGCGCTTCAGTTCCGGCGTCTCGTCCGGCCAGCCGATGGTGGAGAACGGCCAGAGCGCCGAGGAGAACCAGGTATCGAGCACATCCTCGTCCCGGCGCAGCGGCACGGTCTTGCCGTAATGCTTCGCCGCGGCAGCCGCGGCTTCGGCTTCGCTCATCTCGACGAAGATCGTGCCATCCGGTCCGTACCAGGCCGGAATCTGGTGGCCCCACCAGATCTGCCGGGAGATGCACCAGGGCTGGATGTTGCGCATCCATTCGAAATAGGTCTTGGTCCATTGCTCCGGCACGAACCGCGTATCGCCCTGCTCCACCGCGCGGATCGCCGGTGCCGCGAGCGTCGCCGCATCCACGTACCACTGGTCGGTCAGCCAGGGCTCAAGGGGCACGTTGCCACGATCGCCGTGCGGCACCTTGTGGGTGTGCGGCTCGATTTTCTCGATCAGGCCCAGCGCCTCCAGATCGGCGACGACGCGCTTGCGCGCCTCGAACCGGTCCAGGCCGCGATAGGCTTCCGGCGCGCTCTCGTTGATGTGGGCGCTCTTGTCGAAGATGTTGATGCGCGGCAGGTCGTGCCGCCGGCCGACCTCGAAATCGTTGAAGTCGTGCGCCGGCGTGATCTTGACCGCACCGCTGCCGGCCTCGGGATCGGCATAATCATCGGCAATAATGGGAACTTCGCGCCCCACCAATGGCAGGAGGACGTTCTTGCCCACCAGGTCGCGATAGCGTTCATCATCCGGATGAACCGCAACAGCCGTATCGCCGAGCATCGTTTCGGGCCGCGTCGTCGCGACGACGATATAGCGATCCGCTTCGCCCTTGATGGGATAGCGGATGTGCCAGAGATGACCTTTGATCTCGGGGTTCTGCACCTCGAGATCGGAGATCGCCGTGTGCAGCTTGGGGTCCCAGTTCACCAGCCGCTGATCGCGGTAGATAAGTCCCTTCCGGTGAAGATCGACAAAGACTTTGCGCACGGCATGGGACAGTCCCTCGTCCATGGTGAAGCGTTCGCGCGGCCAGTCCGGCGACGCGCCGAGCCGGCGCAACTGGCGCGTGATCGTGCCGCCCGACTCCGCTTTCCACTCCCACACCTTTTGCATGAAGGCGTCGCGCCCGATGACCTGCATGTTGGCGCCGCCGGTCCGCGCCGCGACACCCTGCCGGTCGAGCACGATCCCCTTGGCGGCCAGTTGCCGTTCCACCACGGCCTGCGTGGCGATGCCCGCATGATCGGTGCCCGGCTGCCACAGCGTGTCGAACCCGCGCATGCGGTGATAGCGGATGAGAATGTCCTGCAGGGTGAAGGTCAGCGCATGTCCCATATGCAGGCTACCGGTGACGTTCGGCGGCGGCATCATGATGGTGTAGGGGCGCGCCTTGGACGTCGGATCGGCCGCGAAGGCGCCGGAAGCCTCCCACCGGGCATATTGCCGCTTTTCCACTTCCGCGGGTTCGAAGGTCTTTTCCAACATCACACAGTCTTCCCTAGAACCGGACGGGCTTCGCGCCCCGGCCGGCTATCAATTCATCAATTCGGTGGATCGATTCAGCCGGCGCGCTTTGCAAGTCGGTCGACGGCCTCGCGGACCAGCCGCTCGACAAGCGGCGGCAGGTTGGCGTCGAGCCATTGCCGCAGCAATGGACGCACCGCGTCGCGCACCAACTCTTCGACCGTGAGCGACGAGTCAGATCGCTCCGGCAATGCGTCCGCCGAGACCTCCGGTGGCGGAGTCCGGCTCAAATCCATCAAGCGGGACAGCGCCGCCATGGCTGTTTCCACCTTCGTATCAGCCGGTGCTGCCGCCGGCTGGGCTACCTCAGCCACGGCCGGTTTCGGCGAGGCCGCGGGTGCCGGAGCGGCGGGTTGCTCGGGCGGCGGTGGAGCGGCAGCCGGTGCCTCGCTGGCGGCGAACGGCGCGGCTTGCGCGGCGGGCTCTGCGGCCGCAGGCGCCGGTTCAATTCTGACTTCGGCTTCCATGCTTGCGGGCTTGGGTTCCGGCGCCACGTCACCCACATTGACGATGCTGCCATCGTCCTGAACGATTTGGGTCAGCTCAAAGACTTCGGCCTTGGGAACCTCGGCCTTGGCGACATCGGTCCTGGGCGACGCCTTGGCCGCCTCGGAGGCCGGTCTCGGCGCGGCCCCGGGGCCGTCCTTGGCGTCCTGTTCCCCTTCGGCAATAATCCTGCGGATGGAAGCCAGAATGTCTTCCATCGATTGGCCGCTGTCTGTGCCGGATTGGTTCATCGTCTTCGTCCGCCTGGGCCATATTTAACAGACCGGCACCGCCTCCGGGAAGCGATTCCAACAGCAGGGGGCCGGCCTATTCGGTGCCGATATCGGTACCCCAGAACTTGTCCTTAACCTCATTATAGTGACGATCGACGTCATAGCGAGTCGCCTGTAGCTCGAGTCCGCTGGCCGTCAATCTGCCGACCGCCGCCATTACCTGATGGGCGGCGACGACTTCGTCACGGCTCGCCCTCACCAGATTGACTTGCGCCACCAGATATTCCTGCTGCGCATCAAGTACGTCCAGGATCGTACGGGCACCGACATTCGCCTCTTCCCGCACGCCCTCCAAGGCCACTCGGGTGGCCTCGACCTGGGACTGAAATGACGTAATCTGAGCGCGCGCCGTTTCCAGCGACCGCCAGGAGCTTGTCGCCTGCTGCTCGGCCGCCCGCTGTTGCTCCTGCACCTGCTGGCGGCGCTGGCTGACCACCTGTTTGGACTGCCTTACCCGCGAACCGACGCCGCCGGCTTGGTACAGTGGAATCCTTACTTGAACAAACACACCGGCCGAATTCTCGTACCTATCGTCCTCGGACACGTCATTTAGAGCCTGGAGCCGGCCGACAACATCAACCTGGGGAAGCAGTTCGCCGAAGACCACGTCGATGCCGTCGCGGGCGGCCCGCTCGAGGAATTTGGCTGCAGTCAGGGCGGGATTGTTCGCAGACTCGGCGACCGTTTCAGCCTCGCTGGCCGGCAGATTTTCCGGCGGCTTTGGCGCTTCCAAATCGACCGGATCCTCGCCGATAACCTCGCGGTAGATCGCCTTCGATGTCGTCAGTAGGCCTTCCGCAGCGATGCGTTCCGCCTCCGCGCCGGCCAGGCGAGCCTCGGCCTGCGCAACATCGGTTCGGGTCAGTTCGCCGACTTCAAAACGGGTGCGCGTCGCCTCGAGTTGCTTCGTCAACACCTCGACGTTGTTGCGCGTGAGCTCGAGCACTGCCTGATCGCGTACGACGTCGCTGAACGCCGCCACCGCGCGCACGAGCACCTGCTGTTCCACAGAGATCAACGTCTCCCGTTGGGCCAGGATCACATTGTCCGCCTGACTGATGCTGGCATCGATACTGCCGCCACGGTAGATCGGCTGATTGAGATTGAGCGCGACCGTACCAGTGGCCCCGGTCCCGCTCTGACCGATGTCTGTGTCAACCGTCTCGGGCCCAATATTGCCGGTTATGTCGACCGTGGGCCGCCGCAGGGATTTCGCCTGAGCGATCTGCTCGTCAGTGGCACGAAGCTCCGCTCGCGACGCCTGCAACGTCGGATTGGTTTCGTAGGCGCGCGCCAGCGCTTCCTCCAAGGTCGTCGCCCGCGCCGCCAGCGGCGCCGCGGCCAACAGCCCAGCAAGAATACTCAGCGCGATCAACAGACGATTCAGACACCCCGGCACTTTTTTTCCTCCGCACACGCTAGAGCAGACACCTTAACCGCCTGTGACTTCAAAGAGAAGAGTGGAGGGTTCGCGCGGCCGTTCAGAAAACGAAGCCGGCCTCCCGCTGCAGTCCGGGCAGCGGCGCGACGGAAGCATCGAAAACTGCGCGCGCCGATATGACACCGGCGTTGCGCGTGTAGAGCATCGCCCGACCGACGCCGCGATCGCGTACAACCCCGACCAGACGGCCGCCGTCAGCCAATTGATCCAGCAGCATCTGCGGCACCGCGTCGCCCAGGCCCTCGATGACGATTGCATTGTAGGGCGCCTGACGGGGAACCCCCTGCTCCAACGGACCCTGCAGGATCCTGGCATTATGCACATCGAGCTCGGCGAGCTTGGCATTCGCCCGATCCGCCAGCGCGCCATCGAATTCCAGTCCGACGACTTCGGCCGCCAGACGCGACAGGATCGCCACGCCATAGCCGGTGGCGCAGCCGACATCGAGCACTTTGTCGTTTTTGGCCGGCGCCGCTGCCTGTATCAGGCGCCCCAGAACCATCGGCTCCAGCAGGAAGCGCCCGCTGCCCAGGGGCACATCCTCATCCACATAGGCTACGGAACGATAGGTCGGCGGCACAAACTCCTCCCGCGGGATGACCGCCATGGCATCGAGGAGCGCCTGATCTGTGACCTTGTTCGGCCGCAACTGACTGTCGATCATGCTGCGGCGAGCGGCTTCGAACATCATTGCGAGAATACACCGGCTCTATGAATGGGCGCCGCCGAATGCAGCCTGATCGTTGGCTCGGCGATGCCGGCCGGTTATAGCCTCCGCCCCCAGGAAAAACAATCTGCGTACAACGGGTTATCCGAATAGCCTGTAATCGCTAGATTTTGTCGCAAAATTAACTAAATTCGAAATCGTTACTTAATTTAGCTCTCACAGAATCTTCGGATGTGGCCCCTGCGGTTGCTTCACTGGAAGCGGCTGGAAGCAGGGCCGGCAACCGAGGATAGACCTGTGAACGAGAACACCCTTACCCATGCGACCATCAAAGCCCTGCCGCCTGGCGGAACTATTTGGGACCGCGGCCCTGGCTCTGTGACCGGGCTTCATCTACGCCACCTGCACCGACTGCGGCAACCGCGGCGGTAACAGCTTGACGGTGTGCCGGCTGGGTCGGAATGTGTGAGCAGGCTCTAGGGCCATTGCGCTTACAAGTCGTTACAATTCGGCCTGTGCTGACACATCCCCGCTACAAGTTCGCGCGATACTAATCTCTCCACGGGCGCCGGAACTCGGGAGATGCACAGTGGCCAAAATTCTTCTTATTGATGACGATGACGATTACCGCGAATTTATCGCAACGGGACTCCGGCGAAATGGTCACGCGGTGACTGTCGCGACCTCTGGCCTGTTCCTGACCGCAGAATCAGGTAAGGCCGATTTTGGAACCACCTTTGAGGTGATCATCACCGATATACTGATGCCGGATGTCGATGGCCTTAAAGTGATTCGCTCGGTCAAAGCCGCGTACCCTCCGTGCAAGATCATTGCTATCTCGGCGGGCGGCCGCTTCAACAAATCGAGCGTCTTTCTCGATCTGGCAGATGCCTTCGGTGCAGAAGCCACGCTCGCAAAGCCGTTCGGTATCCTTGAGCTGTGTAATGCAGTGGACGGGATGACGCGGGCGGCATAGTTACGACAACGGCTCAATGATCGCCGCGTCGTTGTTCTTCACGCTTCCGACTCGCGTGCCGACTTTGTAGGCTGTCATCTTCTTTGCCGGATAGGACTGCAAGAGCGCCATCGGAATTGCCGTATCCGCGGCTGTAAGCAAATCGCGCCGCTCGGCAGACTACTTCTGTACCCCGGATCGATGGCAGACGCTGCCGGACGTTTGCAAGTTTGAATCATAGTAGTCGATGCATCGAGCAACGTCGCCAAGCGATGAGCGCCAGAACGTCACTATTGCTTGGCGGCCGTCGGGCCAACTCAATCCAGTCGTACCCAGAAATTGCCAGCCGGTTCGTGCAAGGGCGGCGGATTCAGCCTGTGTATCGATTATCCAGGTCGCCTCGCCGCCGCTCGCTGAGCTGGTCGTCATGAGAAGTAGAACGAATCCTAGTGCCCTAAGTGCGCCAGCCATGGGGTGCCTCCCACGTACCACGATCACGTGACAGCGTAGCGAATTCCGTGGACCGGCGCCATGAGCAGCGCCTTCTTGCCAGCGGCACTACTCTATGATCCGATTTCGGAATGGACCCAGATCTTGAAGCCGTCGCCCGCGCCTATCGCCGTGTCCGGGAAACCGGGGCGATGGACTTTCCCGCTCGCGTCGAGGCGGAGCGGGTCTATCGGGATCGCCATCCCGAGGCAGGGCCGGAGCTGTCCCGCGTCGTCGCCCACCTAATCCATCAGGCCAGCGTTCCCGAAGAATGGCCGACGACCTATCGAACGACCCCGAGCACAAGCTGCATGCCGTGATGAATCACGACTGGCCAGACATGAAAAAGGGTTTCCCGCTGTCCCATTTCCAGGCGTGCGGGCGGTGGTTCGCGGCCCTGTCCGCCGATGACCAGGTGGTGGTGGCGGCGCAGGTGCGTGCCACGTTTGAAAAGGGCAACGAAGCGGAAGCCCAGAAGGCCGCAGCGGCGTTGCCTCCCGCGCCGGTGTGTCCGCGCTCTAGCCGCTCGATGTCGCCGTGGTCGTGCCCACGGTGGCGAGTATGACTATTCCGCCGGAGATCGGAACTCTAGGACCGTCTTGATGATTGTGCGGAAGCCCAGCCGGAACAACCGGACAGAGATACTGCGTTTGGATAATGCAGGTGTTCGGCCGGGAGTGTGCGAACTCAGCGCAAAGGAAACACCCCAGCGTCACCATAACCACGCCCGCCTTTAGGCGCTGGATGCCGCAATGCTTACAAACTTCGGGCGAATCTATCATCATGCCCGAATATTGGATTGATTCGCTAATCCGATCTAGCAGGCTGATTCGGTGGGCCTTGCCAGCGGCGCCGAAGCTACCACGAGCCTCGCTACCTGATTGCTTTCAAAAGAACTTGACACAGTAAAACAATCTGTTGGCGGGTCACGGCGGCATCGGGGTCATCGCCTTGACCCCCTCTCCCGCCCCCCTTAATGTCCCGGCCCTCCCTCGCAGCGCCCGATCGAGGGCCCGGTGGCAGAGTGGCCATGCAGCGGATTGCAAATCCGTGTACGTCGGTTCGATTCCGGCCCGGGCCTCCATTTTATCAATGGGTTACGAGATAGCGGCCATGGCCGATGGCACTGTGTCCGCGTCGTGTCCGAAATGGGGATTTTGCCGTGAAGAATCTCGGGGATTATTTGCCGGACGCGGAAACGGTTTTGGACCTTGAACCTAGTCGTGTTGCGGACCCTCAATGCCCGCGCCGAAAAGCAATATGTAGCGAGCACGTTTCTGAGGGACCTTTGCGTCAGCAATCTTTCTGGATATCCCGAGGAGTCAGCAGGCGCCATAAGGCGAGCCGTTGTTGAAGCTTGGACGTGGCTCGAAAGTCAGACGCTCATTACGCCTGCGCACGATGAGTATGGCGGCACGCAAGGCAATTTCTGGGTCACACGTCGTGGGCAGAAAATTGCAAGCTAAGGGATCGGCGCTAGAGTATCGCAAGGGCGCAGCTCTCCCGTGGCACATAATCCATCCGCGACTCCGCCGCGCCGCTCGGTCCAGCTTTTTGCGAGGCGATTATGACGGGGCGGTATTTCAAGCCTCTAAATTGGTAGAGGTCATGATTCGTTCGGCAAGCGGCCTAGCTGACGAAGACATTGGCGTAAAGCTCGCCCGAAAAGCGTTTGATCCCCAGCGTGGCGCCCTTGCCGACAAGAGCGTTCCCGTGGCGGAACGTGAGGGTTTGGCAAGTTTGGCGGCCGGCGCGCTGGCATCATACAAAAACCCTCACAGCCATAGGACTGTCCTGCTCAAAGATCCTACAGATGCAACCGAGATGATTGTTTTGGCGAGCCACTTGCTTCGCATCGTGGACGGGCGCCGTGCGGCGCGGAATAAACTTCGCAGGAAGCCATAAGAGAAAGCCCCGGCCGGAGCCGGAGGAAATAGCCACACACAAGGAGGCGCAGTGATGCGACGGCTCGGTAACTGGTTAGTTCTCTTGGGCGCGTTCGTCGGCGTTTTTGCGGCGATTCAATGGTGGTTCGCTTCTCTTACCGCGGCAGACTTCAATCTGGATTCGATAAGAGACGACCTGATCGCGATGAGCGAGGCCAACATGTGGGCTGCGGGTGTCAGCTCAGTATCTGCGTTCCTCATCGCGGGTGGGGAGGCGCTGCGGATGATCGGCCGATGGGGCCCCCGCTGAAAGAACGCCCCGCCAGCTACAGCGGAAACACCGGCGCCGCCGGCAGTGCTCCGCAGACAGCGCGGGGGGTCAAACCTGGGGCGGTGTAATTCCCATCACAGCGTTGCGGTAAGCACTGGAGCCTAATAAGCCTGCAGGCATGCCCGTCGATCGCTGGGAACTCTTACGGGGTATGCGGCATTACTGTTCATCTGGGGAGTCCACAGCCATGAACAGCGTTGCGAACGTGTCCTTCGCCGTATGCCTGGTGCTAAGCGTGGCGGCTCTGATCCTCGCCATGGTGGAGATGAGCATTCCGACGTTGCTTATAGCGGCGATTTTCCTATTCGTCTCGGCCATCCATGATGGCTGGCACAAGGCTCATTGAGCCAATCAATGACACTTCGGCGCCGCCGGCAGTGATGTAGCGATTTCCATCGATAGCGTTTACACGCGATTGCGATCGGCACCCGCGAGCAGCCCGACGCTGAAGAAAATAGCTAAGCCCGCCACCGTCAGTGTGCCGCCAATACTGGGCATCGTGATCAATAGCGGCGTTTCGAGGAACCACGACGAGCTTTCGTCTGGATTTTTGCGCGCGAGCAAATCCGCCGGTGAGCAGGTACACCAGACCCCGTAACGCAACCACTGATAGGCCAGAAGGACGAGCGACAGCAACGTGCCGAAGATCAGCGTTACGGTGCCGACGAGGTACGTCGCTGTTGCGAACCCAAAAACCGCCACGCGGAACAGAATATTGAACCAAGCGTGGTCGTGCGAAAGCCGCACTGCCATGACACAGCCCCCGCTGATGTCGTACGCCGGCCGACCTGGTGGTGGCCCATAATTGCCAGCCAGCTCGAATGCCCAATTGTAGTGCTGCGCTGGCTCCCAATCAATGCTCCGAAGAGGCACCGGCACGTCGACGCGATGCGGAAACTTCCGTTCCGCGGCAAGCTTGGTCGGGTTGATGCACTCGGGCCATGCCTGCATGACGTCAGCGATTCGCTGAAACACAAGCCCCGGCCTGGAAGGCCGGGGCTTGGCAGCAATGCATTATTGGATATCCCGCGGGCAGCGGGATATCTGCAGCCCGCAAGGGGGAACAAGACAGACTGCACAACTCAAACGCCGCTGCCGGCGAAAGGTTCCAATCAGGCGCGCTTGGCCGATCTATTGCCGAGGTTGCGGGCGCGGGCCATGCCGCATGACGGCGGCGATTCGGAGGACAGGAAAGCCCCGGCGCTAAGGCCGGGGCTAGAGAAAGGTTGCTCGGGGAGGTCGCCGATGAAAGCGAGCCGTGCAACCTGCCTTCGTCCTGCGAACAGCTAATCCGCACTTGATGGGCTATTATTCCGCAGACGCTTCCGTCAGTAAAGTGTTAAGGATGGTTAATGTCGCCGGGGCTGGTGGTCAGGCGATGCCGTTGCTCAGGCGGTCGAAGTCGGCAGACATTGAGGCCGTCAAGTCTGCATCGCGGTTGTCCACCCACACTATGTGATGGGTCAAGCGGCCCCGGCCCCTCAAATGGGAGGAGGCGACGGCCGCGCATGGTGTCAGGATAAAGCCAGAACACTACCGACGGAGAGCGAGCTATGTCGACCATCTACCTACCAACGTTTATTCAGTGGCTACAGGCGCTCGCTGTGCCTGTCATCGCAAGCGGATGTCAACGTGTGGCAGCGGTAGTTGCTGGATTTCTTGCGGCCCCAAAACGAAACCCTTTGCGGACACAGACTTAGGAAACCGACTACCGATAATTGCAAATCCGTGCACGTCGGTTCGATTCCGGCCCGGGCCTCCACGATTGGGACGGCCGGCGAACACCGTCGTCAGACCGCACAAAGACAAACGGCACGGCCAGCGCTTTGCGCCGGCCCTGCCGCATGTGAGTTAGAAAAGTCGGGTCGACGAACGGTGAAGCCGGCTTATTCGAAGGGACTCCAGCTTTCCGCCGCCTGTGGATTGGCCGCCTCGATCGGCGTCAAACCCAGCGCCCTCTGCAAAGAGCCCTGCGAGGCCAGGAGGCGGTAATTGGCGAACAGCTCGGTGTACTCGGCGGTCACCAGCGAGTCCTGCGCCAGGAACAACTCGTTGTCGGCATCCAGCAAGTCGAGCAGGCCGCGCTGGCCGATTTCGAACTGCTGCTTGTAGACATCGCGGGTCTGCTCGTTGGCTTCGACCTCGCGGCGCAGGATAACCACATTGTTGCGGGAAACTTCCATGGCATTCCAGGACACGCGGGTGTCTTCCGCCACCTTGCGCTCGTTCTGCCGCAGGCGGTCCAGCGCCTCGGCCTGACGGTACTTGAACTCGCGGATGCGGGCGACATCGGCGCCGCCGCGGTAAAGGTTGTAGCGCAGGACAACAAGCGCGGTTGCGTCATATTCGTCGTCGGTGCGGCCGTCGATATCATCGTTCGCGGAACCGCCGATTTCCAGCCGGATGTCCGGATAGAGGCTGGCATTCTGCTGCTTCACATCGGCTTCGGCGGCCTTCACATCGGAACGGGCGAATTGCACGGTCGGGCTGTTCTCGATGGCGAGCGCGACCGCGGTCTCCACGTCCTGTGGAACCACATCCGCGGGAATGGTGGGATCTTCCAGCGTGTCCGGCGCCTGTCCGACCACGCGGATGAACAGCGCCTCGGCATCGCGGAGGTCGCCGCGCACCTGGTTCAGGCTGGATTCCGCATTGCTTAGCCGGGCCTCGGCCTGGCGCACGTCAGCGATATTGCCGCCGCCGGCGTCGGCGCGGGTGCGAACCTGATCCAATCGCTGGCGATGGACGGTCACGTTTCCTTCGGCAATCACGACGCGTGCGCGGTGGCGCAGAACCTCGAGAAAGGATTCGACGGCGTCGAGGCCGATGAATTCCGACGCCTCGTTCACCCGGTGAGCCGCTGATTCGACCCGGGCGATCTGTTTCTCGACCTCGCTATCGGCGAAGAAACCGTCGAACAGGAGCTGGCTCAGCGTGGCTGATGCTTCCTTACGCCAGAGCGTCCGGTGGTCGCGGCCCTCAGCTTGGGTCGTTGCATTGTCCGAATATTCGGCGCCGGTCGCCCCGCGGAGATCGATCTGAGGGAGATAGAGGGCGCGCCCCTGGCGCAACTCCTCATCGATCGCGCGCCGGTTGTTGGCCACAGACCCGACATCCGGATTGGTCGTGATCGCGAGTTCGACCGCCTCCTTCAGAGTCATCGCCGCCGACGGTCCGGCCCAGAATGTCATCGCTATTAGGCCCGTCAAAGCAACCGATCGCAATAACAGGCTCTTGAATTCCCGCATGATAAAATTCCATCACTTCAAAGAGTTAGAAGAAAATACCTCGGTCCGGCTCAACGATCGAGCTGGGCGCCGTCTAAACTACTTGATCAAAACTATGTAAAAATCTGATTAATCTGCGGATTCCCCATTCCCCTAACGCTCGCGGAGGGCCATGTCCCGAGCGCGCAAAATCGGCTGCATCAGATACTGTAGCACAGTCTTCTGACCGGTCAGAATATCCACCATGGCGGTGTCGCCCGGCCCGATCGGGAGCGGTTGGCTCTCCGAACCGAGAAAACTCCGGTCGGTGCGCAGCCTGACGCGGAAGAAGCGTTCGCGCTTGCCGCCAACTTCCTCTTCGATGGCGTCCGAACTCTTGAATTCGACCACGGCGTCCAGACCGCCATAGATGCTGTAGTCATAGGTGTCGAACTTCACGACGGCCTTCTGATCCAGACCCACGAAGCCGCTGTCGGTCGTCTTGATCCGAGCTTCGATCAGCAGCGAGTCCTCGATAGGCACGATCTCCATCAGGTCCTCGCCCGGACGAATGACGCCGCCGATGGTGCGAATCTTGATTTCCTTCACCGTGCCGCGGAGGGGTGAGCGCACCTCGGTGCGGGTCACGCGATCCTGGTTGCCAATGAGCTGCTCTTGAACGCTGGCCTGTTCCGCCCGATGGCGGCTGAGTTCCTCGGCAGCCTCGCTGCGAAAGGTGTTGGTTTTCTCAGCGACCCGGTTCTCCGCCTCCTTCAACGCCGCTTCGGCGCGGGGGATAGACAGTTCGGTCGCGTCCATTTCCGTCTTCAGCTCGTTCACGTCGCGCTGCACCTGCAGCAATTCGACCTTGGAGATCACGCCCTGCTCCGCGAGAGGTTTTTTGATCTTCAGTTGCTGCTGCGCGAGCCCCAGTGAATTCTTCACGTTCTTCAGCTTGCTGGTGAGTTCAGCGATCTCCTGCTGCTTCTGAACCATCTGCTCTCTGAGAATGCCGATCTGGGACTCGAGTTGTTCGCGCCGGATCTGGGCGTTGAGCCTCTCGGCCTTGACCAGCCCCGGCGCATCGGTCAGCAGCCGGTCCGGGAACACAATCTCCGCCGCTGCGAGGTGGGCGATTTCACCTTCAAGGCGCGCAATCACCGCCTGAAGGTGCATATCCTGTTGCTTCAGATCGGCAAGATCCGACTGCGCGCGCGTATTGTCGATGCGGAGCAGGACCTGGTTCTTCTCCACCACCTCACCTTCGCGCACCATCACGTCGGCGAGGATGCCGCCTTCGAGATTTTGAATGAGCTGTACCTGGCTGGATGGAATCACGCGAGCTTGTCCGCGCGTCACTTCGTCGAGCACCGCCTGATCGGCCCAAACCACGAAGGCAACGACAAATGCGGCCACTGTGTAGAGCAGGACATGTCCGAAGAACCAGAAACCGCGGCGGTCGGCGTCGGTCGGATCGATCCAATCGCCCTGTCCGGTATTGCTCATCGCAGGCCCCTTTTAAGACTTCGCCGCGCTGACGCGGCCCTTGACGAGCGCATCGAGCACGGCGGCTTTGGGACCATCGGCGACGATCTTGCCGCTGTCGACCACGAGCAGGCGATCGACGAGAGCCAGCATCGAGTGGCGATGGGTCACGAGTATGAACGTCTTGCCCGACAAGCATTCGGTCATGCGCGAACGGAAGGTCGTTTCCGTGCTGTTGTCCATCGAACTGGTCGGCTCGTCCATGACGATGATCGGCGGGTCCATCAGCAGGGCGCGGGCGATGACGATCGCCTGCCGCTGACCGCCGGAAAGCATGCGGCCGGCTTCGCCGACCTGCAGATCAAATCCCGAGGGATGCACATTCACGAACTGCTCGACGCCGGAGATGCTGGCGGCCTTCAGGATCGCCGCCTCGTCGACATAGGGCGCGCCGAGGGTGATGTTGTCCTTCACCGAACCGAAGAACAGGCCGCCATCCTGCAGGACGCAGCCCAGATTGTGCCGCAGATCCGCCGGATCGATCTGCCGCATATCGGTGCCGTCAACGAGAACGGCGCCTTCTGTCGGTTCGTAGAGGCCGAGGATCATGCGCGCGATCGTGGTCTTGCCGGAGCCGATACGGCCGATGACGCCCACCTTCTCGCCGGGATTGATCTTGAAGCTGACACCGTGCAGAGCCGCCATCTTCGATCCCGGATAGGAGAAGGAGACGTTGCGGAACTCGATTTCCCCATGAACGTAGGGACGGCGCAGGAATTCCTTGCCGATCGGCCGCTCCGAAGGCAGCGCCATCAGGCGGTTCAAACCCTTGAGCGAGGTCCAGGATTGATGGAAGCGGACGATCAAACCGGCAATCTGGCCCAGCGGCGCCATCGCGCGGCTGGTCAGCATGGATACGGCCACCATGGTGCCGGTGGTCATCAGCCCCTCGCCGGCCCGGAAGACGCCCCAGACCACCACGCCGATGGACGCTAGGTTTGCCGCCATCACCGTGAAGTTCAGCGAGATCGACGCCCAGAACTTCGAGGACATGGAGGACGCCGCCGCCGCCGCCACATAGTGGTTCCAGTCGCGCTGCCGCCTGCCTTCGGCTGAAGCAACTTTCACCGCATCCAGCCCATTGATCGTTTCGACCAGCATGGCGTGCTTCTGCGCGGCTTCGCGATAGCCCCGTTCCACCGCAGCGCGCATCGGTATCTGCGCCAGGATGCTGACGATCACGACTGTCGGAACCATGATCACCGGCACCCACGCCACCGGCCCGCCGAGATAGGCGATCACGAACAGGAAGAGGAACAGGAACGGCAAATCCACCAGCGCCGTCAGCGACGCGGAGGTGAAGAAGTCCCGCAACGTCTCGAACTCGCGGATGTTGTTGGCGAAGGCGCCGGACGACATCGGGCTCGCAGCCAGCTTGATCGACAGCAAGTGCTCGAAGATGCGCGAAGACAGCTTGCGGTCCAGGTTCTTGCCGACGCGATCGAGGAAATAGCCGCGCATCGTGCGCAACAGGAAATCGAAGAAGAAGGTCAAGCCGATGCCGATTACCAGCACGTTCAGGGTGTCGAACGCTTGATTAGGCACCACCCGATCATAAACGATCATCGTGAAGATCGGGCTGGCGATGCCGAAGCAATTGATCAGCAGCGCCGCCAGGATCACTTCGAGATAGATCGGCGTGAAGGAAAAGACGTTGCTCCAGAACCAGGACTTCGTGCGTGACGGCGCCAGATCCTCGGAACGCGCGTCCAGCCGGATCTTCGAACGCACGATGATGGCCGTGCCCGCGTAGTGCTGCTGCAGATCTTCGCGGCGCACTTCGTGGCTGCCATCCACATTCTCGGGCGTAATGACCTCGGCCCTATCGGGCCCGATCAGCCGCAAGAGGACGCAGGCGCTGTTATCCTTGAGCAGCAGAACGCAGGGCAGCGTCAAGCGATCGATGTCGATGAATTTGCGATCCTTGATCGATGCCGACAGGCCGATCCGTTCGGCCGACTGATGGAAATGCTGTGCGTTGATGTGGCCCATTCCGACCGGAAGTCCCGCGCGCAACGCGGCGGCGGACCGGGGCACGCCGTAATAGCGCGAGAGCGCCACCAGGCATTGCAGGAGCGGATCGTCCTCGAGGCTGTCGACGTGCGGCGGCTCGGGAGCGGCGTTCTGGAGGGGGAACTGTTCGATGACTGCTTTCATGGGGGGCGCCAAGATGAAACCTACCGGATTATTAACGATTTCGGTTATGGAATGGTTAACTATGCCGGCTTGGCGCCTTCGGCGCTGTCACGGCCATCACACTCTTCTTGTTCTGTCGTCGGCAGGGTTGGCGTACCGCTGGCCGATCCGACGACCAGATTATCGCAACCACCTAACCGAACTCCTAAGATCACAACAAGGTATAAAAATCAATAACTTATATATGGGACTCGCGGTGGCCGATCAGGCCGGTAACCCGGCCCCGGCCCGTCGCAACATCCGTCCCGGTCGCTTTCCGGTACTCCTTCCGTCGGACCAGACGGCGACACCGTTCACAAAGACACCAAAAATACCCGCGGCGGGCTGTATCGGTTGTTCAAATGTCGCGCGGTCGATGACCGTCTCGGGATCAAAGATCGTCAGATCGGCGAAACTGCCCGCCCGGATGACACCCCGGTCTGGCAGCCGGAACTGCTGCGCCGGCAGGCCGGTCATGCGCCGCACCGCTTCCTCCAGCGGAAACAGGCCGACATCCCGGCTGTAATGACCGAGCACGCGCGGAAATGTGCCCCATAACCGCGGATGGGGATGGCTGTCATGGGGCAGCCCGTCCGAGCCGATCATGGTGCGGGGATAGGCGAGAATCCGCCGGACATCGCCTTCATCCATCGAGAAATAGATGGCTCCCGCCGGCTGGAGCCGGGTGGCGGCCTCGACCTCAGAGAGTCCCCAATCGGCAGCGATATCGGCCAGCAGCCGCCCGGCCTGCTGGGGCGAACTCTTGGACCAGGCAACCAGGACTTTTGCCGCTTCGCTCACCCACTCCGGTTTCAGTATCGTGCTGGATGCCGAATAGGGATAGGCGTCGAGACCGACGGGCTGTTGCTGCGAAGCCTGTTCGATTTTCTTCAAACTTTCGACGGAACGGCCGAAGTTCGCCTGCCCCGCCGTCTTGTGATGGGAGATGATCACCGGCACGCCGGCGCGGCGGCCGATATCGAACGATTCGTCCAGGCTCTCCATCACGCGATCCGATTCATCGCGCATATGGGTGGTGTGGATGGCACCGGCGGCCTTGAGCAGTTTGGCCAGTTCGACGATCTCGTCCGTGGGCGCGGCCTCCGCCGGTTCATAGCCGAGGCCGGTCGAGAATCCGACGACGCCCGCATCCAGCGCTTCCTGCAATCGCAATTTCATGGCCGCGATCTCGCCGGATGTCGCCGGCCGGTCGAGGCGATCCATGGCGCCGACGCGCAACGTCGAATGGCCGACGAGGCAGGCGGCGTTCAGCGCCGGCGGCTGACGGTCCAGCGCCGCCATGTACTCGGCGAAGCTGTCGAACTTATACCAGGATCGATCGCCGATCAGATCCAGCGGCGGCGGCGGCGGCCCCGCCAGCTTCAGCGGCGCAAGGCTGACGCCGCAATTGCCGACCACCACCGTGGTCACACCCTGGCTCACCTTCGGCGCCATATCCGGCGCGCTCAGCAGCAGCCGGTCGTCATGGGTATGCACATCGATGAAACCGGGAGCGACGATCTTGTTGACCGCGTCGATTTCTTCCGCGCCGGCAGTCTCGGGAACATGGCCAACCGCCAGGATGCGGTCGCCCTTGATGGCGACGTCGGCGGACACGGCCGGACTGCCGGTGCCGTCGATTAACCTGCCACGCCGAATGATGAGATCGGGCGCTTCCTGCATGGACCCCCTTTTCGGATCAATCGAAGAACCGCTGCCGGTACAGTTCCGGATCGGCGAGCACCGGCCGCAACGCATCAATCAGGATATCAGCCCACTCCCTTGCTGTCTCGGCCGTACCGATCAGGTCCTGACGAGTCTCCACGAGCAAATGGGGCCAGCCGCGCCGCATTCCGTGCAAGGGCAGGCTGCAATCCTCACCGGTAACCAAACCGTAGGGCTGATTGTCGCCGACCGTGATTGTACTCTTCCTGCGGAGCGCCGCCATCACCGGTGCTGCAATGCGATCGTCCCGTTCCCAGCAAATGTCGATCTCCCAGGGTCGGAACTGACCGTTCATCCTGTCCGTGCAGCTGTGAATCGACAGCATCGCGGCAATCCCATGGCGCCGCCGCATCTCCTCCGCCAAATCCTCGATCGCGCGATGATAGGGCACATGGATGGCCGCAAGCCGCGCCTGTTTGTCGGACTCGGTAAGCGCCGCATTGCCGGGAACGGGCGTGCCATCGCTGATGCGCGGCATCAGCGTGGGATCGTGCAGCAGCCGGTTGCAATCGACGATCAGCCGCGAATAGTTGCAGAGCACGGCCGGCGCATCCAATGCCCGCGACATATGTCGGGTCATGTCAGCCGCGCCGATATCCCAGGCGATGTGGCGTATCAGATCCTCGCCCTGCAGTCCGAGCTGCGTCAGGCTGCGGGGGATGTACCGGCTGGCGTGATCGCAGATCAGCATGACATGCGCCGCGCCCCCGGCGTTCAACAATTCGAAGGGCGGTGGCTCGTCCGCGGCCAACAGATCGGTGGACATCGTACTGCGGGCGCTAATTCAGAGGATAGATGCGCTGTGTGTTTTCGAAGGCGATCATGGCGGCGATGCGTTCGGCCTCCCGCACGGAACACATGCTGTCGGCAATCCATCGATCCATGCGGCGGCGGAACGCGGTCCGGAACAGCAGCGCGCCGAGATAGTAGAACTCGGCGACGCCGAATGCATCGGAGCTGTAGAGCTGCTTGGTGAAGGGCGCCATCTCCAGCGCCTCTCCCAGAATTCGTGCCGAACTCGGCCCGGTGTAGTTCAGGATCACGCCCACATCGAAGTACACGTTGGGAAACACCTCCGCCAGATATCCCGCTTCCCGGTGATAAGGAAAGCAATGGAGTAGCGTCACATTGACGCCCATATCGTCGAGCTTCTGCAGGAACGGCATCAGCAGCGAGGGATTGTTCTTGTGGATGATCGCGTCGCGGTCGCCATAACCCACATGAAACTGGATCGGCATCTTTCGCTGCTGCGCCAACTCGGCACCGACCCAGAGGCCATGGCGCAGCAGGGTCGGCTCTTCCATCCGGGCACGGCCGGCCTGGATTTCCGGCAGCCATTTTCCCGCTGCCGCAGTCACCTGTGCCGCGGCCGGCGCCGACGGATCGAAATCGAAGCCGCCGCGATAGGCAATGATCGACTTCAACCCGACCGCATCCTTGCTGGCTCGCGCCAGTTCGTCGGCAAAGGCGCGGGAAAACTCCGCAGCGCCCACGCCGGAACGGCCGACTTTCTCGGCGATTGCTTCGATGCGCACAATTTCGCGAGTCGGAACGCCCACCCGCTCCGCCATCTGCGGCTGGGTCAAGATGTCGGTCGAGCGAAAGCCGGTGTCGATCAGCAGCAGGCTGCATTTGGCCGCTTGCACAAAGCGGCGATTCACTTCGCCCGCTCCCAGGGCAGCGCGCCGCTCCATATAGGCATCCGGATCGGGAAACGGCTCTAGGCCGAGAAGGGGCGCGCATTTGGCGCGGATCGCCAAGCCGACCGGCGCATCGAAATGACTGGTGCCCTTGGGGGCATCGACAAAGCTCTCGGAGATCATCAGCTCGAACTGCCGGCGCGTCACATCGCGCGGCACCAGCCCGTGGCAATGATGGTCGATCAGCGGAAAGTCGCCGGCGAGATCAATAGGCATTGGCGTACCGGGCGCAGACGTCTTCCGCCGTCGCATTCTTGAACATGTCGACCTCCTTGCGTTTCACCGCGAGGAACGCCTGCCACAGATTGTCCGAGAACCAACCGCGGACAACCTTATCCTTCTCCAGCGTATCCAGCGCCTCAGTCAAAGTCCCCGGCAGCGGTGCAATCCCCAGTTTTCTCCGTTTGTCCGCGCCCATATCGTGCGGGTCCTCGTTGATCAGCGGCGGCACCGGCAGTTTTTCCCGAATTCCCTGCAGGCCGGCGCGGACCAGCAGGCCCAGCACGAGATAGGGGCTGGAGGTGCTGTCGACCGGCCGGTACTCGAGATTGTAGAGACGCCGCATTCGTGCCGCGTCGCCCTTCGGCGGCGGGCAGATCCGCAGCGAGGCCTCGCGGTTGTTGAGCCCCAGACAGGCGTAGCCGGAACTCCAGTGATGCGGGCCTAAGCGGAAATAGGACGGCGGACTCGGTGCCGTGAAGGCGCAGAGCGCCGGCGTGTGCCTGACGATGCCGGCCGCGAACTGGGCCGCCTTCTCGCTCAAGCCGCCGGGACGATCGGGATCGTAGGTAAGCGGCTTGCCGTCCTTGCTCTGCAGGCTGAAATGGACATGGGCGCCGTTGCCGGGCTTGTCGGGCGCGATCTTCGGCGTGAAGCTGGCGCGATATCCCGCGCGGCGCGCTACCTCGCGCAGGACCTCCTTGACGATCACCGTCCGGTCCGCGGCCGCAAGGCCGATAGCCGGCCGGCAGCTGACTTCGAACTGATTGACGCCATATTCGGGTTCGAAGGATTCCGGCTCGGTGCCTGCCGCGCGCAACGCCTCCACGCAATGAAGCGCGAAATCCGGCACCAGACGGAAAGCCTCCAGGGAAAACGGCGTGGTCTTCGGCAGGCTGGCGCCTATGAGTTGAAACTCGAGCTCCGGCGAGCTGTAGAACTGCAAGCCGGATTCCTTCTCGAGGTCGGCGAGGGCCGCCCGATAGAATCCCCGCGTGCAGGAATCCCACACCGACCCGTCCAGATTATAGCCATCGCAGAGGACGAAGCTGAGCGGCGGATAGTGCTTCAGGATTTCCACCCGAACCCGCGTGGCTGGATCGGGCAGCATCTGGGCTTCCATCACCGCGCCCCAGGGATTGTCGGCGATATCTTCGAAGGGCGTCAGGGCATGACCGGCCATGGCCCAATTGATGCCAACCTTCTTCCGCTCCGGATATGCCTTTAGTGGCACGCCGCGGCCGCGGGTAATGCCCACCAGATCGTTCCAGGCCAGCAAGATCAGCTCTTCGCGGGCAGCCATCACTCCCCCTATCGATTTCATTGCCTATTGTTGGACCGCGGGAGCCAAATCCCCCAGCGAAGTATCGATTGCAGACTGCAGTGGCAGACTCGGCTGCGCGCCGGCGACCGTGCAGGCCAGGGCGCCGGCGGCGCTGCCAAAGCGCAACGCCGACGGCAGGTCCTGACCCCGTTCCATTGCCGCTGCGAAAGCGCCGACGAAGGCATCGCCGGCGGCAGTGGTGTCCACCGGCTTTATCGGCAATGTTCCGATCGACCAAGCCTGGCCGTCGGGCAGGAAGGCACGGGCGCCCTGCTCGCCGAGCGTAACGATGACGGTCACTTTGCGGGCCTTGGCGAGTGCCTGCGCCGCGGCCGCCGCATCCGAAACCTCTGCACCCTGTGACCGCGCCACAAGCACCGCTTCAGTTTCGTTCACCACAAGCCAATCCAACGATGCAAGCATGTCGGCTGGAACGGAACCGGCCGGCGCACAGTTCAGCAAGGTCCGGGCGCCCGCGCGCCGAGCACGGTCGACCAGCGCCCAATTCTCCGCCAGCGGGACCTCCATCTGCAGGACGATGACTGTGCCGCGGCCGAGCCACTCATCCGGGATCTCGGCCTGCCGCGCGTCCCGATTGGCGCCGGAGGCGACGATTATCAGATTGCCGCCGCCGGAATCGACTGCGATGAAAGCGGCGCCAGTCGGCAGCGGGCTCTCCCGGATGCGTGTGAGATCGATTGCCGCTTCCTTGAGCGAGGCTAGGGCTTCACCGGCGAAACCGTCGCCGCCAACCGCGCCCGCCATGCGCACCGCCGCGCCCGCCCGGCGTGCGGCGAGGGCCTGATTGGCTCCCTTGCCGCCCGGCACCACACGATAACCGGGACCGAGCACAGTCTCGCCAGCCTTCGGCAAGCTCTGCACGGTCACCACCAGGTCGACATTGATTGAGCCGAAGACGACGATCACGCGCCCGATATCCCCCCTGGCCTCCCACAGCCCCGACGCCGAGCTTTGCGCCCAGCCGAGTCGATTTCTTTGAGCCGACGATGAAACTGCCCTGGGCACCGCGATTCGCCAAGCCGAAAGGCCAAGCAATCGCTCCTTTCCAACCGGCTGCCCACGGCGCTGTCACCGTCATATCAAAGGCCGCAATTTCGATAGATTGTCCGCGGTATTCTTTTCTTTTGTGGCACAAACCGGACGCGCCGGCGCCGGTTGCGTCTTTGCTCCGATCTGAATTATCACCTCAAGAAAATCGGACAATAAATTGATTTTGCATATGTTATATCGACCCGGCGGCGCGCTGACGCCATAGCGCTTTTCCCGAAAGGTTGATGCGTTTTTTGCCGATCTCCTGGGTTTCTTAACGAAACGTTTAGGGTTCCGTGGCTTGCTATCAGAGCAGGGTTAGGCCCGCGTTAACCGTCGGCTACAAGAGGACGGAGTCTAGAGTCTTGGGTGTGATCGCAAAGCAGCAGAACCAGCCGACAGCGATTCCAGCTGAGGGCAGGCTCACGCCGGCGGCCATCGCGGCCGGCGCGCAGAATGCTGTCGCGCCGACCGGAGACCAGTTTCTGATCGCGACCGTCGACCCGACTCAGCAGAGCGAATTCGTTGGCATGGGCGTCGATCAGCTCATGCAACTCGATCTCTATTTCGTGCCGGGCGAAGAGACGCCCGCCAAGCCGCTGGGCGAAGAAGAAGCATGTCCCGACACTGCGATCTTCCCGTCGCTCGAGCCGGCCGCCGAAGAAGAAGGGACAACGGTTGCCGCCGTGAATGCCGGCCCCGTCGATCTGCAACAGGTCGAACCCGTGACGGATCCGTCGGGTACTTGCCTTGGCGATCTGACGGAATTGAGTCTGCTGGAGCTGATGAACGTTCGCGTCGAGGCGAAGCCGACGCCGATCCTGCCGCAATTGCGGCCGGTCGATCTGGACTCGCTGTTCGACAGAACCGAAGACGAGCAGACCGACCTCAATATGGACCGCGGCGACGATGGCCATAGCGACACTTTTGTGCCGCCGACACCAATCGAACCGGGCTCCACGCCGTCGTTCAATGTGGCGCCGATCGCGGGCAACGACAAATATTCAACCGCCGAGGACAACAAGCTTTCCGTAGTCACCGGCGGCGTCCTGAAGAATGATACCGACGGCAATGGCGATATCCTGAGTGTGTCGTTGCTCGCTGGAACCCTCAACGGAACAGTAATCCTGAATTCGAACGGCCGATTCACTTACACGCCCAACGGCGATTACAATGGCCCGGATTCCTTCAGCTACCTGGTATCTGACGGCAATGGTGGCTTTGATACGGGGTTTGTGACACTCACAGTCAACGCAGTAAACGACGCTCCGGTGCTGGCCGGACCCGGCACAATTACCGTCACCGAGGACACCACAGCGGCAATCACCGGTATCACCGTTGCCGATGTTGATGCCGGGGCCGGTGCGATCACGGTAACCCTCGCCATCGCGTCCGGCAGCCTTGCCGCGGCTTCCGGCGGTGGCGTCACAGTCGGCGGCTCCGCAGCATCGATGACCCTGACGGGCACGCTGGCGGATATCAACGCCTTCCTCGCCGGCGGGAATGTCGCCTTCACCCCCGGATTGAACAACAGTAACGACGTCACGCTGACCGTCACCGTGAATGACAAGGGCTTCTCCGGTGCCGGCGGCGCCAAGAGCGATTCTATAGATGTCACGCTGGAGTTTCAGGCGGTCAACGACGCGCCGGTCGTCGCCGTTCCCGGCGCCGGCATCACCGTTACCGAGGACGTCGCCTCCAACATCACCGGCATCAGCTTCAGCGATGTGGATGCAGGCTCCGGTACGGTTACGGTCACCTTGTCCGTAACCGCCGGCACCCTGACGACCGCCAGCGGCGGTGGCGTTGCCGTCGCAGGCTCCGGCAGCGGTACCGTGACCCTGACCGGCACGATCGCGGCCATCAACAGCTTCATCGCCGGCGGCAATGTCGACTACACCACGGCGCTCGACGATACGACGCCCCAAACCCTGACCGCCAGCATCGACGACGGCGGCAATACCGGGTCCGGAGGCGCCAAGACCGACAGCGACACCGTCACTCTCAATGTCACCGCGGTGAACGATGCCCCGGTGCTGGCGATGCCGGGGCCGATCTCGGTCGACGAGGATGTCGCCACGGTCCTTACTGGAATCTCCGTCACCGACGTGGATGCGGGTACCGGCAACATCACCGTCACGCTCTCGGTGGCGAGCGGAACCCTCACGGCAACGGCCGTCCCCGGAGTCGCGGTCAGCGGCTCGGGCACCGGCTCCGTCACGCTCACCGGCACTCTGGCGGATATCAATAGCTTCCTGACCGGCGGCGTAAGCTACACGACGGCGCTCAACAATGATGGCGACGTCGCCTTAACCGTCACGGTCAACGACAAGGGCAATACCGGTACGGGTGGCGCCAAGACCGACAGCGAGACCGTTACGTTGGACGTTCAGCAGGTCAATGACGCACCGGTCGTCGCCGTTCCCGGCGCCGGCATCACCGTGACCGAGGACGTCGCCTCCAACATCACCGGTATCAGCTTCAGCGATGTGGATGCGGGCTCCGGTACGGTTACGGTCACCTTGTCCGTCACCGCCGGTACCCTGACCGCGGCGACTGCGGGCGGCGTCACTGTCGCAGGCTCGGGCAGCGGTACCGTGACCCTGACCGGCACGATCGCGAACATCAACAGTTTCATCGCCGGCGGCAATGTGGGTTACACCACGGCGCTCGACGATACGACGCCCCAGACCCTGACCGCCACCATCGACGACGGCGGCAATACCGGGTCCGGCGGCGCCAAGACCGACAGCGACACCGTCACCCTCAATGTCACCGCGGTGAACGATGCGCCGGTGCTGGCGATGCCGGGGCCGATCTCGGTCGACGAGGATGTGGCCACTGTCATTACTGGAATCTCCGTCACCGACGTGGATGCGGGCACCGGCAACATCACCGTCACGCTCTCGGTGGCGAGCGGAACTCTCACTGCGACGGCCATCCCCGGAGTCGCGGTCAGCGGCTCGGGCACAGGCTCCGTTACTCTCACCGGCGCTCTGGCGGATATCAATGCCTTCCTGGCCGGCGGCGTAAGCTACACGACAGCGCTCAACAATGATGGCGACGTCGCCCTGACCGTAACCGTCAACGACAAGGGCAATACGGGCACGGGTGGCGCCAAGAGCGACACCGAGACCATTACGCTGGACGTTCAGCAGGTCAATGACGCGCCGGTCGTCGTTGTTCCTGCCCCGATCACCGTGACCGAAGATGTCGCATCCGACATCACGGGCATTACCTTCAGCGACATCGACGCCGGCACGAACGATGTGACCGTCACGCTGTCCGTAACCGCGGGGACCCTGACCGCCGGGTCCACAGCATTCGTAACGGTCGCCAATTCGGGCACCGGCACAATCACATTGACCGGCACGGTCTCTGCCATCAACAGCTTCATTGCCGGCGGCAATGTGGACTACACGACGCCGCTGAACGACACCGCGGCCCAGACCTTGACCGCCACCATCGACGACGGCGGCAATACCGGCTCCGGCGGCGCCAAGACCGACAGCGACTCCGTCACCCTCAATGTCACCGCCGTCAATGACGCGCCGGTCGTCGCCGTTCCCGCGCCCATCAACGTGACCGAAGACGTCACCTCCGACATCACCGGCATCAGCTTCAGCGATGTCGATGCGGGGGCTGGTACTGTTACGGTCACCCTGTCCGTCACCGCCGGCACGCTGACGGCTGGCTCCACCGCCTCGGTGACGGTAGCCGGCTCCGGTAGCGGCAGCATAACGCTTACCGGCAGCATCGCCGATATCAATGGTTTCATCGCCGGCGGGAATGTGGACTACACCACGGCGCTCGACGACACGGCGCCCCAGACTCTCACCGCCTCCATCAACGACGGCGCCAACACCGGCTCCGGCGGCGCCAAGACCGACAGCGATACCGTCACTCTCAATGTTGCCGCCGTCAACGACGCGCCGGTGGTCGTCGTTCCCGCGGGCCTCACCGTAACCGAGGATGTTGCTTCCAACATCACGGGCATCAGCTTCAGCGACGTGGACGCCGGGTCCGGGACAGTTACGGTCACCCTGGCTGTGACCGCGGGCATCCTCACAGCGGCGAGCGGCGGCGGCGTTGCGGTCGCAGGCTCCGGCACCGGCAGCATGACCCTCACCGGTACCATCGCCGACATCAACGGCTTCATTGCCGGCAGCAATGTCGATTACACCACGGCGGCTGATGATACAGCGCCCCAGACACTGACTGCCACCATCGACGACGGCGGCAATACCGGCTCCGGCGGCGCCAAGACCGATAGCGACACTGTCACACTCAATGTCACCGCAGTGAACGATGCGCCGGTGCTGACGGTGCCGGGATCGATCTCGGTCAATGAAGATGTCTCCACACCCCTCACCGGCATTTCCGTGGCCGACGTGGATGTGGGCGGGGGCATCATCATGGTGACCTTGTCCGTGCCCAGCGGCGCCCTGACGGCTACGGCCATTCCCAGCGTCGCGGTCGCCGGCTCCGGTACAGGTACAGTCACGCTGACAGGCACACTCGCCGACATCAACGCGTTCCTCGGGTTGGGCAGCGTCGACTATACCACCGCGCTCAATAACGATGCCGATGTGGCCCTGACCGTCACCGTTAATGACGGGGGGAATACGGGCACCGGCGCCGCCAAGTCCGATACCGAAATCGTGACGCTTGACGTTCAGCCGGTGAACGACGCGCCGGTCGTCGCCGCGCCAGTGAGCATCACCGTCACCGAGGATGTCGCCACCGACATCACGGGCATCAGCTTCAGCGATGTGGACGCCGGCTCCGGCACCGTGGCCGTCACCCTGGCCGTTACCGCCGGCACGCTCGACGCCATCAGCGGCAGCGGTGTCACGGTCGGCGGCTCCGGTAGCGGTACGCTGACTCTCACCGGCACGATCGCCGACATCAACAGCTTCATCGCCGTCGGCAGCGTGGACTACACCACGGCCCTCAACGACACCGGCCCGCAGACCCTGACCACCACCATCGACGACGGTGGCAACACCGGCTCGGGCGGCGCGAAAACCGCCAGCGACACCGTGGGCCTCAACGTCACCGCCGTGAACGATGCGCCGGTGCTGACCGTGCCGGGGACCATCTCTGTCGACGAGGATGTGACCACTGCCCTCACCGGCATCTCCGTCGCCGATGTGGATGCCGGCATCGGCATCATCACCGTCACGCTCTCGGTGCCCAGCGGCACCCTCGCTGCAACGTCAACCGGCACTGTCACGGTGGGAGGTTCCGGCACCGCGCTGACACTCACCGGCACAATGGCCGATATCAACCTCTTCCTCGGCGGCAGCAACGTCACCTATACGACGGCGCTCAACAACGACAGCGACGTCAATCTCACCGTCACGGTCAATGACAAAGGCAACACCGGCACCGGTGGCGCGAAGACGGACTCCGAGGTCG
>Ga0184612_10000127_pt1 | contig 33717 bp, 29 predicted proteins | sample PLM3_60_coex_FD_133163 | JGI IMG/M metagenome (GOLD analysis project Ga0184612, IMG submission 133163) | Groundwater sediment microbial communities from an aquifer in East River, Colorado, USA - PLM3_60_coex | ecosystem: Environmental > Terrestrial > Soil > Riparian zone | place: USA: East... | reverse complement strand
TCCTTCTTCGCCCAGTATGGTCCGCCCGGGTGCACGAGCAGCACTTCAATGCTCAGCGGGCTCAGCGGGCTCAGCGGGCTCAGCGGGCTCAGCGGGCTCGGCGGGCCCAGCGGGCCCGCTGGCGTTTCGCGGAAGAGCAGAAGTCCCGCGCTCTTTCTTGACATGGTTCGTCTCTGCCCCGCGGAGGTCTCACCTTCGCGTCTCCGATCAGTTTCTGAGGACCACCCAGCCCGCATCCCGATAGAGCGTCGTCCAGCCGGCTGTCGCCAGCCGCGCCGCAGTTGGAGACTCGGTCGGCAAGTACGCGCAGTGAATGTCGTGCCGGGAAAAGACCTCGTGAAAGTCGGCGCCGCCGGTTTCCATCCGGATGTGCTCGAGGACGAGCTCGGGGGGAAACGGATCCTGCCGTCCATCCATGAACACTTTGCGGTCGGGCGCAAACCAGAGCAGGTAGCCGCCTTCGTCGTACCGGTTGTACAAGTTGTCGGGGCATTGTCCGAGCGCCGCGAGGGCGCCCGGCGGTACGGGCGCCCAGCGGAGTCGAGGAATCCGGTTCACGTACGCCGATGCGAGCGTCACGACGACCGCAAGAGCGGCCGTTGTCATCACCGCGACGTTCAGAAGCGGGCGTTCAATCTGCACCCGTTCCGATTGGGGGCGGATCCGGATCAACGACGTCAATGCCGGGGCTGCGAGCATCAGGAACGGTCCGACGTTCCTGATGGCGGACAACGCCATGGGCAGAAGGACGAGCGCACATGCGTATACCGTAGCTTCGTCAGGTGCCGGCCGGCGCAGCCTGTGGCGATTGCGAACGAGCCCATAACAGAAGGCTCCGGCGATGATCCAGAACGGCAACACGCGGACGTCCATCAGACGCGGCGGGCGCCACTCGTCCAGCGGATAGAGACGGATGCGTGCCAGGGACTTCGGGATCTCGGACCAGAAGGAAAGGCCCAGTGGCGTCGCGGTCGCCGCGACCATGCATGCCAGAAACACCAGCGCCGCCTGACGCCACGTGCCGGGCGCCAGCACCGTCTGCACACCCAGACCGGCGCCGAGGAGCACGAAGCCCAACAGGACTCCGCCATGACAATTCGCCCACACCACGAAGACCAGCGGCAGCCACCAGAGGCGGCGCCTGGCGATCAGAGCCACGGTGGTCGTGATGAACAGGAGGGAGAAGGCATGCGGCCGCGGCTCCCACCAGAGGCTCGACGGCAGCAGCGCAAGCCCCACCCACATGAAGCGCTCTCGAACGGGCCCTTTGGCCAAGTTCCAGGAGATGAGCCAGCCGCCCAGGATCAACCCTGCGGCAAACAGCGTCAGCATCGGCAATCCGCCGACCCTGACGAGCGCGTAGAAAACCGCCTCGGCAAGCCACTCGTGGTTCGGCCAGAACGAGCCGTAGGCCGTATGCGAATAGACGTCCGTGAGCATGACGCTACGCGAGTGCCACATGTCTCGTCCGGCGCGCAGTTGCCACCACGTATCCGTCTGCATGGGCGTGAGCCCGCACCCGAGCGCGATCGCCAGGAACACGAGCGTCGCGAGTAACCGATCGAACGTGTAAGAGCTCACGCGAGTGAACATGATTGTTCGTAGCGAAAGGGGGAAGCTATCGGATTCGAGCGTCGCAGGCGAACCTGGACCATTCTAGCGTTCGGCTGGAAAAAGACTAGTGGGCAACGCTGACGGCATCTGGTAAGAAAGGGAGCTCGCATGTCATGCCGTGTTGTCTTGGGCTGGAGGCCAGGTCGCGCGTATTCTACGCAATCACAGAAACTGCCCCGATTGCCGTTTCACGAGGAGAACCACCGTGTCAGATCAGCGAGATTCGCTCCATCGGACCGTCCTTCCAATTCCAGATCAGCCCCGCACCGGTCTGATCACCTACGACGCGAAAGATCCGGATACGAAGTATCCGCCGATTCGGCAGCTGCTGCCGCCGACAGGTGCGCCTAACGTCCTCGTCATCCTCATTGACGATGCAGGCTTCGGCGCATCGAGCGCCTTCGGCGGGCCGTGTGCCACACCGAACGCCGAGCGTCTGGCGTCGGGGGGGCTGAAGTTCAATCGCTTTCACACCACGGCCCTCTGTTCGCCGACCCGCCAGGCGCTCTTGACCGGGCGCAACCACCACTCGGCGGGCATGGGTGGCATTACCGAGATTGCCAGCGGGTCACCGGGCTATTGCTCGGTCCTTCCGAACACCATCTCGCCACTCGCGAGGACGCTGAAGCTGAATGGCTATGCCACGGCCCAGTTCGGTAAATGCCACGAAGTACCCGTGTGGGAGACGAGTCCCGCGGGTCCCTTCGATGCCTGGCCTACCGGCGGCGGTGGTTTCGAGTACTTCTACGGTTTCATCGGCGGCGAAGCCCACCAGTGGTATCCCTCGCTCTATGAAGGGACGACTCCCATCGAGGTGAAGAAAACGCCCGAAGAGGGCTACCACCTCGTGCCGGACATGACGGACAAGGCACTCGGCTGGATCGGGCAGCAGAAGGCGCTCATTCCCGACAAGCCGTTCTTCGTGTACTTCGCGCCGGGCGCAACCCACGCGCCTCACCATGTTCCGAAGGAATGGGCCGATAAGTACAAGGGAAAGTTTGATGGGGGCTGGGACAAACTGCGCGAGGAAACCTTTGCGCGACAGAAAAATTTGGGCGTCATTCCGCCCGACTGCCAGCTCACCAAGCGTCACGAGCAGATTCCCGCGTGGGACGCGATGCCCGAAGCGCTCAAGCCGGTGCTGCGCCGCCAGATGGAGGTGTACGCGGGTTTCCTCGAGTACGTCGACCACCACGTCGGACGGTTGCTCGATGGGCTGAAGGACCTCCAGATCCTGGACGACACGCTCGTCTACTACATCATCGGGGACAACGGCGCGTCGGCTGAGGGCACACTCCACGGTACGTACAACGAGATGATCAACTTCAACGGCGCGGCCGCGCTCGAGACGCCCGAGTTCCTGATGGCGCGGCTCGACAAGCTCGGCGGGCCGGAATCCTACAACCACTACGCAGTGGGATGGGCGCACGCCATGAACACGCCCTATCAGTGGACCAAGCAGGTCGCGTCGCACTGGGGCGGGACGCGCAACGGCACCATCGTCCACTGGCCGAAGGGGATCAAGGGCAAGAACGAGCATCGCACGCAATTCCACCACATCATCGATGTGGCTCCCACGATCCTCGAAGCCGCTGGCCTCCCCCAGCCGATCTCAGTGAACGGCATCCAGCAGAAGCCGATCGAAGGCGTCAGCATGTTGTACTCGTTCAACGATGCCAAGGCGGCTGAGCGGCACGAGACGCAGTACTTCGAGATGTTCGGCAACCGCGGCATCTACCACAAGGGCTGGACGGCGGTCACGAGGCACAAGACGCCATGGCTGCTCGTGGGCGAGACGGTGCCGCCGTTCGACGATGACAATTGGGAGCTCTACGACACTACGAAAGACTGGAGCCAAGCGAACAACCTGGCGAAGGAGATGCCGGACAAGCTGCACCAGTTGCAACGACTGTGGCTGATCGAGGCCACGCGTTACAACGTACTGCCGCTCGACGACCGCGTTGCCGAGCGGATGAACCCGGACCTCGCCGGTCGCCCCGTACTCATCAAGGGCGAAACGCAGATCCTGTTCGGCGGGATGGGCCGCTTGTCGGAGAACTCGATCGTCAGCGTCAAGAACAAGTCCCACTCCGTGACCGCCGCGGTCGAGGTGCCAGCGTCTGGCGCCGAGGGCGTGATCATCGCCCAGGGCGGCAACATCGGCGGCTGGAGCCTGTATGCCAAGGGCGGCAAGCTCAAGTACTGCTACAACCTGCTCGGCATCCACTACTTCTATGTCGAGTCGGATGGACCGATCCCTGAGGGCGAGCACCAGGTCCGGATGGAGTTCGCCTACGCGGGCGGCGGCCTCGGCAAGGGCGGTACGGCCACGCTGTTCATCGACGGCAAGAAGGTCGGCTCGGGCAACGTGGCTGCCACGGCGGCGATGGTTTTCTCCGCCGATGACGGGTGCGACGTCGGCCAGGACACGGGCTCGCCAGTCTCCCAGGACTACGGGCCGCGGGGAAACGAGTTCTCGGGCCGCGTGAAGGGCGTGCAGATCGCGCTCGCGAAGGCTGCCGAAAGCTCGGACCACCTCGTGTCGCCAGAGGAAGCACTGCGCATCGCGATGGCGCGGCAGTAGCGCTCGGAAAGTGCACAACTGGTGACTGGGAGCGACTCGATCTCACGCTCGCGAGGGCTGGGCCGGGTCGCTCCCGGGCTCGCCATGCTTGGCGCGTACCGACGCGAGTGGCTGCGGTACGACGTGGCGGCAGGGCTGTCGGTCGCGGCAGTGGCCCTGCCGGTTGCCATCGCGTACGCGCAGCTTGCCGGCTTTCCACCGGTCGTCGGGTTGTACGCCTCGATTCTGCCGCTCGTCGTCTACGCCGCGCTCGGGACGTCCCGACAACTCATCGTCAACCCCGACGCCGCCACGTGCGCGATGGTCGCGGCAATCGTTGCGCCGCTGGCCGCGGGCGACGCCTCGCTCGACAACGCCCTTGCCGTATCGCTGGCGGTGCTGGCCGGCCTCGCGTGCATCATCGCGGGGTTCTTCCGTCTCGGCTTCATCGCCGACTTCCTCGGCAAACCCGTGCTCGTCGGCTTCATGAACGGGATCGCGATCGACATCGTCCTCGGACAGATCGGAAAGGTGTTTGGCTTCTCGATCGAATCAGGCCGGATCTTTCCGCGGCTGATTGAGTTCATTTCGAAGCTGTCCCGCACGCACGTGGCGACGCTCGCTGTCGGCGTCACGACCTTTGTGGTGATGCTCGGCGTGCGGCGCTTCTTCCCTCGTCTTCCCGCGCCGCTGATAGCGGTCGTCGTGGCCGTGGCCATCGTCGAGGCCTTCGCGCTCGACCAGTCTGGTGTGGCGGTTCTCGGTGCGGTGCCCGCGGGGTTGCCGGCGTTTGGCTGGACCCCGATCCCAGCCGGGCATGTCGTTCCGCTACTGACGGGAGCCGCGGGCCTGGCGCTGGTGAGCTTCACGAGCGGGATGGTCACGGCGCGAAGCTTTGCGACACGGAATCGATACGAGATCGACGTGGACCGCGAGTTCATCGCGCTCGGTGCCTGCAACGTCGCCGCGGGTCTGTCGCAGGGCTTCGCGGTGACCGGCGCAGATTCCCGCACCGCCGTGAACGACGCCATGGGCGGGAAGACGCAGGTCACCGGCCTCGTCGCGGCTGCCACGATCGCCGTGATCCTGCTCTTCTTCACGGGTCCGCTGCGGTACCTGCCAGGCAGTGCGCTCGGAGCGGTGTTGATTTCAGCGGGAATCGGGCTCTTCGACTGGCGGGCACTGGTGCGTTTCTACCGCATCCAGGAGGGGGAGTTTCTGGTGTGCGTGGCGGCCATGCTCGGCGTCGTGACGCTCGGCGCCCTGCAGGGCATCGCGCTGGCGATCGCGCTGGCGATGCTGGTGCTGCTCGTCCGCTCTTCGCGGCCGGCCGATGCCGTGCTGGGCCGCGTCGAGGGATTGCAGGGTTTCTACGATGTGGCGCACCACGAAGGCGCGACGAGCGTGCCTGGGCTGGTGTTGTACCGCTTCACCGCGTCGGTGATCTTCTACAACGCGCCCTACTTCAGTCGCCGGGTTCTTGCGGTCGCGGAAGCCAATGCCGGCGCGACGTGGCTCGTCGTGGACGGCGCACCGATCGTTCATCTCGATAGCACCGGGGCCGACACGCTCGTCGCGCTGGCCGATGACCTCCGCGCGCGGGGGATGCGGTTGGCCATTGCGGGCGCCCTTCCGCAGGTGCGGCGGATGCTCGAAAGGAGCGGCGCACTCGAACGCCTCGGCGCTGATGCGCTATTTCCAACGCTCCGGGCGGCAGTGGAGGCGTACGACAAACGGGGTCAAACAGGGTAATCTGATTCGAGGAGGCAGCTCAATGGATCTGGTCACGGAGATGGTGGTTCCGGGGTTCCTCGGCGGTCTCGTCATCGCTTTGTTCTTCATCAAACTGCGGCGACGCGGGCAGACCCGTCCGTCTGAAGAAGCATTCGAGGGCGGGGGGCTCTCAACCGACGTCATCAACATATCGAAGATCCGGGTCGCTGGAATTGGCGGAGTGGGGCTGGTCGCCATGGCCGTTGTCGTCGCGCTCAACGTGCCGCGGATTGGTCAGTCGTTGGCGCTCGGTCTGGGGCTGGGCCTAGGGCTGGCTGCCGCACTCATCCTGATGAGGCGCAGTCGCGGACCGATGCCCTCGAGCGGCCGGCATGGCGGGGCGAACACGGTCCTTTCGATTGACGATCGGCCGCCCAGCGCGGACCAAACGGATCAGGGCTCGTCGAAGGAGCGGACGCGCATCGTATCCGGTCTGCCCGGCAGGTCTCCTCACGTTGCGTGATTCGAGGCGGGTGGGCCAGGATTCCAATCAAGCTGTCAGCGCCTGCCCGAAGCCCAGCACGTATCCGTCGCGATCGCGGACCGCGAACTCCTCCATGTTGTATGCCTGCTGGACGAGGGGGCCGTACACGACCTCCGCGCCGTTGTCCTTCAGCTCCGCGTGCAACGCGCGCGCGTCGCGGACCCAGAAAAACACGTCCCACGTTCCACCTTGTTGCTCGTTCGGACTGATGCGCTCTTTGCCAGCCACGAGCTTCAACATGATGGGCAGGCCGTCGCGGCTCAAGATGGCAAACTCCGGCGGCGTTCCTCCGACATACTCGCGACGAAACCCGAGGACGTGTTCGTAGTGCGCGGCAGACGCCGCGAGATCCGTCACCGGAAAGTACGGTGCGCCGCGGAGCAACTGACGCGTCTCCTGGACCGACATCACACACCTCTTCCTCTGCGGGTAAGCGTCATCAGTATGCTCCAGGAAGACGTCCTATCGAACCAGCTCGATGCGGTCGATCTCCAGCACGCCGCGGTTGGCACCGAAGCTGTGCAGGTAGCAGTAGCTCACGTCGATGGGAGGCGTGAACTGTCCGGGAACCAATGTGATGTCGGTCCAGTCATCCCGAGGCTCGAGGTCGGCGCTCGCCGCGCCCTGCCCGAAATAGTACGGCTGAAGAGGGGCGGTCGTCTGGAAATACGCGGTGGCCCTGAGGGTTCGGGACGCGGCAGGCGACAGAGCGGGATCCGGTCGCCATCGGTAGCGGAGGAGGAGCGTGCGGACCCCCGTCGCTGACGGCGTCAGATCGGGCCCCCGCAGTGTCCATTCGCGCTCCGCCTGAGCGATGCGAATGAACCCGTCGGGGCCGTTTCCCTCAAGCGCGAGCGATCCGAGCGCGACGGGATTCTCGACCCAGATCGCGAGCTCGTCGCGTGTGTCCCAGACGTACGGAGCAGCCGTCGGCAGCGGGCTGGGCACCGATGGACCAGGAATGACGAAGGATGAAGGGCGCGTCGCGCCCTCGCACCCCATCGTCAGCACGGCGAGAACGACCGCGCAGTGATGGATGTGCCGGGGGCGGATGATCATCGATACCCTCCGATGCCGAACGACACGCCGACCGAGGCGCGCACGGCGATCCCCCCGACCGCCCCGATGAGTCCCTGCAGGTCCCAGGTCCCTGCGGCAAGGCGGCTCAAGACATGGCGTCCTGACATGCCGACGCTGAGAGAGTTAGGCGCGACGGCGCGAAACCTCCGATATCCCGGATGGACGACGGTCGATCCGTCGAAGCGCACGCGTCGGGTCTCGGGAAAGACCTGGTACGACGCAGCGCCGGCGGCTCCGACAGTGAGAGACAGTGTTCGCCCTCCACCTGCAGATCTGCTGACCGGGACCTTGACCTGAGTCATATAGACGCCGAAGGTGCCCTGGTCTTCGACGGGACCGAGTGCTTCTGCCAGGAGCTCAATTCCCATCCACGGCGCAACATTGATCGTTACCCGCGGCCCGCCGCCCATGACGACGGTCGGGACGTCCTCGGAGACGATGGGCAGAATGGCGGAAGCGCTTCCGCCGATTTCAAAACGTGACATCTTTACGTCATCCGCGTCGAGGCTCGCCGTAGCCTCGGCGGGGGCTACGGGAGATGCCGCCAGGATGCCGGCCGCCGCCAACGTCAGCCATAGGCGTGTCATTGAACCCTCCAGACGTCCCTGACGGTTCAATGTGAAGGGCGGGAGGGAAAGGGCTCACCCGCAGATGTATCCTAGTTACGACACCTCCGAACCTCGATGTATCGCCTGGCATCCATTCTGTCGGTCCTTCTACTTGCCACAGCCGGCGGCGCGTGCCGCACGGCCCAGGTTGACAGCAGTCCGCAGATCGTCCAGCCAGGCGCCCCGGGACAGGCGACCCGCGTGATTTCGGCCGAGAAAGCCACGGATCTCTCGCGGGTCCAGTTCACAGCGGCCGACGTGCGGTTCATGCAGGGTATGATCGGCCACCACGCACAAGCGCTCGAGATGGCTGCGCTGCTGCCCGAGCGGAGCCGGCGGGACGACATGCGGCTGCTCGCCAAACGCATCGAGGTGTCGCAGGCCGACGAGATCCAGATGATGGAGCGCTGGCTGGAAGCCCGCGGCCAGAAGGTGCCGGGGCCGCACGCGCACCACGCGCCCGGCGCAGTATTGATGCCGGGGATGCTCAATGCCGAGGAAATGGGTCGTCTGGCCGACGCCAGGGGCGAAGCGTTCGATCGGCTGTTCCTCGAGCTGATGATCAAGCATCACGAGGGCGCGCTGACCATGGTGAAGGAGTTGTTCTCCAACGCCGGCGCGGGACAGGAATCAGAGATTTTCGCATTCGCGTCTGACGTCGACGCCGATCAGCGTATGGAGATCGACCGGATGCGTGGAATGATCGCGATGTCGAAGGAGCTCGATCGATGAAATTCGTTGCGTCCCGGTTCGCATGCGTTGTTGCGGCGTTGTTTCTGGTCGGTGTGGAAGCGCGTGCGCAGGAGCGGCCGGCGGCCGCGGCCCCGTCTCCAACCTCAAAGTCGACCGATCCGCGCGTCGGGCTCAAGCCCGGCTTGCGCAACGCAGGGCAGGCCGCGCACAACATGGAACTCCTCACGAGCCTCCCCAAACCGCCTGGCTTCTTCGATCCGAAGCTGCCCGGCGGCGAGCCCACGGAACCGGAAACCGAGGAAAAGCCCGATCCCAAGCCTGACGCCAAGCCCGAGGCCAAGCCCGAGGACGCCGCGAAGCCCCCTGCCCCACAGCGGGGAAGCGGCCTGAACTTCGCGAACTCGGACCTCGCCTTCAGCGGCCAGCATCTCTTCATCGGCAATTTCAACGGGTTCAACGTCTACGATGTGGCAAACCAGAAGAAGCCGAAGCTCCTCGCCTCGATCGTATGTCCAGGCGGCCAGGGCGACGTATCAGTGCACGGCAATCTGCTCGTCATGTCCGTTGAGCAGACGCGGGGACGCATCGACTGCGGCACGCAGGGTGTCGAGCCGGCGGTGAGCGCCGAACGTTTCCGTGGCGTCCGGATCTTCGACATCACCGACGTGAAGAAACCGAAACAGGTGGCCGCGGTGCAGACCTGCCGCGGATCGCACACGCACACGCTCGTGACGAACCCGAACGACAAGGCGAATTTGTACGTTTACGGATCCGGCGTGGGCACGGTCCGATCTGCCGAGGAGCTGACTGGTTGCTCGGGGCTCGATCCGAAGGAAGATCCGAACACGGCCCTGTTCAGCATCGACGTCATCCAGATCCCGATCGCGGCGCCCGAGAAAGCCCGGATCGTCAGCCGGCCGCGGATCTTCGGCGACCCGGCGTCCGGCGCGATTTCAGGGCTCTGGCCGGGCGGCGACCACGGACCCGGAACGCAGAAAACGTCGGTCACCAACCAGTGCCACGACATCACCGTCTTCCCCGAGGTCGGTCTGGCCGCCGGGGCGTGCTCGGGGAACGGCATCCTCCTCGATATCTCGGATCCGGTGAAGCCCGTCCGACTCGATCACGTGATGGACAAGAACTTCGCCTACTGGCACTCGGCGACCTTCAACAACGACGGATCGAAAGTGCTGTTTACCGACGAGTGGGGCGGCGGCACCCGCCCCCGTTGCCGCGCCACTGACCTCCCGAACTGGGGTGCGAACGCCATCTTCGACATCGTCAATCGCAAGATGAAGTTCGGGGGCTACTACAAGCTGCCGGCGCCGCAGACCGACCAGGAGAATTGTGTCGCGCACAACGGTTCGCTGATTCCGGTCCCGGGGCGCGACATCATGGTGCAGGGGTGGTACCAGGGCGGCGTTTCGGTGTTCGACTTCACCGATTCTGCCAAACCATTCGAGATCGCGTTCTTCGACCGCGGCCCGCTCGACGCCAGGCAGCTCATCACGGGCGGGTACTGGTCGACCTATTGGTACAACGGCTACATCTATGGAACCGAGATCGCTCGAGGCGTCGACGTCTTCAGGCTGACGCCGAGCGAGTATCTGTCGCAGAACGAGATCGACGCGGCGATGCTCGTCCACGCGAGCGAGTTCAACGCGCAGCAGCAGCCGAAAGTCACCTGGCCGGCCAGTTCCGTCGTCGCGCGCGCATACGTCGACCAGCTCACGCGCAGCAAGGGCATTCAGCCGGAGCGGGCGAGCGCGATCGCGGCCGCGCTCGAGCGCGTTGACCGGCTTCGCCCGGGGCGAGACAATGGCGCCGCGCCCGTTCTGGACCAGCTCGACGCGCTGGCGACCGAGCTCGAGGGCGACGCTGCACAAGCAGGAGCACGCGACGCGATCCGCCTGCGGTCTCTCGCCGGCACACTCAAGGGCCGCGCGGCGGGCCTGCGCTAAACGAACGTTCTGCGCTAGACGACGTAGCCCGGATCAGCGACTACTTAGAGAGAGATCGAGACTGTTTACCTATGTCCAGGGAAGTTGAAGTCAGCTTGCGGGTGCCGAACATGAAGGTCCGCGCCCTCGATGAGAACGGCTATCCCATCGACCACGCCAACGTGCGGTTCAGGAAGATGATCCAGGTGCCGTCGATTCCCAAGCCGGACGATACGCTCGAGTTGACCACCCGTTCCGGCAAGACCCTGCCCGCCAGGGTCGTCCGAGCCGACTGGCACGAGAGCCGCGAGCTCTTCGTGCTGTCGTGTCAGTATGCCGAGCGATCGATTACCGCGGAAGAATACGGAGCGCTCGCGGAAGATCCTGAGTGGGAGTTGAAACCGCTAATCTAGCTTCCCGCATCCAGCGTCCCGCTTCCAGCCCAACCATTCAGATGCTAGTCGTGCAATTGTGCTCTGGAAAGCCTTGGCTGGAAGCGGGAAGCCGAGAGCTGGAAGCTTCACACCGCCGCTGCGCGGCGGAGTGAGAGTCGCCTGCCGTAGGTGGCCTGCCGCCAGATCCACTCCATCGGGCCGAACGCGAAGCGTGTGAGCCACCACCGGCTCATCGCCACCTGCGCAGAGATCATGGCGACGACCATGAGCGGCCACCAGATGGGCCCGAATCGCCCCATCTGCCCGAATCCGATCCCGTAGAACAGCGTGAGCGCGACGACCGTGTGCGTCAGGTAGTTCGTGAGCGCCATGCGTCCGGCGGGCGCGAGGCGCACAAGCCTCGCGCGCCACGCGTCCGACTGCCAGAGGATCGCGAACGTCGACGCGTAGGCCAGCGCCAGCGGCGCGACACCGAGCGCGTAGGCGCCCGATTCGACGACCTTCAGCCACGGGCCGGCTGACGTTCCGCTCGCCATCAGCATCATGTGCAGCGCAGCGGCCGGTAACCCGACGGCGAAGCCCCATCTGCGGACCCGGCGCAGCGTCGGCAGCCACGGCGTCAGGTCAGCCAGCATGCCGGAGCGTCCGACCCACAGGCCGACCAGGAACATCGCCAGCACCTTGAACGGCCGGCCCGTGCTCAGCAGATCCGCGTACCGGAAGAACACCCCGCTCAACTGAAATCGCAGATACTCGCCCCAGCCGGCATCGCGCAGCAGCGGATACGGCACCGCGCCGGCCGGAAAGCCCGTCGCCACGAGCACCGCGTCCCCCGCGCGAAGCAGCGGCGCTCCCGGATCGAGCGCGCCGTGCGTGGCGACGATGAGGGCCTCCAGGGCCACCGGAGCGAGGACAAGCGCGACGGCCGTTCGGAGGAGAACAATGTCCGACACGCGCCGGAAAGGAACCAGAAAAAACCCGGTGAGGGCGTAAAGGACCAGAATGTCCCCTTCCCAGAAATAGAGGTGGACGGCGCCGATGACCGTGAGCGCGAGCAGACGCCGCCGGAACACGCCAAGCCGCAAGTCCCCGCGACGTCCGGCGGCCGCAAGCTGAATCGAGAAGCCCATCCCGAAGAGCAGCGAGAAGAGCGAGTAGAATTTGCCGTAGCCCAGCCAGAACGTCAGCCCGGCCACGGGCATGTCGAACGATGCCGTCGGCGACGCCGACAGCGCCTCAGGGGGCATGAACACAAATCCACTGAACACGGCGAGGTTCAGCAGCAGGATGCCTCCCAGCGCAAACCCGCGCATCGCGTCGAGAACGTCCAGTCGCTCGCTGTCGGCGGTCGGTCTCGCGTCGCCTGTGCGGGACGTGGTCGGCATGTGTCACGGATTCTATCTGCGTCAAATGGATCGATCGCGAAACTGAGCGTAAAATTAGAGAATGTGTCGAAACATTCGCACTCTGTTCAATTTCGATCCTCCCGCCACCGACGAAGAAATCCGTGCGGCATCGGTCCAGTTCGTTCGAAAGCTGTCGGGTTTCACCAGGCCGTCGCAGGCGAACGAAGATGCCTTCGACCGCGCGGTCGAAGAGGTGGCTGGCGTGGCGCGCCGATTGATCGACTCGCTCGTGACGTCGGCGGCGCCGCGCGATCGCGAGGAGTGGGCCGCCCGCGCAAAAGCCCGCGCCGCGGAGCGCTTCGCGCGCTAGTGTCGGGAGGCTAAAACCTATCTCACAAACTCTGTTTCGTGCTGTCGCAGTGAGAAATCGGTGTCACGCTGAGCGCATTGCGCGCAGGAGACGGCTGTGTCGGACGCGGGCGCTGTGTGCCGTGTCGGACCGGTCGGCTCGGGCCTCCCGCTTCGCGGCGTGGAAAAACGACCCCGCCGCAGATGCGCTGACGGGTTCGGCGTCGGCCGGGGGGACTCCGCGCGACAGCCCCAATCGGTTGGGCAACCGGGTATTTCGGGCGTCACACGACGAATCAGCGCCGACGCCGCTCGGGGGCCGCGGCCGGGCCGTTTTAAAGTCTTCGGTGGTCACGCCGCTCAAAGGTCGGCCCGATCCGACCAGTCCGACACGTCTGGGCAAGCGCCGCCCGCGGCGTGCGGTGCACCTCGAGTGCGCCAGTATCAGCGGCGACGGCGTTGTCCCCGGGACGACGAGCGCGAGACGACGGGCGTCCGCCGATGCGTCGCCGCGGCCTGCGTCCGGCGCGCCACAGGCGGACGCGGCCCGTCGGATCCGGCCGACCTTGAGCGGCGCGACACGCGCAGATCCTAAAACGCCCTGTAGCGATCCCGTCCGGCGGCGGCGCGGATTCGCCACCACCGATCACGTCGCCCGGCGGCCCAACCGATTCCGGCTGTCGTGCGGACCATCCCTGCCGCCGCCGGCAGCGGCAGGATACGGCGGAGGGGCGTTTTTCCGCGTCGCGAAGCGGGAGGCCGTAGACGACGGGACGGGGCCGCCCTCTGCGCGCGCAGCCCCTCGACCCTGCGGCGTGGCTAGGAGGCGCCAGCCTGTGCCGAGAGCCACAGACCACAACGGACAACATCGATACCGTTTATGAGATAGCCTCAAGTCTAGACTAAGACTAAGACTACCCTCGGCGCTCGCGGCAGCGGTCACCGCTTACTGACGAGCGTGTCGAACTCGCCAGCGAGCAGCCGGGCGATGAGCTCGCGGACGCCCGCACCCTGCGCCCCGGCGGTCACGATATCGGCGATCTCTTTCACCGCCGGCAGCGCGTTGTCTACCGCCACTGCGAGCCCGCACATGCGAAGGAACGCGTGGTCGTTTTCCGCATCCCCGACTCCGACCGTTCGGTCGGCCGACACCTGAAGCGCAGCGAGCGCCGGCGCGAGACCCGTGGCTTTCGTCACGTCCGCGGGAAGCGCCATCACCGAGCCCTTGTTGAAGATGACGTGCCACTCGAGGCCCAGGTCTCGGATCGCTGCCAGTACTTGATGCTCGTGCGGTTCAACGGTGGCAACGATAGAGTGGCCGACCGAGAGCGGCACGGACTGGCGCTCGAGTCTCTCGACGAGCGCGGGCGGAGGCGGGGCAGAGATCGGCTCGACCGACTGCGTGGCTGGATCGTACAGCACGGCGCCGTTCTCGGCCACGATGCGCTCGAACACGTCCGAGTGCTCGAACGTGTTGAAGAGGTCCGTCAGTTCGCGGCCCGTCACCATCACGAGGCGCAAGCCCTCCGCTTTCGCGTGCCGCAGCGCCTCGACCGTCGGCTCATCGACCCGGCCCTCGAAGGCAATCGTCCCGTCGTAGTCCGTCGCAAGTACCTGGTATCTCATCCGGCATCCTCATCGGACGACCCGCCAGGCAGACGCGGATCGCCGATCGTGCGGCTCCACGACCTCTTCCCACAAGCGGAAGCCGCCGGTAAAGGCATCTTCGTTGCCGCCACGCCGCGTGCCCTCGGGAAGAGGATGGACTCGCGTCGCATTGCCACCGCCGAGCAGGATGTAGTCCGCCATGAACGCTTCCCGCAGCATCGACGTGACCTCTGCGACAGCCGTCAGCCACGCCGCCTCTCCAATGTTCTCGAGTCCGGCTGCGCCAAGGCGATCGAAAAGAGTTTCCCCGGGGCAATAAGGGAGGCAGCCGAGCTCGAGAGGCACGACGACGTGTTCGGTGACGAGCGCCGATCCCACACCGGTGCCGAGGCCCATGAAGAGCATGCGCCCGCCGACGTATCCGCCGAGCGCCTGCATTGCGGCGTCGTTCAGCACGCGGACGGGTTTGTCGAACGCCTTCGAGAAGTCGAACCGCACCCATCCGTCACCGAGGTTGCCCGGCTCTGCCCTCGGTCCGCGCGCGTCGACGGCGCCGGGATAGCCAAGAGAGATGACGTCGTACTTCCAGTCAGCGGTGGACTCGCGCACGCTTTCCACGAGCGCGTGCGGTGTCAGGTCCTTGGCCGAATCGAAGGTCCTCGATTCGGCCGTTCCGCTCGCTCGCATCTTGATCTGCGATCCGCCGATGTCCACCACCAGCACGTCCATTCGTTTTCTCACTTACTCGCGGGGCCCCACCCCCACTCGCTCTCGCGCCGCGACTTTGCGCGGCGCTCGGGCCGCAGGCGCTGCCACCCTTGTCCGCCCGACGGCCGTTTCGCCCGCGCGAGAGGGATCTTTGCAAGCAGCGCGCCGCGCCAGCAGTCCGCGCCGAGCGCTTCGGCTGTCAGTTCAAGGGCGCTGGGGATGCCTGTCCGTATCGCAGATAGATGGCGGGCAGCAGGAACAGGTTCAGCACGGTCGACGTAAAGAGGCCGCCGAGGATCACGACGGCCATCGGATGCTCGATTTCGTGGCCCGACCGGTCGCCGCCAGCGATGATCGGCAAGAGCGCGAGGCCGGTCACGAGCGCCGTCATCAGAATCGGCGCCAGTCGCTCTTCGGCTCCACGGATCGCGAGCTCCGAGCCGAATCTCACGCCTTCTTCGTGTTCGAGATGGCGGTAGTGGCTGACGAGCATGATGCCATTGCGCGCCGCGATGCCTAGGACGGTCACAAACCCCACGAGCGATCCGAGAGACAGAACGCCTCCGGTCAGGAATACCCCTGCGACGCCACCGATGAGGGCGAAGGGGATCGTCAGCGCGATGAGCCCAACGAGTCGCGCCGAGCCAAAATCGATATGCAGGACGAGCAGGATCCCCACGAGCGACAGAAAGCCGAGCGCCAGCAGCCGTCGCCGCGACTCTTCCCGGGCCGCGTACTCGCCCAACACCTCGGGGTGGTAGCCTGGCGCAAAGGAGACCTTCCCGATCGCCGCCTGGATATCGCGCGCAACGGCACCTAGATCGCGGCCGCGCACGTTGCAGGTGACGTCGATGCGCCGCGACCCTCCCTCCCGCGTCACTTCGTTCGGCGTCGGCGCGAGCGAGACATCGGCCACGGTCGCGAGCGGAACATATCCTCCATTCGGCAACTCGACCGGCAGCCGCCGCAGCGCGAAGAGATCCCGCCTCACCCACGGCTCGCTCCAGACGACGACGTCGAAGACCTTCTGCTCGTCGAAGACCTCTCCAACCTTCGTCCCGCGCAGCATCGTCGCCATCGTGTCGCGCACGGCGGCACTCGTCACGCCAAGTTGCTGAGCCCGCTCGGGCCGGTACTTCACCTCCACCTGGGGAACGAGCGTCAGAGCCTGGACTTTGACGTCGGCCGCGCCTTCGACGGCGCCAATCACCTTGCCAACCTCGGCGGCCTTTTGCCCCAGCACCGCGAGATCAGGACCGAAGATGCGGACGACGATGGTAGCGCTCGCGCCCGTCAGCACCTCTTTGATCCGCTCGCGCAGGTAGGTCAGCAGGTCACGTTGCAGCCCCGGGTAACCGTCGACGACCGACTGGATCCGGGCGACGGTGCTGGCGTAGTCGACCCCGGGGTCGAGGCTGATCCACAGCTCCGTGAAGTTGACGCCCACGACTTCGTCGGCGACTTCCGCCCGCCCGATGTGCGCGCCGAAATTCCGAACGCCCGGGATGGCCCGCAGCTCGTCGCTGGCGCGCAGCGTAATGCGCGTCATCGCTTCGAGCGACGTGCCGGGCTTCTCGACCCAGTGCATCAGGAAGTCGTACTCCTTGAAGCTGGGCAGGAACTCCTCGCCGAGGAAAGGATACGCCGCCGCCGTAGCTGCGAGCGAGACCGCGACGATCGTCAGCGCGCGTCGTGGCGCCGCGACCAGCCGCGGAAGCACGCGGCGGTAGCGCGACTTGAGCGACGCGACGACGGGTGACTCGCGCGGGTGCCTGGCACCCGGAAGCAGCAGCAGGGACATGGCCGGCGTCACGATGAGCGCGACGAGGAGCGATGCCGCGATAGCGAGGACGTAGGAAAGTGCCAGCGGCCGGAAGAACGACCCCGCGAGGCCCTCCAGAAAAAAGACCGGCAGAAACACGAGCACGACGATCACGCTGCCGTAGACGACCGCGCTTCTCACTTCCAGCGAGGCGTCGAGGACGACCTGAAAGGCCGGGCGAGGATCGGCCAGCGCCCGATTCAACCGCAGCCGCCGCACGATGTTCTCCACGTCGATGATCGCATCGTCGACGACTTCTCCGAGCGCGATGATGAGCCCGGCGATCACCATCGTGTCCAGCGTGCCGCCGCGATAACGAAGGACCACGGCCGCTGCGAGCAGCGAGAGCGGGATCGCCATGAGGCTGATCAGTGCCGTCCGCCAGTCCCACAGGAAGATCGCGAGCACGACGATGACGAGGAGGCAGCCAATGAGCAGCGCGCGATTCAGGTTGCCGATCGACATCTCGATGAACGTCGCGGGCCTGAAGATCGTGGAGTCCACGGCCACGCCGGCAAGGCCAGGCCGCAGTGCTTCGAGCGCCGTCTCGACGTCGCGCGTGACCTGGAGCGTGTTGCCGTCGGGCTGCTTTTCGACGATGAGAAGGAGGCCGGGCCCGCCGTTGATGACGCCGTCGCCAATTGGCGGCGGAAAACCTTCCACGACGGCGGCGACGTCGCCGATCCGGCGGATGCCACCCGCTGATGGAGGTGCGGTTCCGCTCGCACCTCGCGCGGCCGGTGGTGCGATCACCATGGCCGCCAGATGCGGTGCGGACGTTACCGCCGGCGCGTGGGCCACAGCCAGGCGCTGATTGGTCGTCTCGATGAATCCGCCTGCCGTGACCGACGTAGCGTCGCGCGACGCGGCGACGACGTCGGCGAGCGACACGTTGTTGGCGCGCAGGCGCTCGGGATCGACCAGGACCTGAATCTGGCGATCCCGCTGGCCCCAGATCGCCACGTTCGCGACGCCGGAAATCGACATCAGCCGCGGGCGCACGGTCCACTTCGCCAGGGTCGTCAGCTCGACCTGCGAGAGCGTGCTCGACGACATGCCGATCTTCATCACCCGGCTGAGCGACGACAAGGGAGACAGGATGACCGGCGGATGCGCGGCGTTGGGGAGCGTTGCAGCGACTCGTGCCAGTCGCTCCTGCACGAGCTGACGCGCGGAGAGGCGGTCGGTGCCGTCGCCGAAGATCAGGACGACCGACGACAGACCGAGCACGGACTTCGACCGCAGCGTCTTGAGTCCCGGCACGCCGTTCATCGCGGCTTCGAGCGGGACACTGATGAGCGCTTCAACGTCCGCGGTGGACAGGCCAGGGGCCTCTGTCTGGATCTCGACGAGTGGCGGGGCGAACTCCGGGAAGACGTCAAACGGCGCTTCACGTGCCGTCCTGATGCCCACGACGATGAGCACGATCGCCAGCGCCACGACCGGGACGCGCAGCCGCAGCGCCGACGCGATCAGCCCTCGCATCATTGCTGGCGGCGGCTTCGCGGCTGGCGGCTCCGCGTCACTTTCCGGCACCGAACTCGGTGCCGAAGAGCTCCGCCGCACCGACGGTTACGACACGTGTGCCGGGCGCAGGCCCCTGGTCGAGGACGGCGACCGTATCGACGATATCCACCACGGACACGCGGCGCCGCACGTATACCCGAGGCTCACGCGCCTCATATACCCATGTGCCGCCATACGCGTCGTGGAGGAGCGCCGCCCGCGGCACGACGAGCGTGCTCCCTTCCCCGCGCAGCGCCAGTCGTACGCCGACCCTCTGGCCTGGCCTGAACGCCTGACCCTGGTTCGTGACCGCGAAGTACAAGTCGACGGCTGCCGTCGACGGATCGGCAGAGGGTGGGGCAATCACGGGCTGCGCAATCGTCCCCTCCGACGAGCCGGAATCCCCGAGGCTGACGACGCGGGCTGGCGCGCGCGTGTCGACGTCTCCCGCCTCCCCGACATACATGGGCACGCGTATCCAGACCACATCGAGACGAACGAGATCGAAGAGTGGTGCTCCGGCTGCGACGGTCTGGCCGCCACTCGCGTGCAGGTTGCGCAGCAGGCCGGCGAAGGGTGCGTCGAGCGGGATCCCGCCCGCTGCCGTGACGCCGCGTGCGGCCAGCGCGAGACGATCGCGGGCGGCCTTGAGATCGGCGTTGGCGATGGCGAGCTCGGCCTGTGCCTCCTCGGCGGCCCTGCGGCTGCCGGATCCGTCGCGCACGAGCTGCTCGGCCCGTTGCGCCCTCTTGGCGACGACCTCCTGGCGCGCGGCTGCCTCCCCGACGGCGCGCTCGGCTTCGACCCTGGCGTCGCGCTCCGAGGGCGCGAGCGGGACCAGCCGGAAGATCGCCGTGCCGCGCGCGACGTTCGTACCGACGACGGGCACGCCATCCGGCGCCTCGAGCGTGCCGGCAAATGGCGCGGTGACTGTCCGCTCTGCGCCGGCCGGTGCAATGACCTCGCCGCCGACTGTCCGCGTGCGCGTCAGCGTCTTTCGCTCGATCGTCATCGTCTCGATGCCGAGCCGTTTCTCCGCCTCCGGTGTGAGCGTGATCGTCGTGAGCGCCGATTCCTTGACCGGCGCGTCGACCTTGACGGCCGCTGGTGCCGAGGCCTGCTGGTTCGTGCCGCCCCCGCACGAGGCCACGGCCAGGGCGCAGCCCACCATCGTCCACGAGAACCGCTTAGTGTCCACGCGTCTGCTCCTGTCGCGATCGGGCGGCCTCGGCGGTGCCGCACGCGCGGCCCATGGCCCGCTCGATCCGGGCGCGGGCGCGCTGCACATCTGCGTCGATCTCGCGTTCCCGCACCTGCGCCTCGATGAGGCGCCGGCTGTTCTCGAGGACGAACAGGTACGAGGCGTCGCCGCCCGCAAACGACCGTTCGGCCCCCACGACGTTCTGCCGGAGAGGCGTGACGATCGTGTCGCGCCAGGCCGATTTCGATTCGCGCGCCTGTTCGAACTGTGCCGACGCCTCGCGCAGCTCGGCCGCAGCGCGCTGCTGGACCGCGGCATAGGCCGCCGACGCGCGATGGAGCTCAGCCCCGGCCCGCGCCCGGCCGGCCTGATTGATATTGAAGATCGGCAGGCCGACGTCGATCCCGGGCCCCATCTCGAATCCTTCTTTTCCCTCGCCGTTGGCGTCGAGCACGGCCGTCAGCGTGAGGACGCGCGACCGTTCCCATCCGAGGCGCGCGGCGGCCGCCTCCACGCCGATCTCGGCCGCCCTCACGTCAGGCCGCGACACGATCGCCTCGCGAAGCCGCGAGGCGGCAGGTCCACAGTCCGTAGTCGGCGAGCTCTCGGCCGCGATGTCGAACGCCGGTCCGTCAAGCGCGAATCCGACCAGTGCGCGGAGTCGTTCCCGGGCGATGACGACATCGTGGCGCGCGCGACGCGCGTCCTGCCGCGCGCGGGCGGCATCGACTGCTGCGGCCCGGCCTTCGAGCTCGCTGATGTCACCCGCGGCAAGCCGCGACTGCGTGAGCTCGGCGATCCGCAGCAGGAGCGCCGCCGCCTCGTCGGCGATGCGCCCCCGATCGCCGGCCAGCGCGAGATCGGCGTACGCCACCTTCACCGACAACACCAGATCCAGTCCGGCCTGTACGAGCCGCTCGGCGGCGGCATCCGCGGCGAGGCGCGCGGCGGCGACCCTCCGCGGGCGTTGCCAGAGCACTTCGATGGGCCACTTCAGCGTGGCTTCGAACTGTTTCGGGCCGACCGGAAAGAGGAGCGACAGGATGGGATTGGTCAGCAGGCCGGCCTCGAGGAGATCGGCACGCGCGAAGCCGAGCTCGCTCAGGCTGACTTGAAAATCCGCGCTGTTCCAGAGCGCCAGCGCCACGGCCTCTTCCTGCGTCACCCCATCGTCCAGGGCGACGCCGGCCGGTATCCCTGGTGTCTGGTCCGCGCTCGTCCGCGCCGTCGCGCCGGTGCGGTCGCGCAATCGGTCGGCCGCGGCTTGCGGGTCGACCGACGCGTGGGACGCGCATGCGGACGCGACGGCCACGCAAACTACGACCAGGGCGACGTCCGGACCTGCGCGCACCATTCCTCGCGAATGATATCAAGCTGCAAGATGAACGGAGAATGACAGAGCGGCTACGCCAGCGGAAGCGTTGCGATGAAGCTGGCGCCGCCGGCCTCGGCGGCCTCGAGCGCGAGACGTCCGCCGTGCGCTTCGGCGATCCAGCGGGCGATCGGCAGGCCCAGGCCGGCCCCGCCGTTCTGCGAGTCGAGCTGGACGAACCGCTGAAACACGCGTTCACGTGCTTCCGCGGGCACGCCCTGGCCGTCGTCGGTGACGCGGATCACGGCGTTCGACTCCAGGCGCGAGACCGTAGCGGTAACCGAACCCGCGGGCCGCGCGTGGCGGATAGCGTTGTCGAGAAGGTTGCCGACCATCTGCCGCAGGAGTGTGTCGTCACCCGTGAGGGCCACCTCTGTCTCGCCGCTCGTCGTGACGCGGACGCCGCGCTCGTTGGCAAAGACGCGGAGCGATCGCGCGCATTCCGAGACAAGCTCGTCGAGGTAGAGCGGTTCGCGCGCGAGCGGGATGCCCTGCGCTTCGGCGCGAGACAACAGGAACATGGCATCGACCAGTCGCGTGAGGCGCGCCGACTGCTCGCCGACGATCGTCAGCGCCTCGCGGTACTCCTGTTCGGGTCTCGTGTCGCGCGCCAGCATGACCTGCGCGGTCGTGTGGACGACCGAGACCGGCGTCCGGACCTGGTGCGAGGCGTCGGCCATGAACTGCCGCTGCGCGTGCAACGCGGTGGCGACGCGGTCGAGCACGGCATTGAACGCCGTGGCAAAGCGACCGAGCTCGTCGTCTTTGTGGGGTGCGTTCAAGCGTTCCGAGACGTTGCGCTCGGTGATACCGGTGGCCTGCGCGGCCATGTCTGCGAGCGGCCGAAGGGTCTGCCGGCCGACGAGCCACCCGCCCACCGCCGCAACTCCGAGCGCGACGAGTACACCGGCGGAGAGGGCACGCAGGAGCTCGGCGCGTTCGCGCTCGAGGCCGTCGAGCGGCGCCAGCACCGCGGCGATGTAGCGGTGTCCGTTGTACTCCACCGGATGGCTGCGGAATCGCAGGCGGTGGGTCGCATCGAGCACGATCGTGTCGACTGTCGTTGATGGCGAAAGGGGCGGTTGCCAGGGCGCCGGAAACGGCAGGCCCCAGATCGCGAGCGGGGTGCCATCCGGGTGCGCAACGACGAGCGTGCGGTCGGGCGCAACGACTTCAGCACTTGCCTCATCGGCCGCGGCTTGCAGGTCGAGCCCCTCGCCGAACTCAGTCCGCATGACGCCTTCGAGCGTGAGCATCAACCGCTGCAGCTCGCCATCGAGACGCTCGAGGCCAAGCCGCGCCTGCACGACGGCCACCGCGATCGCGCCGGCCACGAGCACGATCACCACAACGGCGCTATACCAGGCAGTCAGGCGTGCGCGTATGGACCAGGTCATCGACGCCAGACTCGTCCGAAAGCGGCGGTGCTGTCAACCAGCACCGGTCACTGGGCCACGTGCACGACCATGCCAGCCACGAAATGATGAGTTGTCAACGGTGTGCGGGCTGAACCGCTCGCAATCGAGACGTGCTGAGCCGTGTGCGTGAGCTTGTATTCGCCCGCCAGGAAGAGCCGTTTGGCGATGCGTACTTCCACGCCCGCCGTCCCCTGCAGGCTGAACGATCCCCACTCGTAGCGCTCGAGGCTGAGTCCCCCGATTGTGCTTTCGGGGTGAGATATCGAGGCTCCCGCGCCTGCCCGCCCGGTCAGGATCCACCGCGGCGCATCGCCCTCGCGCGCGATGGCGGCCGTGCGGCGAATCACCGCGTTCACGAGCAGGAGATTAACGCCGTGGCTGATCGCAAAGCGCTCGACCACTGACGAGAGCACGCGAGGTCCCGACGAGGGATGTCCTCCGATGATCCCCTCGGCACTGGTCGCTCGAGAAGTGTCGGCAATCACTTTCAGGTGAATGAACTCACCTTCGATACCGAAGGATCGCGAGCCCGGGAACGCTCCAACCCTATACGCGTAGTAGAACGGCGGCTCGAACGACTCCGATCGATAGTGCACCGGGGAGAGTCTGACGTCAGTCGCCTGTGCCGGCTGGGTCACGGTCAAGGAAGTTGTCTGCGTCCGCGCGCCTCCAAGGAATGCCCCGAGCGTCCACTCGGCTGATGCGGGGCGCGCAAGGCTGGCAGTCATTGCCAGCGCGACGGTCAGCGATTCGAGCCAGCGGTACGTCGTGCCTTTCATAGTGTGTTCATGTCGCCTGCGAGAGGATGGTCGCGGCGTTCGTCAACGGCCGCTCCGTCGCTCGCCCAAACGAAGGAAACCTGCATGCGCATTATCTCGCAGACGCTCGTGGCGCTGGCACTCGTAGTCCCTGTTACAGCGCCGGCCTTGGCCCAGACGCCGCTGCCGATGGCTCCCCAGGGCCTCGGTGTCGAGCGCGCGGCTCCTCCTCCACCTGATTCAGGGCAGGCTCAGCGGGAGCGGTCCATTTCCTTCGGTTCGCTGTTCTCGGATCTGGGCCACGACCTGACACGGCTGCCCACGAAGGCCAACGCCCTGACGCTCGGCGTCGGGGGTGCCATCGCTCTGGCCGTCCATCCCGCCGACTCCGAGCTCACGCGCCGCGCCACAGTGTCGCTGCCGCTCGACTACGCATTTGAAGTTGGCGAGCCTGCCGGCAGCGGCTGGGTGCAGGCTGGCGGCGCCCTCGGCACGTTGCTGATTGGGAAGGCCACAGGGAGCCGGCGCGCACAGATGCTTGGCGCCGACCTCGTACGCGCTCAGATGATCAACGCCGTGATCACGCAAGGCATGAAGGTCGCGGTTGGCCGGTCCCGGCCCAATGGAGGGCGGTTCTCGTTTCCGTCCGGCCACGCGTCGTCCACGTTTGCGAACGCGACCGTCCTCTGCAGGCATTTCGGATGGAGAGTCGGCGTTCCGGCTTACGGTCTTGCCGCGTACGTCGGTGCGTCGCGGCTGCAGGAGAATCGCCACTACGCGAGCGACGTGATCTTCGGTGCCGCGTTGGGCATTACCGCCGGCCGCACGGTCACCGTGGGTCGTGGATCGAGCCAGTTCGTGGTGGCGCCCATCGTCGTGCCCAGCGGAGCCGGTGTGATGTTCACGCGTGTGAACTGAATGCGCGGCTTGCGGTTGACCGGGCATGTGGACGCCAGGGAGCCATACAATGTCCATAGGGATTCCTGAAGTCAGGCCCCCGCCACCTATGCGACTACTACTCGTCGAAGACCAGCCAGACGCGGCCCGGATGATCGCCAAGGGTCTGCGCGAGCAGGCGTACGCCGTCGACGTCGTCAATGACGGGATCGCGGCCTGTCACGAAGCCTGCGTTCACGACTACGACGCCATCGTTCTCGACGTGAGGCTGCCGTTGCGCGATGGATTTGCGGTCTGCAAGGAGATCCGGCAGGCAGGGTTGGCGGTGCCGATCCTGATGCTCACCGCGATGGACCACGTGGAAGCCCGCGTCGCCGGGCTCGACGCCGGCGCCGATGACTATCTGACCAAGCCGTTCGACTTCCGGGAGCTGCTGGCCCGCTTGCGCGCGCTCAGTCGCCGCGGCAGTCAGCCGCCGGCGCCCGAGCATTTCTCGGTCGGCGATCTCGCCTTTGACGTCCGTGCGCGGCGGGTCACTGTCCACAAGACAGTGCTCGCCCTGACCACCCGCGAATACGCACTGCTGGAGTATCTTGCGCGGCGCCCGGACGCGGTGGCGGGACGTGCCGACATCGCCGAACACGTATGGGACGGTCGGTACGACCCCTTCTCGAACGTCATCGATGTTTACGTGCAGCGCCTGCGCCGCAAGCTGGGCCAGGCGGGCGCCACGGTCGAGATTCGGACGCGCCGCGGCGAGGGATACCAGCTGGTGCCGGCCGCAACGCCGCTTCGATCCTGACGGCTCGCCCGTGGCTCAGGAGGTCACGTCTACACAGACCGTGTTCAGGCGGTAGTAGAGCGTGTCGATGAAGCCGCCCGCGTGGACGCGCGGCAGCAGGGGAGTAGACGACGTGCTGACGACCTGTGTCCGGCCGTCGGTCCGTTCGAGCCAGTCGAGCAGGCGGAGCTGATCCTCAGGGGGCAGGGTGCCGGCTTCGTGGAGCACGAGCGTACCAGTTTTGTCGACCGGCGGCATCACGAGCGCTTCGCCCGGGCGCCACCGCGCGATGGGTTCCTGCAGATCGAGCAGCAGCGATTCGAGCACGAAGCGCACGACGCCCTCGGGTGCGATGAGGAGGAGATTGACGCGGGGCATCCCCATCAGCAGCAGGTCGACGTGCGCGGCTCGCGCCATGCGCCAGTGGTCGGGCAGCTTCGATCTGCCTGGAGGCGGACCTCCTGCCTGAGGGGTTTCTCCGAAGAGCTGCGCTGGGTTCTCCATGGGACGCCTCCTCCTCTGGCGCCGGCCAGGTTCCGTAGACCAGCGCACGGCGCGACTCTACGACGCCCAGCCCCGGCAGTCCTATCAGGAAGAGACCGGATTCGAGTAGGGAAGATCCCTAAGCGCCTGCGGCCCGAGCGCGGCGCGAAGTCGCCGCGCGAGAGCGAGCGGGGGTGGGGCCCCGCGAGCATTGAGAAATGCGAACAGAACGGTGGGATGACCCCATGCCTTCAAGCATTATCCAACCACCCTTGCAGGATCGCGTACTTCACGATATCGATGCGGCCCGTCAGTCCCAGCTTTCGCATCGCGTTCGCCTTGTGCGCCTCGACGGTCTTCACGCTCAGGTCCAGTCGAGCGGCGATTTCCTTGTTGCTGTAGCCCGAGGCGATGAGCCGCAGGACTTCCGACTCCCTTTCGCTGACCTGCGCACCGGACTTGCCGATTCGCTTGCCCTCTCGACCGAGGAACCCGGCGGTGACCCGCGCGGTGAGCGTCGAGTCGAGGTACTGGCCTCCGGCCGCGGCGACCCGTATCGCTTGAAGCAGCTCGGTCGGGGCGCTCTGCTTCAGCACGTAGCCCGACACGCCTGCCCGCAGCAACTCCTGAAGATAGGCGTCGTCTCCATGCCGTGTCAGCGTGATGACCGCCATGTGCGGGCGCGCCTGTTTGAGCGATCGCGTGGCGACGAGCCCGTTCATGCCCGGCATCGAGATATCCATGACGACCACATCTGGCTTCTGGTCGAGCGCGCGCTGGACAGCCGTCGCGCCGTCGCTCGCCTCGGCGATCACTTTCATGTCCGGCTGGCCCTCGATGAGCAGCCTGAGGCCGTGCCGCACCGTCACGTGGTCGTCGGCGAGGAGAATGCGTATCGGCGTCGTCTGTTCACCCATGGTCACCCGCGTTCGCCGCTCCCCGGCGCAATCGCCATCCTGAGAAACACCGTCGTGCCCTTGCCAGCCGTCGATTCAATCTCGAGGGTCGCGCCGACCAGGGCCGCCCGCTCCTGCATGCCGAGCAACCCGAATCCCTGTGCGAGCCCGCCTTCCTCACCCGCATCGAATCCCACGCCATTGTCCTCGACGATGAGGAGAACCGAGTCGGCTTGTCGCTCGAGGATGACGTCGACTCGTTTGGCGCGGGAGTGCTTCGCGACGTTGGTGAGTGCTTCCTGCGCGACGCGATAGAGCGTCGTCTCGGCCTCCGAGGAGAGCCGTTCGTCGAGCAGCCCCGACGTGTGGAGCTCGGCCGGGATGTTGACGCGCCTCGACCAGTCCTGCACGTAGTTGGCGAGCGCGGCGCGAAGGCCGAGGTCGTCGAGCGCGGTCGGCCGGAGCTCCCAGACGAGCTGGTCGACGTCGCGATCGATCTGGCGGCCGATCTTCTCGAGCGTCTGGACGAGGCTGGCAAGCTCCGGGGATCCGCTGCACGCGTCTTTCAGCGCGCCGATTCCTCGGCTGAGTGCCGTCAATTGCTCGCCGAACTGATCGTGCATCTCGCGCGCGATGCGGCGCCGCTCGTCTTCCTGGGCAAAGACCAGTCGGGAGAGGAGCTCCGTGCGCGCGCGCTCGGCTTCGGCCTGCCTGCGCTCCGTGAGGTCGAAGTGGGTGCCGACGATGCGGACGACCGGCCCGCCGGCCTCGCGCCGCACCGGATACCCGCGCGAGAGCACCTGGACGTAGTGCCCGTCCTTGTGGCGAAGACGGAATTCGCCCTCGTACGCACGCGCACCGCGCGCGACGCTCTCGTTGACTTCCTGCGCTCGTGGCATATCGTCGGGGTGCAGCAGCCGTTCCCACGCGCTGACGTGCGGTTCGATCTCGTGATCGGCGTAGCCGAGCATCTGTTTCCATCGCGGCGAGTACACGACGTCGCCTGTGACCAGGTTCCAGTCCCACACGCCTTCCTGCGCGCCGGCGAAGGCCAGCGTCAAGCGCTCTTCGCTTTCGCGGAGCGTCGCATCGGCGCGTTTACGTTCAGAGATCTCGCGCATCGCGAAAACGACGGCCGGAGACACGATGGATGCCGGCGAGTCCTCGGGCGCGTCGATACGAGTGAGCGCCACTTCGACATCCGTCACCCCTCCATCGAGTCGGACGATTTGCTCCTCGAAGGGAGCGACGACCTGACCGGCCTGGCCAGACATGACCTGCTCGACGCGTTCCCGGCGAGCCGCGTGACCGTCGGGATGGAAGAAGTCCCACAGGGGCCTGCCGAGGAGCTGCTCGGGCTCTGCCGCACCGCACAGCCGCGCCGCCGCCGGGTTGACGAACACCAGCACGCCGTCCTGGCTGATGAGGATGCCGTCTGGCGACAGTTCCACCAGCCGTCGATAGGTTGCGTTGGTTTCGCGCACGGACTCTGCGATCGCCTCTTAGCGAGCCTCCTAAGGGTGGCACGTCGTCCGCTAAGAGTCTATGCCGCGCGGTCGGTCCCGCCCGGCCGCAGGAGCACACGCCAGTGGCCGCCCCGCCAGAGCAGTCCCAAAGCAGGATGAGCGCTCCGAAGCCGAACGTCAGAGCCACGTGCGCAGGGGTATGGAAGTCATCGGTCAGCGCCGTGATCGGACGAAGCGCAGCATCGACGTCCTGTTCGAGGATCAGTGTCCAGTCGGGGAGCGAGTCGGGGGATCTGGCGACTGCGAGCGCCTGGGTGGCCTGCGCTCCCGACACCGAGCGCAGGGGGTCCATGAAGGTCGTGCTCATTTGCCCCGGAGTGCGCAGGAGTGTTTGGACGGCAGGCTGGCTCCCAAAATCCGCGACCGGCAAGGGCGTCGCGTCCGGCGCGGAGCACGGATGGCGAACCAACTGACCGCGATGCACGAGGAGAACGAAGCGATCGGGGCAACCTCTGTCTCGAGGCCCACTCTCCGCGATTCCTAACCACGCATTGAAGGTCTCCAGGTGAATCCCCGCATTGAGCACACCGAGAACGGCCTGGCCACTCCCTGGCGCACCGTCCGGGTTCGCCAGTATCGGCGATGCGAGACCAATCAGAAGCGGTGCGTTCCGGGCGGTCGACGCGAATGCGAGTGTGAACCCCGTCGCGGCGCGTGGCGCAGCGGCAAGGGGGGTGTCTCGCGGAAGTTCGTGACGGCCATTGAACCATTCCCGATATCGATAGTTGCGTCCAACGACCCCCGCATCGTACGGGGCCCTCGCCCAGACGATCGCCGCCCGATCCGAAAGGGCCCAGCTGTCGAAGCCTTGTGCCTGGGCCCTCACCAGCACTTGGTCGAAGTGCCGCTGCACTGCTGCACGCGTGCGTGCCGGGTCGATGGGCCCTTCGCCGATAGTGGCCAACAACTCGCGAAGCGCAGGATCGGACGCCTCTTCCTTCACTCGTCTGATCGCCGCCTCGAGTTTGTCCCCGACGGCGGCGGCGGCCAGCCGGACCATCGCTTCGTTGCTGCGGAGTGTTTGATCGATCAGTGCCTGACGCGCGGAGCTCTCCGCTCGTTCGAACGCGAATCCCAACCCGAGACCCAGGAGCAGGAGGCCGCACAATACAGCGGTGATCCAGTTCCGTCGTCGGCGAGTGGCCAGCTCCTCGTGCCGCGCGCGTTCCGCCAGCTCGCGTGCAGCCGCACGGGCGGTCTGGCGCTCGCCTAGCGTCAGAAGCCGCTCGGCAACCTGAGACGCGCTCACCCGTCGATCGGGTGCGCCCTCGACGGCGGCCGCAATATCTTCGCGAAGCACCTCGTCGGCAACATCGCGGTCCCAGCCCGGCGCAAGGGCCTTGGCGAGATCGCCGACAACCATCTGGTAGAGCATCACCCCGAGCGCGTAAACATCGGCACTGGTGGTCGGCGGTTTTCCTTCGATAATCTCCGGCGCCATGTAGAGCCTGGTGCCCGCATCGGAAGACGAGCCGCCCTCTTCCGTGTCCGTGAAACCGGCGGCGGTGACTCCGGCGTCACCGAGCTTGCCTCGTTCGGTCAGCATGCTGACGCCGAAATCGCACAGCCGGACGATGAGCGAACCGTCGGCACCTCGATGGACCAGGACGTTAGCCGGCTTGACGTCCTTGTGAAGCACGCCGACAGAGTGGGCGGCCGACAACGCCACGGCCGTCCTTCGGATGATGTCTATCCGATCGCGATAGGGAACCGCGGCAGGTCCACCCTCGGCCTGCATCCATTCCAGGAGATTGCCCGTCGCCGAGAACGCGGATTCGATGAAAAACGGGGGCTGTTCGAACTGCCAATCGAGGAGTGCGGTGATATCGTCGCGGCTGCCAAGCGTTTCCCGCATGAAACGGAAAAGCGTGATCTCGCGTTGCAGCGCCTTGAGCTTGCTCGCATCGTGGCAGAACTTGAAGACTCGTCGATCGCGTGTTTTCGTGTGGACGGCCAGCCACGTCTCGCCGAAGCCGCCTCGACCCAGTTTGCGTTCGAGAATCCAATGGTTACGATGAGGGATCGGCAGGCCCTCGGATGGCCGCCACGCCGGCGCCGAGAGCAATGCCAGCCTCGCACCGACCGCACCGACCGACGCGGGCCGGAGACCCGGGTCGCGCTCGAGACAATGGCGTATCACCCGTTCGAGTGTGGGATCGATGTCGTCGGTCACACCTGCTGGCATCGGCGTTGTCGAGTCCTCCAGGCCGACCAGATCCCGGCTGGCCCTCCGGCCGGTGAAGAGCTCGTAGAGCACGAGTCCAACGGCGTAGAGATCGCTCTGCACCGATGAGAACCCGAGGCGTTGCTCGGGCGCCATGTAATCGGGGGTGCCGGCGATCTGCGAGTGGCCTTCGAGACTCGTTTCAAGCACCGCCAGGCCGAAATCCATGATCTTCGCGTGGCCGTTCGCATCCACCATGAGGTTGGCGGGCTTGAGATCGCGATGGAGGATCCCTCGACGGTGCGCGGCCTCCATGCCGTTGCAGATCTCGAGCCCGATCATGACGGCTTTGTCTTTCGGAAGACGGCCGATCCGCCGAAGCAACGAGGCGAGGTCCTCTCCCTCGACATATTCCATCGAGAGGAAGTGCTGACCGTCTCTCTCGCCGACATCGAACAGCCGGCAGACGTTCGGGTGCGTAATCTCGCGAGCAAGACGGACCTCGTTCAGCAGCAGCTGGAGACGTCGCTCGTCGCCGGCATGCGCCGGGCTCAGGAACTTGAGCGCCACCGGGACGTGGAGCTTGAGGTCATCGGCCTGATAGACGGCACCCATCCCGCCGCTGCGCAGATGACGAACGAGGCGATAGCGGCCGGCGATGAGCGTTCCGGATTCGTGAGCACCGTACGCGATCGGGCGCCACGCCTGAGGCTGGATAGCGTCTACGGTGAGGTCTGTGGAAGCCGTTGGTGGAGAAATCCCGGCACAGCAGACTGGACAGGCGTCTACGTCCGGGGCGTCGATTTCCGCCGAGCACGTCGGGCAGCGCATCTGAATCTCGGACAGTACGCCGGGCGATTCTACACTGTCGTCACCGGGGCAGGCCGGCCAAACGAGCGTACAATGCGACAACGCTCCGGCGGCGATCGCTCATGTCTGATACTGCCAAAGAACGCTTCTCCCGGCTCCTGTTCTACGTCCTGGTGCTCGTCATGGGGTACCTGGCCTTCCAGGTGCTGAGCCCGTTTCTCGCGCCGCTCGCGTGGGCGGCCGTGTTCGCGATGATGTTCCACCGCGTCCACCTCGAGCTCTCCGCCCGGATCGGGCCCAACCGCTCGGCGCTCGTGACGACGCTGCTGGCGGCTGTGCTCATCGTCGCGCCGGGTGTGCTCCTCGTCTCCGTCCTCGCGCGAGAAGTACCGCAGGTCATCACCTACGTGCAGCAGGCCTCGTTGTCGGCGCCGGATCAGATCGAGCGGATCTGGCAGATGCTGCGCAGCCGCGTCCCGCTGTCGCTGCCGGAGGATCCCACGGCTCTGCTGCGCGAAGGAATCCAGCGCGGGCTGGCGTTTCTCGCGCCCGCCGCGGGCGGCGTGGTCGCCGACGTGCTGTCCACGCTCGGCAGCCTCTTCGTGATGCTGTTCGCCCTGTTCTTCCTGCTGCGCGACGGCCATACGCTCGGCCGCCAGTTTCGCGACCTGCTCCCGCTCCCCGAGCGGGAACGCGAGCGCTTGATGACGGAGACGCGAGATCTCGTCGTCGCGAGCGTCGGCGCAGCGCTTATGGTCGCGGCAGCGCAGGGCCTTATCGCCGGCGTTGCGTTCTGGGCACTCGGCTTCGAAGGGCAGGTCATGTGGGGTGTGGCGACCGCGTTCTGCTCTCTCGTCCCCGTCGTCGGGTCGGCGCTCGTCTTCGTGCCGGCCACGCTCTGGCTGTTTCTTTCGGGTGAAGTCGTGCGCGGCGTGATCCTGGCGGTAGTCGCAGCGTTCGGCGTCGGCATGGTCGACAACGTCCTGCGGCCGCTGATCCTGAGCGGACGAACGTCGGCCAGCGGCCTTGTCGTGTTTCTCGGGCTGCTCGGCGGAGCCTCGGCGTTCGGGTTCATCGGGCTCGTGCTCGGGCCGATCATCCTCGTGACAGCCGGCAGCCTTCTGGCCGCGTTCACCCGGCCGGACCCGCCCATCATCGTCTCGGAACCGACGCCGCGCGTGACGGACGCGCCACCGTGACAGATGATGCCGCGATGCGGCTTGCGCTCGCCGAGGCGGAACGGGCGCGCCTCGCGGGGGAGGTGCCCGTCGGTGCAGTCGTCGTGTTCGACGGACGCGTCGTCGGCGCGGGGTTCAACCAGCCGATCTCGGCGGTGGACCCGACCGCGCATGCCGAGGTCGTGGCGCTGCGCGCCGCCGCGCGCGCGCTCGGCAACTACCGGCTGACCGGATCTCTTCTGTACGTCACCGTCGAGCCGTGCCTCATGTGCGTCGGGGCGATGATCCACGCGCGCATTTCCCACGTCGTGTTCGGTGCCCCCGAGCCGAAGGCCGGCGCACTGATGTCTGCCTGCCGCATCCAGGAAACACCCGGGCTGAATCACAGGCTGCACGTCACGGGCGGCGTGATGGAAGAGGAGTGCCGGCTGATGATTCAGACGTTTTTCGAGAACCGGCGGCTGCGGCCGGAAGCTGAACCGTAAGCGTGAGAGGGGTCATCCTGCGTTCATCCGGAGCAGCATAAAATCGGACATCCGCTGCCGTCGGCCGGCCTGTTGCCATGCTCGAGATCGTCCTGGATCGTGTGTCGGAGCTGCCGGTCGTCCGGCTCACGGGAAGCCTCGTCCTTGGCACGCCAGCCGAGTCCTTCAGAGCGGCCGTTCACCAGCTCGTTGCCGAAGGGCGCGCGAACGTCATCTGCCACGTCGCCGGGATCACAACCTTCGACAGCACTGGCCTCGCGGCACTGATCGCTGCGCGCGATACATTGCACCGCGCGGGTGGACGGCTCGTGCTCGTCCAACCTTCAATGCGGCTGCAGACACTGCTTAAGACCACACGTTTGATCTCGATGTTTCAGATCGCCGAAGACGAAGCCGCCGCTGTTCACGCGCTCGGGTCGAACTGGCCACAAGGCCAGCCCTGACTGAGGTCGGTCATTCACGCACATGTTCAAGCCTGTTGTGGCTCAGCTGTGATGGATCTTCGAGTGATTGCGGTAGAGTTGAAAGGATGGTCAATTCGCGAGGTATGACTCGCAGCACGCCTGAAAGATGAGGTCTCGGATGAAAGCCTTGAAAGCCTTAGCAGTGGTCGGCGTCGTCGCTGCCGTCATCGCGTGGTCTCCGAGCCTTCTCGCGCAACGGGTCGTCGGACTCCTGCCACCCTCTGTTGCGGATCTGGCGACCGCCCAGGTCGTCGAGATACGAGACGCGAGCGGTACAGCCGTTCTGACAGGCACCTTCGTGAAGAAAAGCGACAAGTCCGACGAGGTCGAGCTCGCCGCCACACTGAGCCCGATCACTGGGAACACGGGCAAGGGGAAAGCCGAGATCGAACTCGAGACGTCAGGCAGTGTCGCGAACCAGGAGATTGAGGTGATAGTGAAACGCCTCCAGCCTCAGACTGCGTTCAAGCTGTATGTGGATGCGGCGGAAGTTGCCACTTTCACCACGAACGGCAAGGGTGACGCCGACCTGAAGTTCACCAGCACGCAGTCGACTCCAAAGTAGTAAACGGGCTAGCTGTCAGCTCTCAGCTCTCAGCTTTCAGCTTTTAGATGGAGCACGCAACCCCCCCGTCGACCGACGAGGATCAGAATGCTCTTAGCTGACAGCGGATAGCTGACAGCTGACAGTTGTTTCACCCCACCTTGAACGTCAGCGCGGTCCACACGCTCTCCCAGTCGGCGCCGCTCGTCGCGGCGGCACGTTCCATATGCACCGCTTTGACGAGCCACACGC
>Ga0184612_10000126_pt1 | contig 33924 bp, 31 predicted proteins | sample PLM3_60_coex_FD_133163 | JGI IMG/M metagenome (GOLD analysis project Ga0184612, IMG submission 133163) | Groundwater sediment microbial communities from an aquifer in East River, Colorado, USA - PLM3_60_coex | ecosystem: Environmental > Terrestrial > Soil > Riparian zone | place: USA: East... | reverse complement strand
CCGCTCGTGGAATACCAGCGCGAAGGCTTCGACATGTACCAGGCGATGCAGGACTCCATCAAACGCGAAGCCGTCGCCTACGTGTTCAACGCCCCCGTCGAGGCCGCCGAGCAGGCCGAGGAACACCACCAGGCCACCGCCCAACCCCGCACCCAGCTCAGCTCCGCCGTCACCGAAGCCGAGCAGGCCATCGCCACCACCCAACCCCAGAACCGCGGCACCGGCGGCAAGAAGGTCGGCCGCAACCAACCCTGCCCCTGCGGCTCAGGCAAGAAGTACAAGAACTGCCACGGCGCCCCCACCGGCCCCCAAGCCTAGCTCAGACCAGCTCAGCGGCCCCGGCGCACCAGCACGCGCGCACGCTCGCGCCCGACCCGCCACCGCGGGCGCCGCCGCGTCGGGGCGGGAGGCTCCAGGTCCTGCCGGACAGCGGCCGCCGACGGCCGCAGCTCCTGCCAGTACCGCTCCGCCAGCGCCGCCATCGATCACCGCCTCCTCGACACCTGTTGCCCGACATACGCAACCCGGCCCCATCCGGTTCACCATCCTCCCAGATGGTCGCGACACGATGACGAGCCGGCGTCAGTCTCGCTGCCCCACCAGCGCAGCTCCGTCACCACCCAGCGCCCCCCGGCCGCGTCCAGCCGCATCGCCACCGGCAACGCGCGCGCGCCGCGCTGCACGACCGCGAACGGTGTCGACCAGGATGAGCCAGGCGACCTGACCTGCAAGGACAGGTCGCAGGAGGCGTGGAGACGCGCTACACTACCCGTCACAACCGAACAGGTGTTCGCGCGGTGACACGGGGATTCTGGCCGATGGCAGCCGAACCTGGACCTAACTTCCGATGGGGGGTTGTCCTTCGGAAGTCACAGTTCAGCAAGAAGCAGCTCAGCGAGGGTGCGTTCATCCAATTCGAGGAGTCCACCGACCGCCAGGAAATGGAGCTGGTTCACCACATTCGCCAGCAGCGCATGGGCGTCATTGTCGAGGTTTACAGGGACGTTGCCTCAGCATGGCGGCCAGGCGCCAAGCGACCGAGGTACAAGCACGCCTTGGTTGACCTTGCAGCGGGCGCTATCGACGGCATCGCCGTGCTCGCTGTTGACCGCCTCACCCGCCGCAGGGATCAATGCCGCCCGATCCTCAATGCGCTAGAGGCGATGGGCGGCCGACTGTTCGCGTTGTGGGATGAACTGGATACCGCCAGCGACGACCCCGACACTGAGCTTCGCCTGTACGAGCTAGTCGCACGTGCGGAGCGAGAAGCCATCCGAACCTCGGAACGGTACAAGCTGGTCGCACGGCATCGCGCTCGCAAGGGGCTTCACCACCCTAGCGGCACGAGGCCCTATGGGCACACGCAGGACCGCCGCCATCTTGTAGACGAAGAGGCGGAAATGCTCTTGCAGGCAGCGAAGGCTGTTGACCAGGGCAAGGCGGTGTGGACCATTGTTGAGGAGTGGACGCAGCGAGGCATTCCCACCGTCAAGGGGAAAGGCCGCTGGCACGCCAAAGTGCTCAGGAGGATTCTCGTTGACCCACGTATGGTGGGAAAGCGGGAATATGAGGGATCGCTGATTGACATCGAGTACATGCCCCCGATCCTCCCCGAAGAACTCTGGAGGAGGGTCACGAAAAAACTGCTGGAGAAGCCCAAGAAGGAACGCGGGGAATCGCGGGAGCTTACGAACATTGCTCTGTGCGGCATCTGTAACCTTCCTCTGATCTCTTCAGTGGACACGAAGAGAGGGCAGCCTGTGTACGCTTGCAGGCGGCGCCCCTCTCAACCTGGGGCTTGTAACGGCATAGTCATCTTCGTCTCCAACCTGGACGCGAAGGTCGATGGCGAGGTTGTCGCGTTCCTGAACAACAAGCAGCGCGCCCAAGCGCTCCTGAATCAGCACACGCTTGAAACGTCTGCGATTGCCGCCATCGACGCTCGTTACGCTGAGCTGGAAGATAACAAGCTGGCACTGGAACGGGCCGCCTTCAATCCGCCGCAAGGCGTGAAAAAGCTCCCCACTGAGCGCTATTGGGAGCTGTTGACAGAGATCGAGCGGGAGCAAGAGACGCTTCAACGAAGGCGGGTCGTGAACAGGGACGCCCTACCCTTGCGAGAAGCGCTGCACCAGGAATGGACGATTGAGGAATGGGGAAGCAGGCCCCTAGAGTGGCGCAGGGCCGTTATTCGGCTCGTGGTGGAGCGTATTGAGGTCGCGCCTACCGCTCGGCGTGGCGCGCCCAAGGGCCACCTTGGGGGCGTCCACGACCCTGAGCGCGTCAAGGTCAAGATGGCGGGTTAGCTTTCTGGCACCACAGCACCGGAAGCCGCCGGGCCGACGCCCCAAAGCCCACCGTGGGCTCCCTCATCGGCGGTCGGGTCGGTAGGGAGGCACGAGCAGGCGGGTGCCGCGATGGATCAGGTCGGGGTCGGGCCCGACGACCGCCAGCCACGGCGGCAAGGGCGCCCCGGCCCCGACCGCGCCGCACCGGTTGGCGACCAGCCCGCCCCGGCGGGCACCGGTCGCGGGGGGAGGCCGCGGGCGGGGGAGCGGCGGCCGTCGGCGGGGGAGCGGCGGTCGCGCTGGCGGGAAGGGGCGTGAGGGTCGCCTGTGCCAGCAGGGCGCCGCCGAGGAGCAGGTCCAACGCGCGGCGGACCGTGGCGGGCGTGGTGAGTGCGGTGGCACCGGCGGCCAGCCGGCCGACGACGCCAGGCAGCAACGCCAGCAACCGCAGCTCCAGCACGGCGAGCAGGTAGGCGGCCAGCCCCTCCGCAGCCAACGCCAGCAGCGCGAGCAACGAGGCCAGCGGGTCCGCCTCGACCTCGCCGAGCTGGCGCAGCACCTCGAGTTGCCGGCCCGGCGGACTGGCCAGGCGCACCAGCGCCAGCTCGCCCAGCCCGGCGGCGACCGCCGGCGCGCCCCAGCGCCGCGCTCCATGCCAGCCACCCATCAAGTGCCGCTTTCTTCCATACGCCTCGGTTTACCTCCGTTTGCTTATCACCGCCGCCGGGAGCGGGCAACCGGAGACGCCAGGTTGTGGGCGAGGTGGGCGCCCACTAGGCTCGCGCCATGGACGAACCGGAGCAACCGGACCAGGCGGCTTCGCCGGCCATGCGCAGGCCGGCCATGGGCAGAGTGTTCGAGAGCTCGAAGCCGAGTTCGACGCCGGCCAGCGGCGCGAGGCCGAGCAGGAGACGGTGGCGGCGCTACGCGCCGAGATCGGCGAGACGGTGCTGTGGGAGCAGCTCGCCCGCCGGGCAGGCACCCAGGCGGTCGCCCACGCCGGCAGTCGCCGCTTCCGCGGCGTCGTGATCCCCAGCTATCCCGAGTTCCTCGTCCTCCACGACGGCGACGGGACCGAGCACCTGATCCGCTACGGGCCGGCGACCACGATCGCCCTCCCAGCCGAGACGGCCACCCTCCAGCCGACACCGGCCGCGGCCGCTACCTGCTGTCGCTCGCCCTCCGCGAGCTCGCACGCCGCCGCGAGCCGGTCAGGATCGAGCTGGTCGACGGCGGCCGGGTCGACGGCACCATCGAAGCCGTCGGCAGCGACTACCTGGAGATCGCCGAACACGACCCCGGCGAGGCACGCCGCAGACGCGCGGTGAAGGCACGCCGGTTCCTGGGCCTGGCCGCGGTCGCGGCGGTCACGCTTCCTCGGGCGCGCCGATGAGCGGGTGCTTGCGGGCCCACTCGGCCGTCTCCTCGTGCATCCGCTCGATGTAGGCCTCGAGCTGGTTGCGGTCCACCCGCCACACACCCCGCCCGCCCAGCTTGACGGCAGGCAGCTCGCCGCTGCGGACCAGCGCATAGACCTGCGCCACCCGCACGTTGAGGACCGTGGCCACGTCCTCGAGCGTGTAGAACCTCGGTTCGACGCCGGGAGTGGGCATGCAACCTCCTGACCGCTGGCCGGCGCGACGAAGCGCCGCAGTTGTCCACAATATCAGAAGCCACGTTTGCTTCCAAGAGCCTCCATCTTCATCCTGATGACCCAGTTACCCTCGCGTCCAAGGAGGGTAACGTGTCACTAATCAGACCCTTGAACACCTACGCCCGGAACGGGCATCTTGTGCCGGCGCTGCTCCATCCCCAGGGAGCGTCGACCCTGACTGACCAGGGGTGTGGATCGTAGGCGGCACGATTATGCGGCTGCGCCGCCATTCTCTCATCCACGGGGCCGAGGTCGCTCACGTGCCCTTCGCGTCGCCCGTGTTCTGCCAAGGATCCCGAAGTAGAATCAGGTCCGCCAAGCAGATAAGGCGGTTAACCACAATCCCGGCAGCGGCGGTCCGCCCGGGGCGTGGCCAGCTGGGGAGGGGGACGTGGCCCGGATCTACCTCTCCGCCACCTACGGCGACCTCAAAGAGCACCGCGAGCAGGCCTACCGGGCCCTGCGCCAGCTCGGCCACGACGTCATCGCCATGGAGGACTACGTCGCTACCGATGAGCGGCCCCTCGCCAAATGCTTGGACGATGTGGCCGCCTGCGACCTGTACGTCGGCATCGTCGCGCACCGTTACGGCTACATCCCCGACCACGACAATCCCGATGGGCGTTCGATCACCGAGCTGGAGTACCGCCACGCCCAAGCCCTCGGCATCCCTCGGCTGGTATTCCTGCTCGATGAGGCCGCCCTCTGGCTGCCGGGCTGGATGGACGCGGTCACCGGAGACGGCGACCACGGCGGGCGCATCCGGGCGCTCCGCGATGAGCTTGGCCGCGAGCGACTGGTGAACTTCTTCGCCACCAGCGATGAGCTGGCCCAGAAGGTCAGCGTCGCCGTCACCAAGCAGCTCGACACCAGCCGGCACACCTACCGGCTGGTCGAGGGGCTGCCAGCGGTCCCGGCCAGGCGAGCATGGACGGTCCCACCGCCGGTTCGCTCCTTCACCGGCCGAGTCGAACAGATGACCGCGCTCCACACGCAGCTGACCGGCCGGGGCGCGGCGACGCTGGTCCCAACCGCAGCGTTGACTGGCATGGGTGGGGTCGGCAAGACCCAGCTGGCCCTGGCGTATGCGCAGCGCTACCGAGCCGACTACCAGCTTGGCTGGTGGGTACCGGCCGAGACCGAACTCGGCATGGTGACCGCCCTCGCCGACCTCGCAGTGGTGCTGGGGTTGCCGGCGGAGCTGCCCCCGGCGGAGCTGGCCGCCGGGGCGCGCGATGCGCTTGGGGAGAGGTCGGGGTGGCTGGTGATCTTCGACAACGCCCCCGACCCGGCCGCGGTCGCCGAGTACCTGCCGGGGGCGGGTGGGGGGCATGTGCTGGTGACCTCGCGGGACTCGGCCTGGCAGGGGATCGCCGACCCGGTCCCCGTCGACGTGCTCTCCCAGCAGGAGGCGGTCGGGTTGCTGCTGCGCCGCTCCGGCGACTCGGACAAGCCATCAGCGGCGCGGCTGGCCGACGCGCTTGGTCGGTTGCCGTTGGCGTTGGAGCAGGCTGCCACCTACGCCGCCAGCCAGGGGCTGCCGCTGGCCCGCTACCTGGCGCTATTCGACCAGCGTCGCTACGAGCTATTGGCCCTGGGCCGCCCGCTTGCCTACCAGGGCACGGTGGACGCCACCTTCACTCTCGCCCTCGACCAGCTCCGGGAGACCAACCCGGCGGCGGGACAGCTGCTGGAGCTGTGCGCGCTGCTCGCACTCGACGAGATCCCCCTGCCGCTGCTCCTCAGCCAGCCACGCCTGCTGCCTGAACTCCTCGCCGCCGCCGTGGCCGACCCCATGCGGCAGGGTGAGGTCGTAGGGGTGCTGTACCGGCAGGGGCTGTTGACCCGCGACGCCGGCGACACCGCCCGGATGCATCGGCTGGTCCAGGACGTCACCCTCGCCCACCTCCCACCGGCTGACCGCCACCAGCGGATCGTTGACGCGGTCGAGCTGCTCGCCGGGCTGTTCCCCCACACGGGCGAGGACCCGGATGGGTGGCCGCGGTCTGGGCAGTTGCTCGGCCACGCCCAGGCCGTAGTCGACCATGCTCGCGCCCTGGAGCTCACCAGCCCGGAACTCTCCGAGCTGCTCGACCACGCCGGCAGATACCTGTGGGGCCGCGGGCTTGACGTGCAACTCGCCCGGCAATTCCATGAGCAGGCCCTGGCGATGCGCCAGCGGCTGTTTGATGGCGACCATCCCGACGTCGCCGCCAGCCTGAGCAATCTTGCCGTCACCCTGAGCGGGTTTGGAGAGTATGAGCGGGCGCGGGAGCTGGACGAGCAGGCCCTGGCGATGCGCCAGCGGCTGTTTGATGGCGACCATCCCGACGTCGCCGCCAGCCTGAACAACCTCGCGGCTGACCTGCGTGCAGTGGGGGAGGATGGGCGGGCGCGGGAGCTGGACGAGCAGGCCCTGGCGATGCGCCAGCGGCTGTTTGATGGCGACCATCCCGACGTCGCCGCCAGCCTGAGCAATCTTGCCGTCACCCTGAGCGGGTTTGGAGAGTATGGGCGGGCGCGGGAGCTGGACGAGCAGGCCCTGGCGATGCGCCAGCGGCTGTTTGATGGCGACCATCCCGACGTCGCCGCCAGCCTGAGCAAGCTTGCCGTCACCCTGAGCGGGTTGGGAGAGTATGAGCGGGCGCGGGAGCTGCGCGAGCAGGCCCTGGCGATGCGCCAGCGGCTGTTTGATGGCGACCATCCCGATGTTGCGCAGGGCGTGGAAGGCAACCTACCGGATGCAATACGCTTGCTCAGCCTACTCGGCATCGACGACATAGAACCCGACGTAATCTTGGACCGATGGCAGCAGAGGGACCACGGACATCAGGTATTAATCGGGGAGTCCCTGAGCGGTCCCTTCGCGGTTGACCTAGTTACCGATGGACCCCATGCGCTGATCGTGGGCGCGACTGGTTCCGGCAAGAGCGAGTTGCTAAGAACGCTAATCACCTCGCTCGCCGTGGCCAACCCGCCCGACAGGGTCACGTTCCTGTTGATGGACTACAAAGGTGGGGAAGCGTTCGACGAATTTAGACAGCTGCCACACACCGTCGGACTGATCAATGATTTTGACGCGCACCTCGCCCAGCGCGCCCTGACGTCCCTTGGTGCGGAAGTCCGCCGCCGCGAGCAGATTCTCGCGAACTCGGATGCGAACGACATTGACCAGTATGCCACCAAACGGGCCAGTGATCCCGCCCTTCCACCGTTACCCCGACTCCTGCTGTTCGTCGACGAGTTCTCGTCGATCAGCGAAGCAGCACCCACTTTCATTCCCGGGCTCCTCTCAATAGCACAGGGAGGTCGATCCCTGGGAATCCACCTGATACTAGCTACGCAGCGGATCTCCGAGCGGGTATCCCAATTCCGCGCGCTCATCAACCTGCGCATCGCATTGCGGGTCAATGACCGGAAGCAGAGCATTGAGGTCATCGAGACGGTGGACGCCGCACGCATCCGCTCAGGTCCCGGCCGCGGGTACGCCAGACTCGGGCCCGACGTGCTGATCCCATTCCAAACCGGATGGGTCGAAGGCGACCTAGCGGTTCTTGCTCAGGCGGTAAGCGACGCCGCACGGCAGTTAAACACCCCACCGCCGCACCGCCCGCTGCTTCCACCACTGGCTGACCGACTGCGGCTTGAAGATCTGCCCGATCCCGAACCAATTACTGGACGTGATCTTGCACCAGTGGTTTATGGGCTTGAGGATCTCCCTGCTGAGCAATCCTACCGTCCGGCCTCGCTTGACCTGACCGGTCCGACACATCTGCTCGTCTCGGGCGACCCCGGCAGCGGACGCTCCCAGTTCCTGCGAACGTTTGCAGGCGCTATCGCTCGTCAGCACAGTCGTGCCGATGTGCACCTGTACGCCATCGACTGTGGCAGCGGTGCGCTTCTGGCGCTAAGGGAGCTACCACATTGCGGCGCCGTGGTAACCCAAACGGAGACGACGCGGGCAGCAAGGCTGCTCAACCGACTAACCGCGGACATACGCCGCCGCCAGGAACTCTTGGCCGAAGGTGGCTTTGCCAGCGCGACCGAACAGCGTCGGGCCGTGTCGGACCGCCGGCGGCTGCCACACTTACTGCTACTCATTGATGGGTGGGAGCGATTCATCGAGAACCTTGGTCGTGTCCACGATGGGCAGCTCGCTAACCAGGTGGCAGTCCTGGTGAGTGACGGTGGCCGGGTCGGCATACACTTGGTCCTCGCTGGAGATCAGCACCTATTACAGGAATCATTCTCGATCGCGATTTCCGACAGGCTGGTACTGCCGCTATCGGATCGCAACGACCTTTCCCTGGCCGGTATCCGCCCTAATGTGGCTCCGACCGCGTGGCGTCCCGGCCATGGCCTGCGCGCGGACAGTGGTGTCGCGGTACAGGTGGCGCTTCTCGATGGGGAGCCAAACCAAGCCGGTCAGGCAGCGGCACTAGCCGCGATGGCCGAAACCGTTCGCGTGCGGGACGCGACCGTGCCGCTCGCACAGCAGCCATTTCGAGTTGACGAGGTGCCCTTGGTTGCTGACCGGTTCCACGTCGGCGACGCGCAGGGTCGTCCGGTTGGCCGCGAGGACGTCCTTGCGTGGCTCCGCGATCGGCATGCCACTGGAGCCTCCGCCGCCCTGCTAGGGCCGCGGCGCGCGGGCAAGAGCTGGGTGCTGGCTGAGCTGTCAGGCCGCCTTCGCGATGACGGTTCGACGTCGGTGCACGAGCTGGTCCTCCCGATGCCGAGTTCCCACATCGATACCGCTGACGCACTCGCCGCGCTGCTTGACCGCAGCGTTGCCCGGCGCGCCTCGCCGACGATGGCACTGCTGGACAAGGCGCGGCTGCACGCCAATGCCGCCGACCGGCTGGTCTTTCTGCTTGATGAGGTCGGCCGGCTAGTGAACTACCAACCAGCAGCCGTTTCCTGGCTACGTGATCTGGGTCAGGCCGGCGCCTGGCTTGTTTACACAGGTAGCGAGCAGGACTGGCACACGGTCGTCCGGTGGGCTCTCAAAGCTCCGGGGTCTAGCTTCGGCAACGACGTCAACGCCCGCGTGCTCGGTCCATGGGAGGAGCGGACCGCGCTCAGGTTCATCAGCGGAACCGCCGCCAACCTCGGCGTCGACCTGCCGCCGGACACCACCGGCAAGGCGATCATCGAGCTAGTCGGCACTTGGCCCTTCTATCTGCAAGTCGTAGGTGACGCCATGGTCCGTGCGGTCCAAGGCGGCGACTTCGCTCCGCTTTCCCACGCGGGCGCGTTACGGCAGCTCGTCCAACGACGCCTGATAGACGAGTGGAGAGACCTGTTCGAGGGACGCTGGGCCGAGATTGGCCGGGCTGGAAGATCGGCACTGTTGGCCCAATCTAATGCGTCGCCTCAATCACTAGCGCCCGCACAACGCAAGGATCTTCGCGACACCGGACTGCTACGGCCTGGCGACAGATGGCTGGTCGACCCACCATTCTTCGTCTGGGTCGCCCGCAACGCTGCCTCCCTACGTGACCAGGATCTATGACCATGACTCGTTTCGCTCCCAGCAGGGCCTACCAGTCCCACCTGGACATAAGGTTCACCAACGGGCAGTGGCCCAGGTGGGCCGAGCCGCTTGTAGAATGCCAACCACCGAACGCCCGATGCTGGCTGGTGGTCATGCCTCGCCGCGGCGGCAAGACCTGGCTGGCGTCTGCGATAGTCGGAGCGCGCCCGGCCGGCACTACCCAACGCGTGGATCTCCGAAGCAGTGTGGCTCAGGTGAAGAAGGCCGGACTGCACTGCCTGCTGGAGGGAAAGGTGGCACCGCGGCTGCAAGCTGACATGCTTGTGATCGACGAGCCAGGGCTCGCGCCGACCGGTGGGTCAGGTGTCGATCCAGGGAACCTCGCCACAGGTCTCGGGCTCGTCCATGACGCCGGTACGGTCCCGATCGTGCTTGCTACACCGCACGAACACTCCCTGCTGATGAAACACCTGGGACCGGATGGGCCCAAAGATGTACTGCTGCCTCCAGCGCTAGGTGAACATGAAATAGCTCATATGGTGGAGCGGGAACCCAAGTGGGCGCCCGAGTTGGTCAGGCAGGTTCGCCAGGCCGACCCGTCCTGGCTACATACGCCGTTCCTGCTCGAGTTGCTGCTCCATGTTGCCGAGGAACACACGAACCTTCGCGCCGACATACCCAGACTGCTCAGGGCGGCCGTAGATGAAGCCGAAGGCCAGCACGAGTACCTGAGTCAGGTGTTCCACAACGGCCTCAGCGCAGAACAACGCGCTGAACTGCGAGCGAACCGTTGGCGCTCCGCCAGCATCGAAATGTCATCGGCGCCGAAGCCGACCCTGCTCGCTGGAACCTCCGTCCCGTACGACCCGGTCGTGGCGTACCACCTGCCTGAGGTACTGCGAATCCACCATATATCCGATCTCCACCATGGCGGCGACCTCCGCACGACTGTCGACGCCAAGGATCGTACTCGCGCAGGACGCCGCATCGCCGCATTAGCTGGCGCCGGTACCCCGCTCGACAGCTACCTTAGCCACGTCGGCCAACTGGCCGCTCAGGGGCAAGCGCCGCATCTGATCATCGTCACAGGAGATATCGTCAACCGACCGGACGCCCGTTTCGGCGAGCAGGCCATCGCCTGGCTGAGGGAGCTCCGCACACGACTTGCCGCCCACCGAGATCTTCGCTCCGACGATCCCCGTATCGTGCTCGTCGGCGGCAACCACGACGTGTCCTGGGATCTGTGTTTGGAACCCAAACGACAAGCCCGGCACCGCTGGTTTGCGGAAATTTTTCGCGACTATCCTCACCCGGACCTTCACCTTCCAGCCGGCCGCGAGCGTCGGCTGTTCCTCAAATACCCTGACTTCGGCATGCGGCTTGCACTGCTGGGATCCGCGGAGTCTGGCGGGGAGGCGGCCCGCGATGAGGATCGCGACTTGCTAGAGACCTTCCGGAGCCAGTTCATCGCGGCCGACGACGAGGGTGAAGTCCGCAACCTCATCCACAGCTTCGAACGGCTCGACCCAGGTGTCATCTCGCGCACGGTGCTGGACCGGCTAAGATCGGAAATGGGCTACGTGACGCTTGCGGCGCTTCACCATCCCTTGTCGCCGGTACCGGCCGTGGAGGTTGCTCCCTACACCGGCATCGTCAATGCCGGCCAGGCCAAGCACGCCCTCGCGACTGCCCGTGTCGCTCTGGTGCTACATGGCCATACTCACCTTTCGTTCCTCTCTGCGGAGCGCCTCCTCGGTCACGTTCCGGGCTGGACGCTGCGAATCGCGGGGGCTGCCACTCTGGCCAGCGCCGCATCAGACGAGCAGAACGGCTACAACGAGATCTTCATTGCGCGCGAGGGCGCAGAGCACGCCATCCTCGTACGTCCGGTACGCTTCGACGGAGGTCAATGGGTTCCGCAGCGCGAAGTCGCCTTTCGCCCTGGTGCTGCAGGAGAAATGCCCATCGCCGACCTAGCCAACGACCCCACATCCGCAAGGCACTGAGCGCTATGCCTAGGTCGGACCAGCGGACCGTAGACCGTCCCGATACTGACCCATGACCACACGACGGTCTTCTCCTGACCGGCGCTGCCCAGTCACCTCCGAATGTCACTCGGTACGGGTGCGGCGGATGGGCGTGCCGGCCGTGTCTACTTCCGGTTGATGCTTTCGGGCGTGCCGGCCGAGGCTGTCAGCAATCTGTCAGCACAGCCGCCTCGATCTGCGACGCGCTGCACCACCTCGCCTTCATGAACCGCCCCGGGATTCCTGGAGGCTCCGACTCGTGAGAGGTTGGAGCCATGACCAGACAGGGGAGGTATCCGCAAGAGCTGCGGGAGCGGGCGGTGCGACTGGTGTTCGAGCACCAGGGCGAGTACGCCTCGCAGTGGGCGGCGATCTGCTCGATCGCCACCAAGTTCGGCATCTCGCATGAGACGCTGCGCAACTGGGTCCGCCGCGCCGAGGTCGACGACGGTCAGCGGCCCGGCCTGACCAGCGACGAGCGCCAGCGGCTCAAGCAGCTGGAGCGGGAGGTCCGCGAGCTGCGGCGCGCCAATGAGATCCTGAAGTCCGCGGCGGCTTTCTTCGGGTCAATGCGAGCATGAGGGGTGTCCGGCGGGGTTCGCTCGTTTCTTCGCTGCCCCGGCTGTGGCTGGTGGCTTGTCCAGCGATGTGCGGCCCCGCCGGGCGTTCGGCCCGGTAGCCGGCGTGGCTTGATAGGAGCTTGCCTCGTGCCCGATTGAGGCGTGCCCGCCCTGCCGGGTCGGATGGGCCCGTTGTCAGCCGAGAGCAGGGAGACGTCGTGATCGTCATCGGGGCCGACTCGCACAAGCGCACCCACACGGTGGTAGCGGTCGACGAAGTGGGCCGCCGGCTGGGTGAGACGACCGTGGCGGCGACCAGCGACGGCCACCTGGCGTTGCTGCGGTGGTCGGCGTCCTGGCCGCAGGTGCAGTTCGCGTTGGAGGACTGCCGGCACCTGACCCGCCGGCTGGAGCAGGACCTGCTGGCCGCGGGGCAGCGGGTGGTACGGGTGCCGACCCGGCTGATGGCCGCCGCCCGCCGCGGCGCCCGCCGGCCCGGCAAGTCGGACCCGATCGACGCCGAGGCGGTCGCGCTGGCCGCGCTGCGCCACCACGACCTGCCGGTCGCCGAGCTGGACGGGCCCACCCGGGAGGTCAAGCTGCTGGTGGACTACCGCCGTGACCTGGTCCGCCAGCGAACCCGGGTAGCCAACCGGCTGCGCTGGCACCTGCACGAGCTCGACCCGGCCCTGCAGATCCCGTCGCGGGGTCTGCGGCGCTACAAGGTGATCGACGAGCTGGCGGCCCGGCTGGCCGGCGTAGAGGGGACGGTGGCGCGGCTGGCACGGCTGCTGCTGGCCCGCTGCCGGGAGCTGACCGGGGAGATCAACGCCATGGAGGCCGAGCTGCGGTCGCTGGTGGGGCGGCTGGCGCCGGCGCTGTTGGCCGTGCCCGGCTGCGGGGTGCTGGGCGCGGCGATGATCCTGGGCGAGACCGCCGGGGTGGGTCGGTTCCGCTCCAAGGATGCCTACGCCCGGTTCACCGGCACCGCCCCGATCCCGGTGTGGTCGGGTGACAAGCGCGGCAAGGTGCGTCTGAACCGTGGCGGCAATCGGACGGTCAACACCGCGCTGCACATGATCGCGGTCACCCAGATCCGCGGTGTCGGACCCGGCCGGGGCTACGTCGACAAGCTCACCGCGCGGGGTAAGACCCGCACCGAGGCCGTCCGGCTGCTGCGGCGGCGGCTGTCGGACGTCGTATTCAGCGCCATGCGCGCCGACGAGCAGGCCCGGTCCACCGGCACCCAGACTCGCTATGCTGAGGCGGCCGCAGCGGCGAGCGCTCGCGCGGCTTGACATAGGAGCATCCGGGAGCTCGACCCGCGACCGCCGAGGTCGTGAGCTTCATCCAGACCCACCGGGACCGCTGGGGGGTCGAGCCGATCTGCAGGGTGCTGCAGGTCGCCCCCGCCACCTACTACGCCGCCAGGCGCCGGCCGCCGTCGGTGCGGGCGCTGCGCGACGCGCAGCTCAAGGTCGAGATCGCCCGCGTGCACAAGAACAACTTCCAGGTGTACGGGGACCTCAAGGAGGCGCTGCGCATGCGACCCGACCGGCTGATCCTCGGCGAGGTCCGCCAGGAGGAATGCCTGGACCTCCTCATCGCCTTCAACTCCGGGATCCCCGGCATGACGTCGGTCCACGCCAGCTCGGCGCGGGAGGCGCTGGTCAAGCTGACCACCCTGCCGCTGCTCGCTGGCGTTATCTTGAGTCGCTGAGCTGGGCTCCAGCACGTAAGCCACGAGGGTGGAGGGACCTCCGGGTTCGTGGTGGAAGCGGTTATCTTCCGCTGTCCATCACAAGCGCTGGAGGCCGGATGCACGTTCGCCGTGTGCTGATGCCCGACACGGGCACGGAGTCGTGGACGCTGCTGGGCGACGATCATGGCCCGGTGGTGCCGGTGGAGCGCTGGCTGGCCCACCTGACCGCGATCGGGCGCTCACCGAACACGGTCAAGGGCTACGCCCACGATTTCAAAGACTGGTTCGCCTTCCTGCAGCGGCGCGGGTTGGACTGGCGTGAGGTCCAGCTCGAGGCGCTCGGTGGGTTCCTGGAGTGGCTGCGGCTGCCTCCCGAGGCTCGTGATGGTGGGGTGCTGCTGCTGCCCTCGGCGGCTGACCACTGCGTGGAGTCGAGCATGGGACGCAAGCTGTCGGCGCTGGCCAGCTTCTACCTGTTCCACGCCCGCCACGGCGTGGAGCTGGGCGAGCTGTTGGTCGTGCTGCAGCCAGGCGGGCGGCGCGGCGGGTCGTGGAAGCCGTTCCTGCACCACATCAGCAAGGGCAAGCCGCAGCGGCGCCGCACGGTCAACCTCAAGGTGCCCACACGTCGGCCCGTCGTGCTTGCTGCGGGGCAGGTGCAGGCGATCCTGGACGCCTGTGAGCACCTGCGGGACCGGCTGCTGTTCGCGATGCTGTTCGATGCCGGTGTGCGGATCGGGGAGGCGCTGGGCCTGCGCCATGAGGACCTGGCGGTGGCCGAGCGGGAACTGACCGTCCGTCGACGCCACAACGACAACCGGGCGCGGGCCAAGTCAGCGGCGCCGCGGACGGTGCCGATCAGCTCGGCGCTGATGCGGCTCTACGCCGACTACCTGCACGGCGAGTATGGCGAGCTGGACAGCGACTATGTCTTTGTGAACCTGTGGGGCCAGCCGCGTGGGCACCCGATGACCTACCGGACGGTCTACGACCTGGTGCGGCGGCTGCGCCGCCAGACCGGCATCGACTTTGAGCCCCACCAGTTCCGCCATACCTACGCGACCTGGCTGCTGCGCAACGCCGCCGGCAAGGAGGCGGTCAAGGAGCTGTTGGGGCATGCGCACATCGCCACCACCATCGACATCTACGGGCACCTGACCGTGGAGGACACCCGCCGGGCGCTGGAGCAGGCGGGCTGGTTCGCCGGCCGAGGGGTGCGCCTGTGACCGCCACCGGGGCACCACAGCCGGCGGGGCTGCTGGAGCGGCTCATGGCCGCGGTCCGGCCGGAGTTCCGCGCCGAGGTCGTGTTCGCCGACCGCCGCGATCCGATCCTTGGCTCCCCGCCGTGCCGGGTGCCCACCTGTGATCGCCAGCAATTCCTGCGGCGGCTCTGTGACGGGCACTGGCAGCGGTGGAAGCGCCAAGGTCGCCCCGACATGGAGACCTTCGTGCACACGGTCGGGCCGGTGACCGGCCACGGCCCGCTGAACGAGTGCACGGTGGACGGCTGCGGCTACGGCGTCGCCCAGCACGGGTTGTGCCACACCCACTTCGACCGCTGGAAGCGCGCCGGCCGACCCGACCAGGCCAGCTGGCTGCGCGGTGCTGCGGTCACCGACCCCACCCCACGGCCGGAATGCGGGCTGCCGTTCTGCACGTTGTGGGCGCAGCCCCGCTCCCTGTTCTGCCGTGGGCATACGGCCCGCTGGCACTACCACGGCCGCCCTGATCCGGCCGCGTTCGTCGAACGCTGCCTGACCTACGGGGCGCCGCGGTTCGACTTCGGGCCGCTGGGTGACCGGGCGCAGCTGCGCCTGGAGCTGCAATATGCCCTGCAATGCCGCTCCGATGAGCAACGCGTTCCAACCCGCCACTGGACCGTGCAGCCGGTCATCCGGTTCGTCGCCGGCACCCCGGTGACCTCGCTGCTGGACTGGTCACTGGAGCACTGGACGCGCGCGCTCCCGCCGGCCGGATCACAGCGCACCAACGGACAGCTGGCGTTCCTGCGCCACGCCCGCACCAAGCTGGAGGACCTGCTTGTCGGCTCGGGCTGGGAGGCGGAGTTCCAACGCGACATCTGGGAGCTGCGCCGACTGGGGATCCAGCGCGGCAACAATGCCGCGCGGCTGCGGTTTGACCGCATCCCCCAGTCGTGGCTGCGGGCCCTGGGCAAGCGCTGGGTGGCGCCTGCGGCTGTCGACCGGGATCAGCGTCGCCCAGGCCGTCGTGGACGTGTTGGCCCTGACCCGCTTGGCTGAGTTTCTGCACGAGCATGCGCCCGAGGTCACCGCCACGGCCAGGCTCTCGCGTGAGGTGCTGGAACGGTTCATGGCGGCGCTGCATGCCACCAGCCGACCAGCCAAGTCCCGCACCAAGGACCTCAGCTCCCTGAGCGCGTTTCTGACCGCGGTGCGCCAGCACCGATGGGACCCCACCATGCCGGCCGATGCGGTCATCTACCGCGACGACTATCCCCATGGCCGGCAGGACCGGCTGCCACGATTTCTCTCCGAGCAGGTCATGGCCCAGGTCGAGCACCCCGACAACCTCAACCGCTGGCCCTACCCGGAGGGCCGGCTCATCACGCTGATCCTGATCCGCTGCGGGCTGCGGGTCGGGGATGCGACCCGGCTTGGGGTGGACTGTGTGGTCCACGACGCCAGCGGCGCCCCCTACCTGCGCTACACCAACCACAAGCTGCGCCGCGAGGCGTTCGTGCCGATCGACCAGGAACTGGAGCAGGAGATCGCCCGGCAACGCGCCCGAGTCGCGGAGCGCTGGCCGGGCGGCACACCGTTCCTGCTGCCCCAGCGCAACGCCAACACCGATGGCAGCAAGTCGTTCTCCGTCTCGACCTACCGCCAGCAGCTCCGCCGCTGGCTTGCCTCCTGCGAGGTCCGGGACGCAGGCGGCCCCGTGCGCCTGAACCCGCACCAGTGGCGGCACACCTTCGCGACCCGGCTGATGAGCCGGGACGTCCCCCAGGAGGTCGTCAAGGTCCTGCTGGACCACGACTCGATCAGCATGACCTCCCACTACGCCAAGATCACCGATACCACCGTGCGGCGACGCTGGGAGCAGGCCCGCAAGGTCAACATCCACGGCGAGCAGGTCACCATCGACCCCGACGGCCCCCTGGCGGATGCGGCCTGGACCAAGCACCGCATCAGCCTGGCCACCCAGGCACTGCCCAATGGATACTGCGGCCTGCCCGTGCAGCAGACCTGCCCGCACGCCAACGCGTGCCTGACCTGCCCGGTGTTCATCACCACCCCCGAGTTCCTCGACCAGCACCGCGCCCACCGCACCCAGACCGAGCAGCTGATCGCCACCGCCACCAGCCGAGGTCAGCTCCGCCTGATCGAGATGAACCAGCAGGTCCTGGGCAATCTTGACCGCAACATCGCGGCCCTGGAAGCCGAGGAGCAGCCGACGGCGGTGGCTGGCGCGGACAACGAGGCGGCCGATGCGAGCTTACAACACCCGCTTCATCGTCCAGGCCGCCCGGCAGCGCAGCCAGGCCACCCGCCAGCGGGCGATCCAGGCCCTCCAGGAGGCCGCCGCCGCGGGCGGGCCGAGCACCTTCGACGCTGTCGCCCGGGCGGCGGGGGTGTCGCGCTCCTGGCTCTACGGCCAGCCTGACCTGCGCGAACAGATCACCCGGCTGCGGGCGCTCTCAGCGCGCGCGCCCAGCCCAGCGCCGTTTCCCGCTCGGCAGCGCGCCTCGGACGCCTCCCTGCGACAGCGCTTGGAGGCAACCACCGTGGAGATGCGCCGGCTGCGCCAGGAGAACCAGCACCTCCGTGAGCAGCTCGCCAGGGCACTCGGGACCAACGCGCAGCAGCCCAACAAGGCTCCTCGCCCCGCTCGAATGCGGAGCGGCCGTCGATGATTGGACCGTGCTGACCAGCACTACGAGCGCAGCGGTGCCGAACCGCTCTGGTCAGCGTGCCAGAAACTACCACCAAAGGAGACAGGGCCCCTCGGGCTACCACCCCCGCAGGACCCTGTCCAAGCAGGCTCCCCCGGACTCGGCGAAGAGACACGAGGATCACCATGCGGTCTTCACTGTGCAGGCTGGGGCGCGACAGCACTACATCAAAATACGGGATTAGGCATCGAATTTCATCCCTGGATGGGATTCGGCCGCTAGTATTCCCAGCCGCAGCAAAAAACCCACTCTAGAAATGAATGAACTTCACCTCTAACATTTCCCATGACTCGCGAAAGTTCCGGAGCGTGGCCTCCTACCAAGACCACAGCAGTGCCCGGAGCGGCGAGGACCGGACTCGGCGAGAGGCGCTCGGAGGACATCATGGCAACAGACTGGCTGACTGTCGTGGCCGGGGTGATCGTCGCCCTGGCCTTCGTGCTGTTGGCCGGCTATGTGGTCGGCAAGCTCAGCCCGCAGACCCCAGCCCGCGGGATCGCCTACGTTCTGGCTGCGCTGGCCAGCCTGTTTGCAGCGCTGCCTGCCATCCTGCGCGCCCTGCAGGGCTCCTAACCGAGCGAAAGACCAGGCTCAACATGACACAGGCAAGCCCAAGGCCAGCAGCAACGGGGTGGCCGCAGGGCACTCTGCTGGGCGAACTTTCCTCAACGGCCCGCACCAAACTACTCAACCTTGGATACGCCACTCACTATGCCCAGGGCGCACTCCTGTTCGGACAAGGCGACCAGACCACCGATGGCGTGCTGATCACCAGCGGCGTCGTCAAGCTGATGACCCACGACGATCAGGGCTATGACCTCCTGCTCGACATCCAGGCCGGCGGCACCAGTGTCGGACTGATCGAAGCACTCGATGGAGGCCCGCGCACCACCACCGCCATGGCCGCTACACCGGTGGATGCATTGCGCATCGACCGGATGGCCCTTCAACACCTGCTCGCTCGCAACCCGGACCTTGCGTTGGCCATCAGCCAGGACTTCGCTCGGCAGCTCCGCTCGGCGCACCGGCGTCGCCGCGACTTGGCAGGCTCGTCGACCGTTCGTCAACGGGTCGCCCGCGTCCTTGGCGAGCTCTCTGAAAGCTTTGGTCAGCGCACGCTCTACGGCGTTACGATCACGGTGAGCCTCTCCCAGCAGGAACTCGCCTCGCTGGTCGGCGCCTCGCAGCTAACCCTCCACAAGGCACTGGCCAGCCTGCGTCGAGAAGGCGTCATCGAGACGGGATACCGCCGGGTCATCATCCGCGACCCCGATGCTCTTGCTGAGGTGGCAGAAGGTCGTCCGACCTGAGAAGGCACTCGGGGCAGCGACATTGCGATCGCATAACGGTCCACCGGTCGAGCGCAGCCGTCCCGCAGGAGCTGCCCTGCTCCGTCATGCACACCATCTCCAAGGCAACACTGCTGCTCAGGACGCTGTGACCGAGCCCGGCTCAAGATAACCGCCGAGAACGTCTCCCCACCGCTTCATCCTGCCCACGGTCGCGGCCACCATCGACCTGATCGTGTTCCTCCGCGGCGACGGCTGGGGCCACCGCCGGGTCGACGAGGTGCTGGCGGTCACCGGCCGGGTCGAGGAGGACCAGGTCGAGGCCGGGCTGATGTTCCGCCGCGCCGGCGACCGGCTGCTGTGGACCGGCGAGTACCCGCCGCACCAGGAGCGGTTCCGCGCGGCCGGCTTCGACCTGGTCGAGGTGCTGACGACGTGAACGACCTCGCGGTCCTCGCCATCCCCGCCACCGCCGTCGCCGTCGTGGTGCTGCTGACGCTCGGGCTGAGCGGCGCGGCCCGCCCGCTGCGGCGGGAGCGAGCCGGCCGTGCCCGCGACTGGCTCGCGCAGGCGGGGGTGCGCGGGGTCCGGCCCTGGCACGTGGTGACGCTGTGCGGCGCGCTCGGCGCGGCCGCCGGGCTGGGCGTGCTCGCCATGAGCGGCTCGGTCTGGCTGGGCCTGGCGTTCGCGGGCCTGGCCGGCGTGCTGCCGGTCAGCATGCTGCGGGCCCGGCGGCTGCGCCGCTCCCGCGAGCTGCGGGAGGTCTGGCCGGACGCGATCGACAACCTCGCCTCCAGCGTGCGCGCGGGCCTGTCGCTCCCCGAGGCGGTCGCCGGCCTGGCCGAGCGCGGCCCGGAGCCGCTGCGGGCGCCGCTGGCGCGGTTCGCCGACGACTACCACGCCACCGGCCGCTTCGGCGCCGCGCTGGACCGGCTCAAGGACGAGCTGGCCGACCCGACCGCCGACCGCGTGGTCGAGGCGCTGCGGCTGGCCAGAGAGGTCGGCGGCAGCGAGCTCGGCCGCACCCTGCGGACCCTGTCCGGCTTCCTCCGCGACGAGCTGCGTGTCCGCAAGGAGCTGGAGGCCCGCCAGACGTGGGTGCTGGTCGCGGCCCGGATGGCGTTCGTGACCCCGTGGGGGGTGGTGCTGCTGCTGCTCGCCACCAAGCCCGAGGCGATCGCCGCCTACCGGGGCGGCGGCGGCGCGGTGGTGCTCGCGGTCGGCGCGGCCATGGCGACGGCCGGCTACCGCCTGATGCTGGCGATCGGCCGGCTGCCCAGCGAGGAGCGGGTCCTCGGATGAGCTTCCCGTTCGCGTTGCTGGTCATCGTGGTCCTGGTGCTCGGGGTCGCGCTGGCGGTCTCCGGCGCGCCGCGGCAGCGGCGACCCCGCCTGGCAGCCCGGCTGGACCCCTACCTTCGGGGCCTTCAGCCAGCGCGGACCCGGCTGCTGGAGGCCGGCGACCCGCCGCTCACGCCGCTGCCGGCGCCCGAGCGGCTGCTGCGGCCCCTGCTGCAGGAGGGTGCCAGGACGGTCGAGCGGTGGCTGGGCGGGTCCGCGGCGGTCGCCCGCCGCCTCCGCGAGGCCGGCGCCGCCGGCGACGTCGGTCGCTTCCGCGCCGAGCAGGTGCTGTGCTGCTGGGCCTTAAGGACGCCGCCCGGCGGCGGGAGCGGCGAGTGGAGGCGGCCCGTCGTGAGCTGAAGACGCTGGAGCTTCGCTGGAGACAGGAGGGTGAGGATGCCAACCCTTGACGTGATCTTCGCCGCCATCGTGGGCGTGCTGGCCGGCGTCGCTGTAATCGGCGCCCTGGTGTTCGCGCTTGTGTGGGAGTGGTGCGCGATTCGCCGCACGCTGGCCGACCATCGCCGCCGCGCGCCCAAGTCGTTCTGGCGCGACCACGCGGCCGTGATCATCCCGGAGCGGCGGCCATGAGAACAGTCGGCCGCGGCCTGGTGGTCGGCTGGCTGCTGGCCGCCTTGGTGGTGCTCGGCATGGACGGCCGACTCCCGGCGTTCCTGGCGTGGGCCACGCTCGGCTCGCTGCTGGTGCTGGGGGTCGACGCGCTGGTCCGCCAGCAGCTTTCCCGGTCCCGCTACTATCGGCCGTCGTTGCCGGAGCGCTACCGGGTCGCCGACGACTTGGCCGAGCCGCTAGCGGTGGTGGTGGCCGTGGCCGAACGGGACGCCCTGGTCGAGCAGTAGGAGCCGACTGGCCGGCAGGCGCGGGTTATGAGAGGTTCCCTCCTCTGGGATTCAAGCCCCGTCAGCCTGTGGCCGGCGGCTGCCTGTGGGCCAGCCTGTCAATGTGCCGAGAACGCCGACGAGCGCCGAATTAGGCGTAGTTCCTGGTGAAGCGCATCGACGGTCCTCTGAGCCTCCGTCCTCCACGTTTCGACCTGGTCCAAAGTGGTCTCCGTGTCGGGGCCGTCACTCGTCGGTTTGAGGGCGGTACAGAGCTCAGTTAGGCGTTGAACATAGGCGCTGAGTCCGGTCCACTTTTCGCCTGCCTCGGTCTCGTAACGATCAAGCCGAGCGATCACCGCCCGTAATTCCTCGGCTGTGTGCACTGCGTCCTCGCTACCAAAGCGGAGCGTGGTCGGTACGTCGCGGAGCACCTGACGTAGACGACCGACATCACGAATCGCATCGTGCAGCCATGGCAGCGTCCCGCGGGTCGAATGGAGACTGGATAGGTAGCGCTCGAGATCTGGCCGAGTCAGTGACGCAGCTTCATTCGAGCGAAGGTACGCCGCCAGTTCTGGGGGCAGGACAGCGAGCTCGGGCCAGAGGTTCTCAAACGCCCGTGGATCTTCTTCCCGATACTGACGCAGCGCGTCGGCGAAGACGTCCGGTTCTGAAAGCAGAAGGTCGCTGGTCTCCTCCCAGTCGCGACGGAAGTCCAAGGTCTGCAGCGCCAGCACTGTGTTCGGGTTGAGGTCGGGACGGATCATCCGCTGGAGCGTGTAGGCATTGACGAATCGCTTGATCTCGCGTGGGTTGATCTTGCCCTCCACGGCGACGTAGCGCAGGTAGCGACGCACACGATTTCGTAGGTCGTAGCGTTGCGGCTGGCTCATCTCGCCGTGATTATCCATCCAGTCCAGCAGCTCGCGTAGCTGTCCGGGAACCATTGTGGGCATTGTGTATGGAACCTGGAAGATCTTCTTTACATATTCCTGTTCCACTTGGCCCTTTACGCTTGGCACCACACTGGCATTTGGCTGTGCTGCGAATTTCGACCACACGGCTTGTTCCACGACCCGCTCGTCCAGACCGACGACGAACACGAATCCCGGCATGTCGAAGAACAGCTTCATTGATTCGAGAACCGTGAGGGCACTCGTCGGCAGGCATCGGTCCAAGTCGTCCACGAAGACGACAATGCGGGAGAAGTTCGCGGTTCTGATCTCATGGAAGGCACCCGAAAGCTCCTGAAATGCAGCAAAATACAACGACTGTGGGTCCTTAGCTACATCCTCAGAGGATGTGGGCAGGGCGTCCAGCGCCCTGCTGGTGTCAAAGGAAAGCGTCACCGCGCCCGGCATGCCTATCTGGGCCGAGAAGCCACGGGCAAGGGCACGCACGACCGTGCCGATCCGCCTCGCCATGCTGGTTGCCTGCGACTCTCCCTCTAGGTGATCCGACGCCCACGACGCTAGGGCGTCACGAATGGTGTCGAGCAACGGCAGGATCAGATGAGGTTCACGTTCGTAGCGCCAAGCATTGAACTTGACGACAACCGCGTGGTCCCGACTGATCTCGCCATCGATTGCCTCCAGGAGGGTGCTCTTGCCGCAACCCCAACTGCCGAAGACCCCGATGGCGAACTGTGGTTCACTCGTCTGGATGAGGGTTGCGAGCGCCCTGGCAATCGGCTGAAAGCCGAGCACTGGCTCGACCGCTGGGCTGTCCAGCAAGATGTGGCCGATGAATGGTTGGTCGTCGCCTGACAATTCGTCCTGAACGGAGACCGTATCGGTCATGATCATCTCCTCCATATCCATCCTCGGCCGGATCAGACTCGGCTCACATGACGTCGGTCGCGTAGCACTCGGACATTGTGAGGTCATCGGGACCTCGCCATCCCCTGTCAGGAGACGAGCAGCTAGGCACTATGACGCAGTTGTATGCTGATGGCCAGAGGGCACCGTTAGAGAGGTTCGACTCTTCGGCGTACGACGTGCGTCGAGGCCGAGGCGAGTAGCCTCCTCCCAGTGCGGCGCGTGGCGGTTCCCAGAGCCGGAGTGAGAGTCAATGAAAGACCAGTACGTCGGCGACATCAACGACTTCGAGAAGTACGCGATCTTGCGCGCGCTTCAAGGCGCGAGCCAGCTCCCACTCGTTGTCTGCTGGATGCTGACCACGCCCGATGAGACCGGGGAGGGCTCGAAGATCGATTACCTTGGCAACCCATCCCGCTACCGCCACCTCGACCCGCACGTTTTCGATCGCCTTGCAGCCGTCCTGCACTCGGGCGAGCGCAGTACACGCGCAATCGAGGCGGCCGGCGTGCTGGACGGAGCGCACTTCGTCAGTAACCGTCTTGGCGACGACCACGGCTCACGTGCTGCGCTCTTCGACGCACTGTGGGAGGAAGCAGCGCAGCCGTCGCCGCTGTTCTTCGACCCCGACATCGGTCTCGCCGGCAAGAGTGTCCGCAAGGGCGGCCGCCGCTCGACGATGTACCTCTTCCACGACGAGCTCGCCGAGGCATTCGGCCGCGGTCACTCCCTGGTCGTCTACCAGCATCTCGCCCGAGAGCAGCGGCCGGCCTACCTTGGCCGGGCGTTGGCGACCATCCGTGCCGCCTTCGACCCGCCGGCACTGTTCGTGCTCTGGAGTGCGCGCGTGGCGTTTCTCGTCGTTCCGCAGCGGGACATTGCCGCCGCGCTTGCGGAGGCTGCACACGAGCTCGCGTTGCGGTGGGCGCCGCTGCTCGCATTCGCTGGCGAGGAGGGGCTTGCAGCAGCCACAAGCGAGGAGCCCGTGCGCGAGATCTCGCTGGTGGTGTCCGGGTATCCGCCGACCAAGAACGAGGCGAAGTCGCTTCTGAGCGACGGCCATACGCAGTTCCCACGCGTGCGCATGCTGCTCGAGCGGGCGGGTGAGGCGCTGGCAAGGGGAGCGGAGCCACTTGGGACAGCGCGGCTCGGGCTTGAACTCGTTGTCTGCGGCCCGTCCGATGCTCCCTCGGATGCGACGAACTACTTGGGCGGGATCGGGGACGTCTTGCAGGAGAAGAGCGGCCGCGGTCCGCTTCAGCATCTCGGGCGGCTGGCAGACGTTTCGATATTCACGAACGACAGACAGATTCGATACGTCAGCTACAGAGAGGAGCGGGCCCCCGAGCAGCACTATCGGCTTCGGCTGTGGCTTCTCGACGACAAGGAGACCGCGCGACCTCCAACGTGACGGGTGCCGGATCACTTCTAGGAGGACCTCGACGCGGCTCTCGGGCGGCTCCAGCGGGCTGGCGTTAGATCTGCGAGTTCTTCCGCGCGACTGACCGACGCTCGGGCACGAGGTCGTCGACGAGGATAGTCCTGACGCGGGATCCGCCATACCCGCACCAAGGAGCGAAACTACCTCTACTGAGTTTTCGGAGTTAGGTTGACATGGCCTCGGCGCCATGACCTGCGGCTCCGCTGCAAGGATAAGGAATCTGACGACGCCACCAGGCAGCACCGGAAGGATCAGGGCTCCGGCGTTCTCTCGATATGCCCGATCGTGCGGTAGCGCCCGATAGTGTGGAGCAGGCACGAACGTCCGGGATCATGCGGTTGTCACTGCCTCATGATCCTGGTGGAAGCCGTGCCTGCCGACCTATCATCCCCGATCTTGATCCCGCCGGGCCTGACCCCGCCGTGGGCACCTAGTGTCCTGAGTTGGTGATTCGCTGGCAGTAGGTGGCGATGGTGTCGAGGATCTGGTCGGCGGTCCTGGTCCACACGAACGGCCGACTTCGTGGATCCTAGTCCTACTTGCCCCTGAAGAACTCCTGGTAGGCGTGGTGGCTGCTGTGCCGGTCGGTAGGTCGGTGTCCGGGTTGTAGATCAGCAGGCGACCACGGTCATGTGCTGCAGGTTGTAGGCGAAGATCCCCAGCCCAACCAGGTGCGGGCACCGCCCAGCCGACGCAGGCGCGTACGGCAGAGCCCGAAGGCGCGCTTGAGGTGGCTGATGCGGGCCTCGATGCCGACCCGCCAGTTGCGCAGCCGCCGGAAGGCCCTGGTCGGCCGCGCGGGTGGCTGGCGACGGGTGGGCCGGGCCATCGACTTACCGCCGGCGGTCGTGCCGGGCGCGCCAAGAGTCCACCAGGCCGGCCTCCAGGGCCGCCTGGTACAGGTTGCGCCCGTCCGGGCCGTAGCCCGCCAGGACAAGCCGGGCGGCGAGGGGCGGCTTGCCCTCAAGCGCGTCGAGCCAGGCGGCCACCGCCGCGCTTTGGCCTTGGGCGAAGTGGCCGGCGGTCCGCTCACCGCAGCCGCAGTAGCACGTGCCGACCTTGGGCGGATCGGTATAGGGCATGGCGCCTCCTCACACGGGTTCCTTTACAGCACACCTCTGGATTGTCTCTCCTGGGTTGTCACCCTCCATGGCTGCCTGCTCCCGAGGCAGTTCGGCCACCCGGCGCAGCCGTCAGTCGGCCCGCTTCTCGGCGAGGTCGCGTCGGTCGGGTGGGTCAAGCTGTTCGCGCTGCAGTCCAGGAGGTCAGCGGCATACTCGGGCACCTCCGGGTCGGCGGCCTTCCCCTGGTCACCCGGGTCGTGGAAACCGAGCACCGTGTCCGGCTGGCCTGACGATTCTCCAGACGTGGTGGAGCTGCTGGCGGGGTTCCTGGTGCTGGTGGTGCCGTTGGTGTACGTCCTGGTGGTGGTGGCCGACGTGCAGCGGGCGTTGTTGGCGACGTCGAGTGCGGCGCGGGAGGCGGGGCGGGTGTACGTGACCGGGTCAAGCCGGGCGGATGCGGAGCGGCGGGCTGGGGTCGCCTACCGGGAGGTGCTGGCGAACTTCGGGCTGCGGGCGGGGGACCCGCGGGCGGCGATGCGGTTGGAGGTGGGCTGCCCGTCGGGGGATGGCCGGGCGGGGTGCGTCGGGGGGTTCGGGCCGGGCGCGGAGGTGCGGGTGGTGGTGACCTATCGGGTGCCGGTGGCGCGGCTGCCGTTCGTTGGTGCGGTGGCGGCGCCGAGCGTGACGGTGGGGGCGACGCAGCATTCGCGGGTGGACCGGTTCCGGGGGCTGGTCGGGTGAGCAAGGCAGAGGACGGGCAGGCGCTGGTGCTGCTGGTCGGGTTGGTGGTGCTGATGGTGCTGGCGCTTGGTTGGGACACGTCCAACTGGTTCCTTGGGCACCGGGCGTTGGCGAACCTGGCGGATGGGGCGGCGGTGGCGGCGGCCGGGGAGGTGGACGTGGGGGCGTGGTACGCCAGCGGGGGGCGGGAGGTCCGGGTGGTGGAGGGGCGGGCGCGGGCGACGGTCGGCACGTACGTGGTGGGGTCGGCGGGGGACTCTGGGGTGGCGGGGGTGCGGCTGCGGTCGGTATCGGTGGCGGCGGGGCGTGGTGGGCCGGAGGTGACGGTGGTAGTGGCGGCGCCGGCGCGGGTGGGGTTGCTGCGGCTGCTGGGGGTGGTGCCGCCGTTGATGGAGGGTCGGGCGGCGGCGACGGCGCGGCTGCTGGAGCCGTGAGGCTTGGGCTGCACCGGTGCTGGTCGATCTAGTCCCCGCTGGCGCTGCCCGTGCCTCACCGCCAGCGCGCCGCTGCGCTGCTGCGGCAGGGCACGGCGACCGGCACGTCGGCCACGTCGACATCGTGCGCGAGCTGATCGACGGGATGACCGGCGACCATCGGCCCGTGTGAGCCGAGTGGGTGGCCTGTGCCGACTCGGATGGCGCGGCGGCCTCCCGCCGAGCACTGAGAGGCTGGGCGCACCCGGCCTTGAACGCCGGCAGCTCCGCGTGCCGAGGGAGAGGTTGCAACGCTGCCGGCATCAGTGGCGACGCCGATGGCCGAAGGGCCGGGCTCTTGCACCGGCCCCGGCCACGGAACTCGATCAGAGGAAGCAGCTGCCCGACAGCGGCCAGCGGATTTATCTGCCCTCGCCGAGGGCGACCTGCAGCGCGCCCGGCAGCTTTACCAACACGACCAGCGGCCACGTGGTCGCCGCCGTCGTGTCGGCGGTGGCGTGGCCGCTGCGGCGGCCGGGCGGCCCAACCGCGACCTGCGGGGGTTCGTGGCAGGGCCTCGGCAACGTGCCGGAGTGTCGGGTTTAGGGGCCTGTGGTGCGGATTGGCAACGTGGCGTCGTCGTAGTCAGCATGGAACGGCCGGCTCCGGTCCGCATCTACGTGGGTCACCCACACTGAGCGGGCGGAGCCAACATACGGAGGGGAGCCGGCCGTGCTCAGTGTCTCGCATCTTGCCCCGATCCATCTCGGTCTGGACGTCCACAAGGACACGATCTCGGTCGGGATCTTGGACCCTGACCAGCAGGTCCCCGACGTCGAGCGGATCACCCACGATGAGGCGTCGGTCCGCAGGCTCCTGGCGCGGTTCCCCGATCGGGCCCGGTTGCGAGCCTGCTACGAGGCCGGCCCGACCGGCTTCGAGCTGGCCCGGCTGCTGCACCGCATGGACGTGCGCTGCGAGGTGATCGCGCCGTCGCTGATCCCCAAGGCACCCGGCGACAAGGTCAAGACCGACCGGCGGGACTGCCGCCGGCTGGCCCGGTTGCACCGCGCCGGCGAGCTGGTCGCGGTCCGCATCCCCACCCCAGCAGAGGAGGCGGTGCGCGACCTGTGCCGCACCAGGAGTGACATGGTCGAAGACCTCACCCGGGCGCGGAACCGGCTCGGCAAGTTCCTGCTGCGCCACGGGCGGCCGTGGCGGGGCGGGTCGACCCGGACCAAGGTCTACCAGACGTGGTTGCGCGCCCAGCGGTTCGACCAGCCCGCCATGACCCAGACCTTCGAGCACTACCTGGCCGTGGTCGAGGTCCGCAATCAGGCGCTGGACGCCGTGGAGGCCGACCTGGTCGGCTGGTGTGCGCGGCCGCCGTTCGACTGGCAGGTCGCCCGGCTGGCCGCCTACCGGGGCATCACCCGGCTGGGCGCGCTCACCCTGGCCGCCGAGGTCGGCGACTGGCGCCGCTTCGCCCACGCCAGCCAGTTCATGGGGTTCTGTGGGCTGGTGCCAAGCGAGTACTCCAGCGGCAACCGCGTCCACCGTGGCCGGCTGACCAAGGCCGGCAACGCCCACCTGCGCGCCCAGCTGGTGGAGTCGGCCTGGTCCTACCAGCACCGGCCCGGGGTCGGCGTCCAGATCGCCCGCCGCCAACAAGGCCTGCCCCCTGAGGTCGTCGCGCGCGCGTGGGCGGCGCAGCAGCGCCTGTCGGGCCGCTTCCGCACCCTGGCCGCCCGCAAGCACACCAAGAGCATCGTCGCCGCGGCCATTGCCCGGGAGCTCGCCGGGTTCCTGTGGGCCGAGATGACCGCCTGACCTATCCATTTCACCGGCTCGAGATCGGCCGAGGAGGTGACCACGACCACGACGCGCCGGGACACCGCCGCTGCAGGACCGATCCCCGGGAGCCCTATGCCACGGCCTGGCCATGGCGAATTTAGTCAGGGGCACCTTCCTGCGCATCGCCGACGTGCGGTCCCAACCCGCGAATATCAGTGTGGCGGTCAGCCGATCCACACCGTCCCGGCGCGTCGTCCCATCCCGCAAGCTGCCCGACCGCCGCCATCACAGCACGCCAACCGCTACCCAGCACCGATCACGCGCTCCAACGCGAGCTGTCCGCTGCCCCAAACCATGCCATCCACCAGGCAAACCGCCGCCTTGACAAGCCGTTCCATATCAGTGCTCTGTCAGGTCGAGGACGGCCCGATGCGCAGGCCGGAGCAGAGCCGTCAGCCGCCCATGTGCCTCCCCGTCGCGGCGAAGGAGCCTGAGCCTCATAGACTGTGACCATGTCCAACCGGCCCGAGGGAGCTAGCCGCTGGCCCGAGCACCTTCCGGTCGGCGCGGTGCGCGTCGGCCGTTCCAGCACCCACTACGACCAGACAATCCGGTTCTACCGGGACCTGGTCGGGCTGCCGGTGCTGGAGAGCTTTGCGGCAAGCTACGGCGAGGACGGCACGATCTTCGGCCTCCCCGACACCTCCGTGCAGCTGGAAATCGTCCGGTCGCCTGAGCCGGTCCTCCGCACCGATCGTATCGATATGCTGGTGTTCTACCTGCCCGACGCGGTGGCCCAGGAGCGGTTGATCGCCAGGATGGCGGCTGCCGGTCTGGAGCCTGCTTCGCAGCATCCCTACTGGCAGGCGAACGGCGGGGTGACCTACCAGGATCCGGACGGGCGCGAGGTCGTGTTCGTGTCGTGGGTCTACGGGCGCGACCGGACCTGACAGAGCCCTGGTAGGCGTTGTCAAGTAGGGCGTTCAGCTCACTCAGCTCAGACGACATCATCAAACAGACGAGCCCGCACCCTGCCGGGATCCCGCTGCCTACCTCTGGCTCGCACCCTAGCTCTTGGCGCCGATCCCAGCCCACGTGCGCGAGGCTCGCCGATCGATCCACTGCCGCCGTGATCATCAAGCCCCGATGCGGGTTAGGACCGCGATGAACAGTGTCCATGCTGCCGCGATCCCGCTCGTCAGCGCCACCACAGCCCAGCGCTTGAGCGCAACCCGCTTCGTTCGAACCCCGACCACAAACAGCACCCCACTAGCAACCAGTAGCGCCAGGTGGGCGGCGGCCAGCACCAGCCACGACCACCCCCACACCTGACATTGGGGATCCGGGCCGCCAGGCCCAAGGCATCCCGCAACCGCAAAGAAAACAAACCACGCGAGCCCGAAGCTGAGCAGCGCGCATGGGACCTCGATGCCGAACGCGATGTTGAGGTGCATGTTGAGGTACCGAGAGGTAGCGTCCTTGCGCGGCGGGGTGGTGGGCGCCCGTACCTGGTCGGACCAGCGCGCCCCGTCCCACCAGCGCAGCCCCCAGCCGCCTTGCGGGTTCGGGTACCACCCTGATGGGGGCAGGGCCTTGCCGTTCTCTGGTGACGTCGTCGTAGGCCGCTCGTCGTGGTCGTCGACCGGCATGTGAGCCGACTCCGGCAGGGCGGAGCCGTCCACATCGTCGGCGAGAAACAGCAGCCGGTCCCGCAGAGTGTTCGCGGTCGCGTCCGAGAGTTCACTGCAGCCGATGAACTCCTCCGGACTGGCGAACCCGCCAAGGCGCTCACGCGTCTCGACCACCTGACCCGCCTGCACCGGCGACAGGCCCAGCCGGTCCACCAGAACCCGCGCGGGCACGTGGTTGACATCGACCAAGCCGCCGTCATCGAACTGGCGTGGCAGATCCGGGCGGCCGATGCGCAACTCGCGGGCCAGCGCGACATCACGGGTCGCGATCGCCCTGGCCTCCTCGCGCCGCTTGCTGGCGGCGAGCGCCGGCTGCGCTGGCGGCAGGGGCGCGAACACGCGGCCGCGCAGCACAAACGCATGGATCGTCCCGACGATCATGAGCGCAAACAGCGCGGTTCCAAACACCGCGTCGCCCCAGCTGCCCTCGCGGGACGCCGAGAAGGTGAACAGCACCACCACGCCGATGGCGTAGGCGGCCGTGACCGTCCACAGTCGCCGCTGGCGGAGCCGGACCGCCGCGTGGGCGAAGGGGACGGGTGCCAAAAACCCAGTGACAGCGCGGGGATCAGCGCCCACAGGATGGTGCCAACACCCAACCACCTGCGCGTGGGTCCAGCCGAAGCCGCGGGATCCGAGTTCACCAGATCCCTCCAGCGCAGGGCTCCTAGGCTCTCCGCGAAGGGAGTATACGGTTCCTCGCCTTGCTTGACGAGGGCTCCGATTGGTCAGCCAGTCTGCCGGGAGCCGGTGCGGTCGGTGGGGACCGGCTCACCCGAGGCGACCACGCCAAGCGTATGCCGTCGGCCACGCCGCTGTCTGGGGTCGGTGAGCTGGGCGAGATCGCAGAGCAGGCTGCGGCACTGGTCGGGTGCCAGCGCGGCGGGCGCCCGGCCGCTGGGCAGCCGCCGGGATGGGGGATGATGCGGGGGCAGGCACGGCGGTCCGGTCTGGTCATGGGATTCGACACCCACAGGATCGCCGGCGGCCGTGCCTGCCCAACTTCCACCCGGCTCACCCACCCGATCATCACCAACCAGACAAGCCCGCACTTTGCCGAGGCCCTGGGGTTCGTGGCTCGTGGCGGCCGGCTGGTCCCGCGGGAGATGGCCGCCGCCGAGGCGTGGAAGCGGCGCCAGGCACGCCAGTAGGCCAGCCTTCGGGCGGAGACCCGCCGTTGACGGCAGCGCGGACGTGACGGGTTGGTGTAGCGCCAAGCGGTCATCGCTCGTTCTTCGGGTTGGTTCCTGAGTTGTCGTTCGTGGGCGGCACCGACCCGAGGAGGATCCTTGCGCAGGCGAATCTCAATGTTCGTCGTGGTGGTTGCCGCTGCGGCGACCATGGCGGCGCTGCTGGCTCCGCAGGGCGGCGCGGCCGCGCCGGCGAGCAGCGCGTTCAGGGCGCTCAGTGGGAGCGCCGCGTCGAGTTACACGGTTCCGGCCGACATGAAGCTGGTTCGGAGGCTTGCGGTCGGCCGCGGGACCTACGAGCGGTATCAGCAGGTCTATGGCGTCGCCGGCGCGTACGTGCTCGGCGGTCAGGTCAGCGTCTACCGGAATGCGTCCGGTGCGATGCGGACGGTCATCGGGTCGCGCTATGCGGCGATCGCGCCGCGGAACTCGGTGAAGCTGTCGAAGGCGGCGGCCCTCAAGAAGGCCGCCGGCGACGTCGGCGCGTCGGGGACGCGAACCGTCCGAGTCATGATCGACCCGGAGGATGGGCGCTACTTCTACCGCGTCGAGACGCGGCGCTTCGCGGAGCGTTGGGTCCACTGGGTCGACGCCGGCAACGGCAAGGTGCTCGCCAAGCTCGACGCGATCCAGGACGACCACGGCACGGGCGTCAAGGGCGACGTCAAGGATCTCGACGGGCAGGCAGGGCTCGCGGACGATCTCACCGTGCTCGCTGACGGGGTCTGGCATCTGATATCCCGCGATCGTCGCCAGTTCACCTCCGACGCGCGGAACACGGGTGCAACGTCCAAGGCGCCCGTGACCGATGCTGACAACCATTGGACGCTCGTCACGCCCGACCGGGGCTCGCCCGGCCAGCCGGCGCTGGTCGATGCCCACTACTACGGGAATGTGGCCGACGACTACTACCGCGCCCGCCAAGGCTTCGACTTCACCGACTGCTACCCCGAGGGGATGGATGGGGTCGCGCACTACGGCAAGGGCTTCGACAACGCCTTCTGGAACGGCAAGGTGACGGTCTACGGCGACGGCAGCGGCGTCGTCTTCCGCGAGCTGTCAGGCGGCCTGGACGTCGTCGCGCACGAGAACACCCACGCGGTGACGCAGTGTACCTCGGACCTCGTCTATCGCAACGAGTCGGGTGCCCTCAACGAGTCCTTCTCGGACATGCTGGGGAACAGCGCCGAGTTCTTCGCGGCGGAGCCGCTGAGCTCCAACTGCGTCCTCGGGGCCGGGCAGGCCTCGTGTGCCGACTGGACGATCGGCGAGGATGTCTACCTGCCGGCGGACGCCGTGCCCGGATTCCGGAACATGGCCGACCCGGAGGAGGACAACGATCCCGACGACTACAGCGAGCGGTTGCTCGGGACCGCCGATCGAGGGTTTGTGCACTCCAACTCGGCCATCTCCAACCACGCCTACTACCTGCTGGTGAATGGCGGCATGAACGCGAGCTGCGCGGCACCCGCGACCCATAACGCCGCGCACTGCGGGCCCGGGGAGCCGGTGGTGACCGGCATCGGCCTTGCGGCGGCCGAGCAGATCATGTTTGCGGGCATCACCTCGCTCCCGGAGCGGGCCACCTTCTGCCAGGCGCGGCAGGCGACCGAGGCAAGCGCCGCGGCGATCTTCGGCGCCGCGTCGCAGCAGCGCGCCTCGACGACCGCGGCCTGGGACGCGGTCGGCGTGCCGACCGCCTGCTGAGCGGCATCGCGCAGGGAAGGGCCGTCTCGCACGGCCCTTCCCTGCGCGGAGGTAGGTCTCGACCCTGGCGGCCAGCTCGCCCACGGTTCCTAGCGGGTCGTTGCCCACGAAAGTGGTGTAACGACCGTTCGGCCTGCTGCGCTTTTTTGGTAGAAGGTCCGGCCGAGGTCGGGGTGCTGGTTGCCCTGCCCGTGGGAAGGAGGCCCCGATGAGGAGCCGATCCCTGCTCGCCGCCATCGCCGCCCTGCTCCTCACGCTTGCGATGGCGGGGCCCGCGGGTTCGGTGGCCGCGGTCCGGGTGGCGTCCTGCGACCCGATGCAGACGCCGCCGAGCTTTCGGGGCGAGGTGCCCACCGCCGAGCAGGTGCTCGGGTTCGCGCTGGGCTCCCGGGAGGTCACCGCCGCCGAATCGGATGCCTACGTGGATGCCGTCGACGCCGCGAGCGCGCGCGTCGTCAGCGGCACGCTGGGCACGACCTGGCAGGGGCGGCCGATCCGGTACACGCTGGTGGGAAAGCCGGAGCACGTCACCCCGGAGGGGCTGGCGGGGATCCAGCAGGCGGCGCGCACGCTGCGTGATCCGGCCACCAGCGACCAGCAGGCGGCCGACATCGCCCGCCGCGCACCGGCCATTCTGTGGCTGATGGGCAACGTGCACGGCGGCGAGGAGAGCCCGACCGACGCGGAGCTCCGAGTCCTGTATGAGCTGGCCGACCGCGATGATTGCGCCGCGCGGCAGATCCTGGACAACGCGCTGGTGGGGATCATCCCGATGCAGAACCCGGATGGCCGCGAGGCCGACACCCGCCAGAACGCCTACGGGTTCGACATGAACCGCGACTGGTTCGCCCGCACCCAGCCGGAGACCGACGCCAAGCTGGAGCTCCTACGGCAGTACCCGGGCGTGCTGTATGTCGATGCGCACGAGATG
>Ga0184612_10000125_pt1 | contig 33976 bp, 33 predicted proteins | sample PLM3_60_coex_FD_133163 | JGI IMG/M metagenome (GOLD analysis project Ga0184612, IMG submission 133163) | Groundwater sediment microbial communities from an aquifer in East River, Colorado, USA - PLM3_60_coex | ecosystem: Environmental > Terrestrial > Soil > Riparian zone | place: USA: East... | reverse complement strand
GGCCAAAGATCGCGTGCCGTATTTTGGCTCGCTTTGCGATCAACCCCCATCTTGGCCGACGACCATCTGGGCAAGGGCTTTCATCTCCTTTTGGGGCATCTCCGCCACCATGGCGAAGCTGGCGCTGTCGGTGAACCAGAAGCAGACGCGGAGTTTTTCCACGCTCTGCCACTTGAATCCCGGCTCCACGACGCCCAGCCGCGTTGCCCGCACATAGAGGGTCAATCGCGTGCCGTCGGCGCGTTGGTAGATGAATTGCGCGGCGGCGTTGGCCGCGTCGGGCAACAGCCGTCCGCCGACCAACTCGAACTCCGCGGACTCCAGGCTCGGCGGCTGGACCGGCACGCCCAGCCCCTGCGCCAGCCAGCCGGCCAGCACTTGCGGATCGTCGCTGCCCAGCTGGCCGCTGAAGATCGCCTCCGTCGCATTGACCGCATGGGCCGACGCCGCGCGCGCCACGAAGCCCTCGGTCTCGGCGGCCAGCACCGGCGGCTCCGGCTGCATCATCTGCCAGCTGATGCCAGCGCCCGCTGCGCCACCGATCAGCAGGCCCGCGACCGCCGCCGCCATGCGCCAGGTCCATTGCCGCTCGCGCCGGCGCGGCAGCAGCAGATGCACCGGCGACGGTTCTCTGAGCGCGTCATCGAACAGAGCGCGGATCTCAGCTTTTTGCCGGCGGTAGCTTTCCACCCGCGCCCGCAGCTCGCCGTCGATGGCCATGCGTTCTTCGACCGCGCGCGCCGTCGCCGGGTCGAGCTGACCATCGACATACGCACCTGCCGCCTCCGGCGATGCCAGATCGGCAGGTGGCGCGATGGGGTGGTGGGAAGGCCGGTTAGTCATTGCCATGCCGTTTCGCCTGGACTCCGGAATCCATCATCGTGCGCAGGCGCTCCCGCGCCCGCGCCAGCCGTGACATGACCGTGCCGATCGGCACCTCCAGGATCTCCGCCGCTTGCTGATAGCTCACTTCCTCCAGCGCAACCAAAGTTAGCACTTCCCGCTGGTCCTCGGGCAGCTGTCCCAGCAGCGCCAGGATCAGCTTTACCTCCGCGCCCTGTTCCACCGTGGGGGCAGAGTTCGCCGGAATCTGCTCGCTGTCGATCGCCACCAGCTGCGGGCCGTTTCGACTGCGCCGGAGCTGGTTGCGGAAAATGTTCAGCATGACCGTGAACAGCCACGGCCGCAGCCGTGTCTCGTCCTTCAGCAGATGGATCTTGTTCAGGGCCCGTTCCAGGCAATCCTGCACCAGCTCGTCCGCCGCATCGAGGTTCAGCGTGAGCGCGCGCGAATATCGCCGCAGATGGGGCATAACCTCAACGATGGCGCGCTGGCGGTCGGGCGTCATCATCAATGCGCGATCAATGCGCGCGCCCGGAGCTCGGAGCGACATTGGGGGACAGGAGGTATCGATCAAATGGACGTGCATATCCTATCCGGGAACGCGACAATCCGCGCCCAGCAACCCGCAACCCAACACCGACGGTCAGACGCAACCCATCCCCCTACCGCGCCGTCCGAGCTCAATTCTCGATACAGTGACACTTGCCTGTGTGACTTATTCCATGGCCGTGTCGATTTATTGTCACAAAGGTGGACGGTAGATGGATCGCCTGCTGTCGCCACCGGCCGGGCGGCCGGACTCGACAGCGGCACCCGCATAGCTTCCGTAAAACGCTTGCGCAGTTGGGCGAGAAAGTTTGCCAAACGCCTGAAGAGTTCAAGGCCCAGAGCCAAAATCTCGGCCACGAGCAAGTGATGACAACCTTTTCAAGCTACGGGGCAGTGGCGTCCATACGATAGGCCGAGATCATTCGGGCGTTGAGTCGGCCAAAGAAATCCGAGGCAGAGGCCATCAGCCGGATGAGAGGCTTTCCCGCTATCGCGCAGGCGAACCCTTTCGACTTTCTGGTAGTCCAGCAATCAATATGGTAGCGTTTCCGCCGATCCTTGGTCATCTGAGAGTTTCGGCTGAGGGCGCAATCAACAAAGAAGCTGGGAGAACTATCATGCAAACCGGAAGCTGGTCCTGGGCCTGCGGGCGCCGGGCCTTAATGGCATCGTTGGTGACAGTGGTCGCGGCCGGCATCCTCGCCGCCGATCGGGCCGCGGCGCAGGAGGTGAAGCGCGGCGGCACGCTGGTCATAGCGCGGCCGGAAGAACCGCTTTCCTGGAATCCCTACACACAGGGCGACAACGGTTCGATCTATGCCATCGAGCAGGTCTGTGACTCGCTGGTCGAAGCCGACGCCACCGGGCGCGGCCTGCGGCCCGGCTTGGCGGAATCATGGGAAATGGCGGCCGACGGCCTCTCCTATACCTTCAAGCTGCGCGACGCGAAATTCAGCGACGGGTCGCCGGTGACGGTCGACGACGTCGTCTTCTCCTGGGGCAAGCTGAACGACCCGAGCGCGGCCTATCAGTTCCTGCTCCAGCCCGTGAAGTCGATCGAGAAGGTCGACGACAAACACATGCGCGTCACGCTGAACGAGCTCTACGCGCCCTTCCCGTCCGTGGCGTCGGTTTTCGCGGCGGCGATCGTCAAGAAGGCCGCCTTCGAGGCCAATCCGGACGAGTTCGCCAACAAGCCGGTCTGTTCCGGGCCGTTCATGGTGGAAAGCTATGAGCGCGGCACGAAAGTGGTATTGGTCAGGAACCCGCATTACTGGGAAATGGGCGCCGATGGCCAGGCGCTACCTTATCTGGACAAGGTTGAGCTGTTGTATGTGCCGGATACCAACGCCCGGGTGCTGGGTCTGCAGAATGGCGACTATGACGTGTCGGCGATCATTCCCTACAACCAGGCCAAGGCGGTTAGCGAAACACCGGATATGGGCCTCGAGGTCGCCGAGATATTCCGCCTCGACTATGTCTATCTTAATCACAAGCAGAAGCCGCTGGATGACGAGCGCATTCGGTTGGCGATGAACCACGCAGCCAATCTTCAGGCGATCAACAAGGCGGTGTTCTTCGACTACGGTCAGATTCCGAACTCGATCAATCCGAAGATGAACTTCTGGTCCGGCGACGTTGCGCCATTGGCCTTTGATATCGAGAAGGCAAAGTCGTTGGTGGCGGAAGCCGGCTATGACGGCACGCCGATCAAACTGCGCATCGACACCGGCAACGCGCCAGCGAAGCAGGTCGCCACCATTCTGCAGCAAGGCTGGCAGGAAGCCGGCCTGAAAGTGGAGATCGAGGAGCTGGACGGCGGTACTGCCTGGAACTCCGTCGTCGACGGCAGCTACATGGCCTATGTCAGCTACATCACCAGCGACATCAATGATGATGACGAGTTGCTGGCGCTGCAGACCGATCCCACGGAGGCCGGCACCCAAGGCTTTTTCTCGCGCTATAAGAATGATGAGGTGACCGCCCTACTGACGCAGTCCCGCGCTACGACCGATGCGGCGAAGCGTGGCGAAGTGTTCAAGCAAATCCAGGACATCACCTACAACGATGGCTATAGCGTGCCGTTGGCCTACACGCCGTCGATCAACGCCTACCACAATAAGGTCAAGGGCTGGAGAACCCTGGCGACCGGCTGGTGGTGGCTGAAGGATGTATGGATCGATCAGTAATCGAGCGCGTTAACATGCAGGGGCGGGCGTGGCTCCCGTCCCTGCCGCCTTCTCCTGCTGGTAAGCGACCATGCTGCAGTTCATCGCCGGCCGCTTGGCACAGATGATCCCCGTCCTGTTCGGGGTATCGCTGATTGCCTTCCTTTCCGTCCATCTGGTGCCCGGCGATCCCATCCAGATCATGACTCTCGGCCGCGCGACGCCGGAGACCATCGCGGCCATGCATGCCGAGTACGGCCTCGACCAACCGCTCTGGCAGCAATATCTCACCTTCATCGGCAATGCGCTGCAGGGCGACCTCGGCCGGTCGATCGTGCAGAAAACCGATGTGGCCAAGCTGATCGGCGATGGCATCGGCGTGTCGCTCTATCTCCTGGCCTATAGCGCCGTTCTGTCGGTGCTGATCGCCGTGCCCCTGGCCATGTGGGCGGCAGCGCGGCGGGACTCGGCGCCTGACCACGTCGTGCGCCTGGCGAGCATGGTCGGCCTGGCCATGCCGCCCTTCTGGATCGGGCTGCTGCTGATGGTGGTGTTCGGCCTGACCTTGCGCTGGTTCCCCATTCGCGGATTCGGCGAGGGTTTCTTCGGCCATCTGCATCACATGTTCCTGCCGGCACTGACCATGGCGCTGTTCCTGGCGCCGATCCTGATCCAGTCGCTGCGCTCGTCGATTCTCGACGTGCTGGAGGCCGACTACATCGAAGTCGCCCGCTCCAAGGGCCTGTCGCCCCGCCGTATCATGTTCAAGCACATCCTGCGCAACGCAGCGATACCCGTGATCACCGTACTGGCGGTGAATATCGGCTGGCTGCTGTCGGGCGCGGTGATCGTGGAGACGGTGTTCACCATCCATGGTCTCGGCTCGCAGCTCGTGCGTTCCGTGGGATTCCGCGACTACTTCACGGTGCAGGGCCTGGCCCTTGTGTTCTCGGTCTTGGTGATGCTGGTCAATCTGGCCGCCGATCTCGCCTATATGGCGATCGACCGGCGCGTGGCACGGGCCTGAGCGATGGCGATCGCCGACGCCTCCGTCAAGCTGTCGGTGGCCGGACGCATCGGCCGCGAGCTTGGCGGCTGGCCGCTGAGTCTGAAGATCGGCACAGGGCTGTTCCTGACGATTGTTCTCGCCGGTCTGTTTGCGCCCCTGCTCACCCCCTATGACCCGTATTACCAGGATTACAACAGCATCCTGCTATCACCCTCCTGGGCACACCCGATGGGCACCGACATGAACGGCCGCGACATCATGGCGCGCGTCCTGTTCGGCACGCGTATCGATCTGCTGATTTGCTTCATCATTACCTTTGTGCCGATGACCTATGGCGTCTTCATCGGCGCGGCTTCCGGCTATCTCGGCGGCAAGCTGGACACGGTGGTGATGCGCATCCTCGACATCGCCATCGCCTATCCGTTCCTGGTGCTCATCATCGTCATCATCGCCATCCTCGGGCCGGGCGTGCATAACATCTATGTCGCCGTGTTGCTGGTGGGCTGGACTATGTATGCGCGGCTGGCGCGGGCGGAGATGCTGGTGGAGCGCGGCAAGGACTACATCCTGGCGGCGCGGGTGCTGGGCTTCGGCCGCGGCCGCGTCATGTTCGGCCACGCGCTGCCGAACATCATCAATTCCTCCATCGTCTTCGCTATGTCCGATTTCGTGCTCAACATCCTGCTGCTGTCTGGCTTGTCGTTTCTCGGCCTCGGCGTCGCGCCGCCGGAGCCCGAATGGGGCGCCATGATCGCCGAGAGCAAGGATTACATGCGCCAGGCCTGGTGGGTAACCACCATGCCGGCGATGGCCATCGTCTTGACTGGCACGTCGCTCAGCCTGATCGGCGATGGCCTCGCCCAGCGCCTGGGCCAGAACCGGCGGGGTCTGATGTAGGCGGATGGACGCTGCGCCCGTATCCGATGCTGTGCGCATGGCGTCCAGCCCCGACATCCTGAAAGTCGTCGGGCTAACCACCGAGTTCCGCGGCCGCCACAGCCGCATCCGCGCCAATGACGACATCACCATTGCCATCCGCCGCGGCAGCATACTCGGCATCGTCGGCGAATCCGGCAGCGGCAAGTCGGTGCTCTGCCGCAGCATCCTCCGGCTGCTGCCGCCCTCGGCCAATGCCCATGTCGAGGGAACGGTGACGTATGACGGGCGCGATCTGCTGTCTCTCAGTGAGGAGGAGATGCGCCGCCTGCGCGGCACCGAGCTGCGCATGATCTTCCAGAACCCCATGACCAGCCTGAACCCCGTCTGGCCTATCGGCGATCAGATTACGGAAGGGCTGCGCGTTTTCGGCGGCTTGTCGTCACGGCAGGCCCGCGACCGCGGCATCGAGCTGCTCGGCCGGGTTGGTATTCCCAGCCCGGAACGGCGCTTCGACGAATACCCATTCCAATGGTCCGGCGGCATGCTGCAGCGCGCGGTTATCGCCATGGCCATGGCCGGATCGCCGAAGCTGCTGTTCGCCGACGAGCCGACGACCGCGCTGGATGTCACTATTCAGGATCAGATTCTCGCGCTCTTGCTCGAACTGCAGGAGCGCAGCGGCATGACCCTGGTGCTGGTGTCCCACGATCTGGCCGTGGTGGCGGAGACCTGCGACCGGATCGCCGTCATGTATGCCGGCCGTATCGTCGAGACCGCGCCGACGAAGTCGATCTTCGATGCACCCCACCATCCCTATACCGCCGGGCTTCTGAACTCGATCCCTCACCTTTCCGAGGGCGCGAGCCGGCTGAAGCCGATTCCCGGCCAGCCGCCCGATCTGGCGAAGCTGGGACAAGGCTGCCCCTTCATGCCGCGCTGCAGTCATGCCTCGGCGGATTGCAGCACCTCCGCCATCAGGCTGAACGAAACGGGACCGGATCGCTTCAGCGCCTGCCTGCATCCCGAGCGCATCGTGGGGGCCGCGCCATGATCGGAGTCAACGGCAAGGGCGGCCTGATCGAAATGGAAAATGTCGCCGTGCATTTTCCGGTGCGCCGCGGCGTCGTTGACTTGCTGCGCCGGACGCCACGGCTGACCGTGCGTGCCGTCGATGGCGTCGATCTCGCCATCGGCGAACGGGAAACGCTCGGCCTGGTCGGCGAAAGCGGCAGCGGAAAGACCACGCTAGCCCGCACGCTGGTGCGGATCTACGAGCCCACGGCGGGGCTGATCCGGTTCAAAGGACAGGCTCTCGCAACCTATCCGCGACTGGGCGACGGCGGCCTCTGCCGGCGCATCCAGATGGTGTTCCAGGATCCCTACTCGTCGCTCAATCCGCGCAAGACCGTAGCAGCGGCGCTGGCCGAAGTGCTGCGCTTCCATCGCGTCTGCGACGAAAGGGAAGTGCCGGCAGAGATCGCCCGGCTGCTCCGCGAAGTCGGCCTGCCTGAAAGCACCGCTGGGCGCCTACCGCGTAGCCTGAGCGGTGGACAGCGGCAGCGCGTCGGCTTGGCCCGGGCGCTGGCGGTGAAGCCGGCCTTCATCGTGCTCGACGAACCGGTGGCCGCGCTGGACGTCTCGATCCAGGCGCAGATTCTGAACCTGCTGAAAGACCTGAAGGAACATGCGGGCGTCGGCATGCTGCTGGTCGCCCATGAGCTGTCGATTGTGCGCCATATGTGCGACCGGGTCGCCGTCATGTATCTGGGCCGCATCGTCGAGATCGGCGCAACCGGCGCCATCTTCGAAACGCCCAAGCATCCCTATACAGAGAGCCTGCTCAAGGCCGTGCCGCGGCTGGTGCCGCAGCGGCGCCACCGGGCGGCCGTGCTGAAGGGCGACATCCCGAGCCCCCTCAACATTCCCAGCGGCTGCCGGTTCCATCCGCGCTGTCCCAAGGCGCAGGATATTTGCCGACGCATCGATCCGCCGGTCGCCGAGACGTCCGGCGGCCATCTTGCCGCCTGCCATTTTCCGAGCTGATATAGGACTGGCGACCTCAAGGAGAACTCACGATGTGCGACAGCTACGCCGCCCTGCCCAGCGCCACCGCGACCGGCACCACACTGGCCGCCAAAAATGCCGATTGCGAAATTAACGAATCACAGGCGGTGCTGCAGTTGCCGCGGCGCCGTTACCCCGAAGGCGCTATGATGCGCGCCAGCCACATCGTCATCCCGCAGGCGCGGGAAACCCATGAGATCATAATCGACAAGTCGTATTGGACTTGGGGCGGGGAGATCGGCGTCAACGAGCATGGGGTCGCGGTCGGCAACGAGGCGATTTTCAGCACTGTCGACGACAAGGGCGAGGGGCTGATCACTGGCGATCTGCTGCGGCTGATGCTGGAGCGAGCGCGCAACTGCGAGGAAGCGATCGCCGTCTTCACCGACGTGCTCGAACGCTTTGGCCAGGGCGGCAATTGCGAGCTGCGTGGTAATTCGCACTTCGACTCCAGCTACATGGTGTCGGATCCGTCGTCTGCCTTTGTGATCGAGACCGCCGGTCGCCATTGGGCGGTGCGCAAGGTGGAGGGCGTCGGCGCGATCTCCAACGCCATGACCATCGGCAACGATTGGCAGCGCTGCTCGGTGGGCAATGGCAACGGCAAGATCGACTTCCAGGCCACCTATGAAGATATGAGCAAGGTGCCGGGTGTCGGCTCCCGCGAGCGCCAGAAGGTCGGCTACGACTTCCTGAAGTCCCGCGAAGGCAAGATCGATCTCCGCACCATGGCCGACTTGCTGCGGCAGCATCACGATGGCTACGACCCGGCCGAAGGCGAGATCTGCACCAACATCTGCATGCATGGCGGCCCCTTCCTCACCCGCTTCTGGCAGGCCTGCGGCGCCATGATCAGCCAGGCGACGCCAGAGGGTGCCATGGCCTGGGTCACCGCCACGTCGAGCACCTGCCTGTCCATATTCAAGCCGATGTACTTCGGCATTCCGGCACCGAACATGGGGCCGCTGCCCCAAGAGACCTATACCGAAGGCGCGCTCTGGTGGAAGCATGAGAACCTGCATCGCCGGGCGATGGGCGACTTCCACAGCCTGGGTCGCGAAATCCGCCAGAGCTTCGAAGCGCTGGAGACCGGCTGGTTCGCCGAAGGCCGCAAGCTGATCGGCGCACCGGCGCGGCAGAAGAGCGAGTTCACCGCCGAATGCTGGCGCAAGGCCGGCGAGGCGACGGACCGCTGGATCGCCGATCTGGAGCGGCGCAATATCAGCTTTGCCCATGCTGGCTTCCGCGACATGTGGGACATCTTCAACCGCGCCGCATCGATGCCGTTCGTACAATAGGCGCTGCGCCTGTAGCGAAATGGCATGAATATTCTTGGCGACGAGGAAGCAAGCTTCGCCGTGTCCCCGCTTCCGGAGCCCAGCACCTGTGTATTTGAGGTTTTCTATGGCGCACCCGGCGAGATTCGAACTCACGACCTCTGCCTTCGGAGGACGCGGCATCAGGCCTAACCTACTGACAATGCAGCCTTCCGTGCGCGCCCTTTGACACCAGATGACGCCCCGTGACACCCATTCTGCGGACATTCTGTGGATCATGTTGACCGATCCAGTGCACGTTTTGCGCCCGCGAGATAATCGACTAGATCTCGGTTGTGCGCTCGTGGCTGTGGCCGAGATACCCGCCAATCTCCCACATTGGCACACCCAGCTGTGCCATCCATGTGCCAGCAGTATGGCGCAGCACATGGGGCGAAATGTTCGGTCGCTTGATTTCCACAGGCTTGCCATACCGCTTCAATTCAACGGTGTCGTAGAGGCCGGCCCGCACCGCCGCGGTGGCGAAGCCCTTCTTTACACTTCACTGGTCCGCCATCGATATTCACCACGTAGCCGAGTTGCCCGGCGCGTTCCAGGGCGCGGCGCAGGATGGCGCCAGCCTGTGACCCGAAGCGGTCATGGTGCCGTTCGGAGAGATCTCGGGAGCAGCGTCGGGCTGATCATCGCTGGGATCGCTCGCTGTCCATGTGTGCGAGCTGCGCCTCGGGATAACGCGCTCCGGCTGCCGCACCCACTGGGATGGCATCCGACAGGGCCGTTAGATCGGCGGCTGATAGCTTAACATCGAGCGCGCCAAGCGCTTCGGTCAGACGTTCGCGTCGACGGGCACCGACAAGGGGCACAATGTCGTCGCCCTGGGCTGCGACCCAGGCGATTGCGATTTGCGCCACCGACGCGCCGATGCGCTCTGCGACCGCGCGCAGTTTTTCGACCAGAATCAGGTTGGCGTCGAGATTGCTGCCCTGGAACCGCGGGCTGATGCTCCGGAAGTCTTGAACGGTGCGGCCCTTCGACCAATGGCCGCTGATCAGGCCGCGCGAGAGTACGCCATAGGCGGTGATGCCGATGCCGAGTGCGCGGCAGGTCGGAAAGATCTCGGTCTCGATACCGCGTGAAATCAGCGAATACTCGATCTGCAGGTCGCTGATGGGATGAACTTTGGCTGCGCGGCGGATGGTGTCGGCGCCGACCTCCGAGAGGCCGATGTGGCGCACGTAGCCGGCCTTGACCATGTCAGCGATGGCGCCGACGGTATCCTCGATTGGGACTGCGGGGTCGAGACGCGCGGGCCGGTAGATATCGATGTGGTCGACGCCGAGTCGGCGCAAGGAGTATGTGAGAAAATTCTTTACGGCGGCGGGCCGCGCGTCGTAGCCGATCCAGCCGCCGGCCGGGTCGCGCAGCGCTCCGAACTTGACGCTGATCTGAACCTTGTCGCGGTCGCGACCGCTGAGCGCTTCCGCAATCAGGAGTTCGTTGTGGCCCATGCCGTAGAAGTCCCCGGTGTCGAGCAGCGTGATGCCGGCGTCGAGGGCAGCCTGCAGGGTGGCGATGCTCTCGCCGCGGTCGGCCGGGCCATAGAAGTCCGACATGCCCATACAGCCGAGACCGAGCGTCGAGACGGTGGGACCGGACTTTCCAAGTGTTCGATTTTTCACGGCATTTCACCTTTTCAGGTATGGCGGTGCGATCGTCGTACCATCCTGCCGAATAGATGACTCCGCCGTCTGTATTCGATAAGATAGACAATCGTGAACGATCTGTTCGATTGCATGAACAATGGAAGATATTGATCTCCGAGACTTGGAGGTTTTCGCGGCGGTTGCGCGGTACCGGAGTTTTCGGCGCGCCGCACAGGAGAAGCGCGTCTCGGTCTCAAGCGTCAGCCAGCGGCTGCGCGATTTGGAGGAACGGCTCGGCGTACGGCTGCTCAACCGCACCACCCGCAGCGTGGCCCCGACCGAGGCGGGCGAGCACTTGCTGCAGCGCATTGGGCCGGCGCTGCGTGAGGTTGCAGACGCCGTGAGCGACGTGCGGAGCCGACAGGGACGACCGACGGGCCGGCTGCGCATAAACGCGCCGGCGCCGGCAGCCGAACTGGTGCTGGCGCCGATGGTGGTGCCATTCCTCAAGCAGTTTCCCGGCATCGATCTTGAAATCACGGTCGATCCATCACTGATCGACATCGTAGCTGCGGGCTACGATGCCGGTGTGCGGTACGAAGAGCATTTGGCGCAGGACATGATTGCGCTCTCGCTCGGGCCGCCGCAACGCTATGTGGTCGTGGCCGCGCCCAAGTTCCTTGCCGCGCACGGCACACCGCGCACGCCGGCCGATCTGCTCGGACAGCCCACCATAGTGACTTTGTTTCCCAGTCGCGCGTTGCTACCGTGGGAATTCGAAAAGCGCGGCCGGGTCGTGAAGATCGTACCCCGCGGGCCGTTCATGTCGGGCCACATCGGCGTCCAGCGACAGGTCGCGATGGATGGGCTCGGCTTCCTGATGACCTTTGAGGGTTATGTCCGGGACGCAATCGCGGAGGGAACGCTGGTCACGGTGCTCGACGACTGGTGCCCGAACTTCCCCGGTCCGTTCCTCTACTATCCAAGTCGTCGTCAGCCGCCGCCAGCATTGCAGGCGTTTCTGAGATTTGTCAGAGACTGGCGTACCCAGGGCGTGGCCGAGCAAACCAAGACACACTGACAGCACACCATGTTGGGGAGTCATCAGATCATTCGGCCGGTTTTCAATCGCAAGCGAGCTTGAGCGCTGCGTTGACAGCTACCGTCTCGATGGCCAGAAATGCAGGGTCATGACGCCACCCCCAGTGCACGAGGCGGGTCCCGATCACACGGACATCCATGCGGCCAAGGAGGCGCTGCAGGAGCGTGAGGCGCGGTTGCGCTCCATCCTGGAGACGGCACCGGATGCCATCATCCTCATCGATGAGCGCGGCATCATGGAGTCCTACAGTCCGGCGGCAGAGCGGCTCTTCGGGTACCAGCCGCGCGAAGCATTGGGACAGAATGTCAGCATGCTAATGCCGTCGCCCTACCGGGAACGGCACGATTCCTATCTTGCCCACTACCTCACGACCGGCGAACGGCGGATCATCGGCATCGGCCGGGTCGTCGTCGGCCGCCGCAAGGACGGCAGCACCTTTCCGATGGAACTCGCGGTCGGCGAAGCGCTCGTGAACGGGCGGCGCGTCTTCACCGGGTTTATCCGCGATCTCACGGAGCGGCAGCTGACCGAGAACCGCCTGCAGGAGCTGCAATCCGAGCTCCTGCATGTGTCGCGCCTCAGCGACGTCGGTCAGATGGCGTCGGCCTTGGCGCACGAACTCAACCAGCCGCTGGCGGCGATCGTCAACTACGTTCAGGCGACGCGGCGCATGCTGCAGGCGTCTGATGTGCCGCCGTCGCCGCGGATTCTTGAGACGAACGGGTCGAACTCGGCCTGCCACGTCCACGCGGATCCCTCGCAGGGCGACCACATGAGCAGCCCGATCCGCGGAATCTTCTCTGCCGCCTGGCCGAGTGCGAGATTGGGCGATAGGGCGATCAACGCGAACGCGAAGTAGTGGGTGAAACGTCGGTGCTTCGATTCCATTGCGATGCCTCGTCCGCCGGCAGCTCGATTGCCGGACGCATCGTGAGGCTCCATCGGTGGCGGGAACTGCCGTGATCCGACCTCGACGGCAGTCCCGTTCACGGGAGCGATCAAGACGCTAATCTGGCAATCTGGGTAGATCGATCTTACCCGGGTCTACAGGCAATAGCGAGATTGGGTGAGGTGACGGCGTCATTAGGCTGTCAAACAAGTAGGCGCGCGCGGCGTCTCGACGCTTATCCCTTGCGCGCCGACGCGATGATCGAACGAAGAGCACGAGTCGGCTCCTGGCACAACTGAGACCTGCCGGCGTTACCCAACTAGGTCCGGTGCTGAGGGCCAGCTGACAGAAACCGCAATCATTTCCGGTTCATATCTGTGAGCCGACGTTCGCCGAAAGGCGTCAAACGGCCGGCTTTGACCCAATGCGGAAGTCCTCACCATATGAGGCTTAGCACGATGGCGGGCGTCAAGGTGGAGGTGGCAAGGACGTTCGTGTGCAAAACCTAGGCAACGAGTGTTGGGCGTTCGCACAGCCCACTTCAACGCTTCGGCCGTGCGCTGGAACGTCCTATCGCAGGCGATAGCGCGGCCGGCCAATCTGCAGCAGTCTGAGCCGGACTTGTTGTGCCGCGGCCACGAACTGCATGGCCTTCGCGAACGCCAACCGAAGTCCCATGAGCCGTTCGACCGGCTGCTCTGTGCCGCCTACGGCAAGGATTGCAGCGGGATGCAGGGCAAGGTCTTGCGCATTCTCGGCGGCTCTGCGCTCGCGCTCTGCGACAGCGCGCTGAACCTCGCGCCGCGCGATATCCGATCCGCTGGTAACGAGCTTCGCTGTATCGAGCATAACGGCCAAGATATCGTTCATGGTCGGTCTCCTGGGTTTGAGCTGTCGACGCCGCATTGGAGACGGTTGCCGCAAACATGCCGTCAGCGGGGCGTTCGTGCAGATTGTTGCTGCCGTTAATTGCTCATAAAATCGGCGTCCGTCATTGACGCCAATCGGAGTGCGGAATGGACCGAAGTCCCGATCCCTTGCAGCTGCGCCTGTTCGGCAGCCTAGAGCTACACTCCGTTGGTGGCCGGGACGTGGCGCCGGCCGGCCGCAAGGTCCGGGCATTGTTGGCATATTTGGCGCTTTCGCCCGATGTCCCCTGCTCGCGCGAGAAGCTGATGGCGCTCTTGTGGAGCGACCGAGCCGAGGAGCAGGCCCGGGCCAGCCTGCGCCAGGCCCTAACGGAACTGCGCCACGCCCTGGGCGATCCCTCGCCGCTGCGGACTGAGCAGGATACTGTCAGCCTCGATTCCTCGGCGATCATGGTCGACGCGATCGAATTTGCGCGGCTGGCGAAGGCTGGCAAGCTGGACGAGGCCGCCTCGCTCTACCGTGCGCCCCTGCTCGATGGACATGGTGTGCGCGACGGTGCCTACGAGGATTGGCTTCGAGCCGAGCGGACGCGGCTGCATGACCTTGCCATCGATGTGCTGCATCGTTTGGCGACATCGCAACCCAACGATACCGCCATCGGAACTTCGCAACGTCTCTTGCAACTCGACCCTGTACGGGAGGAAACCCACCGGCTTCTGATGCGGCTCTACGCCAGTACCGGAAAACGCGCACAAGCGCTACGCCAGTATCAACTTTGCCGAGACTCCCTCCAGCGGGAGCTGCAGGCGAAGCCCGACGTGGAAACCGAACGCCTCTATCGCCAGATCCAAGACGAAACGATGCCGGTTTCGGTGACGGATCCAACGGCTAGCCTACCCACTCAACCACATTTGTCGGAAGGCAAGCCATCGATCGCTGTTCTACCATTCGAGAATTTAAGCGGCGATCCCGAGCAACGATACTTCAGCGACGGCATCACCGAGGACATTATTACCGAGCTTAGCCGGTTCAGAAATCTGTTGGTCATTGCACGACAGTCCTCTTTCACCATCAAGGGAGAGGCGGTCAACGTGAAGGAGATTGGACGCAAGCTGGGTGCCCGCTATGTCGTCGAAGGCAGCGTGCGGAGGGCCGGCAGTCACATTCGCATTACGGCACAGCTTTTAGAATCTGCGACGGGTAATCATCTGTGGGCTGAGCGTTATGACCGGAACGTTGATGACATTTCCGCTGTCCAGGACGAGATCATGCAAATGATTGTCGCCAGCCTTCCGACTCATGTCGATGAAGCCGAGCGCACGAGCGTTCTGCAGCGGAAATGTGAAAATCTCTCCGCCTATGACCACTGGCTTCGTGGAAAGCATTCTCTAAGTGATAGCCCATCCAAAGAGGATGTCCTGCGTGCGAGACAGCACTTTGAAAAGGCAATCGAACTCGATCCGAGCTACGCAGCCGCATATTGCGGCATGGCGGACTCGTATCAAGCTGAGTACTACTCGAATTGGACAACGTCACGTGAGGCCGCGGGCGAACTAATTTTCAAGTTGAGCCGTAGGGCGGTCGAACTAGATCCGCGGGACAGCCGGACTCATTATTGGTTGGCGTGGGGATACCTGCACGTAAAGGGTGATCTGGAGCTCGCCAAAATACAGCTCGAAGAAGCGCTGGCCCTGAATCCCAATGACTACAACAACTACTGTTCCAGCGGTTGGCTCGCTGCGTGCTCCGGCGATCTCGAATATGCGCTCGCCTGTTCCAACGAAGCATTGCAGCGCAGTCCATTGGTTTCAGACAGCTGTCTCGAGACCCGCATTGCCGTCGAGTACCTGGCTGGCAAATACACGGAGTCAATCAAGGCGTTCGGCAAAATGCTACGACCGAATGGGCCCGTGCATGGCTGGATTGCGGCTACCTATGCTCAACTCGGTCGAGCAGAGGAGGCGCGCGCAATGGCCAAAGAATTTCTCAACTACCTCAAGGATCTTCCTTGGTCACCAAGGGGTAACGACCCGATCGAATGGTCCCGGTACTGGGACGCCGAGTTCCCTACCAAAGATCCGACCGCGCGTGAGCATTTGTTTGATGGTCTTAGAAAGGCTGGACTACCGGTATGACAGTTTTTTCGTCGCTTCGCCGCCAAGCTAGCCACCTACGTCGCAGCCTGCTGTGCTCCCAGGGAAATCGGGCAAGTTGACACCTGCGGCATGCCGCTTTTGGCACGGAGGCGACCTGCTGGCGGCGCCAAACCAGGTCCGGTTTACAGGGTTTAGCTGACGAAAACTGAGATCATTTCCGGTTCACATCTGCCAGCAGACGCTCGTTGAATTCGCCGGATCGTCTCAGTTTGACCCAAAGCGGCCATTCTAGCGGTCATTGTCGTCAGTTCAGAATCCGCACAAGTAAGCCTAGGCACGCCAGAAAGGCTTGCTGCCCTCGCTGGCGGCGTCGCAGCGGCTGGCCGCGAAGTCGTGCAGCTCTCGATCATTGAGGCCGAGCAGCTCCCGTCGCTGGCGTGCTCTCTCAAGCCAAACAAACAACGCCGTGGCAAAGCGGTCGACCGCTGCCCCGGTCACGGCCCACAGCGAAGAAGGGGACGACGCCCGTCGATGGTCGCCGCCGGAACCGCCTCGAATTCGATCTATGATCATCGTCATCTCAAGTCTCCCTTGTGCTTTGTCAGTAATCGGTGGCAATCCCTGGCGCCGGTCGACCGCACGCCAGCTATTGGATACGCAGTGCGAGGAGCCTGCGAAGTGACTGCCTCGGCCGGGGCCATCTAATGCTCGTCAGCATGAGCACGAGCTTGTTGAAGCCCGACTGCAGCCCGATGAGTGATTCCACGGGCGCCGTCGGTGTCCCCAGGGCAACGACCGAAACAGGAAGCAGCGCAACCGAGATGGGCGCACTGGAACTCCCGTCGAGTCTCCGCAGGTCTGCCCGATATGACCGGTGATCGTCCGACTGCATTGCTGTTTCTCCTGGTTTGCTGGGTGAACATTCGCGTCGATGCCTTTCTAGGCTTGCGGCGTGACAGGCCCGTGCGGCACAACGGGAAAACGGCGGGACAGCGGGACTTGCCCGTTGAGTCGATCGGGAAATGTGCGTTAATTCCTGCTGTTCGGCCGGTTGCGCCCGACAGGAGCACGGGGGTGGGTGGATGGCGAAGACGGGCGCGGCGCTGACGCTGTTTGGCGGCTTCGAGGCTCGGTTGGCGGACGGTCAACTCCTTAACCTGCCGGGCCAGAAGGACCGGGCGCTGCTTGCATTCCTCGCACTGCCGCCGGGCGCCAACCACTCACGCGACAAGCTGGCAAGCCTTCTGTGGAGCGACCGCGGCGATCAACAGGCCCGGGACAGCCTGAAGCACGCCCTGACCCGGCTCCGCCAATGCCTGCAGTCGGCAATCCCGCCGCCGATCGTCGCCGATCGCCAATCGGTCCGGCTCGATTCGGCTGCCGTGACAACGGACGTTGCCACTTTCGAGCGGCTATTGCGGGATGGGACGCCGGAGGCGCTCGAGCATGCGATGGCGCTTTACCGGGGCGATCTTCTTGACGGCATCGGCATTCGCGATTCCGTCTTCGACGACTGGCTGCTTGTCGAGCGCCAACGGCTGCGGCAGCTCGTTGAAGAGGCCTTGACCAAGCTGCTGACACAGTCGTTGGCGGCCGGTGCGCGGGAGCGCGCCGCCGCTGCTGCGAGGCGGCTGCTCTCGCTCGATCCGCTGCGCGAGGTGGCCTGTCGCGCGCTCATGCAGATCCACGCTGAGCAGGCGCAAACAGCACAGGCTCTGAAGGTATACGAGGTGTTGCGCGACCGGCTGCACCGCGAGCTCGGCGTGAAGCCGGAGGCGGAGACAGTGAAGCTGTACGAGTCGATCCGGCAGCGGCGCGCTGCTTCGCCGCCGGCAGCGGCCGCGCCGCCGCCCACCGCAGTGGAAGGCGCGCCCAAGCCGGCCGGCGGTGATCTGCCATTGCCGTCAAAGCCCTCGATCGCCGTGTTGCCTTTTGAGAATCTGAGCGGCGATCCCGAGCAGGAGTATTTTGCCGATGGCATGGTGGAGGAGATCATCACCGCCTTGTCGCGCATGCGCTGGCTGTTCGTGATCGCCCGCAATTCGAGCTTCACCTACAAGGGTCGAGCGGTCGACGTGAAACAGATCGGGCGCGAGCTGGGCGTGCGCTACGTGCTCGAAGGCAGCGTGCGCAAGGCGGGCAACAGAGTTCGCATTGCCGGGCAGCTCGTCGATACCTCAATGGGGGCGCATCTCTGGGCGGACCGATTCGATGGCGAGCTTACGGACATCTTCGATCTACAGGACCGGGTGACCGCGAGCGTGGTCGGGGCGATTGCGCCGAAGCTTGAACAGGCTGAAATCGAACGAGCCAAGCGCAAGCCGACCGAGAGGCTGGATGCCTACGACTATTTCCTGCGCGGCATGGCCTGCGTCCATCGCTGGACCCGCGAGGCCAATGCAGAGGCGCTGCAGCATTTCGCCCAGGCCATCCGGCTCGACCCCGAATTTGCCGCCGCCTACGGCATGGCGGCGCGCTGCTATTCCCAGAGCAAGGTGAGCGGATGGGTGGTCGATCGGCTGCACGAGATCGAGGAAACCGAACGCCTCGCCCGGCGCGCGGCAGCGCTGGGCAAGGACGATGCGGTCGCCCTCCATGCGGCTGGCATGGCGCTCGCTTATGTCGGCGACGACCTCGACGGCGGCGCCGCGCTGATCGATCGGTCGCTTGCGCTCAATCCCAACTTGGCGTGGGGATGGCTCTTTAGCGGCTGGGTGAGGGTCTGGCTCGGCGAGCCGGAGGTCGCGTTGGAGCATTTCGCTCGCGCCATGCGGCTCAGCCCGCACGATCCTCATTTTTGCAACATGCAGGCCGGCACCGCGGCGGTCCATTTCTTTGCCGGCCGCTATGCGGAAGCGTCGTCCTGGGCGGAAGCGGCAGCAAGCGAGCAGCCAAATCATATCATCGCTGCATGCATCGTCGCGGCAAGCGGCGCGCTGGCTGGACGACTTCCGGAAGCGCGGAAGGCCGTGGCACGCCTATGTCAGCTCGACCCAAACCTGCGCCCTTCCAATCTCAAGGATCTGATTCCCCTCCGGCGATCGGAGGATCTCGCAAGATTGGCCGACGGACTGCGCAAGGCGGGGATACCGGAATGACGGCCTGTCACTTCCGCTATGGCACCAACCCGACCTTTCACCGGGTGTAGGACGAGGTCCGGTACTCGACCCTAAGCGGTCCTATGGGCGCCGTCCCCGAAAGGCGCCTTCTGACCCATAGCGGACCCGCTATGACCGCGATTGTAGTTACCGGCGAAGACACGTCTGGGAGCAACGCATGCATCTAAAGTAGCTTGCGGCTGATTTGAATCGGTTAGATTGAGACAGAGGGGGTCCAATGTTGTGGGCAAGGACGGGGACATCGTTGAGTTTCGAAACGAACCCGAAATCGAGGATCAGGAGTCGTCATGGCTGTACGCGATCGAAATACTCCTGGAAGTTATTGCGTCGCTCTCCGCAATCTTCCCAGGCATTGATCAGGCCCGCCCAGACCAATGCTACGCTGATGCCCACGCGCTGAAGAAGGCGGCCGCGAGCTGACGCTGGGTCAGCTGTGCTGCCTAACGAAGCCGCGCGTCGCCCGTGTTCTCATAATCCAGTGGCAGGTGAACGGGTCGGACATCGTGTTGTCGTCCTTTCCGACCAAGCTATGGTGGATTAGGTAGTTGACAGCTGGGTTTCGGCGCCGCGCTGCCAGTCGAGACGCTTGGCGAGTTCCGCCAAGCTGGCACCTTCTTCCTCAAGGTTCACGAGTTCGGCGGCCCGCCCAACAGCCACGGCAGCGGTCAATTGATGTGCTAGCTAAGCCGGAGAGAACTCATGTGCTAGGAACCCGGACGTGTCACCGACACGCCACCTGGGCCCGGTTTTGCTCCGCCGTTGACAAGCCGATCCTAATAGAGCAATGGGGATCGTAGCTCGACGTGCCCAGCGGCCGGAACGGGTGTCCTCTGTCACCTCTAGCGTCGCGACCGCCCGGACCATCGGTTCAGGAGGCACAACCGTGACGAATCAAGGGTCGATCGCTGATCCGGGCGCGCATAGGCCCGATCAACCGATTGTCCGCAAGATCGGCATAGCCGACCTCAGAGACGCTTTGGCCAAAGGCCTCGCTGACTTTACTGCGATGCCAACCCACTTGGTTTTCCTTTGCTTGATATATCCCATCGTTACTCTCATTGCCGCCAGGACGGCTGCCGGATACGAGCTGGTGCCGCTAGTCTTCCCTTTCCTTGCCGGATACACCCTGATCGGCCCGCTGGTCGCGATCGGCATGTCCGAACTGAGCCGACGTCGCGAGAAGGGTCTCGATATTTCCCGGAGGCATGCCTTCAATGTCCTCCGATTCCCGTTCATCCGCGCCATCGCGACGCTCGGTATCGTGCTGATGGGGATCTACTTCGCGTGGCTGTTCGCGGCGCAGGCCATCTACGAGCGATACTTCGGTAGCGCGGTGCCGGCCTCCATTGCCGAGTTCGTCCGCCAAGTCTTCACCACCCCGTCGGGCTGGGCGCTCATAATCGTGGGCTGCGGCGTCGGCTTCCTCTTCGCCGTCGTGGTTTTCACCCTCAGCGTGGTGTCCTTTCCGCTGCTTTTGGACCGCGACGTCGGCGTCATGACGGCGGTGGTAACGTCAGTAAGAGTGGTTATCGCGAACCCGATAACGATGGCGATGTGGGGCTTCATCGTCGCCGGCGCCCTGGTGATCGGTTCCTTGCCCTTTTTCGTCGGCCTCGCAGTCGTCGTGCCAGTGCTCGGGCATTCAACTTGGCATTTGTACCGCAAGGTTGTGGAGAGAGCCGAGCCTGATCTTCGGGCAGAGTGGTAAGGTGGACTCCTCCGCCTTTCCGAGGAGTGCGTGTCGCCTGTGAGTTTGTGGACAACGCAAGCGCGTTGCCCACAGGCCCCGCAACCACATCAGATCAGGTATGATGACGAGAAAGAAGGTATTGCGATCATACGCTGTGTCCGGCTGAGAGCAGCCGAACCGGTGTCATCCGGCGAAGGCTTTCATCTTGTTCCGGATCAGCCGGTGCCTAAAGGGTGGGCCACCTCACTCAGAACACTAGGATCCCGCCGCGAAGAATATACCCCGCGTCAAGACGGTGTAGTCCGCTTCGAACGTCATGAGTCCCACGAACACCAACACCAACACCGGCGGGATCAGGATGGCAAACATCAGGGCGAGCCGCTCCCAGCGCATGTGCATGAAGACGGCGACGATCAACCCAGCCTTCACGATCATGAACAGGAGGATCAGGGACCACCTGAGCATGCCCTCGAGGTTGAAGTAGTCGACGAGATAGGAAAAGGTGCTGAAAACAAAGAGCAATCCCCAGACCCAGAGATAGATGGCAATCGGATGTTGCTGGCCCTCTGCGTGCGCCATGTTTTTCCCTCACCAGAGATAGAAGACGGCGAAGATAAATACCCACACCAGATCGACGAAGTGCCAATACAGACCCATGATTTCGACAGCCTCGTAGTTTCCCTTCCTGCTGGTGAAAAAGCCGCGCCTGGCGCGGTCGAAATCTCCCCGCCAAACCTTCCGAGCAATGATGATCAGGAAGATCACGCCGATCGACACATGCGTGCCGTGGAACCCCGTGATCATGAAAAAGGTGGAGCCGAACTGGGCCGCGCCGAACGGATTGCCCCAGGGGCGTACCCCTTCGTCCACGATCAGCTTGGTCCACTCAAAGGCCTGCATTCCCACGAATGTGGCACCAAACACCGCGGTCGCCAACATCAAGACAGCGGATTTAACGCGCTCGTGTCGATAGCCGAAGTTGACGGCCATGGCCATCGTGCCGCTGCTGCTGATCAAGATGAAAGTCATGATGGCGATCAGGATGAGGGGGATTTTTTCGCCCCCGATCTCCAGAGCGAAGATCTCACTGGGGTTGGGCCACGGCACTGTCGTGGACATTCGCACCGTCATGTACGAAAGCAGAAAACAGCTGAAGATGAAGGTGTCGCTGAGGAGGAAGATCCACATCATCGCCTTGCCCCAGGGCACGTTCTTGAACGCCCGCTGGTCGGAGGTCCAGTCGGCGACGATGCCTTGCCAGCCTTCAGGGCGCGCCGGAGTTTCTGCCGTATTTGTCAACGCAGACTGTGCCATGAGTTCTGATCCCATCTACCTGATCCCACAGATGGCCAACAAAATGCCCAGATTATCGTTGCCCGAGAACAGCAGGCCGAAGAGGACCAGCCAAACCACGAGCAGGAAGTGCCAGTAGACGGCACATAACTCCACGGCCAAGGGCACGTGGACGACGTCAATGCCGAAAAACACCTTGGCGGTGGTCCTGCCCCAAACGACGAGGCCGCCCAACAGGTGCAGCCCGTGCAGCGCGGTGATCAGGTAAAAGAAACCGATCGCCGGGTTCGTGATGTCGAAGGCAGCCATCATGTTCAGTTGCCGCCAGGCGAAAATCTGTCCGCCCAAGAATCCAAAGGCGAAAAAGCCCCCGCCAATCAGGCCGATCGTCGCGCGGTCGATCTCGCCGCGACGGATCGCAATCCGCGCCCATTGCATCGCGATACTGCTCAAGACCAACATGGCCGTGTTCAGCCACAGCAGCCCCAACTGAGGCTGAGGGCGCCAGTCCTCTAACTCCATCCGGCTTCCATCAGCCATGATCAAGAGCGAGAACAGGACGGTGACCACGGCAAGAAACACCCGCACGCCCAGCGTCGCCGCCGGCACCGAGAACGCGCTTCCGTCGCGCAGCTCCACGACGTTGCCCTGCCTCGGCGCCCAGGGCTTTTCGGTTAGCTGATGGAAGAATCCCATGGCTCACTCACCCGAAAGCCCGACGCGTCGGCTCGTCTCGATGCCATTCGTGAGAGAGGCTGGCCATCAATCGCCTCTATTCCGCCGGCTGCACGGCGGCCGCGGGAGGGCGCTCCAGGCCTTCGTTGGCGGTCACCTTTTCCGGCGGAAGGTTCTGCGGAAGGAAGTCCTGCTCGGCCCCCGGCACGCTGTAGGCGTAGGCCCAGCGATAGACCACCGGCAGCGTCGGGCCCCAGTTGCCATGCCCCGGCGGCATCTCGGGTGTTTGCCACTCCAGCGTCGTGGCCCCCCAAGGGTTGCGCTCGGCAATTTTGCCTTTGAAAAAGCTCCACACCAGGTTGAACAAAAACACCATCTGGCTGAAGCCCACAATCAACGCGATGACGGTGACAAACGCGTTCAACGTTGCGGCCGATTCGGGGATGAAGCTGGTTTCTCCCATTTCGAAATATCGGCGCGGCACGCCGAGAAAACCCAGGTAGTGGAGCGGGAGGAAAATCGAATAGGCGCCGAGGAATGTGACCCAGAAGTGAAACCGGCCCAGCCGTTCGTCCAGCATTCGCCCGGTCATCAGGGGGTACCAATGGTATATCGCCCCGAAGATGACGAGAATCGGTGCCACGCCCATCACCATGTGAAAGTGAGCGACGACGAACATGGTGTCGGACAGCGGAATATCCACGACGGCATTGCCGAGGAACAGGCCTGTGATCCCTCCATTTACAAACGTGATGATGAACGCGATGGCAAACAGCATCGGGATCGTCAGGTGAATGTTGCCCCGCCACAGCGTTAGCGTCCAGTTGTAGACCTTGAGGGCGGTGGGGATGGCGATGATGAGCGTGGTGGTGGCGAAGAAGAAACCGAAGTACGGGTGCATGCCGCTGACGTACATGTGGTGCGCCCACACCACGAAGCTGAGGCCGCCGATGACCACGATCGCCCAGACCATCATCCGATAGCCGAAGATGTTTCTTCGCGCATGGACACTGAGCAGATCTGACACGATGCCGAACGCCGGCAGCGCCACGATGTAGACCTCGGGATGGCCGAAAAACCAGAACAGGTGCTGGAACAATATCGGGCTGCCGCCACTGTACTTAAGCTGCTCCCCCATCTCGACAATGGCCGGCATGAAGAAGCTCGTTCCTAGGAGTCTGTCGAACGTCATCATCACGGCGGCGACGAACAAGGCGGGGAAGGCCAGCAGCGCCAGGATGGTGGCCACGAAGATGCCCCATACCGACAAGGGGAGGCGCATCAGCGTCATTCCCCGCGTGCGGGCCTGCAGCACCGTCACAACATAGTTCAGGCCGCCCATTGTGAATCCGATGATGAAGAGTGCCAGTGAGACGAGCATCAAAATAATACCCCCACCCGCCCCCCCTGGAGTGCCGGAGAGGATGGCCTGGGGCGGGTATAAGGTCCAACCGGCGCCGGTGGGCCCGCCCGGCGCGAAGAAGCTCGCGACCAGCACGAGCACGGCGAGCAGATAGACCCAGTAACTCAGCATGTTTACATAGGGGAAAACCATATCCCGGGCGCCGACCATCAGCGGGATGAGGTAGTTGCCAAAGCCCCCCAAGAACAGCGCGGTGAGCAGGTAGATGACCATGATCATCCCGTGCATGGTGATGAACTGGTAGTAGGCATTGGCGTCGATGAAGGAGAACGTGTCCGGGAACCCAAGTTGCAGCCGCATCAGCCACGATAGCACCAGAGCCACCAACCCTATCGAGATCGCCGTGAAAGCGTACTGGATGGCAATGACTTTGGCGTCTTGAGAAAAGACGTACTTCGTCACCCAGCTTCTCGGATGATAAAGCTCCACTTCTGCAACTTCGGCAGGTGGGATTTGTTCGGCTGCGGTAGGTATGAAGTAGGACATCAGAACACCCTCTTCGCTTTATCGTGCACGCTCCATCAGTTTGAGTCCCATCGTGCAAGTCCTCGCTCCGCGGAGTCCGTCTCCCCCTCGCTCAAGACCTGATACAGTTCCTCCCCGGTGTCGTTCCTGGCTCGGGCCAACGTCTGCGCGAATGTCGACTGCTCTTCCAACCATGCCTGATAGGCGCTCGCCTCCTCCACCACGACCTTGGCGCGCATCGCATAGTGCCCAATACCGCATAATTCAAAGCAGAGGACATCGAATGTTCCCGTCCGGGTCGGGGTGAACCAATAGTAGGTGACCATACCCGGCACCATGTCCATCTTGGCCCGGAACTCAGGCACGTAGAAGTCATGCAGAACGTCGACAGATCGGAGTAACACCTTGACCGGCTTATCGAGCGGGAGGTGTAGATCGTCGCCCTCAATCAGGACGTCGTCCTGCCCGTTGGCGTCGTTTGGATTCAGACCAAACGGATTTTCAGAACTGATGTTCCGGGAATCGGAGGTGCCCAACATGCCGTCCTTCCCGGGGAGTCGGAAGGCGAACTGCCACTGCTGGCCCAAAACCTCGAATTCCGCCGCGTCTTTCGGGACCGTGACGAATTGGTCCCATACGAACAAACCGGGAGTCAGCATACCGGCAACGCCCACCGTGGTCAGTCCGGTGAGCCACCACTCCATCTTCTTGTTCTCCGGCTCGTAAGCCGCCCGTCTTCCCTCCTGGTGACGATAGCGGAACACGCAATAGGCCATAAAAAAGATGATGGCGATGAAGACAACCCCGGTGATCCAGAATGTGATGATAATCGTGTCATCGACGTAACCCCAATTTGAGGCAATGGGCGTCCACCACCACGGGCTGAGAAAATGAAATGCGACAGTCCCAACGGCTACTAGGACAAGGGCGAGTGCGACAACATTCTTCGTCATTATCGCCTCTGCGACCGGCCTGCTGCTCGACCCCTCAAGGGCGGGCGCTTCGGCCGGTGCGTACCCTTCGTCGAAGGTCAGCTTCACGAGGTAAAAGACGATCAGGACGCTGATCACAAAGAAGGCTAGGCCGCCATAATAGCCGACCGGGCTATCAACACCGCTGCCTGCGGCGACGAAAAGGCCGCCAAGGCCAATGACAGCGGTGAAGCCCCCAAGCACCCAGTTGCGGGCGCCCGGGACGACGCGGCTGGCGGCGTATAGGCCGGCACCGATGGCCAGCAGGACCACGACGATGCCGAGTATCGTCATAGCGTGGTCCCCCTTCGTCGGTCGAGTGGGCCACAGAATCCGGTTTGGCAGGGGCTATCGACAACTTGCGGGAGAAGGCCCAGCATCTCCCTGCTCAGCCGCAACGGGTGTTTCGTCACACCGGGGCTGTCAGCATGCTTGTAGCCAAAGCGGCTACTGCTCGACTGGTCCTGACCTCGCATCATCCCCCTCCGGTTTGCTGACCGAAGGAACGCGTTACGTCGTCAAACGTGAGGACTCTACAGCAGCCTAGTAAGCCCGATTACTCCGCAAAGGAATCGGCGCAATTATTATACCCGCCGCCCCGAGTTCGATACAATATGTGACAGGATGTCGCAGCCTGCTCGGCCAAGCTGGCACCTGCAACAGATTTGGAGGCTATCTGGGGAATGTCGGTTGAAACCACCGGCGCTGTCCAGGGCATCGCCCAATCCGTCGGCTCGCGGATAAGAGGCTATGTGGGTCTGCTCAAGCCGCGTGTCATGTCGCTTGTCGTGTTCACGGGCTTCGCGGGTTTGGTCGCGGCACCGGGCTGCCTGCATCCGTTGCTCGCTGCGGTGACTGTACTGTGCATTGCAGCCGGCGCCGGAGCGGCCGGTGCGATCAACATGTGGTACGACCGTGACATCGACGCGTTAATGGAGCGGACGCGCATGCGGCCGATCCCGGCCGGGCGGGTGGCTCCCAACAAGGCGTTCGCCTTCGGCGTCACCCTCGCTCTGCTCTCGGTCATGCTCATGGGTGTGGCGGTCAATTGGAGCGCCGCTGCGCTGCTTGCGCTTGCCATCGGCATCTACGTTCTGGTCTACACCGTTTGGTTGAAACGCCGCACGCCGCAGAGCATCGTCATCGGTGGCGCCGCCGGAGCGTTTCCACCCATGATCGGCTGGGCCGCGGTGACCGGGGCGATCAGCCTCGATTCCTTCTCGTTGTTCCTGATCATCTTCATGTGGACGCCGCCGCACTTTTGGGCGCTTGCGCTGTATCGGGCAGGCGACTACGCCAAGGCTGGCCTGCCTATGCTGACCGTGGTCGCCGGCGAGGCGGAGACCAGACGCCAGATCCTGATCTATACCTCGCTGCTCGTGCCGCTCAGCTTCGCGCCAGTGGTCCTGGGCATTGCCGGGATCGCCTATGGCGCGGCCGCCGCGGTCATGGGCGCCTCCTTTCTGCTGCTTGCGGTCCGGGTCCTACGCGAGCGGGGCGGACGCGCCGCGCGGCTTACATTCCGCTTTTCGATCCTCTATCTATTCGTGCTGTTTGCGGCGCTGATCATCGAGCGCGTGTCGGCGACAGCCTTTGCGCGGCTCCCAGGGGCATGAGCCGATGGCCATGGCCAAGCGGCATTGCTAGAGCGATGTCCACCAGAATGCAGACTCAGTATCGGGTAACCCGCTGAAATAGCGCGTAACTCGTTGACTTGGCTCCTCTCGCCTCGCTCTGCGAAGAATAGGACCCGGTCAGTTTCAATGCATTAGGGCCCCCGACAGGGAGAGTTTGTCTCTGATCGATAACCCGTCGCTCCGGCACTGAGAAGTGAAAGGACGTGGGCTGGGGATTGGAGTATGCTCCGCGGTATGGTCGCGGTTTTCTCGTGACCGGGTGCCGGACCGGCGCCAAGCCACGGGTGGCCCGCGATCCCTCGGACCAGCGGTTCGGGAGGAGCGAAAATGGCCAGCGAAGACCACATCCGAAATCCCCTCGAGTGGGGTTGGGATCAGGCCAAGCTTGCGGCTCTGGCCGTGCGATCGGTGGGTCGTGCCTTGCGGCGCAGAGAGGAGGACCGGTATGCCCCGCTGCCAGCGGTCCGCCGGATCGAGGCCGCCGACCTCAGGGACGTCTTGGCCAAAGGTTTCAGCGACTTCGGGGAGTATCGGACCGACGTTATCTTCCTTTGCCTGATCTACCCCGTCGTCGGCATCATGCTGGCGCGGCTGGCCTTCGGCGATGAAATGCTGCCGATGGTGTTTCCGCTCGCGTCCGGCTTCGCGCTGATCGGCCCGGTCGCGGCGGTGGGCCTCTATGAAATGAGCCGGCGGCGTGAGCTGGGCATCGACACCACCTGGGCGGACGCCTTCAGCGTGCTTGGCTCGCCCGCGTTCGGCGCGATCCTGGTGCTGGGCCTGGTGCTGTTCGCGATCTTCCTGGTCTGGCTGCTTGCAGCCAATGTAATCTACCAGGTCACGCTCGGGCCCGAGCCGCCGGCCTCGATCGCTTCGTTCATCCGCGACGTGTTCACGACGAGCGCGGGCTGGGCGCTGATCGTCGTGGGCGTCGGCGTGGGTTTCTTCTTCGCCTTGCTGGTACTGGCGATCAGCGTGGTGTCGTTTCCGCTGTTGCTCGACCGGGACGTGGGCCTTTACACGGCGGTGCGGACATCGGTCCGCGCAGTGGCGGTGAATCCGGGCCCAATGGCCATCTGGGGGCTGATTGTTGCGGGCGGTCTCGTGATCGGGTCGATACCCGCGTTCCTGGGTCTCATCATCGTCCTGCCCGTGCTCGGACACGCCACCTGGCATCTGTATCGCAAGGTGGTGCCGCGCTGACTCTGACTTGTGCAGCACTGGTGTCGACTTACCTTACCGGCTTCAGTGCGTCCTTCGGGAGGTGGCGAAGACTGCCGTATGTCAACTAGCTAGCGCTGGCGATCGTGCCGGCTGTGCCCACCGATTGGTTTCTCGCCCTGTGGTTGCTCCCCGGCGGCTTCGTGTCGGTCATCTATCCGGTCTGCGTGCAGTGGTGGCGGCGCTCTTCGCGGTGTTTGCGCGGGCCCGTGGACGGAGCGTTCGCCCGCCGGCGTTCAAGCGCCGGAGGCCTTTCCTGCTGATTCAAAGCATCTTCTCGCACGATCTCGCCCATGCTCCCGAAGAACCGCGTGTTGCGGCTTCGAGAGCCGGACTCACGCGCACAAACGTATCCGGCTGAGCATCACACCTCGAGTGGTCACGGAGGCGCTGATCAGGTGGCTGGAAGCTTACGCCCGATTGACCGCTATTGGCACCTTTCGGACGGTCCCGTGCCTCTTGGGCGAACTCCAGCGCATGAACGGCGAACTGAGCTACCCATGCCGCCGGCAGCAGCAAAATTAGAGTAGCCGCTCAATCTCCATCTTGCAGGTAGCACTACCCGTCTGCTCGTAGTATTCGACCCGCACTTCGCGGCGTGCCCCGGCCAGATCGACAATCGCTTCGCGCGTGGTAGCCGACTGGTCGACCCAGCGGTCGATGAGCAGGCGATCGTCCAGGAAGAGGCGGACGCCGTCGTCGGAGGTGAGCTTGAATTTCCAGCGTCCGACGCGATTCTAGAAACGCGTGGTAGCACGCCGCGCCTCTATCGCAACACCCTGCTATTCCTCGCTGCCGACAAGACGCGGCTGCAAGAACTCGACGAGGCAGCTCGGAAATACCTAGCATGGGCCTCAATCGTCTCGGAAAAGGAGGCCCTGAACCTCGATCCCCACCAGGTGAAGCAGGCCGAAACGCAGAGGGCGGCAGCCGACGGCGCTGTGACCGCGCGGCTGCCCGAGACATACCAGTGGCTTTTGGCGCCCTCGCAAGCAACCCCTCAATCCGCCGTGGAATGGCATGCGATCCGCCTCTCGGGACAAGATGCGCTTGCTGCGCGGGCCAGCAAGAAGCTGCGCAGCGACGAGTTGCTCGTGCCCAGCTTCGCGGCTACGCGTCTGCGAATGGAGTTGGACCGGGTACCCCTATGGCGGGGAGATCATGTCCCGGTGAAGCAGGTCGTCGATGATTTCGCGCGGTATCTTTATCTGCCGCGGCTGAAGGACTCGACGGTCCTATTGGGCGCCATTCGCGACGGGATCGCCATGCTCACCTGGGAGCAAGACTCCTTCGCCTATGCCGAGAGCTACGACGAGGCGGCCAAGCGCTACCGGGGCCTGCGCTGCGGTCAGAATGTCGGTGTGAGCGACGGCGACACCGGTCTGCTGGTGCGCCCGCAAGTAGCACGCAAGCAGCTGGATGCCGAAACAGTTCCGACACCGGGGCCCTCGGGGCCCGGACCAGGTCCGGAACCCGGACCAGGACCCGGCCCGAGGCCGCCGGGTCCAAAGCCAGAACCGTTGCCGACGCGATTCTTCGCCTCAATTGACGTCGATCCTGATCGGCCGGCGCGAGATGTCGGCAAGATTGCCGATGAAGTCATCACGCATCTTTCGACCTTACCCAGAGCGAAGGTCCGGATCACTGTTGAGATCGCAGCTGAGGTGCCCGGCGGCGTACCGGAGCAAACTCAGCGCATCGTCACCGAAAACGCCCAGACAATGAAGTTCAAAACCCATGGGTTCGAGCAGGACTGAACGGTGGCGCCGTGAAGGCTCTCAGTGAAGCGGTGGTTTCGGCGGAGGACCTGACTAGGGCTGCCTCTCAAGTCCGTGCCCGCCGCAAGCATTTTCACAAGGGCACGCGCGGCGCACCGAAGACGACCCTGATCTACAGCCGGAACGGGGCGCTGGTCATCTACACTCCCTTTGTGCGGACGGAGATACCCATGTCCGGTGAATGGAATGTTTGCATTTCCGTCGACGCCGCCACACTCACACTCCTCTCACAGCGACTGCCACAGTTCGAGCAGGTCACCCTGACCCACCTGCCCGATAAGCTTGCCATCAACGGCGGCCAGTTCATGTTGCCGTCAAAGCTTGAGGAGTTGCCAGATTGACTATCGCATAGGGCACAGAAGAAAATGTCGGGTGTAGTTGCTCGAATATTCCCGAATCGGGTAAAAATTGCTGTACAATTTCTAAATCAGCAAGGTTGTCTCAAATGCATGTGCGGCTGCATCGCTGGCTCCTGCAATCGCAGGCATGGAAAAGCCTGAGCCTTGCCGCTCGATGCCTGCTGATCGAACTGTACGATGAACACAATGGCGACAATAACGGATACTTCTTCATGGGGGTCAGAACTGCGGCGGAACGCCTTGGAGTTGGAAAGAACCTAGCAAACAGGTCGTTTCAAGAACTTGAAGACCGTGGCTTTATTCGTGCGCGCCAACGTGGCAGCTTCAATCTCAAGGTGCGCCACGCGACGCAGTGGATCCTGACCGAATATGGATTTGCAGGCCAGCCTGCTACAAAAGATTTCATGCGCTGGCCACAGTCAGGAATGCAAAAGCCAGTCCCCAATGGAGGGACTAACGGTCCCCCTTGTGAGGACAATGACCCACCACCACAGCCATGACGGTCGCTTCTTGAGGGACCGTGGGGAGACTTTCGGAAGCTCACACGGTCCCCGCTATGAGGACACAAATAGTATACCATGGTAGGTGCGCGTTTGAGATAGCGCAGGTGGTGGGAATAGAGGAACCATAGCGTTTTGGCACTCAATTCTCCCGCGGCGGCAAAACGGACAGCCTGCAATTTCTCAGATGATTTAGGATAATCGAGAGACGAAGAAAATGGGTGGTTTTGGCTCTGGGAGAAAAGGCGGCTGGCCGACGCTTGAATCGACCGGCTCCTACCTTCTCGACATTGGATGCTTGACCCGCGCGGGATTGTGTCGTGGCGCTGTTACGAACGGACGGATCGACTGGCAGAACGACGATTTCGAACTCTATTGCCGGGTCGATACAAAGAATCATCCATTCGGCGTTGTTTTGTTTCACGCAAGCCGGACCGACCCGCCAGAGCATCAATCCTATCGCGTCGGCTTGTTGACTTCATCGCCACCGTATGGCGGCACAAGGTGGTGGTTTCGCTGTCCGCAGACTCATCGTCGCTGCACGAAGCTTTGCCTTCCCTTGGGTGGCCATCAGTTCTGGAGCCGGCAAGCGTATCAGTTGGGATATCAATGCCAGCGCGAGAGCCGGCCCGACCGATTAATGCGCCGGGCGCGGAAACTTCATCGGGCACTTGGAGGCGATGGACTTGCTCTAGGCCAAAGCCCACCAGCAAAGCCTTCTGGGATGTGGCAACGTACCTTTGAGCGCATGCTCGAAGAATGGAAGCTTGCGAACGAGCGGGCCGAGGGTGCCTGGTGCGCGGGTGCCCTTCGATTCCTGAGTCGCTACGGAAGATTGTGAAAGCAGCACGTCACAATCCAACGACTAACGCAGGCAATAATGGTCGATCTGCGATCTCGCATGGTTACTTGATGCCAACGACTAGAGATTGCTTGGTCAGATCCGAAGCTTCCGGACTGCTTCCGGCGGCAAGAGATGACCCGCCAGCGGTGCACTAAACTATTGATTTCATGACGTATCCGGCGAAATTCGAACTTAGAACCTCTGCCTGCGCGAGGCAACGGATACCCGAAACCGACAGATTTGCGGTGTCGCCGGCGATTGATGACCGGATCGGAAATGCGGTACGGCTCAAGTTGCACCCAACCAAGAGTGCAAGACGTGCTTTGTCGCTTTGGGTTCGCGACAGTCCGCTTTCGAGCTATTAGCGGACGCTGTGTACTACAGGAGGCATGTCCGAGAAGTGCCAATTGCGGACCTTTCCCTGATCGAATTCGCCGGACAACGTCGGATAAGGACTTCGACGAAGACGGTCAGTGTTGACTTCCCGTGTGAATCTGACCGGGCCGACGCTATTCGCGCTCAATATCGCGCAGCGGGCCGGGTGAGCCGAGTGATTTCGGCGGTTCGCGCGAGCAGGATTCGATTGGCGCCGTCGATCCCGCACGCCCCCGGTCCGGTTGTCCGACAGTCCGCACGGCCGACATGGAGAAGCGCAGGCAAACCTCACGACCTCGGCGAAGAGACTCTACTCCACCCCATCATAACCCTGCATCAGCGGGGTCACACGCCTTAGGGTCACGCGGCGGTTCTCCTCCTCGGCCTATCGCGCGACGGAATCAGTACGCGAGAAATCTGCGACCTGGATGCGCCGGTGATGTGGCAAGGCACCGCCTCTGCGACAAGGCGGAAAGCCACAGGGTAATGATGTAGGCGGAAATCAGGACTTCGAGGGCAAATTGCATGGGTGCGCCTATGGTCGGTTGAATCAACGCCGGGAACCTGTGCGCAGCATCCGCTTCTTACAGCTTGAACGTCGAGTCCTGGGGTTAGTCCAGCAGCCGCCATATCCAATCGTCGACGCTATCGGGTTGCGAATACCTTCGGACGGGTTGACGAGTCTCGTACTGCCGCCACTGCCCGCGACTGTCACGGCAAATGACCCACCCGTCATCATACGTGCGGCAGGTGGTGGAATTGAATTGCCGCGGCGATCCGAATTCCGATTGACGCTGCGTGGTGGCGTCGTGGTCTCCTCGGCCCTGGTCGGCCGTGGCGGGGGTCGCGATCACGCTCATTAGCAGACCGGTCAAGCAGACGAGGCGCCATAGTACTTCCATCGCGAAACTCCTTCCTTTGCGCCGCCTTGAGAAATTCGTGCTTAGTACCACCGTCCACGGCCGTACCAGCCGCCGCCGACTAGAAAAAGGACGAGCATATGATCAGTATCGTCGGGTGGTAGACATGTTTGGCTCCTATGAATCGGCCACGAAGCGGAACATGCCACCATCATCGGCGTGGATTCGATTGGTGGGACTGTACGTATAGGCAATCGAACAGCTACGCGCTGTTCAATACTGCTCACTTCGTATCACCGGTGCGCGTGCCTCGTACGGAAAGGGGTGAAGCGGCGGCGGGGGCGGTCAGGAAGCGCTGATGGTGCAAAAAATAACCCCGTTCGCACGGGGCTAAGGAAAGGGTCTCGTTTAGGAAAATGCGCCACGTACTCAGGGGAAACACTAGCAGTAGGGGGCTCCGCTAGGCGGCAATGGCGCATTTTCCCAGCCTGAAGCATTGCGCAGACATCCCGTGTGCAATTGTGAACTGCGCATAGCAGTTCGATCCGCTACGACTGCAATCCTGCCAAAAGACTGGAATTCAGAGAGATAGGCTTCCGGGCCGCCCTTAGTCGGCGTCAGAAGCCCAGAAGCGAGGTGCGCCATGCGTCATGTCATCATTCTTGCTGCGGCGACCACCCTTTCGCTGGCTGCGTTGATCGTGGCCGGACAGGTTCAGGCCCATGGCGGCGGCTGGGTCTCCCGCACCGCCGACAGCACCGGCAATGCGGTGAGCGAGACTGCCAGGACCGTCGGTGATGCGGTTGAAAATACGGGCCAAGCCACCGGAGAAGCTGTCGAGAGCGCCGGGGATGCTACCGGAACTGCGGTGGAAAACGGTGCTGAGGCGACCGGCGAGGCGGCAGAGACCGCGGTCGATGCCGCCGGCAATGCGGCCAACAGCGCCCTTAATTGGACGAAGCGGGTGATCGAATCGATCTTCTAAGCTCTGGTTGCCTGCTCACACAGGCGCGCATCGCCGACGGCGAGCACGCGATCACCAGATTTCAGAGTCATCGTATTACCCTGCCAATCGGCTATGACGCCGCCGGTATCTTCGATCATCGGCACAGCCCCAAAGTAGTCGTAGATCGACATTTTCGCCTCGACCATCAGTTCGCCGAGGCCCCTGAAGCTAATCACACTCGCAACTCCGTAGCGGAGCTCTTCATGTCAAGCGCTTTGCACATGCGAAGATCCGCTTTGGGTCATAAACGGCCAAAAAGATGGCGCAGCTGTGTGACCGCTTACCCTTAAGGAACGGACCTGGGCCTACCCGAAACGGCACGCCGCACGCGCTGCGGCATAGCTTCGCTACGGATCTGCTCGCCGCTGGTG
>Ga0184612_10000124_pt1 | contig 34091 bp, 19 predicted proteins | sample PLM3_60_coex_FD_133163 | JGI IMG/M metagenome (GOLD analysis project Ga0184612, IMG submission 133163) | Groundwater sediment microbial communities from an aquifer in East River, Colorado, USA - PLM3_60_coex | ecosystem: Environmental > Terrestrial > Soil > Riparian zone | place: USA: East... | reverse complement strand
CCATGCGTTCAGCTCGGGACATATTGCGGGCCATGTTCTCAATGATGTCCTGAAGGTACCTCGCTCGGGTATCGGGCCGCTTGGCGCCGGCCAAGCGGTAGAGAACGCCTTTCCGCCGGCTCGTGCTGTAAGACACCCAGTTGCGGCTGGCGTCCGGGTTGGCCTTGATCGCCTTCTCCAAATCCGGCGGGACGGTCAGTTCCTCGACGTGTTTCGTCGCATCCCAGGTGCCCGAGTTCTTCGCCGCCTTGCCCACTACAAGGCCAGCAGGGGTCATCAGCCCACCAGCCAGTAGTCCTTCGACGCGCGTTTTGTTCAACGCCTCGGCGGGCTCGGGCCGCCCTACGGCGGCCGATTCCGATCTGTCGCAGCAGGTTCAAACTCGTCACCCGCATGTGATCCAGATTGTGACACTCCCATCGAGACTCTCGTGTTGAAGGCCGGATTTTCACACAGGCTGCGCGGGCGCATCGATTGCACACTTTCGCCGTCCGGGCTGCGGTGCTTCGCGCTCCGCAGCCTGAAGCGCCATGCTCAGACACATCATCCGAAGGCCCACGATGAGCACGAAGGCCATCCTGGTACTCGCCGCGCTGGCCGCGGCGATTCCGGTGGCCGCGTGGAACGTCGTCACACGCCGCTCGAGCGCGAAGGTAGCCGCTGCGCCGTCGGCTCATGCGCCGTACGCAGCGGACAACCCCGTCGAAGCGCGCCGGCGCGCCGACTTCGCCGCCATGCAGGCCTTCAGGCCCGGCTATGCGTTCTGGCAGCACGTCTTCACCATTCCCGACCACTCGATCGCGTTCGGCAGCGCGGTTGACGGACGGCTTCTCGCGACGTTTCCCGCAAGAGGGGTGTGGACGCGCCAAGCCGTGTGGGGCGATCCCGCGATCGCCCGCATCCTCGACGGTCAACGGCTCGCTCCAAAACTGAGTGAACGGCGACAACAGGTGGCGCTCCTCCTGGAGGGCGCGGCTGGGCCGGTGCTGCACAACTCAACGCGTGGAGACGCACTGCTGACCAACGCCCGCAGGTACGGCCCCTTCCTCGCGGAGTGGGGCGCCATTTACGAGCGGTTCGGCGTGCCTGCGGAAATCGGCTTGGCTCAAGTCATCTTCGAATCGGGCCTGAACCCTACGAAGCGCTCGGAAGCCAACGCCGTGGGGTTCTGCCAGTGGCTACAAGGGAACTGGAAACGACTGAACTACTTCTCACCGACACCTATCGAAGGACGGAACCAAACGACGCAGGCTCCTTACTGCGCCGCGTACCTGTCCGTGCTCGCCACCAAGTACGGATCGTTCATCCCTGCGCTCTCAGAGCACAATGCGGGTGGCACGAATGTAGGGCGGGCGCTGATCAACGGCGAGTACCTTGGTGCCGAGGATGTCAGGACCCGATACTTTCTGGGCTCCGAGCTGGCCCGCGACCTACGCGCCCTGCCGGGCAAGGAATATGCGGACGTCTACAAGAGCTATGGCCCGCGCTCGTATCTCTACGCGGAGATGGTGTTCGGCAACACGTTCAACATCAGAAGGCTAATCGCGTCGACGCCCCAGATGTCGATCAGCGCGATGCGTACGCCGCGTCCGATTTCGCTGACCGAGATCATCGAGCGAACGCGTCTACCTGCTGACGAGGTGCGCCGGTTCAATCCGGCACTCGTCGAACGCGTTCCACCTCACGCCACGCTCTACCTTCCAGACTACGTCAGCGAGTTTGGTCCTGACGTCGCGTTCTGGCGCCGGCCGCCCAGCCCTTCGTATGTGGCCGTTCTGCATGACTTCATGCGCCTCCACTCCGGCCCTGAACAGTGGGACGATCCGGCCTTTGCGCCTGTACTGAAGAACTTCAAGCGGCGCTTCAGAGAGACAAACACGGAGGAAGGCGTGGTGATGGAGACGGTGCTCGGGTATGCGATGGACCAGGCATATACCAGTAGCCGCCGCACGCTACTGTCTGAATACCGGACCAGCGAGAAGGTGCGGTGGCTGATCGAGCGAGGAGTGCTTCAGCTCGACGCCCTGCGCAACGCCCGGACTTTGAGTATTGCTGCAGCAACGGTTCTGACGTCTCCGGAATGATTTGTCCACGCATGTGTCCGGAATGACCCGGCAGGCGACAACAGCTCTGAACCTGTGAGCCTACCGCATCACGCGCAGCTCGTGGACCTCGAGCGCAGCCAGCAGCACCAGCGCCCCACCGCGGTCATCGGCGCCACTAATCGACGGACGAGTCAGGTAGTACGCCTTGGTCGGACCCGCGCCTGTCGACGCGCACACATCGCGCAGCGTGCCGTCGCGCGACACCCGCACGAGCACGGCTCGCCATCCGCGGTCGATCGCCGGGACGATGTCGCGATCGAGCCATCCGCGGCGGACGCCGCGCGCCATCGCGGCGACGGTCATGGCGGTCACGGTCAGTTCCTTGTAGGCCGTCGGCTCGTCGACCACCTGCCGCCACGCGCCGTCTTCGGACTGGTGTGTGAGCATCGCGCGCATCTGTCGGCGATAGCTGTCGAGCACGGCGGCGCGATCGGGCCAACCGTCCGACAGATACGTCAGCGCGTCGACCATCCCGAGGGCGGCGAAGCCATTGCCGCGGCCCCACGCGTAAGGTCCATCGACGGCGTGAACGAAGAGCCCGTCCGGACGCTGCAGCTTGCCGGCGTACGCCATCAGCAGGCGCCCGATGACGCTCGCATAGCGATCGTCGCCCGTCCGCGCGCCGACTCGGGCCAGCAGCGACGTGGCCATGAACATGTCGTCCGTCCACCAACGCGAAAAGCGGACGATCTGGTCAGGCGATTGCGGCAGGATGAGCTCCGCGGCCTTGCGCGCAAGCCCCGCAGCGGCCGCATCGCTCGATGAGCTCGGGACGCCCTCGGCGGCGGCGAGATCCGACAGCGCGAGATGACCTGCGAGGTTGGCGAGCGTGTATGGCGCCACGATCGTGGGCTTCTCGCCGGAGATGAAAGGCTGCATCTCGCGTCGTGCCTTCTGCTCCCAACGGGCCTCGTCCGTCAATGCCGAGAGGCGCAGCGCGCCGGACCATGCGAGAGCCGGGACGTAGCGTACAGATATTTCTTCGGGATACCGTGTCGCCAGGATGCGGGCCACATCGAGTGGCGGAAGCTCGCTCGTCGTCTGCGGCCGACCGGTAACCGCCAAGGCCGCTGCCAAGGCCACTGCGACTCCCGTCGCTTGTGTAGTCATCAGTAGTGGTACCATTTCGCAATTCGCAAGGAGCAGTTCATGCCGCAGATCCTTACTGTGCTCGTCGTCGTCGTCCTGGGAATCCTCGCTCTGGGCGGACAGCGCGTAGCGGCCCCGCGCAGTTTCAACACCGTCGTCAACCTCGAAACCACGTCGGAGGATTCGGCGAACGTCAGTATAGGGGACCTGGACGGCGACGGAGATCTCGACCTCGTGCTCGCGAAGGGACGTCACACTCCGCTCCTCGATCGAGTGCTCCTCAACGACGGCAGGGGCGGCTTCGTCGCGTCGGATCTGGGCCCGACCGCCGACCGCACCTACACGGCGGCGCTTGCCGACGTCGACGGCGACGGCGACCTGGACGCGCTCACGAGCAACGACACACCCGATAAGAAGCTCGTCTACGTGAACAACGGTAAAGGAGAATTCACCGTCGCCGGCACGTGGGGTGTTCCTGAATGGTCCACGAGAAACGCCGCCGTTGCCGACCTGAACGGTGATTCAAAGATCGACGTCATTGCGGCCAATCGGCCCGGTCCGAGTTTCGTGTGTCTCAACGAAGGGGGCGGACGCTTCGGACGCGACTGCATCAGGATTCCGGCGGACTCGGCCACGAGCATCGTGCCGGCCGACTTCGACAAAGATGGATTCATCGATCTTGCGGTACCCAGCCGCGACGGCGGGCAGAGTCATATTTACTTCAACGACGGCAAGGCAGGGTTTGCGAGGACCGCGCCGTTCGGTCCGCCGGACGCCGCCGCGCGTGTCGGCGCGGCCGCGGATTTCAACGGGGATGGCTCACTCGATCTTGTCGTGGGCGATGAGAAGGCGGCTTCGATGGTGGTGTATCTCAACGACGGGAAGGGGCGACTCACGCCGGGGTTTCGGGTCGCCGACAAGGCGAGGACGCCTTACGCGATTGCGGCCGGGGATCTGAACAACGATCGCAGTCCGGACATCGTCCTCGGGTACACATCAGGCCCGCACTCCGTTTTTTTCAACGATGGAACCGGACGACAGTTCACCCAGGTCACGTTCGGCGACCAGAAAGGCGCCGCATACGGCTTCGCACTCGGCGATATCAACGGGGATACGTTTCCTGATATCGCGATGGCAAGGTCCGGGGCACCGAATGTGCTCTACCTGAGCGGGAAATGATCGCCGGACGATCATGACACGCGCGTTGACGGGTCACTCGTCTCCAGCCCGAAGCGCGGTGGCCGCGCTGATGCGTGCCGCCCGTCGGGCCGGCAGGTACGCCGCTCCGGAGGCCGCCGCGGCGAGGACCGCCGCAACGCCTGCAAACGTCACCGGATCGAGTGGGCTGACGCCGTACAACAGCGACACGAGGAGCCGCATCGATCCGGCCGCGAGCGCGACGCCGACCAGAAGGCCAACGATGGTCATCGTCGCCCCACTCGAGAACACGAGGCGCATGATGTCGCCGCGCGTGGCGCCAAGCGCCTGGCGGACGCCGAACTCGTGCGTGCGCTGCCCCACCGCCTGTGCCATCACGCCGTAAATACCGACGACCGACAGGAACAGAGCCGTCAGCCCGAACGTCGCGACGAGCCACAACGTGAGGCGGCGCGTGGCGATCGCAGCACCGGCCACGGTCTCGAGCGGTCGGACGTTCGCCAGCGGCAGCTCCGGATCTATTTGTCGCAACGCGCGACGAATCGGCTCGACGATTGACGCAGGCTCGACGTCGGATCTCGCGATCAGGAACATCGGTTGCGGGTACCACATCTGCGGTTGCGGAAAGTACAGCGCCGGCACCGCGCGATCGTGCCACGGCATGTCCCGGACGTCGCCGATGACGCCCGCAATGGTCCGCTCGGCACCCCAGAGGTTCAGACGCGCGCCCACAGCGGCTTCGGGCGTCGTCCAGTACTTCCTCGCGGCCGCTTCGTTCACCAGCACCACGAGCGGGGCGCCCTGCCTGTCGGAGAGCGTCAGGTCCCGTCCGGCCACGACCGGGATGCCGGTCGCTCGCGTATAGCCCTGCGTGACGAAGTGATACCGCGCCTCGGGTCCTTCGCGGTCAGGGAACTGTCGGCCGGCAATCGAAAAACTCGTGTTCTCGTCGTAGCCTGTCCACGGGAGGTCGGAGCTGAATGTCCCCTCGCGAACGCCTGGCAGCGCCCGTACGCGCTCGGCCGCGCGCCGATAGAAGTCCGCGGCGGCCTTCGTGTCGTACCGTGCGGGAGGAAGCTCGACCGACGCCGTCAGTGCGCCTTGGGGCTGAAACCCCGGATTCGTGTTGACCATCGAGATGAAACTGCGCAGAAGCAGGCCGCTCGAGACCACGAGGACGAACGCGAGCGACACTTCCGCCGCGACAAGCACACGCCGCAGACGTTGATGCGGCGAGCCCGCGACCGTGCGGCCGCCTTCCTTCAGTGCACCGGCCACTCCTCCGCGCACCAGCTGCAGCGCCGGCGCGAGTCCGAACAGCACCGCGCTGACGAGGGTCGCCGCCACCGCGTAGAACAGCACTTGAGCGTTCACCTCAATCATCTGCAGTCGCGGCATGTCGGACGGGCCGAACCGCGCGAGCGCCGCGATGGCGATATACGCGAGCCCGACGCCGATGGTCCCGCCGACGGTCGCCAGCACGATGCTCTCGATCAGCAATTGGCGCGCAAGACGCCAGCGCGTGGCGCCGAGAGCCGCCCGGACACCTATCTCCCGTGACCGACCCGACGCGCGTCCGAGGAGCAACCCCGCAACGTTCACGCACGCGAGGAGCAGCACGGCGGTGGCCGCGGCGGCCAACACCAGAAGCGTCGACTCGGCCGTTCCGACGATCTCGTCCTTCAGCAGAACGGCGGTCGGCGTCCACGGGCTGTTCGGCGCCGGGTATCGCTTCGCGACGCTGACCCCCGTTCTCCGCAAGTCCTCTTCCATTGCTGCCCGGCCGACGTCGCGCCGTACGCGCCCGACGACATTGAAGTAATGGGAGAACCGGAAGCGAGGATGCTCGTCGCGCGGCACCGTGAGAACTGACCAGACATCCACGGGCTCGCCGTGACCGTACGTCCGGTATGTCCCGCCCACGTGTTGGAAACCTTCCGGCAGAACGCCGACGACCCGGAACATCCGCCCCGACAACCGGACGACGCGGCCGACGACGTCGGGATCGCCGTTGAAGCGGCGCATCCACAACGAGTGGCCGAGGATTACGACGTCGTTATTGCCCTCAATCTCGTCCTTCACCTCGAATTCCCGCCCGATCGCCGGTTGAGCGCCAAGCAGTTTGAAGAATCCGGAAGTGACCTGCATGCCGCGCAGGTGTTCGGGCTGCTGAATGTCACCGAGCTGTAGATCGGCGCGCATGTACGCGGCAATCCCGTCAAACGTCTGGAGCTCCGCGCGATAGTCGCGGAAATCCGCCGGCGCCATCGGGAAGTGTGGTGTGGTCGGCGCCTCTTCGAATAGCCGCACAAGGCCATCCGGATCGGGGTACGGCAATGGCGCGACCAGGACACCCTGCACCGCGCTGAAGATTGCGGCGTTCGCGCCAATGGAGAGTGCGAGCGTCAGAATGGCGGTGGCGGCAAAGGCTGGCGACCGTCGCAGAAGCCTGATCGCGTAACGAAAATCGTGCACTATGTGGACCATATCCACAGCGTCTTGGACGGTGTCGAGGGCCGGATGGTTTACTGCCCGATCACTCGTATCGGAACGCCACCGTCGGATCGATCCTCGCGGCACGGCGTGCGGGGAGGTATGTCGAAACGAAAGCCACAGCGGCAAACAGCAGCAGCACCGCCGCGAACGTGGGGACATCTGTCGGGGCGATCCCGTAGAGGAACCCCGAGATCACCTTCGTCAGCGCGAGCGATCCCGCAACTCCGATGCCTGCCCCAGCCAGGATCAGGACCATGCCGTGCCGCAAGATGAGGGCGAGTATCTGTCCGGGCGTTGCGCCGACCGCCAGCCGGATCCCAATCTCACGGGTCCGACGCACGACGGCATACGCGCTTACGCCGTAGATGCCCGCGCAGGCAATCACGAGCGCGATTACCGCGAAGATGCCCAGAAGCAGCGTGTAGATGCGCGGCGCGGCCACTGACTGCCAGAGGATCTGTTCCATGGGTTGAACGTGCAGGACCGGTTGTTCCTTGTCAACGGCCCATATGGCCGCGTGCACGGCAGTGGCCATTCCGGCGGGGTCATTGGCAGTACGGACGACAAGCGAGACGAACGGCGCTGGTGCATACGGCAGCACGCGATACGGGTTTTGCTGGTGCAGCATGAAGATCTGTGCTGTGGACTCGTCGTACCTGTAGCGCGGATCACGCACGACACCGATGATGGACAGCCATCGATGCTGGTCCTTGTCATAGTAGAGTCGAAGCCGCTTGCCGATAACGTCTTCGTTCGGCCAGAAGCGCCGCGCCATTGTTTCGTTCACCAGGGCGACCGGTGCGGCATTTGCTGTGTCTCGCTTGTCGAAGGCACGTCCACGAACGACCTGAACGCCCAAGGCACGGAAGAAATCGCCGCCTACGAGATTCCAGTGGGCACTGTGTCCGTTGCGCGGGCCCGGATCTGGCTGCCCTTCGAGCGTGAACGTCTCGCGTCGCCCTGCGCCCTCGAACGGCGACTGGGTTTGCACGGCGACGTGCTGCACTCCCGGTAACGCGGCAATTGAGTCTTGGACTTCCCGCAGGAAGACCTCACGCCGCTCCGGATCCACGTAGCGGTTGGCGAGCAACAAGTCCGCCGTCAACACGTGTCGCGGGTTCATGCCTATGTCGACCTGCTGTAGCAGGACGAAGCTCTTCATCAGGAGACCGGCGCCAATGAGGAGCATGACGGTGAGCGCCGTCTGTGTCACCACCAGCAGATTCCGCAGCCGATGCTGCCGGACGCCGCCCGACTGACTTCGGCCGTCCTGCTTGAGAGATTCACTCAGATCGGACTTCCATACCATGAGCGCCGGAGGAAGTCCGCTAAGCACGCCGGACAGCACCGCCATGATGAGGGCGAACGCGAGCAGGCTCCAGTCGAAGGCGATTTCCGGGAGGGGAAACCGCTGCGACAGCGAAGCCACCAGCAACTCGCTCCCCAGGAAGGCGAGAATCGCCCCCAGCATTGCGGCGATGAGCGCAAGGGAGACGCTCTCAGTCAGCAGCTGCCGGACCAGGCGACCGGCTCCCGCACCGAGCGCACTCCGTACCGCGAGCTCGCGCTGGCGCGCGATGCCCCTGGCGAGCACCAGGTTGCCCACGTTGCCGCACCCGATCAGCAACACGAACGCTCCGGCCCCCAAGAGCACAAGGAGCGGAGTGCGTACGGGTCCCACCGCCACATCTCGGAGAGGCACCACGTTTACGCCCCGGCCTTCATTCGAGTCGGGGAACGCTTTTTCCAACCCCGCGGCGATCGCGTCGAGCTCCTGTTGGGCAGCGGAGGCTGGCACCCCGGGTTTCAGGCGAGCGACGACACGGATGTAGCCGCAGCTGCGGCAAGGACGCTCGGGCACAGGCACGATCACGTCGGTGTCGTGAAACGGCGGGAACTGGAACCCTGGCGGGAACACGCCAACGACGGAGTGGCTCACCTCGTTCAGGAGAACGGTTCTACCCAGGATGTGCGGGTCGCTGCCGTAGCGCCGCGTCCACAGCCCGTGGCTGATGACGGCAACCGCGTGGTTCTCGTGCTGCTCCTGCTCGTCGAACGTTCGGCCGATCACTAGGCTCACGCCGAGCACCTTCAACAGGTCATGGGAGGCGCGCAAAGCCATGACCGGTTCCGGTAGGCCGTCGCCGGTGATGTTGAATGGGTCGCGCCGGTACGCCGCGGCGTCCGCGTGACTCTGGTTTTTCCAGGCCGAGAAGTCATGAAACGACGTCGTGTCCCGGTAGATGCCTCGCTTCGGGGTCGTGGCGAACAGCACGACCAGCCGATCGGCCTCGGGGAACGGCAACGCACGCATTACGAGAGCGTTCATGACGTTGAGGATGGCCGTCGTCGCTCCAATGCCGAGCGCGAGCGTCAGCACCGCCAGCGCAGAAAAGCCAGGGTTACGTCGCGTCATCCGAAGGGCACCACGACCGTCCAGGAACAGCCGCTCGGCGGACGCCCAGCCCCAGGCGTCGCGCGTCGCCTCGCGGATCAGGGTGACGTTGCCAAAGTCTTTCTTCGCTGCGAGCCGCGCCTGGTCCCTGGTGAGCCCAGTGGCGGCGCGGTCGTCCGCCTCTTCGGAGAGATGAAACTGGATCTCTTCATCGAGCTCTGATTCCTTGCGGCGCCAATTCCAGAGCGAGCGAAGACGCGCGGACAATTGCCGAAGCATCACGGTACCGTCCTGTTCCGCGGGTCGTAACGCCCTCGTCTTCACGATTGAGAGCGTCCCCATTTCGAGAGCTCGACGCGAGTCTTTTCGTCAGCGATGTATTCTGTAGACAACCTACTATACACATGCGTAGCGTGTCTACACAACCCAGTGACGGCGAACCGTGCCAATGTCTCCTGGATACTACGTCGCGCTCGGCACGTCCAGACCCACGGCGCGCATCAGCGCGATCGCGTTGCTGCGCGTGACCGGTCCGGGCTTCATGCGGTAGTCGAAGCGGATGTCGTCGCCCTCGAGCCAGTCCTCGAAGTGCACGTTGACCGCGCGCGGCGACAGCTCGTCGGCGACCGCCGTCAGCGCCAGGTCGTGGGTGGTAATCAAGCCGATGGCGCCGCGATCCAGAAAGCTGCGCAGCACGCCGGCGGCGCCCACGAGCCGATCGTGCGAATTGGTGCCATGGAAGAGCTCGTCGAGCAGAAAGAGAAGCGGCACGGAGCCGTGCGCCAGATCCGCCAGCTGCCGGATCCGCGTGATCTCCGCGTAGAAGCGCGAGCGGCCCTCCTGCAGCGAGTCCTGGATGCGAAGCGTTGCGCCGATCGCCAGCGGCGAGATCCGAAGCGACACGGCCCGCACAGGAGCGCCGGCGAGCGCCAGCACGGCATTGATGCCCACCGTACGCAGCAGGGTGCTCTTGCCCGACATGTTCGAACCGCTGACGACAAGCAGCTGCGTGTCGCCGCCGAGATGCACGTCGTTTCGCACCATGCTGGCCGCTGGCAGCAGTGGATGGCCCAGCTGTATGCCCTCGAACAGCGCTCGTGAGATCGTCGCGCCATCTGTCGTGACCACGTCCGGAAACGGATCCTCGACGCGCTCGTACCGATAGCAGGACAGCGAGCTCAGGGCCTCGAACTGAGCGACGGTCTCGAGCCACGCGGGGACCTGGGCGCCATGCCGTCTGCGCCACCGATCGACCGCAAGCGCCACGTGGGGATCCAACAGTTGCAGCAGCGCGCCCAGGACCAACGCGGCCTCGAGCTGGCCCATCAGGAACAGCCCCAGCGGAAAGAGCACCAGGTTCTTTGCCGAATCACGAATCTCCGACAGTCGGTGCAGTCGTCGAATGATCTGTGACACGGGCAGTCCATCGGCGGTCAGTCTGCTTCGCAACGACGCGAGCCGGCCGGAGCGGAACTGCTCGCGTTCCAGGTGTTGCAGCAGGTCGGCGACGACGGCGAGGTCCAGCGCCCGGTGCGTCAGGGCATCTCCGACAAAGTCGGCGGAGCCGCCGCGATCGACCCCCGACACGATCGCGTCCATCTGCTCACGCAAGCGGTTGAACACCGTAGCCTGCAGCAGGACAACAGTACCCAGCTGCCACCACGTGCCCGTGACCGCCACGTAAGCGATGGCCATAAGAGCGCCTACGCTCAAGAGCCAGGTGAAGGCCTGAAGGGCACCCCGTCGGGGCATCGGCGACTGGGCCCATTCGAGAAGGCGATCGGTGTGCACGGCCGCGCGGACGTCGGCTCCCGCCAGCGCGAGCCGCTCTCGAAGGTCCAGGGCAGGACTGAGCTCTTCGACAGCGTCCTGCCGCGCTCGAATCTCGGGCGCCTCCGCTGGTGACGTCAGCCACCTAGCGAGCGTGTCTTCACCTGAACGGGTCCGCGCCAGCGAGAGCAGCTCGAACAGCGAGCCGCGACCGAACAGATCCAGATCGTTCGCGTACACATGATCGTCCTCCTGGAATCGATCGCCGGGCTCGCCTGTCCCCGCCCAGCGGTCTTCGAGCCTGGCCAGACCGCGCTCGTAGAACGCGATTCCCCTCATGGCGGCGTCGCGTGCGCGGAGTACCTGGTCGTGGCGGCGGACAAGCCAGGGGAAGATCGCCGTCGGCACCAGCAGCCACCAGAGGCTGAGGCCGGCGCGCCAGGCGAGGAGCGCCAGAAGAACGAAGGCGGCAAACGTGGCCAGGCGCGCGTAACTCAAGCGCGCGTCGGCTCCGCTGAGGGTGTCGCGGGCTGCACGTCGCGCCTCCCGGCGCGACAGATACTCGTGAGAAGCGCTGTGTGGCACGCCTCATTCTGCCGCATCTCAGCGCCAACTTGGCCCTGCGCCTCGTTCAAGCGGCTCTTACGGGGGCCTCGATCCTCTCGCTCCAATCGATGTGATACGTGTACATCCACGCGTGCGCCTTGGAATTTGCGAAGCACTTCAGCGCGAGCGGCATCACGAGGTCACGTAGCCGGCGTCCCACGGGACCTGCTGTCTTGGTGCGGCCGATGCTCGCCGAGTACTTCACGATCTTTTCGACACGGGCGCGGCGGAGTTGCTCGTAGGTCGCAAACGCGGCGTCGTGCCCGGGAATGTCGCGGAGACATTTCGCCAGCACGATCGCGTCTTCAATGGCAATCGACGCACCCTGGCCCGAGCTCGGCGAAGTCGCATGAGCCGCGTCCCCTGCGAGCGCGATCGACCCTCTGTGCCAGGTCGGGACGGTGGGCATGTCGTAGATAGGATAGGCACCGAGCTCGTCGTCTGCGCTTTCGATGATCGTCGTCGCCGGCCCGGCATCGTCAGTGAACAGTTCAAGCAACTGGCGCTTCCACGCACCAGGCGTCATGGCGGACAGCTCCTGTCGCGTCGGCTCGTCTGGGCGAGACACATTGGCGAACCAGTAAATCTCGCCCGATGGCCGCGCGCTGTAGCCGAAGAAGGCTCGCTTGCCGAAGAGCATGTGGTATGCGTTCGGCGTCGGTGCCACCCGTCCGTTGCGAGAGATCCCGCCCAGGGAGAGCAGACCCGTGTAGCGCGGCTTCGGTGTTGCCGTGTCGACGAGCTGGCGCACACGCGAATGGAGGCCATCGACGCCGATCAGGACATCGCCGGGCGCGTGGCTGCCGTCTTCAAAGCGCGCGACGACACCATCCGCCTGGTTGTCGACACCGACGAGCCGCTTCGCCACTTCGACGCGGATGCCGCGACGCACGGCTTCGTCGCGCAGCGCACGATGAAGCAATCCTCGCTTGATGGTGATGCTGGTCGTGCCGTCGGGAAGCGTGACACCGTTCGGCACCTCGCCGAGGCGCTTGCCCGTGCAGCTCCACATCACCATCCGCGGCGTCGGGAAGCCATCACTCAAGACTTGCCGATGGGCGTCGAGCGTGCGCAGGGCGTCCAGCCCGTTGGACGCGACGTTCAGAAACGATCCAGCGAAGTCCGCCGGCCGGTCGTACGCCTCGTAGATCACCGCGTCGATTCCCGCACGCTGCAAAGCCATGGCGGTGACCGGACCCCCGATGCCGCACCCGATGACCAGTGCATGCTGTTTTGTGATCTTGTTCATGCGGCCAGAATCGCACGCGCGCATCAGGTTGTCTTTCTTCGGCTTGCGGTGTTTTGCTGGATCTTGCTGCAAGCCCCGTGACGAGCTTGGCGTGCCGCTGCGATGTTTGAGATGATGCGTGAATGAAGCAGCGGCCGACTGGCATGCGGCCTCGGCGGCGCCCTGGCGCTCGGCCACGCGACCAGTTGGTCGAACTGATCGGCCTCGAGGTCGTGCGCTTCCAGGAGGAATCGACCGCCTTCGATGACGTTGCGGCGCAGATCCTCGCCCTGGATCGGCGTGACCTGGCGTGCATCACGATGCTGCTCTTCGGGGGCCCGGCCTCGGTCGACCAGTTGACGGCGGCCCTCCACGTACGACGAGGCGCCGTTACCGCGACCATCGAGCGTCTCCAGGTCGCCGGTTATGCGCGCCGCCGACCGGCAGGCCCGGAGAGCCCTGAAAGCAACGCCGCCCGCTTCGAGCTCACCGAGCATGCGCGCGAGTGGATCGAGCGCATCTGGGAGCCGCTGCGCGAAGAAGGTGGCCGGCTGCTCGGGACGTATTCGACACGGGATCTGGCGATCATGAGCACGTTCATGGCCCGTGCGCGCGAGGTGCAGGAGCGGCAGGTCCGGAGGCTGAGAAAGTGGCTCGATCGGCCGTCGTCACCCGCCAGGAAGGCGCACCTTCGCGGGGGGCTGTCGCCAGCGGCACTGCGCCGCGTGCAGCTCTTTGTCGAGGCCAATCTCGAGCGGCCGATTCACCTCAGCGACCTGGCTGGGCGTGCCGAGCTGAGCCTCTATCATTTCGCGCGTGCCTTCAAGACGTCGGCGGGCATGACGCCGCGCGCATTCGTCGAGCAACGGCGCATCGAACGTGCCAGGCAACTGATTCACCAGTCACATCATTCGCTCGCCGACATCGCCGTCGCATCCGGCTTCGGCACGCAGAGCCGGCTGACGACCACGTTCAAGCGTCGAACTGGCTTTACGCCGGCTGAATACCGACGCGGCCGGCCGCGTCCAGTCGCACGTGCATAGCCTGCGCGACATACCGGGTCTGCCGCCCCTTCCATATCAGCAGATATGAATCCAATACCCTGCTACCGCGTGAAGTTGATCGTGACAGTCACGAGAACCGGCACCGGCACGCCGTTCAGGAGCGTCGGCGTGTACTCCCACTGCCGCACGGCGTCCAGCGCAGCCTGATCGAGGAGCGGGATCGAGCGCACGACCTTCGCGTCTATGACTTTCCCATCGGGTCCAATCGTCGCTTCGACCGTGACCGCCCCGGCGACACGCGCCGACTGCGCGATGGCGGGGTATATCGGCTTGACGTCTTTGATCTTCTTTGGTGCATGGATCTTCCCCCCGATGCGGAGCGGCGCCATCCTGGCCTTCGCCGTGGCCGCGGCGGCATCGGCTCTCGCTTTGGCCGCGACCGCATCGGCCTTCTCCCTGCCCGCGACGGCATCGGCCGCCGCCTTGTCGCCTGCCGCCTTCGCAGCAACTGCGAGTTCCTTGGTCTTGTCGTACGACTTCACCCACTTGCCTTCCTGAGCTTTCAGCTCGGCGTCGAGCGCTGCCCGGGCATCCTGGGCGGCTTTCAGCGACTCGGCGGCATACTGACCCGCGCGGTCGGTCGCGGCCCTGTCAAGGGCGGCCTTGGCCGCATCCACGTCCGCGTTGGGCGGTGATGCGCAGCCCGTGACAGTGATCGCGAGGCCCAGGGCAAACGCCAGGAATCTGACAATGACACGCATGGGGTGTTCTCCTTCAAGTGTTGGATCAACGGCAGGCCAGGGAACCTTATCGCTCCGATGCCCGATCAACCGGTGCCGGCTTCGAATGACGCCCCCGGATCCGGTTGCCGGCGCATTCCGCGCTCTGCTCATGACTTCCGCGATCGACCGACTTACATAGCTCGAGATACTCGCTCAACGGGACAAGCCGCCTGCCGTCCCCAAGCAGTGCGAGTCGGATTTGCAGCACCCGCGCGGGTCTGAGGCTAGCGGATCCGATCTGAGATTGCCTGTGCAATATCGGACAATGGGCTCGACCTGACAGCGTGGCCTTGTCTGAGAGCCGGTACGATGTGCAGACGCTGCGGCAGCGTTGAGCCGCTGAGAGCCGGTGTCAGTCCTCGTAAGTCGCGAAGGATAGACCCCGCCGCCTCCTTACACGTCGGCGCGAAGCGCCTCCGTCGCGGCGCGTCGATGCGCGCCGTCGGCTGCATGCGGTGTTAGACCGCGGCCCACGACGTTCCTCCAGCCTCCGAGACACTGTGCCCGGCTTCCCGAAGAGCACAAACTGCCCGATCCAGGTCGTGGTTGCGCACAAGCACGTAGTCAGTGTCGTACGTCGAGTGTGAGCATTCTGAACACGCACTGGAGTTCGCGGTGGAAACACAGGCAACCTCAAGTCTTTCGTTGTGGCGCTAGGGTTACAAGGATAAGGAAGTTGGCGGCACAGCCTCCCGCCTGGATCCCGTCGAGAACTTGAGGGACAGCTGAGCTCCCCTGAAGCGCGGGAGGCGGACGAGCCCTGCTATGCTCTCCCGCGTGCGTTGGATCGTCCGCGGCGACGTCGACGGGTTTTTCGGCCTTGCGCTCGACAATCTCGTTCAACTCCTGCTGATCGACACGTTGTGCCGGGGCGTGCTCGGCTTTCCACCCGAGCTCGTCTACGGCCGCGTGCTGCCGGCGGCGGCGATCTCCATCCTGGTGGGGAACGCGGCCTACGCAATTCAGGCCCGCAGGCTCGCAGAGCGCACGGGGCGCCACGACGTGTGCGCGCTGCCGTACGGCATCAACACGGTATCGCTCTTCGCACACGTGTTTCTGGTCATGCTCCCGGCCAAGGCGCTCGCCGAGCAGGCAGGCGCGGCGGATCCTGCGCGCGTCGCCTGGCAGGCGGGACTGCTCGCGACGTTCATATCCGGCGCGATCGAGGTGGCCGCGGCGTTTGTCGCCGAGCGCGTCCGCAAAGCTACGCCTCGCGCCGCCCTTCTGTCGACGCTTGCCGGGATCGCGCTCAGCTTCATCTCGCTCGGCTTCCTCTTCCGGACGTTTGCCCATCCGGTCATCGGCCTGACGACGCTCGCGATCGTGATGCTGACCTACTTCGGCCGCGTGCGGTTCAAGGGTCATCTTCCGGGGGGCGTCGTGGCGGTGGGGGTCGGCACGCTGATCGCCTGGATGACGGGACTTGCGCCGGTCGGCGCACGGCCCGAGGCGGCCACGTTCCACCTCCCCGTGCCGGTCTTCGGCGACCTCTTTGCGTCCCTCGGCGGCGGACACCTCGTGCCGTATCTCTCGGTCATCGTGGCCATGAGCCTGTTCAACGTGCTCGGGTCGCTCCAGAACATCGAGTCGGCCGAGGCCGCGGGCGATGCATACGACACGAGGTCTTCCCTGACGATCAACGGCCTCGGCAGCCTCGCGGCGGCGATCTTCGGATCGACCTTCCCCACCACAATCTACATCGGGCATCCCGGCTGGAAGGCGCTCGGCGCGCGGGCCGGCTATTCGATGCTGAACGGCGCGTTCGTCACGCTCATCTGCCTGACGGGCACGCTCGCGTGGATTGCGTGGGCGATTCCGATCGATGCGGGGATGGCGATCGTGCTCTGGATCGGGATGATGATCGTTGCCCAGGCGTTCCAGGCGACGCCGCGCGAGCACGGCCCGGCGGTCGTCGTCGGGCTGTTGCCGGGCATCGGTGCGTGGGGCGCGCTGATGGCCAAGAATGGCTTGCGCGCCGCGGGTCTCGGCGGTCCCGCCGGCCCCTTCAGCGCATCGCTCATCGGCGAGTTCCAGAAGAGCGACACGTGGATCCACGGTGCGTTCGCGATCGAACAAGGCTTTCTCTTCACCGCGATGATCCTGTCGGCCGCCGTCGTCGGCGTCATCGAACGGCGATGGAACGTCGCCGCGGCCTGGTGCGCGTGCGCCGCTGTGCTGTCGGCCACCGGGCTCATGCACTCCTACGAGTGGACGTTCGCTGATACCGCGCTGAAGCTCGCGCCGGCGTGGCCCTTCGTTATCGGTTACGCGGGGATGGCCTCACTGTTCTTCCTTGCGCAGTGGATCACCGAGGAAGGTGGTGAGCACGGCTAGTCTTACTGCTGAACCAACTCCACCGTAATGGTCGTCTTGACGTTCGTCTTCATGGTCATCGGCGTGCCGTCCGGGCCCGCTCCCGACATCGTCAGGGGCATCGTGGCTCGAGTCGTGGAGCGCCGAAGTCTCCCCGTGGTGGCGTCAAAGAGCTGCTCTCCTTCACCCACGCTGTCGTCCATCTGCATGCTGAATCCCATCGGGTTCGGCTGCGCAGGCTTCGTTGCATCCTGCTTCATCGTCACACTGGTCGCGATTCTCGCCACTCGATTGCTGCCGTCGCCTTCGACCGCCTTGAGCGTCGACGTCGTCGACGTCGTCATCGCGCCCAGCATGGGATTGGTCGTGGTGAACTGGCTGTTCCAGGTATCGCCAGGCTTGAGTGGCCGGTCCGGGAACTGAGCAAACGCCTGCGTGAACATGTTGCGCATCGCGTCGTCGCTGATATTGCTCTTGAGCCCGTTGATTATCCCAGCCGACGCCGGATCCTGGGGGATGGCCTTGAACATTTTCTCGGCGAGTTTGGAGACTCCTTCGACCTTCTGCACTGCCCCGGTCGGCGCGATCACGAGCGTGAACGACTCGCCGATCATCGCGGTGAAGATGCCCTTCAGCATGGCGTTCATGGGATTGTCGCTTGTCTCAGGATTCGCGCTGTCATAGCTCATCATGCCCATCGGACCGTTCATCTCCACTTTCACCGACTCGTGGGTCTGCCGGAGCGTCGTCGTGCCGTCTGGAGTGATGTCCTCGGCCTCAGTACGAATAGTCTGGATGTTCGACTGGTCGATGGTCATGTCTCCCATGCCGCCGGGGAGCCCAGAGATGGTGGTCGTGCTCTGCTGGATCATGCGATACCGTACCGTTTCGCCCTTGGTCCAGCGATAGCTGAGCGTCACTTCCTGGCCGAGCGCCCAGACCGACGGTCCGCCGAGCAGCCCCAGCGCCACGACACTCGCCGTGACGAATTTGATGCGTGAGCTCATGTGGATCTCCCTCCGTTGCACGTTGGAGAGTCTATACCTTCGGGAGGTTCCAAAAAGAAGTTCAGGAGGTTCAGGAGGTTCAGGAGGTTCAGGGGTTCAGGGGTTCGCAGGGCGGCGGCTCCAGCGCACCACCGCGCGCACCGGCCAGACGAGAACGGCGATCCAGAGCAGCAGTATTGGGCCCACGCGAACGACAAATAGGCACAGTCCGAGCGCGCTGTCCACGGCCCCGCTCAGGCCGGCCACGAACGCGTCACGAAACATGGCCGACACCGGCTGCGGGCCGAGGTCGAGCTCGGCTTGACGTTGCTCGGTGACCTCCAGGGTCAGCGTGGCGTACGTCACGCGGCGCGCGAGATTCTTCCGTTGTCCGTCGAGTTGCTCGATTTCCACGCGGACGCGCGCGATCTCGCGCTCGGCGGCAAGCACGTCGGCGAGATCGCCCGTGCGCTTCTGCAGCAGGTCGACCAGACGCTTTTCTGTGTTCCGCGCATTCGACAGCCTCGCTTCCACGTCGACGATCTGCTCGGTCACATCGTCGCCACTCTGCGACTCGTCGATCACGACGCCGATCGCTTTGAGGCTGGCAATCGCCGCATCGAGACGGGTCGCAGGAATGTGGAGCGTCGCGGTCAGCGAGCGTGCCTCGCCGCGAGCTCCCGACACGTCGACCCTGCCGACGAAACCTCCGGTGTCGGTCACGACACGATCGACGACTGGCCTCGCCGCGTCGAAGTCGGTCGTCCTGACGCGTAGTCGAGCGGTGCGAGCGATTGAGGGCTGTGGTGCGGCCGGCGCCGTCGCTGGCGCCTGCGGCCCCAGCCGGACCTGCCCAGCTGCGATGCCAGGGACAACCGGTACCACTGGGCGGGCGTTGCCCGCCACTCCCTCGGTGCGCCGATCCGAGTAGGTCGTGGCCTTGGGAACGGACGCCACATCGGCCTTGGGAACGGACGGCACATCGCGCGCCTGAACGATCGCCGGCCGCGACACCGACGACTGGCTGTACCTGGACATGAAATTGCCTGCCATGGCTACAACACCCCCGACCAATACCGCAGCGATGCCGTACGCGATCGAGGGCCTGAGACGAAGCCAACCGAACAGGGACCCATTGCCGACCGCGCCGGGTGATGGCTGGGGCGCCGTCAGGGTCTCCGGCGCGTCCTCGACCTGCCAACGCGCCATGTCGCGGGACACTCCACGAAGCTCTACGCTCAGGCGCTGACACCCGTCGCATCCGAGGACGTGGGCCTGCACGACCGAGGCCCGCGCGATCGGCAGCTCGCCATCGAGGTATTCCATCAACTCTTCGGGGCTCAGGGGATGTTCAACGGCCGTCATGAGTTCACCTTCACTGTGGCGTGCACCGGGCGCTCGAGCACGGACTTGAGTGCCAGCCGCGCGCGAAACAGGCGCGAGCGAACGGTGTTGAGCGGCATCTGTTTGAGGTGCGCAATCTCGTCATAACTGAGTTGCTCGTACTCGCGGAGCATCAGAATCTCGCGGTCCTCGGCATCGAGCTCGCCGAGCGCGCTCCTCACCCACATCGCAGCTTCAGGATCGCTGGCATCCGCCGCCGGCTCGACCTCGAGCTGATCGACGAGGCGGTGCGATGACTTCCGCCGCTCGGCGAGCAGGATGTTGTAGGCAATGCCGAACAGATACGACCGGAATGGCGCCCGGGGCTCGTAGCGCGTCGCGCCTTGAAGAACCGCCACGAACGCGTCCTGGGACAGCTCCTCGGCCCTGGCCGGATCCGAGATCCGGCGCCGGAAGAACCGCCACACCGGGCCGCGGTAGCGGTCGAACAGCTGTTCGAACGCCTCGCGCACACCCCGCTGAACGTCGAGCATCAACTGTTCGTCGGTCGTCACAGATACCTGCGAAAGCACCGTTCAGACACTGTAATGTCGTGGGGGGATGAAAAGTTCCCGCAAAGGCTCAGGGCTCAAGGCTCAGGGCTCAGGCGAGAGCTTCGAGTGAATCGCCGAAGGGTTTGCCTGAGCCTTGAACCCTGAGCCTATTTCCCCGCGTGCAACCGGCGCAGGACGTGGGGCTGCAACCGGTATTTGCGGCCGGACTTCTTCCAGAACCGCTTGAGCGGTCCGCGCATGGCGGCCTGCTGCCGAACCTGACGGTCCTCGCTGTCGAGCTTCTTGGAGATCGAATACCGGACCGTGCCCTCCGGATCGATGATGACCGTGCATCCGCCGCTGATGTCGAAGAGCTCGCCCTTGCGGTCGACGGTGCACGACTGCGTGACTTCACCGACCAGGTCGAAGAGAACGCGGCCGTCGGGTGCGGCGCGGCGCGTCACGCGAATCGATTGCACGAGCGGCGGCGACGCCTGGACGACGCCCTTGGGCAGTCGCTCGGAGGGCGCCACCAGCCGGAAGCACTCCGCGTACTTCGGGTTCGTCACGAACTTCCCGAGCGCGTGCGCCTGCCGCACTAGCTCCTGGGCGCTCGCAGGCTGTCCCGGGTCGCCCTCGAACTTCAGATCGCGGAAGGCGAGCCCCTTCACGTGCAGCGACTCGCCGGGCGGCTGCCAGCGGACGGCGTCTTCCGTCATGAAGAGCACGTGATCGGGAAAGATCTCCCGGCGGCGGAACGATCGCATCAGCGCTTCGCGGAAGCCCCACTTATCCGTGCGTTCGAGGTCGCCGTCGGCGGTGATGATTGCCCGCAGATACTCGCCGAGCTCCATGTCGGCCGGCGGGCAGTAGTCGATCGCTCGGATGCAGATGTTGAGGAACTGCCCCGCGACGTCGCACGCCTCCTGCGCGATGGCTTTCACCAGCGCCTCGCTGAGCGACACGCGGCCGAGCCCTTCCCGATTTATCCCTGCAATCCGATAGAAGCGCTCCGCCTTGCGCCGCACGATGGTCGTAAACGCTTCGAAGACCGCCGACACCAGTACGGATCCGAGCGTGTGCGACTCGAGCTTCGAGTCGTAGACCCTGGGCCCGCCGTCCTTGCCGGGCAGGACATCCGAATCGAACGCCGCCATGCCCGTCACGTCGACGCCCGATCTGAGCGCGTCGGCCCGGCCCGTGCGTGATCGCGCATAGCCGAACTCGCGCGCGATGTCGGTCAGTAGCGAACCGTGCGTAATCGTGCCGCCGGACTCCCGAATTGCCTGTTCGACGACGTCGGTGTAAGTGAAGTGGAGGAAGAGCGCGACGAGATCGGAAAAACCTTCATGGAATGCGGGCACATCGACGTTGGTCGGATCGAGAAACGACGACCGCAATCCATCGAGCAGCGCATGGGTCGTCTCGTGCGCGACGATGTCGTGGCTGAGCGCCGTGCTGATCAGGCCTCCCTTCAATGTGAAGCCCTCCGCCTTCTCGTCGGCGCGGAAGTAACCGAACGAGAGGTCCCCGCCCTCCCGGCTGTAGCCGGCGTTGCTGCCGTTGAAGCCGAACGGCCGTACGACGAGCCGCAGGGGCCCATCGGCGGGCGCCGTGGTCGCCCACGCGATGTCCCGCCCCAGGGCACGCCTGAATGCCGCGTAGGTGAGGCTGCAGACGGCGTACACCATTTGCAGGTGGAAGCGGCCATTGGTCGGAGTCGGCGACAGGCCACTCGAGAGGAGGAGGTGCGGGTCGTCGAGATCGAGCGCCTCGGCCCGAAGCTCCTCGGGCGCGCCGAGGCTGTTCACCGCGAAGAGCGACCCGATCGGCCCCGGCTCCAGCTTCTCGTACGGCACGAGCACCGTTGCGACGCCGCCCATGCGGTCCGACACCGACGGATCCAGCGTGTAGATTCGCAGCGGCCGGACGAGCGGTGCGCGCGCGTCGCGCTGGTACGGCCGGACCGCCGCCTGAAAGCGCACGCGGTCGCTCACATCGTACGCCTTGATCGCTGGCGCGGCCTTTTTCTTCTGCGGCTTCCGGCTGGCCATGATCGGCCTATCCCTTTCGCTGGACCTGTACAACCAGCCGCTCAGGCGACCGATCCACGATTCGCAGTTCCGCACCGCCCTCGCGCGCGCGGACCACGACCGCACCGCCCTCGTCGCGCCAGCTGGCAGGCTGCTCCACGTAACGATCGTCGGGACCCTGCACGAAGATTCGCGCGGACCCGTCGGCATCGAGCTCGAGGCGTTCCCTCGGCCGGCGCGACAGAGGCAGTTTGCTGCCCCGCGGACGATACACAGCGCCCTCCGCCGTGTCTTCCTCGAAAGCGTGCACCCACCCTGTCGCGAACAGTCGATTCACCATTGTCGCTACATCACTCTCGACTCTCGCAGCTCGCTTCTCGCGGCTCGCGATCCGCGGCTCGCAGCTCGCTTCTCGCGGCTCGTGGACTGCGAATAGCGAACCGCGAACTGCGAGCCGCGGCCCTATTTCAGCCCGCTGCGCTCGGTATCGAGCGTGGTGCGCATGCGCAGCACCTGTTGCATCGTGAACATGAACATGCCCGCATCATCGGTGTAGTCCATGTAGTTCACGAACATGTCCCCGTTCGGCCCGTTGTTGCACGTGACGGTCGGGAACGCCGGCATCCCCGTGTTGGGGCCGGCGCAGTTCGGCGTATCCGGCACATTGTCGGACCCGCTGCAATCGGGAGTGTCTCCCCAGATGTGACGCAGGTTGAAGTAGTGGCCGATCTCGTGGGTCGCGGTGCGGCCCTTGTGGAACGGCGGCTGGGCCGTGCCGGACGTGCCGAACGCCAGATAGTTGATGACGACGCCGTCGGTGCTCTGGGGACCGCCGGGAAACTGTGCGTAGCCGAGCAGGCTGTCTCTGAGCGCGCAGACCCAGATGTTCAGATGCGTCTGCGGATTGAACGGCGCAATCCCGCCCGTTGCTCCACTCTTCACCCCGTTGTCGAACGTAAAGTCGTCTTCGGTCGTTTTCGTGCGCGTCACTTTGACAAGCCTGAACTTGATGCGGGAATCGGTGACGAGGCCCGTCCACGGCGTCGGCGTCTGGCTCTTGTCGGGATTGGTCGCGCGGAAGTCCTTGTTCAACGCCGTGATCTGGCTGTTGATCTGGGCGGCCGACACGTTCTGCTCGGCCGTCTTGTAGACCACGTTGACGACCGTCTTGACCGTGACGATCCTGACCTGCCTGAGGTTGACCCTCGAGTCGCGCCGCCGCAGCGTCGCATCTTCGAGGCGCATCTGGTTCGCGCGGTACGACGGATACCGTTCGAGCAGCATCATGTGCGCGGCCATCGCCCCACACCTTCTGTGGAGCTTCGCGCGTCGAGACCTCTTGCTCTTCTTTGCCATGCGGTCCTCCTCTGGGCGGCACGATCGTCTTCACCCCGACTTCGCCCTTCGGGCAGAGTCGAGGGCCAAGCGAGGCGTGAAAGTGGCGCGCCGATCAGCTTAAACGAGAACGGGCGACGAAACGAACAATCTCTCGGCGCCGTCGACGGCTGAGTTATCCCGTTGTCCCCTGTTGTCAGTGTTGTAGGTGCAAATAGACCCACGTGGCTTCCGCCTTCAGGCGGAAGCCACGTGATCACGTCAATATGTTGCGCGTGGCGGGTATTGCGGAGTTCCAGCTGCCGGTGCAGACTGCGGAGTGTAATTCAAATGATCGTCAGAATGCTTGTCCTTACGACGGGGCTCGCGCTCGTCTTGCAGGTGCCGGGAGCTTCGGGCCCTCAGGAAACCAATGCACCGCTTCAGATCTCCCACAGAGCGCGCGCCGTGGCGCCGGGGGAGGTCATTCTCGTTGACGTCCGGGCCATGGTCGAGTTGCAGGACGTACGGGCCCAGTGGCTGAGTCAGACGGTGGGGTTCTACCAGGTGGAGCCCGGGTGGTGGCAGGGCCTGGCGCCGATCGATCTCGGAGTCACCGCCGGACGCCAGACGCTGGCGGTTCGCGCGCGAACGACCGACGGCCGCACACTCGAACGCGCGTATCCAATCACGATCGCCGCGCGGACCTTCCCGGCGCGGCGAATCACGGTCGCACCGAAGTTCGCAGATCCTCCCGCAGACGAGCTGCCGAGAATCGAGGCGGAGCGGAAAACCGTCGAAGCCATTTTTGCGAGCCCGACGCGTGAGCGATTCTGGAACCAGCCCTTCGTGGTTCCCGTCCCTGGCGCTGCGACGAGCAGCTTCGGCCGCCGCACCATCCTCAACGGCGAACCACGAGGCCAGCACACGGGAACCGACTTCCAGGCGGCGGCCGGCACGCCGGTCGTGGCCCCCAATCGCGGACGGATCGCGCTCGCCGCGGACCACTACTTTCCCGGCCGCACGATCATCATCGACCACGGGCTCGGCCTGTACTCCTACCTCGCGCACCTGTCGGAGTTCAGCGTCACAGAAGGCGCGACCGTCGAGCGCGGCCAGCGGATCGCGTCGTCGGGCGCGACCGGCCGGGTCACGGGACCGCACCTCCACTGGACGATGCGTCTGGGCCGCGCGCGGGTCGATCCGTTGTCGCTGGTGGCGGTGCTGGGGACGGCTAACGGCCAACCACGATGATCTCGAAGACCACGAAGGTCACGAAGAGCACTTAGGGGTACATGTCCTTCGTGATCTTCGCGAGCTTCGCGCTCATCGTGATTGATTGCGTCGACGTGAGACAGTCTTGCTACGGCAGGCTCGCCAGTCCAAGCGCCGGGGCCGGGCTCGTCTCGCACTTGGATCCGGCGACGCCTCCCGGACAGCTGACCTGCATGTCGCGCGCGCAGCTGTAGGTGGCCAGTTTCAAGCCTTCTTTCTCCACGTGCCACGAAAACGATTCAAGGCACGACGCCTTCGAGTAGCGTGAGTTGTAGAAGGCGAGCACGATGTCCGGTCCCCCCGGCACCGTCGTCCGATTGTAGTGGGCGCGCTCGGAATCCTGGAGTCGGCCGAGCCCGCTCGTCTCGGACAGAAACTGCCGGAACTGACCTTCACTCAGCTGACCCCGGAGGAATTCGCTCGAGCTCGCGTAAATGAGATCGAGGCGCCCCTGTTCGAGACGCTGATGGAACTCACGGACGGCGACGGCTTCGCGGCTCTGTTCGCTGCTGCAGCCGCCCAGAAGGATCACGGCCACGCCGATTGCGAGGCCCGATACGACACGATGTTGCCAGGCTTGCATGCCGAAGCGTGCTATCAACGTCTGTACCGCCCCGCTTCACGACAAACGCTCAGCAAATCGCCCGCTTTTGGCTGCGCGCCCCTACCGCACACGGCTGAGTCGGCTCCAGAATCGTTTCATTCCGGACAGTTTCGTCAGCAACAGCTTCTTATTCAGCAACAGCTTCTTATAATGAGAGCGGATGCCATCGTCGCTGACTCACCCACCCGAGCCACTGCTCCACGAAGATCGTCCGTCACCGCCTGAGCTCTTCGGTCAGGATCAACTCGAACGTCACGCCGTGGCGCTCGCCGGCCTGTATCGGGTCGCGCCCGACCCCGTGCGCGGCCGGCCGCTGCTCCCCCGGCTCGACGAGAGCGCGGAGGAGCTGGACGACGCGTATCGGTTTCTGTCGGCGGCGGTTAGGAAGGATGCGCCGGCCGTAGGGTCGGAAGACTGGCTGCGCGACAACCACCATGTCGTGCAGGATCAGGTTCGCGAGATCCGGCAGGACCTGCCGCGCCAGTACTACCTGGAGCTACCCAAGCTGGCCGACGGTCCGTTTGCCGGCTACCCGCGTGTCTACGCATTCGCGGGCGAGCTCATCACGCACACGGCGGGCCGGCTCGACCTGCAGACGCTCGTCGACTTTGCGACCGCGTATCAGCGGGCCGCGCCGCTGACCATCGGCGAGATCTGGGCGATCCCGATCATGCTGCGCCTGGCGCTCGTCGAAGAGCTGCGCCGGCTCGCCGCCGATGTCGTCGCGGCGCGACGCAGCCGCGACCGCGCGCGCGCCTGGGGCGTCCAGTTGAGCACCAGCGCGCGCGAGTCCGATCGCATCATCGACGAGATGCTGCGCGACGAGGCCGCCGCGAGCGGCCGCCTCTCGGCGGCGTTCGTCGTCGAGCTGCTCCACTGGCTGCGCGATCAGCCGTCGTCTGCCGCGCCGGCGTGGAACGCGCTGCAGCGCGCGCTCGAAGCTCAGGGAGACTCGCCCGAAGAGATGCTGCGCGTCGAGCACCAGCGCGAGGCCGCGGGACAGCTGGCGATCGGGAACATCATCACGACGATGCGGCTGCTGTCGTCGATCGACTGGCCGCTCTTCTTCGAACGCGTCAGCCTGGTCGAGCAGATTCTTCGGGAGGACCCGGCCGGAGCGTACGCGCGGATGGATTTCCAGACGCGCGATCGGTACCGTCACTCCGTCGAGGAGCTCGCCAAGGGCGCCAGGGTGTCCGAGCAGGTCGTCGCCCGGCGCGCGGTCGAACTGGCGGCCGACGCGCAACGGTCCTCCCCGGAACAGGACCGCTCCCATCACGTCGGGTACTACGTCATCTCGCGAGGGCGCTTCCGGCTCGAACGCGAGGTGGGGTACCCACCCACGCTCCGGCAGCGCTTCGCGCGCTTCTTCTACGGCCATCCGGTTCTCGGATACCTCGGCACGATCGCCGGAGCGACCGGGCTCGCCGTGGCCAGCTTCGTCGCCTACGCCCACCGCCACGGCGGCGCCACGAGCGACCTCTGGATGACGGCGTTCGTGGTGCTGCTGCCGCTCAGCGAACTGGCCATCAGCCTGATCAACCTGGTCGTCACGTCCCAGGTGAACCCGCGGCAGCTGCCGAAGCTCGATTTGCGGACGGGCATCCCCGCGTCGGATCGGACGATGGTGGCGATCCCGGCGATCATCGATTCGGAGGCGCGCCTGACGTCGCTCCTCGACGATCTCGAAGTGCGGTTCTTCGCAAACCGCGATGCGCATCTGCACTTCGCGCTGCTCTCGGACTTTGCCGACGCCGCCGAGCCCACGCGGCCGAACGACGCGGCGCTTGTCGAGGCTGCGCGCCGGCGCGTCGACGAGTTGAACGCCCGTCACGGAGCCGATCGCTTCTTCTTCTTTCACCGTTCGCGGCAGTGGAACGCGCGCGAACGCCGCTGGATGGGCGCCGAGCGCAAGCGCGGAAAGCTGGCCGAGTTCAACCGCCTGCTGCGCGGTGCGACCGACACGAGCTACGTCGTACAGCACGGCGACACGTCGATTCTCCCGGCCGTCCGCTACGTGATCACGCTCGACTCCGACACACAGCTGCCGATGGAAGCCGGCCGGCGGCTCGTGGGCACGCTGTCGCATCCGCTGAACCGTCCGCGCTTCGACGCCCGGCTCCAGCGGGTGACCGAAGGCTACGGCGTCCTGCAGCCGCGCATCAGCGTCAGCGTCGTCAGCGCGAACCGGACGATGTTCTCCCGCGTGTCCTCCGGGAACGTCGGCGTCGACCCCTACACGACCGCGGTGTCCGATCTCTACCAGGACATGTTTCACGAGGGCAGCTACGTCGGCAAGGGCATCTACGACGTCGACACCTTCGAATCCGCGCTCGCCGGGCGTGCCCCGGAGAACACGCTCCTCAGCCACGACCTGTTCGAAGGGTTCTACGCGCGCGCGGGCCTCGTGACCGACATCGATCTCGTGGACGACTACCCGGGCAACTACCTTGCCTACTCCGCGCGCCAGCACCGGTGGGTGCGCGGCGACTGGCAGATCGCGCGATGGCTGTGGCGGACGGTGCCCGACGCCAGCGGCAGGACCGTCGCCAATACACTACCGGTGATCGCGCGCTGGAAGATCCTCGACAACCTGCGGCGCAGTCTCATCCCCCCCTCGCTCGTGCTCCTGCTCGCCGCCGGATGGTTGGTTCTGCCCGGATCGCCGGCGCTCTGGACAACGCTCGTGATGCTGGTGCTGGCGTTTCCTGCCTATATTCAGCTGGCGCGCTCGATCGGCAGCCACGTGCCTGGTGTGCCCCTGCGCGAGCATCTGCGGGCCGAGCGGGACACGATGCTCACGAGCCTGCGGCAGGCGGTCTTCTCGACCGTCATCCTCGCGCATCAGAGCGCAGTGATGCTTGACGCGGTCGCGCGCGCGATCGTTCGACTGCTGGTGACGCGGCGGCGTCTGCTCGAGTGGGTGACCGCGGATCGGGCCGAGAACGGGCACACCTCAGTATGGAACGTCGCCCGACGGATGTGGCAGGCCCCGGCCGTCGCGCTTGGCATCACGGCCATCGTGGCGGTCGTGGCCCCTGAACGGCTGCTCATGGCGAGCCCCATCCTCATCCTGTGGTTCATCTCGCCGGCGGTCGTCTATGCCTCCGGGCTGCCTCTCGCCCATCGCGAGACCGTGCTCGGCCGGAGCGAGCGCACACGGTTCCGCCAGGTCGCGCGCCGGACGTGGCGATTCTTCGAAGAACTGGTCGGACCCGCGGACCATTGGCTGGTCCCTGACAATTATCAGGAGGACCGGCAGGACGTCATCGCCCACCGGACGTCGCCCACCAATATCGGACTGCAGGTGCTCTCGACGCTCGCCGCCTGCGACTTCGGCTATCTCAGCTACGCCGGCGCGCTCGATCGCCTCGAGCCGACGTTCGACACGCTCCTGCGCATGCAGCGGTATCGAGGGCACTTCTACAACTGGTACGACACGCGCACGCTCGCGCCCCTCGTGCCCTCGTACATCTCTACGGTCGACAGCGGCAACCTCGCCGGCTATCTCCTCACGCTCCGTTCGGGCCTTGCCTCCCTCGCCGAAACGGCCCCCCTGGTTGACGGAAGCGTGCTCGAAGGCCTGGAAGACGCGATCAACCTCTTCGAGACGGAAGTGGACACGCTCAACCGCGGTCGCGCGACGAGCGGGTTGAAGCGGGAGCTCGGCAGCTTGCGCACCCACCTCAGCCGCCGGCCGTCAACCGTGCTCGAGTGGCGGCGGCTGCTCACGCAGATCGAAGAACGCCTCGAAGCCGTGAGCATCCTGTTCCACGACCTCGAAGAACCGCTGCTCGACGTCACGTCCACCGAGGCGCTTCCGGCCGCACTGACCGAGGCCTCGGTATGGCTCGAGCGCGCCGCGGCCGTCATCTCGACGCGGCAACTCGAGCTCGAGCGGCTTACGGGCTGGATGACGCGCCTGCAAGCGGCAGGCGTCCGCAACGTACCAGCGGGGGTCCCGAGCCTTACGGGTCTGATCGCTCTCTGCGACCGCGCGCTCAACGAGGTGTCCGAGCGCCCCGCATCGAGCGACGCGCGGCAGGCCATCGATCGCGCGCGCGGGCTGGCGGAAGAACTGATCGAACGGGGCGAGCGCCTGGGCGCGCTCGCCGACGACCTCATCGAAGAGACGGAGTTCGGGTTCCTGTTCAACACGGACCGCCAACTGTTCTCGATCGGCTACAGCGTCACCGACGGCCGCCTCGATAACTCGTACTACGACACGCTGGCGTCCGAAGCACGGCTGGCAAGCTTCGTGGCGATCGCGACCGGCACGGTGTCGCACGAACACTGGTTCAAGCTCGGCCGGTCGCTGACGCCGAGCGGCAGCTCTCGTGCGCTCCTCTCGTGGAGCGCGTCCATGTTCGAGTACCTGATGCCGCTGCTCGTCATGCGTCCGTACCCCGGCACGCTCCTCGACGAGACGTACAAAGCGGTCGTCCAGCGGCAGATTGAGTACGGGACGCAGCGCGATGTGCCCTGGGGTATCTCGGAGTCCGCCTACTACGCTCAGGACCTCGACAAGAACTACCAGTACCGCGCGTTCGGCGTGCCCGGACTCGGGCTCAAACGCGGCCTGGCCGACGATCTCGTCGTCGCCCCGTATGCCTCAATCCTCGCCGCGCCGATTGCGCCGCAGGACGTGCTGGAGAACCTCGAACGCCTGCAGCACGAGGGCATGAACGGCCGGTTCGGCTACTACGAATCCATCGACTACACACCCGAGCGCGTGCCCACGCTGAAGAAGGGCGGCATCGTGTTGCGAACGTGGATGGCTCACCACCAGGGCATGAGCCTGCTGGCACTCGACAACCTGCTCAACGGGTCGCCGATGCAGCAGCGGTTCCACGCCGACCCGCGGATTCAGGCGGCCGATCTGCTCCTCCAGGAGCGCGTGCCTCAGCTCGTCCCGCTGAGGAATCCGCCACTCGAGAGCGCCGAACACGTGCCGTCCCTCCTCCGCCGTGCAATCGCACCGCCGGTGCGCCTCTATACGACGCCACATACGCTCAGCCCACGCGCGCACCTGCTGTCGAACGGCTCGTACACCGTGATGCTGACCAACGCCGGCGGCGGATACAGCCGTCGCCAGCAGCTCGCGCTGACGCGATGGCGCGAGGACATCACGAGCGACGCGTGGGGCAGCTTCGTCTTCGTACGCGATCTCGACACCGGAGACATGTGGTCGACGACCCATCAGCCCTCGGGACGCGAAGCCGAAGAGTACGAAGCGACGTTCTCGCTCGACCGCGCGGTCTGGCGACGCGTCGACTCTGGCCTCGAAACGCGCACGGAGGTCGTCGTCTCGCCGGAAGACGATGCCGAACTGCGGCGCGTGTCGATCACCAACCACAGTCATCGGGCGCGCAGCCTCGATCTGACCAGCTACGCCGAAGTCGTCCTCGCGCCGGCGGGCGCCGATCTCGCCCATCCGGCCTTCAGCAATCTCTTCATCGAGACGACGGCCGTGCCCGAGTGGGACGCCCTGCTCTGCACCCGCCGTCCGCGAGCCGGCACCGACCGCGCGTACCTGATCCATGTGCTCAGCGGCCGCGGCCGGATCGGCGCCGCGACCGAGTACGAAACCGACCGCGCGCGGTTCATCGGCCGCGGGCGCTCGCTCGCCAATCCCGTCGCCCTCAGCGGCGGCGGCCCGCTCTCGAACACCACCGGCGCCGTCCTCGATCCGATCGTCAGCCTCCGCCAGTCGATTCGCCTCCCGCCTGGCGGCACGGCACGGCTGTCGTTCACCACCGCGTTCGCCGACAGCGAAACGGGCGCCCGGCATCTCATCGAGAAGTACTACGACCGCCGCGCGGTCGCCCGCGCGATCGCGCTCGCCAGCACGCACGCGCAGATCGAACTGCGGCACCTCGGGCTCACCGTCGAGGACACCATGCGTTTCCAGCGGCTCGCGGGCCGCTTGCTGTTTGCTGATCCACGCCTGCGATCGCGGGACTCGGTGCAGAAGAACCGTCGCGGACAGCCGGAGCTGTGGAAATACGGCATCTCTGGCGATCTCCCCATCGTGCTGGCGACCATCGAAGACGGCAGCCAGCTGTCGTTGCTCACCGACCTGCTCAAAGCCCATGAGTATCTGCGCGGCAAGGGCATGGCCTTCGACCTCGTCGTGCTCAACGCACACGGCACGACCTATCGGATGGATCTGCAGGACACCGTGCAGCAGATCGTCGAGAGCGGCCCCGAGCAGGCATGGATCGATCGGCCGGGCGGCGTCTTCCTGCGCCGGGCGGACCTCATGCCAGCCGAGGATCAGTTGCTGCTGCGCGCGGCCGCGCGCGCCGTCATGGACGGCACCGAGGGAGGCCTCAACCAGCAGCTCGTGCGTCCGACAGCCAGCTACGCGCGGCTTCCGCAACAGAGACCGACCGGCGCGCGGAAGCCCCCGCCGGCGCCGACCATCACGCTCCCGGCTCCGCCACCCGAGCTCGAGTCGTTCAACGGCCTGGGCGGATTTGCCGACAACGGGCGCGAGTACGTCATCCGGCTTCATGCCAACGCCGGGCTGGTTCCGCCCGTACCGTGGGTAAACGTGGTCGCGCACCCGACGTTCGGATTTGCCGCGTCCGACCTCGGCACGGGGTTCACGTGGTCCGAGAACAGTCACGACAACCGGCTCACTCCGTGGCACAACGACCCGGTCTGCGATCCACAGGGAGAGGCGGTTTACTTTCGCGACGACGACAGCGGGCGCATGTGGTCGGCCACGCCGCTGCCCGCGGGAGGCGGTCAGCCTTACACAGTCCGCCACGGACAGGGCTACAGCACTTACGAGCACCAGCGCGACGGCATCGAGTCGCGACTGCTTGTCTACGTCGCCGCCGCGGAGCCGGTCAAGGTGTTCCAGATTGTGCTGCGCAATACCTCCAATCGCCGGCGGCAGGTGTCGGTGACGATCTACGCCGAGTGGGTCCTCGGCGAGAACCGCGATCGAACCGGGCTGCACATCGTCACCCGCCGCGAGCCGACGACGGGAGCCCTGCTCGCGTCCAATGCGTTTCGCGACGCGTTTGCCGACCGCGTCGCGTTCCTCGATCTCTACGGCGGCGACCATCGCACGCTGACGGGCGACCGGACGGAGTTCATCGGCCGCAACGGCTCGCTGCGCGCCCCGGCGGCCCTCGACCGCGAGGGGCTGTCGGACAGGACCGGCGCCGCGATCGACCCGTGCGGCGCCGTGCAGGTCCGCGTCACCCTGGAGCCGTCGCAGGAGCAATCCGTGATTGGGCTGCTCGGCGAGGCCGCCGACGAAGCGAGCGTGTCGTCCCTCGTGCGTCGCAGCCGCGCTCCGCAGGGCATCACGGCGGCGTTCAAGGATGTGCAGAGCTTCTGGCGGTCGCTGCTCGGCTCGGTGCAGGTGAGCACCCCCGACCGGTCGATGGATCTGTTGCTGAACCACTGGCTCCTCTACCAGACGCTGGCCTGCCGCATCTGGGGACGCTCCGCGTTCTACCAGTCGAGCGGCGCGTTCGGCTTCCGGGATCAGCTGCAGGACGTCCTTGCGTTTCTGCTGGCCGCGCCACACCTCGCGCGCAACCACATCCTCCACGCGGCCTCGCGTCAGTTCCTCGAAGGCGACGTCCAGCACTGGTGGCACGAACCGGGAGGCCAGGGCGTCCGCACGAAGTTCTCCGACGACAGACTCTGGCTCGTGTACGCGACCTTGCAGTACATGTCCGCGACTGGAGACACGGGGGTCCTCGAGGAAAGCGTGCCGTTTCTCGAAGGTCGCGTGCTCAAACCCGATGAACACGAAATCTACGACCGGCCCGTCGTCTCCAAGGAGCGGGCGTCGCTCTACGAGCACTGCGTCCGCGCCGTGGCCCTCAATCTCTCGACCGGAGCGCATGGTCTGCCACTCATGGGAACGGGGGACTGGAACGACGGCATGAACCTCGTCGGAAGCGGCGGCAAGGGCGAAAGCGTCTGGCTCGGCTGGTTTCTCGTATCGATTCTGCGGCCGTTCGCCGACCTGGCGGCAGCCCGCGGCGAGACGGACCGCGCCGACACGTACCGCCAGCACGCGACATTGCTCGAAGGCGCGCTCGAGCAGGCGTGGGACGGCGAATGGTACCGCCGCGCGTACTTCGACGATGGGACGCCGCTCGGATCGCGGGAGAACGCGGAGTGCCGGATCGATTCCATCGCGCAGTCGTGGGCCGTGCTCTCGGGTGGAGCCGATCCGGCGCGGGCGCGTCAGGCGATGGAGTCCACCGACCGGCATCTCGTGCGGCGCGACGACCGGATGGTGCTGCTGCTGACGCCGCCCTTCGACAAGATGACCCCCAGTCCCGGATATATCCAGGGCTACGTGCCCGGAGTCCGAGAGAACGGTGGGCAATATACCCATGCGGCCTTGTGGACCGTGCTCGCGTTCGCCCGGCTGGGCGACGGCGACCGGGCGACCGATCTCTTCTCGATGCTGAACCCGCTGACACACACGCGCAACGCCGGAGAGATACAGCGGTATCGCGCCGAGCCTTACGTCGTGGCCGCGGATCTCTACTCGCAGCCGCCGCACACCGGACGCGGTGGGTGGACCTGGTACACGGGCTCAGCCGGGTGGATGTATCGAGTCGGCCTCGAGGCGATTCTCGGGTTGACGCGCCGCGGCGGAGCGCTCCACATCGACCCGTGCATCCCGAAGACGTGGCCGCGCTTTGAAATGGTCTTCAAGCCCGGCCGCGCCGAGTACCGAATCGTCGTCGAGAATCCGGAGGGCGTGAATCGAGGCGTCGTGCGGCTCGAAGTCGATGGCGTCGAGCAGACCGGCCGTGACGTCGCGATCCAAGACGACGGCGCGGTGCACCAGGTGCGGGTCGTGCTGGGAGTTCTCTAACCCGAAGGTTTGGTGAATTCGACTGTGAGCTCACGGACGGCATTCACGACGGGCACGATGACACGATGTCCACGACGCAGCCTGCGGCCGCAACCAAATGGACGGAGCCGTTCGCACACAAGAGAATCGCCCCAGCAGGAGGAATCCAGCGATGATGTCTGTGCTAGCACACATCGCGCTGGAGGTCCCGATG
>Ga0184612_10000123_pt1 | contig 34187 bp, 13 predicted proteins | sample PLM3_60_coex_FD_133163 | JGI IMG/M metagenome (GOLD analysis project Ga0184612, IMG submission 133163) | Groundwater sediment microbial communities from an aquifer in East River, Colorado, USA - PLM3_60_coex | ecosystem: Environmental > Terrestrial > Soil > Riparian zone | place: USA: East... | reverse complement strand
CGCCGAGGAGTTCGGTATGTGGACGACGCACGGCGGCCGCGTGTCTTCGCCGATTATCGACGGCGACCAGCTCATCGTCAGCGGCCTGATGTTCAGCTGGGGACAGCACGCCGGCGGCGCGCACCGATACCTCTCGTTCGACAAGGCGACGGGACGCGCCAACTGGTTCAGCTCGCCGGAGGGCCGGCCCACCGACACCATCTACGCCAACCCGTTTGTCGCCGACGTCAACGGCACGCGCACATTCTTCTCGGGCGGCAGCGACGGCGCCGTACACGCGCTCAAGATTGCCACCGGCGAGAAGATCTGGAGCTGGCCCGTCAGCCAGCGCGGTCTGAACACGGCCGCGTTGATGATCGGACCCGATCTTCTGATCTCGCACAGCGAAGAAAACCTCGGCACGAGCGAGATGGGGATGCTGGCGGCCGTCCCCGCGAACAAGACAGGCACGCTGACCGACAAGGATGCGCGGTGGCTCGTCCGCGGCGTGCAGGCAGGCTATGCCTCGCCGGTCAGCGATGGCCAGCGAATCTACATCGTCGACAACGGCGGCATCCTGTTCGCGCACGACGCGAAGACGGGCGCGCGTGTGTGGGAGCAGAACCTCGGCACGATTCAAAAGTCGTCGCCCGTGCTGGCCGACGGCAAACTGTATGTTGGAACGGAGAACGGCAAGTTCTTCATCATCCGGCCGCACGCGGATCGCGCCGAGATTCTCGACCAGGACTGGCTGGGCAGCGAGCAGAATCCCGAACCGATCGTCGCTGCGCCAGCCGTTGCCCGCGGGCGGGTCTACGTCGTGTCGATGAACGCGATTTACGCGATCGGCCCCAAGATGGCGCCGGCAGGTGCGGCTGCCAATCCCGCCACCAGCACAGCAAAGCCTGCTGCGAGCTCCCTGCCCGCAGGAGTCCCCGCCGCGCTGCTCGTGACGCCTACCGATCTCATCCTCAAGCCTGGTGAGGCGATCGCGCTGACAGCGCGGGCGTTCGACGCCAGCGGCGTAGCCATCGCGCTGCCGGGACCCGCGACGTGGACGGTCGAGAATTTGAAGGGCACAGTCGCCGACGGCAAGTTCACGGCCGACACCGCCGCCGGCGCGCACGCCGGCCTGGTCAAGGCCACGATCGGAACGATCGTGGGCGCGGCCCGCATTCGCGTGATCCCCGATCTTCCGTGGAGCTTCGACTTCGAAGATGGCCGGGAGGTCCCGCCGCCGCAGTGGGCGAACGCGACCAACAAGTTCGCGGTGCGGGATCTCGAGGGGAGCAAGGTCCTGGTCAAACTGGCGGAGAACGACTTCGCGTTCGCCAAGCGCTGCCGGCCGTTCTTCGGCTCGCCCGAGCTGAGCAACTACACGATCGAGGCTGACGTTCGAGCGATGGAGCGACGCCGGCTGATGGGCGACATCGGCATCGTCGCGCAGCGGTACGAGCTCGTCCTCTTCGGCAACCATCAGCGCCTCGAACTGCAGCCGTGGCAGCCCGAAACCAAACGCACCGTGACCACGCCGTTCAAGTTCGACAAGGACGTGTGGTACACGATGAAGCTCGAAGTGCAGGCGCTCGACGGAGGCAAGGTGCGTGCCCGCGGCAAGGTGTGGCAGAAGGGCCAGCCGGAGCCACAAGCGTGGACGATCGAACGCGTCGATCCGATCGGCAGCCTCAAGGGGAGCCCCGGCCTCTACGCGGACGCGCCGTCGCGGGTCGGCGGAGGATCCGAGCTGTACTACGACAACATCAAGGTATACAAGAACAAGTAGGTTCGCGGCTCGCGATTCGCGGTTCGCGCTGGGATAAAACACATCATGTCCAAGATGCTCAAGCACGCCGTCGCGGCGATCGGTCTCCTCTCGCTCAGCACGCTCGCGCTCATCGCGCGCTCTGATCCCGGCAAGGGAGACTGGCCGATGTGGGGCGGGACTCCCGATCGCAACCTGGTCTCCGGCATGAAGGGCCTGCCGACGAGCTGGGATATCAAGACGAAGAAGAACGTCAAATGGGTCGCAGAGCTTGGCTCGCAGGCCTACGGCAATCCCGTCGTCGCCAACGGCGTCGTGCTCGTCGGGACCAACAACGAAGCGATGCGGGACCCGGCGATCAAAGGCGACAAGGGCGTCCTCATGGCCTTCCGTGAGTCGGACGGCCAGTTCCTGTGGCAGGCCGTCCACGACAAGCTGACGGCGGGGCGCGCGAACGACTGGCCGTTCCAGGGCATTTGCTCCTCGCCGCTCGTCGAGAACGGGATTGCGTACTACGTGTCGAACCGCGGTGAGGTGATGGCGGTCGACATTCAGGGCTTCCGCGACAACGGCGAAAACGACGGCCCGTTCAAGCAAGAGAAGCAGACGCGCGAAACCGACGCCGACATCATCTGGCGCTACGACATGATGGACGAGCTCGGTGTGTTCCAGCACAACATGGCGAACTCCTCGCCCGTGGTGTACGAGAACCTCATCTACGTCAGCACGTCGAACGGACAGGACGAAAGCCACGTAAACGTGCCGTCGCCGAAATCGCCGGCGATCATTGCGCTCGACAAGACGACGGGCAAACTGGTGTGGGAGGACGCATCGCCTGGCGAAAAGATCCTGCATGGGCAATGGTCGTCTCCCGCCGTCGGCAGGATTGGCGACACCGTCCAGGTCGTCATCGGTCAGGGCGACGGCTGGGTGCGCAGCTACGAGGCGAAGACCGGCAAGAAGCTCTGGGAGTTCGACATGAACCCCAAGGACTCCGTCTGGCCGAAGACACGCAACGAGGTCATCAGCACGCCGGTCATCTACGAAAACGTCGTCTACATCGCCAACGGCCAGGACCCCGAACACGGCGAGGGCGTCGGGCATCTCTACGCGATTGACCCCACGAAGACCGGCGATATCACGAAGAGCGGCATGATCTGGCACTACGACAAGATCCGGCGCTCGATCTCGACCGGAGCGATCTACAACGGCATCCTGTTCTATTCGGACTTCAGCGGCTTCCTCCACGCGCTCGACGTCAAGACGGGCAAGCCGTTCTGGACCCATGACATGTTCGCAGCGATCTGGGGATCGCCGATGGTCATCGCCGACAAGGTGTACCTCGGAGACGAGGACGGCGACGTCACGGTCCTCAACGCCGACCGGACGATGAAGGTGGTGGCCGAGAGCAACATGGGCAGCTCGGTCTACTCCACACCGGTCCCGGCCAACGGCGCGCTCTTCATCGTCAACCGCAACGAGCTGTTCGCGATCTCCAGCACGGGCGCTGCCGGAAGCAAGTGACGTTGCATCGTCAGCACCTCACACGTGCGCATCGGATCATGAGCGCTGTCGTAAGAACAACCGCCGCGCTCGCGGCGCTGGTCGTTGCCACAGCGGCGTGGTCCGCGCAGACGCCGACGTCTGCTCCCGCGGATCGCTGGACGCAATTCCGTGGGACTCCTGCGCTCTCGGGAACCTCAGACGCGAAACTGCCGGCAACGCTCAAGGTGCTGTGGACGTACGAGGCAGGCGACGCCATCGAGTCCTCGGCCGCGATAGCTGATGGCGTGGTGTATGTCGGCTCGCAGACGGGCGAGCTCCACGCCGTCAATCTCGCCGACGGCAAGCTGAAGTGGAAGTACAAAGCATCGACCGATGGCATCGGCGAGTCGTCGCCGACGGTGGCTGGCGGACTGGTGTACATCGGCGATCTCACGGGGGTCTTGCACGCGGTGCACATCGCAACCGGGCAGGTCGCCTGGACCTTCAAAACGAGCACCGAGATCAAGTCGTCGCCGGTCGTCTCGGGCGACAGAGTGTTGATTGGATCGTACGACTCGAATCTGTACGCGCTTGGGGCGAAGGACGGCAAGCTGGCGTGGAAGATTCAGACCGAAGGCTACGTGCACGCGACACCGGCAGTCGTCGACGGCATCGCCTACATTGCAGGATGCGACGAGATCCTGCGCGGCATCCGGATCGCTGACGGCGTCGAGGTGCTCAAGATGCCGTTCGGGGCCTACACCGGAGCCTCGCCCGCCGTGGTGGACGGGCGTGCGTACTACGGCACCTATGAGAACGATGTGCTTGCCGTCGATCTGAAGTCAAAGAAGATCGCCTGGAGCTACAAGCATCCCGTTCGTAACTTTCCCTTCTATTCTTCTCCGGCAGTCCTCGGCGATCGCGTGATCGTCGGCGGGCGCGACAAGATGGTGCACGCGCTCGACAAAAAGACCGGCAAGGCACTCTGGACGGTCTCGACCGGCGCACGCGTCGACTCCTCGCCCGTGATAGCAGGTGGGCTCGCCTATATCGGGTCGAATGACGGCAAGCTCTACGTTCTCGACGTGGCGACAGGCAAGAGCGTGTTTCAGTTCGAGGCAGGCGCCCCGCTGTCGGCCTCCCCCGCGCTTGCGTCAGGCCGCCTCGTCATCGGCTCGCAGGACGGGAAGCTGTTTTGCCTGGGATAAGGCGCGAACGACCGTTTGTGCGAGCCGAGCTGTCCCGACATCAGGTCCCGGCGTTCTATCGGCAGCGCCTGCGGCCCGAGCGCGGCGCGCAGTCGCCGCGCGAGCGCGAGCGGGGGTGGGGCCCCGCGAGCACTGAGAAATGAATCTCGAGAAGCTTCGCAAACATTGCCTGTCCTACCCTGGCGCGACCGAGCAGATTCAGTGGGGCGCGGATCTGGTGTTCAAGGTCGGCGGCAGGATGTTCGCTGTGGCGGCAACTGAGCCCGCCGCCTCACACAGGCTGTCGTTCAAGTGCTCCGACGAGGGGTTCGCCGAGCTCGTCGAGAACGACGGCGTCACGCCAGCGCCGTACCTGGCGCGCGCCAAGTGGGTCGCGCTCGAACGGTTCGACGCACTGAACGACCGCGAGATCGAAGCCCGCATCGCCGAAGCCTACTCGCTCGTTTTTGGAAAGCTGACGAAGAAGGCGCAAGCCGACATCGGCGGGCCATCCGCTGCCGGGAAGCCGAAACGATCTGGGCGGCGACTCCCTACCTGATCCTGAAGTCGGCGGTAAAGCGGCGGTAGTTGGAGTAGGTCGCAACACCTTCGATGTCGTAGCGTTCGCGCTGTTTCGACGGAGATCTCGCAAACCAGGGTCCTTCGTAGCGCTCACGCATCTCGACGGGTACCCAGATGTCGAGCGGCACATCGCGCCGCCATGTCACGTGAATTGTGGCCTTCGAGTCGCCACCACCTCTGACGAAGTCCTTCACCACGAGCTCGCTGCGCACGACACGTCCGTCGGCCGGCACGATCCAGAGGCGGCCCTCGCCCGGCAGGCTTCTGCCGTCGCCTCTGCTGATCAATCCGCCCCTGTCACGCTCCTTGAACCGCACGATCCAGACACGCTCGCCATCGAGGTATTCCTCGCCCTCCTTGTCGAACCGGCAGTTTGCCCGATGCACGGGGTGCACGAAATGGAGCGCCGTCGTGGGCACGTTGATTTCGCGGGTGATCGGGCCGATGTTGTAGCGGGCACTCTCGCCCGCGATCAAGCTGGCCTGGGCGAGCACCGAGCGTGGCGGCCGCTGGAACAGGCGCTCGAGTCGTCCGTCCGACTCTGGAATCGCAACGCCGTCGACGGCGAGCACGTTGCGGAAGGCGAGCCATTCTGTGCTGTCGACGAGCCGAAGAAACGCGATCTCCGAGCGGAGCACGCGCTCCTGCATGACGCTTGTGTCGTTCTTGCCATGGCGCCAGACGAGCGTCTGCGTGTAGCGCTCCTCAGCCAGGACGCTCGTGAGCGTCAGGCCATAGCTGACGACGTACTCACCGGCGCGCGCGAGTACGCTCTCGAGCGACGGCGCCCGGCGCGGCTGCGCTTCTACTCTTGGCACTGCGAGGAGCAACGCAAGGATGCCGATCAGGGTGAGGGACGCACGCCTCACCCACGCATACTACAGAATCTCGCGGGGGATCGACAGGGTTTGGATTCAGGTACGCCGGCGCAGCCGCCGCGCCATCGTCAGGAGGCCGAGCCCAACCAGCACGAGCGTCGCCGGTTCGGGCACCGATGTCGTCGGCAAGACGTTCACGATGCCGTTGACCACGACGGTCGGTTCAATCACACCCTCAGAGTTCAGAAGGAGAATGTTCGAGAGCGTGACGTTCGCATCGCCTGATGCCAACACCAGAAACGTGACGAATGCGAGCGGAAGCAGATCCGCTGGGGCCGTACCAGGCGCGACAGACACTCCCGGGCCGGGAAACACCGATCCCCCGGTCATTCTCACCAATCCTGCGGGAGTTGGATCGTCGGCAGGTTCGCCCGGCAGGAACCCTGGAAAGAAAATCGTCGTTCCGCCTTCCGACCCGAGGAGGGGCCCTTCAGTCGTTCCTGTGGCGCTCAACACTGTCGCGTTGAAGGAGATATCGAACTGGAACGTAAGGAGATCCGTGACGTCCGTGACCAGTATCCCCAGAGTGAATGCGTCACCCGGATTCGCCGCCACGGACTCGAACGTAATCATCGCGGCTCGCGCTGGCGCGGCGGCGCAGAACACCGCCAGCAGAAGTGCGGGAAGAACTCGACGACAAGGCATGACTCCTCCGGGCTGACGCTCGCGAACAAACGAAGAAGATGTCTACGAGGAGCAATATCGACGCCACGGAACCACTCGAACATTCCGCCTTTCCTGACGTGCGGTCTTCTCCTGTCGCTCCTTTAGTCTCCTCGCTGATGCACTTCGACTGGCGCGAAAAAAACTCAAAAAACCGTGGGTTGAACGTCACCAAACTCAGGCTAGAATCAAACCCTTTCCGAACCCTGGTTGGTTGCTCGGCGGTGTCGGTGTGCTGCGACCCGGCGCTCGAGTACGCACTGATCGGCGTTTACGTACTGCTCGCGTAGACGCATGTCGACGCCGCATCGATTGAGATGTGGTGCCCGCACCGACGCCTCGATCGCATCGTTGTACAGATCGGTGGCGATCATCGTTTATTCCACCGCGGAATCCGTCCGCGTCGCTCCGCGTGATCACCATCGCTGCAGTCCGAGGCTCGAGATGTCAAACTCCCTGCGTGCGCAGACTGTCCGTCGCCTGACCGGCGGCGCGTTGCTGGCCCTCTGTGTTGGTCTGGCGATCGAGCGCGCAGGCGCACAACAGCAAGCTTCGACTGGCGCCAACGTCAACGTGATCTCCGGCACGGGCCCTGATGGCGACTGGACACTCCAGCGGCAGAACGAGCCGACGATGGGCTGTTCGAGTCGCAATCCGCAGCACTGCCTCGCCGGCGCCAACGACTATCGCACGGTTGACATTCCCTTCCCGGCGATCGGCGAGAAAGTCACCGGCGATGCGTGGCTTGGGTGGTACACCACGAAAGATGGCGGACTGACCTGGCGCACGCGCCTGCTGCCGGGCTTTCCGCAAGACACGTCGGCGGCGGGTCTCGCGTCGCCGCTGAGGGGCTATGCCGCGGGCGCCGATCCGGTGATTCGTCCGGGCACGAACGGTCTCTTCTACTACGGCGGCCTCGCGTTCAATCGTGAGGAAGGCGGCGGCAGCGCCATCTTCATCGCGCGCTTCATCGACAACAACAATCAGGAAGGCACCGCTGGAGAACCGATCGACTACCTGGGCGCGTCCATCGTGCATCGCATTGGAGCGGCGCCCACGGTTGCGGCCCGAAGTCAGGGACGCGGCGCGCGTCCATCATCGGTGGCCACACGCCGGCCTGCGCCATCCCGCCCTGCGCCATCGTCGAACACCCGCGCTGCGCGGGTGCGTGCCGGAGTCGAGCAACAGGGCGGGATCAGTCAGCTCGTGGATAAGCCGTGGATCGCGGTCGACATTCCACGAACGGGTGCGCAGACGTGCTCAATCGGAGGGCCCGGCACGGGCGTGCCCCTCCAGACATTCCCGGGCGGCCGAGTCTATGTCGTTCATACCCTCTTCGACGGGGTGGATGAACAGCAAGGGCGCATCATGTTCAGCCGCTCCCTCGATTGCGGCGTCACCTGGAGTCCTCTTCGCTTCCTCAGCCGTGTACCGAGCGCCGACGTGAACGACGACGGAGTCGCCAGCGCTGCCGACCTGACCCGGCTGCAGGCCAGCTGGGGCAGAAGCTGCGGGAACGCGAGTTTCAATCCCAATGCCGACACCAACAACGATTGCACCGTCAACGCAATCGATCTGAACTTCGTGTCGCGCGGTGTCGGTCTGCCTGTGCCCAGGCAACCCAGGCTTTCTCAGGGAGCAACGCTCGCCATCGACCCGCAAAGTGGTGCACTGCAGGTTGCCTGGCGGCAGTTCAACGACGGCGTACTTCCCGATACGATCGTTACGGCACGCAGCACGAACGGTGGTGCGACGTTCGGAGCCCCCACCGTCGTCGCCACGCTCGGCTCGTTCGATCAGGGCACGACCGTCACGTCGTTCAGAACGAACGCGTTCCCGACCATGGCCTTCGACGCCGCAGGCCGCTTGTACCTGGCCTGGTCGGCACGCGGATACGCACCCCTTCGGTCCGACCAGGTCTTCGGCGATGCGCGCGTCGTGCTCTCGACGTCGACGAACGGCACCACGTGGTCCCTGCCCGCACCCGTCGACAACCAGCAGGAGCCCGGCCATCAAATCATGCCCGCGCTCGCCTTCGCGCAGGGCAAGCTCCAGCTGATCTACTACGATCTCCGCGAGGACGTGTCGCAGCTCTTCAGCCAGTTCGTCGACGAGCTGCCGATTCTGAATGGCCAGCACCAGCCAGGCCTGCGCCACACGGTTGATGTGCGGGCGGCGCAGGCCGACCCGGCGGCAAGTCCCGTCTTCACGACGTTCCGCCTGTCGCAGTACCGAAGCGGAAGCGTGCCGGGCTCTCAGACGATTCAGCAGCTCGAGTTCAGTCCGCCCAACCTGCCGCTCTTCCGCGCAGGGACCTCGCCGTTCATGGGCGACTACATCGACACGGCGCCCGCTGCGCCGTTTGTCCGAAACGGCACGACCTGGAGCTTCAACACGGCGCCGTCGAGCGGATCGGTGTTCCATGCAATCTGGACGGACAACCGGGACGTCCGGCCACCGGCCAACGGCGACTGGAGTGCCTACACAGCGCCTGACCCGCCGTTCGGGCGTCCCGCCATGAGCGGCTTCGACCCGACACAGGCGATTCCTGGCTGCGTGCCCGGCCAGGCTGGCATGCGCAATCAGAACATCTACACCGCGCGGATCACGCAGGGGCTCGTCGTCGGCGCGCTCACCAACTCGCAGCCGCTCGGCGCGATTCAGCGAAGCTTCCCAGTCTTTGCACAGAACAACGCGACCGTAACGCGCAGCTACCGTCTGGTCATCGCTAACCAGCCCGTAGGCGGTCAGGCGTCGTTCAAGCAGTTCGAGCAGCTTGCGACACTGGACGTGCAAGTGCCGCCTCGATCGACGGTGGCGCGCACGGTGTTCGTGCGATCGAGTGATCCGCACGCGCAGGTCGTGGTGAACGTTACCCAGATCACCGCGCCGAGCGGCACGATCGTGCCGGGCGGCCAGCAGGGCACGATCGTCCTGAACCCGGATCCGACGAATCCGGACATCGAGAACCCTGACATCGAAAACCCCGACATCGAGAACCCCGACATCGAGAACTCCCAGGTTTACAACCCCGACATCGAGAATGCGCGCGTCAAGAACCCGGACATCGAGAACCCCGATATCGAGAACCCCGACATCGAGAACCCCGACATCGAGAACGTCGTGGTCGCAAACCCGACCATCCTGAACCCCGACATCGAGAACCCCGACATCGAGAATCCCGACATCGAGAACCCCGACATCGAGAATCCCGACATCGAGAACACCGACCTGGTGAACGGTGCGCTCAGCGACACGACGTGGACGTTGACCAACAAGGGCAACGCCGCAGCGGCCTTCTCGGTCAAGCTTCTGCTCAATCGTCAGCTTCCATTCGGTTTCAAGAGCCAGCTCATCGCACACAAGATCTATAAGACGCCGGCGGTCCTCGGCTGCTCGCTCCTCAAGCAGAGCCAGACGGTACTCATCGCGAACGTACCGAACCCGCGCTTCGCCTCCGCCGCCGAACTTGCGAACCCCGACATCGAGAACCCCGACATCGAGAACGTCACCGTCGCGCTCGCGCCGGGCGAGACCGTGCGCATCACGCTGCGCGTACTGGATCCCGTTCGCAACGACAACGTGACGTTCCAGGCGGCGGCGAGCGTCACGCCAGCCGCGGTCGCGCAGGCGGTCAGCACGGTCGAAGCGGCTGCGGGCGTCACGCAGCCAGCGGTCGCAGCCGTGCTCACGACGAGCGCTCCTGTGCCGGGCGGCACGTCTGGCAGTGGCTACACGACCGCCCTGCAGGCAACGCTGCCGGGCACGTGGACAGTTGCCGGCGGCACGGTGCCGCCAGGCTTGACGGTCGACCCGAACACGGGCGCGATCACGGGCACGCCCACCACCCCCGGTACGTACACATTCTCTGCACGCTTCCAATCGACGATTGGAATCACCGACTACCAGACCGTCACGATCACCGTTGGCGCAGTCGGCGCCGCGGCAGACGTCGCCGTGTCTGCTGTCGCGCCGACCGGGCCGGTCTCGATCGGCACGAACCTGCCCTTGACGCTCAACGTCTCGAACATCGGGCCGGCCGCGGCCACCAATGTCCGGCTGACCGACACGCTGCCGCCCGGCACCGCGTTCGTGAGCGCCACGACGACGGCAGGGACCTGCCAGCACTCGAACGGTACGCTGACCTGCAATCTGGGAACGCTGCCGAGCGGCGGTTCGGCCACCATCGTGCTCACCGTCAGCCCGACCATCGGGGGCTCGCACACGAATCGTGCCGTGGTGGCCGCGGATCAGGCCGACCCCGTGGCCACGAACAACGCGGCCGTCAGCACTGCGACGAGTGCGACCGTCGCGCCGTGCACGACCGTCTGCTTCTCCGGCCCGACAAGCTACATCGCCAGCGATGTCGGCGTGTCGTTTGGAGCTGAGAAGGGAGACTTCAACGAGGACGGCTACGTCGACCTGATTTACGGGCCAGCCGGCGTGAACACGGTGGGCATCCTGCTCGGCAACGGGATGGGAGGCTTTGGCGCGCCGACGACGATGACGATTCCGGGCTCTCCCGACGGCGGCGCGGTGGCCGACTTCAACAATGACGGCCACCTGGACGTCGTCATCATGTCGAACAGCGTTCCACAAGCCTGGGTGTTTCTCGGCAACGGCCTCGGGGGATTCGGCGCGCCAGCGATCATCACCCTGCCGAACACTCCGGAGAATGTGGTGGCGGCCGATTTCAACCGTGACGGCAATGTCGACATGGCGCTGGCCGGCAACAGCACCGGCCCGCTCGTCATCATCCTGCACGGCAACGGTAACGGCACGTTCCAACCGCCAACGACCATCGGCACTACGACGGGCGAGTCGGTCGTTCTGTCCGAGGACTTCAACAACGACGGCAATCCCGACCTCGCGGTGTACACAACCAACGCCCTGATGATCCTCCTCGGGAACGGCGCGAGCGGCTTCCAGCCGCCGACGACCATCCCGGTGCCCGACGCGTCCGGGATCGTCAAGGTCGGCGACCTCACCGGAGACGGCTTTGCCGATCTGATCGTTGGAACCGTGTCGGCGACCGCCAGTCAGCTGCTGCTGTTCGCCGGCAACGGCGCCGGGGGATTCGCTGCGCCCGTCCCAGTGGGCAGTCCGCTGATCGACGACGCCCCGGCCGTAGGAGACCTCGACAGCGATGGCGACCTGGATCTGGTCTGGGCGCGATCCGGCGGAGGCGTCGGCATACAGCTGAACGACGGTACCGGCACATTTGCGGCGCCGTTCTATCTCTCGTCGCCGCAGACCTCGCAGCCTGTCATTGCGGATTTCAACGGCGACGGGCGGCCGGATCTCGCGCTGCCGATCGGAGGCCCATTCCTGCGCCAGGGCCAAGTGCTGGTCTTCCTGAACACCTGCGATCAGCCTCCGGCCGATCTCGCGGTTGCGCTCCAGGGCCCGACTGATCCCGTGCTCGAGGGCAACGGGTTCACCTACAACATCCAGGTGACGAACAACGGGCCGAATCCTGCGACGGGGGTGCAGCTCGACTTCACGTTCGGTGTGGCGGCAGAATTCGTGGCGATCGGCGGCTCGCCCGGCAGCTGCAGCGTCGTGCGCATGGGCCTGACGTGCCAGCTCGGCACCCTCGCCAGCGGAGCCTCGGCGGCGTTCGCGGTGGTTGTACGGCCGCTCTCGGGCGGCACTCTGCAGAGCACGGCCGGAGTCACGGGAACGACGTCGGACCCGAACCCCGACAACAATGCCGCCTTTGCCCAGACGACCGTCACTCCCGGGGCCAGTACGCTGGTCGTCACCAACACGAACGAGGGCGGCCCCGGATCGTTCCGTCTTGCCCTCATCCGGTCGAACGACGGCGGGCCGCGCGACACGATCACGTTCAACATCCCAGGCGCCGGCCCGCATACCATCCGGCCGACGACGTTCGTCCCTCTGCCGCAGATCAACCAGTCAGTTGTCATCGACGGCACGACGCAACCGGGTTACACCGGCACCCCACTGATCGAGATCAGCGGCGAGAACGCCGGTGTCGTGCCTGGCCTGGTCGTCAACGGCGGCAGCAGCGTGATTCGCGGCCTGGCTATCAACAGGTTTGGTTTACCGCAGCAGCCTGGCATTGCTCTGGGCGGCACGGGGGGCCACACACTCGAAGCCAGCTTCATCGGCACCAATACCGACGGAACAGCGGCGCTCGGCAACGGGTACGGGATCCATGTGGCGTCGCCCAACAACGTCATCGGGGGCACGGCGGCGGGCGCGCGAAACCTCATCTCCGGCAACGTCACTACGGCCGTGGCGATTTTTGCGGGAGCGACTGGGACGCTCGTGTCGGGCAACCTCATCGGCACGAACCTCGCCGGAACGGCGGCGCTTTCCAACGGCGGTGACGGCATCTTCGTTCGATCGGCCGGCAACACGATCGGCGGCACCACTGCGGGCGCCGGGAATGTGATCTCAGGCAATCTGAACGACGGCATCGACCTTGGCGCCAACAACAACCTGATCGTCGGGAATCGCATCGGCACGGACGGGACCGGAACAGTTGCGCTTCCCAACACCGGCTCGGGCGTCTACGTCCAGACGGGCAACAACAACAGCATCGGCAGCGTCACAGCCGGCATCGGCAACACCATCGCGTTCAACGGGTTCGTCGGCGTCCGCGTCGATTCGGGCACGGGCAACGCGATCGTCAACAACCGAATCTTCTCGAACGGCAGCCTGGGGATCGATCTCGCGCCGCTCGGCGTCACGGCCAACGACGCCGGCGATGCCGACACAGGGCCGAACAACCTGCTGAACTTCCCTGTGCTCAGCTCGGCGAGAACTGTCGGAACCGACGTCAGGGTCCAGGTCGAGCTCAACCCGACACCGAGCGGACCGTTCCGGGTGGACTTCTACGTGAGCCCGACGTGTGACGCGTCCGGAGCCGGCGAAGGCGCGACGCCCATCGGCGTGGCGTCGTTCGGTATCAGTGGGAACCCCACGGTCAACTTCGAGTTCTCGGCCCCCACGACATTGGTGCCCGCGGGAAGCTTCCTGACCGCGACCGTGACAGATTCAGGTAACAACACGTCGGAGTTCTCGCTCTGCGAACTGGTCGACGCCACGGCTGGAAGCGCCAATCTGGCCATCACGAAGACCGACTCGCCTGACCCGGTAACGGTTGGATCGCCGCTCACCTACCTGATGTTGGTGTCCAACAGCGGTCCCGATGCCGGCAGCAACGTCACCGTTACGGATACGCTGCCAGCAGGCGTGACGTTCGTGTCGGCGTCCGCGTCGATCGGGTCATGCAGCGGCACGACGACCGTGACCTGCGTGCTCGGAACCGTCGCGAACGGCGCCAACGTCTCGGTATCGATCGTGGTGACGCCGACGACACCGGGACTGTTGAGCAATACGGCCGCCGTAAGCGCGACCGGGACCGACCCCGATACCGCCAACAACTCAGCGACAGCGACGACGACCGTCGTGGCTGCCGGACCGTCGACCTTTGTCGTAACCAACACGTTGAACAGCGGCGCAGGCTCGCTCCGGCAGGCCATCCTCGACACGAATGCCACCCCAGGCGCGGACACGATCACGTTCGCGATTCCCGGGACCGGTGTGCATGCGATCTTCTCGAGTGCTCAGCCGACAATCACCGGACCGGTGACGATTGACGGAACGACTCAGCCAGGCTATGCGGGCACGCCGCTCATCGAGCTCAACGGTGCCGAGGCGGGTGCTGGCGCGAACGGCCTCGTCATCAACGGCGGCGACAGCCTCGTTCGGGGCCTCATCATCAATAACTTCTCCGGCAACGGCATCGTCCTTCAGGGCGGCGCCAGCAACCGAGTTGAAGGGAACTGGCTCGGCATCAACGCGACCGGGACGACCGCTGCCGGTAACGCCAACGGCGTCATGGTCCTGTCATCCGGAAACACCATCGGCGGGACGACAGCCGGGACACGCAACGTGCTCTCCGGCAATTCGATTTCAGGCGTACAGATCGGCGTTCCGGCGGCCCGGGCGAACATCGTCATCGGCAACTTCATCGGTACGAACCCGGCGGGTCTGGTCGACCTGGGCAACCTCGAGGCCGGCGTCATCGTGGTCGGCGAAGCCAACGTCATCGGCGGGACCACGCCCGAGGCGCGGAACGTCATCTCGGGCAACGATCAGACGGGCGTGCGCCTCGGTGGGGGCGCCACGGCCAACCTCGTGCAGGGCAACTACATCGGGACCAACGTCAACGGCACCGGTGCGCTCGCCAACGGTGTCGGCGTGAATGTCGGCGTCAACGTGGACAGCACGGCGTCGACCAACACTGTCGGCGGCCTCACGGCCGGCTCGGCGAACCTGATCGCGTTCAACACCACGATTGGTGTGCTGGTTGGCCAGAGTAGTTCGGATAACGCGATCCTCGGCAACTCGATCCACGACAACGGCACGCTCGGGATCGACCTCATCGGGAATGGCGTCACGGCGAACGATCCCGGCGACGCCGACGAGGGCGCCAATAACCTCCAGAACTTCCCTGTGCTGACGGGCGTCGCGGGCGGCGTCCAGGGCACGCTGAACAGCACGCCGAGCGGTACATTCAGGATCGAGTTCTTCTCAAGCCCCGCGTGCGACGCCTCGGGCTTCGGCGAAGGCCGGACGTTCCTCGGCAGCGTGGTGGTGAACACCGACGCAACTGGAAACGCGACGATTCCGTTCTTCGCCGCGGCGGCCGGCCAGTTCGTGAGCGCGACAGCGACCGACTCCTCGAACAACACCTCGGAGTTCTCGACCTGCGTCCAGCCGCTGGGTCAGGGCGCCGAGCTCGCGGTGACGAACTCCGATTCGCCGGATCCAGTGATTGTCGGCACGCAGCTGACCTACACGGTCACCGTCACCAACAACGGTCCGAGCCCGGCCACGAACGTCCAAATCAGCTCCGTGTGGGATGGTCCGTTCAACCTGAACGTGGCCACGCCTTCCCAGGGAACGTGCGAAGTCACGCCCGTCCTCGTCTGTTCCTTCGGCGCGCTCGCCAACGGCGCCATCGCAACGGTAGGCATCGGGGTTACTCCAACCGCTATCGGATCGCTGGCCAACACCGTCACCGTTCAGGCGGACCAGGCCGACCCGATTCCGGCCAACAACGCCGTGGCGGTGAATACGACGGTGGTCGGTGGGCCATCGAGCTTCCTGGTCACGAACACAAACGATGCGGGTGCCGGCTCGCTGCGGCAGGCAATTCTGAATGCAAATGTCAGCGTCGGGCCAGATGTGATCAGCTTTGCCATAACCGGCGCGGGAGGGCACACCGTATCTCCCGCCTCTGCGCTGCCCGAGATCACTGACGCGCTGATCATTGACGGCGCTTCGCAGCCTGGCTTCGCCGGCACGCCAATCATCGAGTTGAACGGCAATGGCCTCGCCGGAAGCGGTCTCACCGTCTCTGCCGCGAATACGACGATTCGGGGCCTGGTGATCAACCGCTTCGGTGGCGCCGGGATCCTGATCATCGGCAATGACACAACCAATACGTTCGTGCAGGGTAACTACATCGGAACCGATATGACGGGCACGCTGGCCCGGCCAAACTCCGTCGGCATTCAAGTTGGCAACACGATCACCAGCCCAGCGAGCAGTCTGATTGGCGGAACGACGGCGGCGGCCAGAAACGTCATCTCCGGCAACAGTGGTACCGGTGTTCTGCTAATTACCGGCAACGGTAACGCCGTGACAGGCAATTACATCGGTACGAGCGCAGACGGAGCGGCCGATCTGGGCAATGCAGGGACCGGCGTGTGGATTGTGAGCGCTAGCAATACGACGGTAGGCGCGACTGCGACAGGGGCAGGTAACGTCATCTCCGGCAACGACCAGCATGGACTTCTCATCTCGGGATCAACCAACGCCGTGTTCGGCAACTGGATTGGCACGAACGCAGCGGGCAACGCTGGAGTGCCAAACGGTATTGACGGGATTCGCATCGAGTTCGCCAGCGGCAACGTGATTGGGGGAGTCGTCGGATTTGGCAATACCGTCGCGTTCAACACGAATTCGGGGTTGATGATTCAAGCGGGGAATGGCAATAGAATTTCCGGTAACTCGATCCACTCGAACTTGGCTCTCGGAATCGATCTCTCCCCGACAGGCATCACACCAAACGATCCCGGCGACCTCGATATCGGCCCCAACAACCTCCAGAACTTCCCGGTCCTCACATCGGCAACCGGCGGGGTCCAGGGCACGCTCAACAGCGCGCCGAACGCGACCTTCCGCATCGAATTCTTCGGCAACACGGCGTGCGACGCGTCGGGGAACGGCGAAGGCGCGACGTTCCTTGGCGCGACGACTGTTTCGACCGATGGCACGGGCAATGCGACCATTCCGCTGTTCACGGCCTCGGCGGGTCAGTTCGTCACCGCCACCGCCACGGATGCGGCCAACAACACCTCCGAGCTGTCAGCCTGCGCGCAGACCGGCGTGCCGGCAGCGCTGACAAGCGTGACGCCAGCCTCCGCTCAGCAAGGCACGACGCTGAACGTGGCGCTGACGGGGCAAAACACGAACTTCGCTGCGGGCACGACCACGGTCAGCTTTGGCGCCGGCATCACCGTGAACTCGGTGACAGTGACCAGCACAACGGCCGCGGCCGCCAACATCACGATCCCTCCCACGGCCTTCACGGGCGGACGCACGGTGACGGTCACGACTGGTACCGAGATTGTCACCAACTCCTTCACGGTGACCGCTGGTCCGGCGGCACTGACGGCCCTCGTGCCCGACACGGCCCAGCAGGGGCAGTCGAACCTGAACATCACGGTGACGGGTCAGGGCACGCACTTCGTCCAGAACCTGACCACCGCTTTCTTCGGCAACGACATCACGGTCAACACCGTGACCGTCACGAGCGCCACGTCGGCAATCGTCAACGTGACGCTCCACGACTTTGCCACACCTGGCCTGCGGACCGTCACCCTCACGACCGGCGGCGAGAATGCCTCGCTCGTGAACGGCTTCAACGTCACTGCCGGCACGCCGAGACTGTCTACGGTCAGCCCGGGATCCGGCCAGCAGGGCCAGACGCTGAACGTCGCCGTCGTCGGACAATTCACGAACTTCGTGAACGGCACGACGACGGCGGGCTTCGGCGCCGGTATCACGGTCACCGGCGTGACAGTGACCAGCGCAACCGCTGCAACTGTCAACATCACGATCAGCCCGCTCGCGTCGGTTGGCAGCCGAACCGTAACGCTGAGCACTGGCACCGAGATCGCGTCGTCACTCGCGGCTGGATCCTTCTTCACGGTCACGGCCGGCACCGCTGCGATTGCGAACGTGGTCCCGTCGAGCGGGCGACAGTCGGAAAGCCTGAGCCTCACGATCACAGGCACGAACACGCACTTCGCGAGCGGCAGCACGATCGTCTCCCTGGGCGGTGACATCAGCCTGACATCGCTCGTGATCAACAGTCCCACGAGCGTGACGGTGGGGATCGCGATCAGCCAGTTCGCGACGCTCGGCGCGCGGGACGTGACGGTGACAACGATTGGCGAGGTCGCAACGATCGATGACGGCTTTACGGTCACCGCCGGCCTCCCGGCCGTGACGACCGTCTCGCCATCGACGGGTCGACAGGCAGAGAGGCTGAACCTGAGCGTGATTGCGCAGTTCACGCACTTCGTCAACGGGACGACAACCGCGAGCGTCGGCGCCGGCGTCACGGTGCATGCGGTCACGGTCATCGACGCAACCCACGCGACGGTTGACGTGACGGTCACCCCAGGCGCGGCACTCGGCGCGCGCACGGTAGTCATGTCGACGGGGTCCGAAGTGGCGCAGCTGGTCGGTGGCTTCACGGTGACGCCCGGGCAGCCGACGTTGTTCTCGATCAGTCCCGTCTCGGCGATCCAGGGCACGAACCTCACGGTCATCCTCAACGGCGCCTTCACCAACTTCACGCCGCAGGTGACGACGGCGTTCTTCGGTTCCGGTATCAGCGTTGGCACGGTCACGGTGAACGGGCCCACGCTGGCCTCCGTCCCGATCGCCATCGCGGCGGGCGCCACGTTCGGGCAGCGCAGCGTGACGGTCACCACAGGCAGCGAGGTCGTCACACTCCTCAACGGCTTCACCGTCGTGCAGGGAACCCCAACGGTCACGCAGATCGACCCGAACGCCGGCCAGCAAGGCCTTACTCGGAGCGTCGCCATTACGGGCGTCTTCACGAATTGGCAGAACACGGTGACGTCGGTGAGCTACGGAGCCGGAATCACCGTGAACTCGAACGTCGTGAGCTCGGCGACGTCGCTCACGACCGACATCACGATCGACGCGGATGCCACGCTCGGACCGCGCGATGTCGTGATTACGACCGGCGCCGAGGTCCTGACCGTGGCGAACGGCTTCACGGTCACGAACGTCGATGTGACCGCCCCCGCGCTTCTCAGAATCAGCCCGGCGAGTGGCACCACCGGTGTGCCGCTGAACACGGCGGTGACGGCGGAGTTCAACGAGCCGCTGAACCGAAGCACCGTGACGTCGGCGACCTTCCAGCTCTACGACACGGTGACGGGGCAGTTCATCGGCGCAACCGTCAGCCTTGACGCGACGGGCCGCGTGGCAACGCTCACGCCCAGTCAGCTGCTGGCGGTCAATCGAACCCACTACGCGTACCTCAACAGCCCGATTACCGATGTCGCCGGTAACCACCTCGGAGGTCAGGTCCACTCCTTCACGACCGGATTCAGCACCGACACGACGGGGCCGACACTGAGGCTGGCAAACCCGCAGAACGGGGACGGGGGGGTGGCGCGGAACGTGAGGGTCGTGCTGCAGTTCGACCGCCCGCTCAACGCGGCAACGCTCGGCATCGGCGTGCGCATTCAGACCGGCGGCGCCACTATTCCGGGCACGTTTGTCCTGGAGGATGGACAGCGACGGCTTCGCTTCACGCCGGCGAGCCAGCTCGCCGCCAGCACCGGCTACGTCGTCACCCTGACCAGCGCGCTGAGGGACGTGGCGGGCAACGCGCTGACCAATCCAGGAACGATCTCGTTCACGACGGGACCCGACATCGACACGACGGCGCCCATCGTGACGGCCAGCACGCCGTACTACAACGAGTTCGACGTGGGTCGCCGGCCGGTCATCCGTGTCGCCTTCAGCGAGCTGATCAATCCCATCACGCTCACCTCGAGCGCCTTCTATCTGTACAACTACTACACGAACGCGCTGATTCGGTCGACCATTTCGATTGCGCCTGATCGACTGAGCGCGACGCTCGTTCCAGACACACCGCTCGAGCCGTACTCGTACTACTACTACTACCTGTCGGGATACGCCGACATCGCCGGCAATGCCGGATTCCTGGGCGCCACCTATTTCCGCACGAGCGGGATCGAGGACACGAACGCACCGACCCTCGTGTCGATCGCTCCGGCGAGCGGAGCAACCAGCGTCCCGGTCAACGCGCGCATCCGGGTGCTGATGTCCGAGCCGATCGACGCGACGTCGGTGCCAGGCTCTGTTCAGCTCACGCCGGCCGTCGCCGGCGCCACGGTCCTGTCCGCGGACCGGCTGTCGCTGGTCTTCACCCCCGGAGCGAATCTGGCGGTGTCAACCGGGTATACGGTGCAGATCGGCGGGCTGCGCGATTCTGGCGGCAACACGATGGCGCCGGTCGTCAGCTCGTTCACGACGAGCGCGTCGCCGGCGGCCGATACGACGGCGCCGACAGTCGTCAGCTTCAGTCCGACCAGCGGCGCCACCAACATTTCGGTCAGCTCGCCGATCGTGATGACAGTGAGCGAGCCGATCCGGTCGTTTGCGTTCGTCACATCGATGCGTGTCTTTCTCAACCACCCTGTGGTCGGCGCCATCCAGCTTGCGGGCACCTACACCCTCAATGCAGCTGGCACTGCCGTGACGTTCACGCCGCAGGTTCCGTACCCGGGCGCGGCGTCCATCACGGTCTACTCGAACTACGACTCGAGCACGACGGATCTGGCCGGCAACGTTCTCCAGCACACGACGGCGGCGTTCACGACCGCGGCAATCGCGGACACGCAGCCTCCGACGGTCGTCATGGTGACGCCGCCGGATGGCGCTGCCGGCATCGGGCCGGCAGCCGTCGTGACGCTGACGTTCTCCGAACCGCTGCACCCGTCGACTTTGACGAACAACTCGTTCGCGCTCTTCTCGGGCGCCACCGAGATCAGTCCATCGATCACGCGCTCGGCGGACAACACGACGGTCTTCCTGACGGCGACCCTGCCATTCAACTCGCTGATCACCGTCGTGGCCACCGGAGACGTCACGGATCCGTCCGGGAACCCGCTCGCCGATTTCTCGAGCACGTTCAGCACGGGATCGTCGGTCGAAACCAACCGGCCGCAGATTCTCACACAGCGGCCGACCGGCCCGGGGATTCCCGCCGGCGCCGACGTCACGCTGTTCGTCAGCAAGCCGCTGAACGAGTCGACGGTCCCCGGAGCGTTGTATGTCTCGCAGAACGGCGTGCTCGTCGAAGGCACGGTGACGGTCTCCGGCGGCGGCACCGCTGTGCATTTCAACCCGGCGGCAAACTTCGCGCCCGGAGCGGCGATCCAGGTGTTCATGACCGGCGACGCGGAGGATCTCTTCGGGAACGCACTGTTCGACTACAGCGGTTCGTTCACGGTTGCACTGGATGCGACGGTTCAACCCCCGACGATCGTCCGAACCAGCCCCGCGTTCTTCACGATCGGCCATCCGACGAACGCCATCATCGAGGTCGAGTTCAGCGAGCCGCTGCTACCCTCGACGGTCAACGAGACTAACTTCTACGTGAGGAACGCGGCCAACCTGCCGGTCGCGGGCGCGCTGTCGCTTCGCAACGGCGACCGCACCATCCGCTTCACGCCGACGGCCCCGTTCGCGGCCAGCAACTACAACTACGTCTACGCGACGAACGGGCTGCGGGACCTGCAGAACACGGTGTTCGCCGGGACGAACTTCTACTTCTACACGGGTCCAGCCAGCGATGCCATCCCACCGACGCTTTCGAGCCTCGCTCCGACTAACGGTGCGACCGGTATCGGGGTCAACGCGACGGTGCGGCTGCACTTCAGCGAGGCCATCAACCCGCTGACGGCGACGTCCGGCTCGCTGTCGCTCTTTTCGAGCGCAGGCCCGATCCCGGCGAGCGTGACCTACAACAGTACCAACACGGTCGTGACGATCGTTCCGCAAGTGCCGTTGCCGGCATCGACGACTGTCACGTTGAGCATCGACGGCGTGACCGACGAGGCGGGCAACCTCCTCGCGGCCCAGACCTCGCAGTTCACGACCGGGGCCAGTGCCGACACGGTGCGGCCCAGCGTGATCGCCACAAACGTGACCGTCTACGGCGTGAACAACGTCCCGATCAACTCGACGTTCCAGATGACGTTCGACGAGCCGATGGACGCGGCCACTGTGCTGTCACAGGCCGGAACGCTCCTCTACGACTACGGCCTCGGCAACTACCTCGCCGGCACGGCTTCGATGAGCCCCGATGGCCTGACCTTGACTTTCGTACCGGCCAGCCCGCTGGCGGTCAATCGCCAGCATGGCCTCTTCATGTCGGCCGGGTTCGACCTGTCGGGGAATCAGCAGAACAGCTTCGGCCTGCTCTTCACAACGACCTTCGCGGGCGACACGACGCCGCCGGTGGTATTGGGCGTCAACCCTGTGGATGGGCTGACCGGCGTGCCGCGCAACGCGCTCGTGGCGATTCGATTCAGCGAATCCATCAGCGAGTTGAGTATCGGCAACGTGCGGCTGCTCACCAACGGCGGCACGCCCGTGGCGGTGACGCGAATTCTGTCGGACACGAACCGTCTGTTGACGCTCAGGCCGAACGGTCTGCTCGCCAGCAACCGCGTCTACACGGTCTCGGTGACCGGCGTGCGTGACACGAGCAACAACCTCATCGCGGCTGCCTTCACGAGCACGTTCACGACCAGCTCGAGGACCGATCTGATCGGTCCGACTGTCACCGCGACGAGCCCGCTCTACAACGACACCGGCGTCGGCCTCAACATGGTCGCGCGTGTGACGTTCAGTGAGCCGATCGATCCGCTGTCGATCAGCAGCGGCACCTTCCGGATGGCACACGCCTTCGGAGGCGACTATCTCGAGGCCGTCGTGGCGCTTGCTGCCGACAGGCGCAGCGCCACGCTCACGCCGGTGATGCCGCTCCTGCCCTATGCGTCCTACTACTTCACGCTTTCCGGGATCACCGACGTTGCAGGAAACGCCGGCGCCGGGGCAACGATCTACTTCTATACCGGCGCGACGCTCGACGCGTCGGCGCCGACCGTGGTGGCGCTCTCACCGCCGAACGGATCGACCGCGCTGCCGGTCAACACGCGGATCACGGTGGTGATGAGCGAGGCCATCGACCCGACATCGGTGTCGAACGCATCGATTCAGCTCACGCCTGCCGTTCCGGGCATTGTGACGCTCGCGGCCGATCGGGTGACGCTGACCTTTGTGCCGTCCGCGAACCTCGCAACGTCGACCGGCTATTTGATCCTGATCAGCGGTCTCCGCGACTCCGCGGCGAACACGATGGCGGCCTCGACGTCCGGATTCACGACCGGCGCCGTGGCGACGCCGGATACGACCGCGCCAACGATCGTGAGCCGCTCGCCTGCCGACGGAGCGGCCGGCGTTCCCGTGACATCGTCGCTTTCGTTCACGACGAGCGAGCGCATCACCGCGGAGGAGGTTGGACCGGATTCTGTTCGGGTCTTCGCAGTCCTGTCGGGCGTGGGGACGTTCCAGCTCGCGGGCACGTATGCCGTCGACGCCAGCGGGACGGTCGTGACGTTCACCATCACGGGCGCGTTTCCCGCCAATGCGACGATCCAGTGGTACACGAACTACAGCCAGACCATTCGCAACATGGCCGGACTGCCGCTGCCCAACCAGCTGTCGCAGTTCACGACGGCCAACACGCCGGACACCAGCGGGCCGAGCGTGCAGACGGTCACGCCGTCGAACGGTTCGGCCGACATCGGGCCGTACTCGACAGTCACGCTGACCTTCTCGGAGGCGGTGAACCCGAACACGGTGAACGCCACCACCGTGGCGCTCTTCTCCGGCCCGGCGCGGTTGTCGCCCAGCTTGACGCGCTCCATCGACAACCGGATGGTCTTCCTGTCGACTTTGCTGCCAGCGGATTCGACGATTACTGTGGTCGCAACGAGCGGGGTCACCGATCTATCCGGAAACGCGCTCACCCCGTTCAGCAGCATCTTCACCACGGCCCCGGCCTTCGACCCGACTCGTCCGTCTGTCGTGACGCAGCGGCCAGTGGGCAGCGGCGTGTCCCCGACAACGCCGATCACGCTGTTCCTGAATCAGCCGGTCAACCCCTCGACTGTGCCGGGGGCCCTCTTTGTCTCGCAGAACGGCGTCCTGGTCACGGGAACCGTGACGGTCGACGGCGCGAATCAGGCGATTGTGTTCCTGCCGACGACGCCATTCGCCGCGTCGGCCTCGGTTGAGATCACATTGACGACGGCCGCGCGCGATCTGGATGGCAATCAGGTCAACGCGTATCAGAACTCGTTCACGATCGCTGGCGACCCGGCGACGGCCGCGCCGACGCTCAGGCGGACGAATCCGGTCATATACTCGACCGGCAACCCGACGACGACGATCATCGACCTCGAGTTCAGCGAGCCGCTCAATCCCGCCACCGTCACGCCGGCCAACGTGTTCGTGCGCGATTCGGCCAATCTGGCGGTACCAGGCACGCTGTCGCTCAGGCCGGGCAACCGGGTCGTCAGGTTCACGCCCGATTCGCCGTTCCCGCCGACCAACCCGCCGAACAACTACAACTACGTGTACTTCACGGGCGGGCTGCTCGACCTGCAAGGCGCGGCAGTCGCAGGCAGCAACTTCTACTTCTACACCAGCGGCACAGCCGATACGACCAGCCCGTCGGTGAACGCGATTGTGCCATCGGCGGGCACGACCGGCGTCGGTGTGAACGGTTCGATTCGCGTGACCTTCAGCGAAGCGGTCAACGCCGTCTCGATAACGCCGGACACCGTGACGATCTCCGCGGGCGGCACACCGCTGGGCACAACGATGACCATCGGCACGGGCAACACATCCCTGACCGTCGTGCCTCAGCGGCCGCTGCCACCGGGGACGCTCATAACGGTCACCGTCAACGGCGTCGAGGACCCGTCCGGCCATGCGGTGCCAGTCACCACCTCCTCGTTCACGACCGGGAACGCACCGGATATCACGCCGCCTGTGGCACTCGCGGCTAACATTCTGTACGGTGACACGAACGTGCCGGTGAATACCATCTTCGAGTGGACGTATAGCGAGCCGATCGATGCCACGACCGTGGTGGGGCAGCAGAATGTTCTGTACGACTACGTTGCAGGCACCTACATCCCAGGCGCAACCCTGTCGGTGAGCGCCGACGGCCGCAATGTCACGTTGGTGCCTCCTGCAAACCTGCTCGCGGGACGCCAACATTTCGTCGGGCTCGGCAGCGTCGCCGACCTGGCCGGCAATGTGGGAGGAGGGATTTCCCTGGTCTTCACCACGTCCTCGGCCACCGACATGACGCCGCCGCAAGTACTCGGAGCGACGCCCGCCAGCGGGACGATCGGCGTGCCGCTCAACGCGCGCGTGCGACTTGCGTTCGACGAGGCGATCAGCGAGGCCAGCCTCGGAACCATCAACGTGCTCGTCTCAGGACTCCCGCTGCCGGTGACGGCGAGGACGATGTCGGACGGCAATCGCGTCGTGACGTTGACGCTCGGTGGACTGATGGCGCCGAACACCGTGCACACGCTCTCGGTCGACGGCGTCAGGGACCGTGCCGGCAATCTGATGCCTACTCAGGTCGTCTCCACGTTCACCACGGGCACCGGCGTGGACCTCGTCCAGCCAGCGAACACGGTCGTGACATCGCCGGTCAACGGGGCCACGAACGTCGCTGTCGGGACTGCGCCGACCGTGACCTATAGCGAAGCCGTCGACCCCACCACCGTGTTCTACTCGGGTACGTCAGGCGTCGTGCTGCAAGTGGCAGCCACCGGTCAGATTGTCCCGGTGGTGTACAGTTTTTCGGCCGATCGGCGAACGGTTACGCTGTCGCCAGTGTCGGCGCTCGCGGCGGGGACGCAGTATCGCCTGCAGCTGTCGACGGCGGTCACCGACATGGCCGGGAACCCGTTCCCGGCGTTCCTGCAGGTCCTGTTCACGACGCAGCCGTAGACCGAGGCGGGACGAACCGATTTACCGCGTGGAGGCTGGGGCGGAAGCGAGGCGTTTCCGCGCGTCGAGCACCAGCGGATCGCGCGACTCCCCAGGACGGATGGCGAGGAACTTCTTGTAGTTCTCGGCGGCCGCAGGGCTGGCCTTGTTGATGCCTTCCTGAGATCTCGCCAGCCAATACGGAAGCGGGACGAGATATCGGAAGGTGGGCAACTCGTCCAGATAAACGGCAAACGCCTCGCTGCGGCGCTTCTCGGCGAGCTCCAGCTCGGACTGCGCGGTGACATACTGCGCCGCGCCGACGGATGTGACGCCCAACAGCAAGCGGTCGATCCAAAGATCCGCCAGCTTTCTGGCGGTATCGAACGCGTCCCTGGCGTCAACATGTCGCCCGGCGGCTCTGGCAAGCTCGCCATCGATAATCGCACCGTACGCGCGGCTGCGGCGGCCGAACTTCTGCCCAAGCTCGCTGGCGATCGCCTGCGCTTCTGACCGGCGACCCGCCCGGATCAGCACCATCCCAGCAGAGACAAGCGTGGAATCCTCTCGATTGAGTGCCAGCGCATCCTGAGCCGACCGGATGGCTTGCGGCACACGGCCGAGCGTCAGATGCACTTCGGCAAGGGCTGCGAGCTTGGCAGCCTGAGCGAGCGGCGCTTTGGTCTTCAGGTCTGCGGCGATACCGGTCTCCAGAATCTGCTGCGCCTCGGACCATTGACCGCGATACATTGCCAGGTCGGCCAGCCCGTATGCCGCGTTTGACGCGCCCGCCCCGCTGCTGCCACCCATTCCTTCGTAGGCCTTTTTCATTCCTTCGAAATCGGCCGCGGTAAACGCGACGGCTGCGAGCGGAAGGTACGCTTTGTACACGGCCTTGTTCTGCTCGAGCACGCTCCGGGCCTCGGTTTCAGCAGTCTTGAGATCGCCGGCGTACATCGCATAGAGCGCAAGATTCTGACGTGTGCGCGTATTTCTGGGGTAGAGCTCAAGTGCCTTGCGTGCATGAGCCATGGCGTTGGCAAAATCGAGGGTCTGAAAGTACGCCAGTCCGAGATTCGCCTGTCCGACTCGATCGGCCGGATACGCCGCCACCAGCTTCTCGTAGTTCTCGATTGCCTTCTCGTAGTCGCCGCCGGCGCCGAGAAACCAGGTTCCCAACGTGCGGTACTTCTCCCGTTCGGTCATGCGCTCCATGAGCGGCAGCGCCTTCTCCCACTGCTTTCGCGCTTCGTCCGGGCTCCCGGTGTTGTACAACGCAGTCGCCCAACCCGAGTAGGCTCGGCCGAACCCCGGATCCAGCGTCGTCGCCTCCTCGTAGAACCGAAACGACTCCTCATGTTTGCCGTCTGACGACAGGTCCTGCGCCATCGAATACTTCTGCAACGCCTCGAGCGACGTGGTGGTAACCGTCTCCTGCTCCTGTCGTCGCACGCTCTCGGGCGTCGTGTCGCCGAGCGCGTCGCGGAGCTTGGACGCGGCGCTCTGCGTACCATTCAGGACGGCGCCCTTGTTCGGCACAACTTCTTCGGTTCTGGCCAGTTCGTTGCCGTTCGCGACGTCCACCGCACGGACGGTCAGCAGGTATCCGGGGCTGCGCGCCTCAATTGCGCCGGTCAGGATCACCTTGATGCCCTCACGCTCCGCCAGCAGCCTGGCGGTCGGCTCGTCCAGCGATGAACCCAGTTTCAATTGTTGAACCAGCGTGAGCGCCGTCGACCGCGAATAGCTCGTGATGAACGACGCTCCCTCGACAGCGATGTTCAGCGCCTGCTCGAGCGATCCGGTAAAGACCGGATCGTTGGCTCTGTTGTCGAAGTCGGCGATCAGGACGGACACGGGGGTTCGTGCCGGAGGCGCGGGCGGTGCCGTCGTCCCAGGTCGCAGGAACACCCACCCGCCGAGACTGATGAGCAAACCAAGGAAGATCGCGGCGGCGACGCCCGGCCAACCTGCCCCGCGTCTGGCGATCGGGACGACAGTCGCCTGACGTTCGTGTCCCTCGGCGTCGAGCCGGTCGAGCGCGGCCTCGAGATCCCCCGTCGTCTGAAACCGCGCCGCCGGGTCGGGCTCGAGACATCGGGCGACGAGCTGGTCGATCGGCTCGGGAATCGACGGATCGATCGTCCGCAGGCGCGGCGGAACGTGGCTGGCACGCTCGATCAGGAGCGCGAGCGCGGTGTCGCCACCACTCGATCCACGCTTTCCGACGAGCATCTCCGAGAGGATGAGACCAAACGCGTAGATGTCGGCGCGCTGATCGACTGGCTTCCCGGTCGCCTGTTCGGGCGCCATGTACGCCAGCGTCCCGATGATCGCGCCGGCCGCCGTCGCAAACGTGCCTGCATGCGTCGAACGCGCGATCCCGAAGTCGGTGATGACGGCCTTCTCGGAGTCGTCGATCAGGATGTTGGCGGGCTTGAGATCGCGGTGCACGATGCCAACCTCGTGCGCTGCGCGAAGTCCAGACACCATCTGACGCGCCAGCGGCAGCGCACGGCCGACGGGCAACTTGCCTTCCGTGGCGAGAAGACGCGCGAGATCGGTGCCGTGGACGAACGGCATCGTGATGTACTTGATGCCGTCGATCTCACCCAGATCGTGAATGCGGATGACGTGGGTATGCGTGACCTGCCGCGCGAGCACGAGCTCGCGCTTGAATCGGCGTTCCAGCTCCTGGGTCGCCAGAGGATCCGAATCCGGCTTGATTACCTTGAGCGCAAGCGAAAGGGCCAACTCGGAATCCCAGACGTGGTACACCGCGCCCATCCCACCAACGCCGAGCAGGCTGATGATCTGGTACCGGTGGCCAAAAGTCTGGCCCGGGACGAGGCTCGTCGCCCCGCTCCCGGTCGTGAAGGGGTTCACGAACGGCACGGCGACTGTCTCGGCATCGGGAGAGCTGTCCGTGCGCGATGGGACCGGCGGCGTCAGGACGGCGGTCGCGACACTGGGACGAGGCAGAGGAGTAGCGCAAACGACGCAGCTTCGTGCTGATTCCGGCGCATCATTCCCGCAGTTCGGGCACTTGATCATCTGAAGCGGACACTCGCAGCAGAGTCCACCAGAAGGAAGGACAGGATTATCCCTCAGGCGGGGGCTAGTTGTCCCCTATCCCTCCCCTCGTGGATAAGAACGACAGAAACGACCTGGGAGTACGTGGGCTAGTCAGGCAGCTGGTCGCCCGGCGGCTCCGGCAGGAAAAAGCTGGCAATAAACCCCACGAGGTAGACCGAGAGCCCGACGCCAGCCGCCACGAGCGCCACTTTGGTGGGCGCGTAGGCACGGTTCGGCGTCACCGCCAGGGAGGCCGTCACCCAGGCGAAGGACGTGCCGATCAGGCGGCCGCCGATGTTGGCGGCGAAGCTCTCACCCGTGCCTCGAAGATGGACTGGATACACCCGCGGCAGGTAGTTCCCCCAGAAACTGAATTGGGCGACGGTACACAGACCCGCGAAAAAGGCCCCGACATATAGCCAGCTGAGGCTGGAGGTCGCCATCCACCCGAACACCAGCGGCATGATGATGAGGCCGGGCACCTGGAATATCCGAATCAGACGCCGGCGGCTGACGATGACGATGGCGAGCCAGGCGAGGAGGACGCGCCCCACCAGGCCACCAATCTCCTGGACTTTGGTCACGTCCGACGCCACCCGCTGCTCGATCGCCCGCGCCTGAGGCGGTGGAACGCCCTGCACCATCTCGCGGACTTCCGGCAGTCCGGGGACCATCTGCGGAGTCTGCTGGATCGCCCCGAACGCCGCGCCGTACGACATCGCAAACATCACCGTGGTCACAATCGTCGTCCGGCGCAACTCTGGCGCGAAGAGCGCCGCGATGCTGGGACGTTTGAGCGTGCCTGCGGCCTTCCTCTCCTGCCAGATGGGAGATTCGGGCAGGAACGGGCGGATGAGGATCAGTGGGATAGCAGGGATCACGCCGGACATCAGGGTATAACGCCAGGGCGCGTGGGGGTCTGTAATGCCTTCGAACCCCAGCCCGCCGATCGCCGGAAGGCTTGCGGCGTACGAAACGGCCAGGCCGTTGGCAAACGCGACCAGCAGACCTCCGACCGACGAAAACGCCTGCGTGTAGCCGAGCACTTTCTCCCGGCGCTTCGGCTCGGGGAAGAGCTCGGCGAGCCACGCGATCGCCGCGACAAACTCCACGCAGACGCCGACGAAGACGAAGCAGCGCAGCACGAGCAGCATCTCGATCGAGGTCGAGAAGCCCGACAGGAACGCGGCGACCGCATAAACGAGGATGCTGTACGTCAGGACACGGCGGCGTCCGAGCCTGTCGGTCAGGTAACCGCCGAGGAGGCCGAAGATGCCTCCGGCAAACGCCGGAATGTAAAAGAGCCGCCCGACCCACATCTGGTACTCGGGCGATCCGGGCACCGCACCCGTGAGCTCGAGCAGCGCTGGCCTGACGATGAGCGGCAACATCAGGATCTCGTAGATGTCGAACGCAAACCCGATGACCGCGATGACGCAGATCAGCCACTGGGTGGACGTCAGGCGGAGGCCGGACTGGCTTGTGGGCATGGGCATGTTACGCGTGAGCGGGTGATAGAGTTTACTGCACTCATTGCCAGTTCGCGGCTCGCGGTTCGCGGTTCGGGGTGCATGGTTCTGCCGGGATGACGTCATTTGACTTTCAGCCACGCACACGCGTGATCTTCGGCGCAGGCGCCCTCGGGCGAATTGGCGAGCTTTCGCGGGAGCTGGGGTTTCGCCGGACGCTGCTCGTGGCCGACAACGGAGTCGTCCAGGCCGGCTACGTGGCCGCGGCTGTCGGCGCGCTCGAAGCGGCCGGCATCGAGGTCGTTCCGTTCCACGACTTCGGCCAGAATCCCGATTCTGCGATGGTAGAAGCGGGCCGGGTGTTTGCCGCACCGCTCGGGATCGACTCGATGGTCGGCCTTGGCGGCGGGAGCTCGCTCGATTGCGCCAAGGGCGTCAACTTCCTGCTGACCAACGGCGGGAGAATGGCCGACTATCGAGGTTACGGCAAAGCGAAGACGCCGCTTCTTCCGATGATTGGCGTTCCGACGACGGCCGGTACCGGAAGCGAAGCGCAGAGCTATGCCGTCATCTCCGACGCGTCGACGCACATGAAGATGGCGTGCGGCGATCCGTCGGCCGCGGCAAAGATCGCGGTTCTGGACCCGGATCTCACGATGAGCGCGCCGCGCCGCGTCACGGCCATGGCCGGCTATGACGCGATCGCGCACGCGGTCGAAACGTGGGTCACGTCCTGCCGGACGCCGTTCTCGGACATGTTCTCGCGACGCGCATGGGATCTTCTGAGCGCGGCGTTCGACCAGGTGCTCGAGCACCCGGACGACCGCGATGCGCGCGCATCGATGCTCCTCGGCTCACACTTCGCAGGCATCGCCATCGAGCAGTCGATGCTCGGCGCCGCACACGCCTGTTCCAACCCGCTGACGGCCCGCTACGATCTCCCGCACGGGCTGGCGCTGTCGATTCTGCTTCCGCACGTGGTCCGTTGGAACGAGCCGGCGGTGCCCGAGCGTTACTCGGCGCTGAGCGGGCCCGGCGATGCCGCAGACGCGGCCCGGCGGCTGGCCGTCAGGCTGGAGCAGTTCGCGCGCGCCGGAGGTCTGGGTGGACGACTTCGCGACCATGGAATCCCTGGCGACGCGCTCGCCGGCCTCGCGGACCTCGCAGCCGGGCAGTGGACGGGTACGTTCAACCCAAGGTCCTTCGATTCGGCCGGCGCGCTCGAGATCTATCAGGCTGCGTACTGATAGTCAGCTGCCCTGGTCAGTTCCGTAGAGCACCGCACAGGCCGACGGCTTTATCACGATGGGCACGATGACACGATGACCACGATGAATTCTTAGGGCCTCGCACATCGTGACCATCGTGCCATCGTGGCCGTCGTGATATAAGCCGTCGGCCCGTTCACCGAACTCGAGCCGGAGTTGGGGCTACGACATGCCGTACCGCGCCAGCGTGTCGGGCGCCGGCGGTCTCGTCAGCAGCGACCCCACCACCATCAGCGCGGCGGCGACGAACGTCATCGGCACGACGGGCATGAGGCCGAACCACGCGAGCGCGCCGGGCGTCGTGGCGGTGTAGGTCACCGCGGCGGCCACCCAGAGCGCAACCGCCAGCGCTCCCCACTTCGTACTTCGCTTCCAGAACAGCGCGGCGAAGAAGAGGACGGACAACGCCGAATAGCCGGAAAACGCGTACTGCACGGCAAGGTCGAAGATGCCCTGCGGGGCGCGCATCGCGACGGCGTACGCGATCAACGTCAGTATCACGACGAAGAGGCGCCCGGTCTGTACCTGCACGTGCTCCCCGAAGCGCGTCTTCCCGCCGTAGAACGCGAACACGTCCTCGGTGAACATCGTCGACAGCGCCAGAATCTGCGAGTCGCTCGCCATGACGGCAGCCATGATGCCCGCGCCGAGCACACCGGCGAGCCAGAGCGGCGCGTACCGCTCGAGCATGATCGGCACCACGTCGTCGGCCGCCGCCTGCCGGCGGAGCGCGGCGCGCTCGTCGGCGGGCATCGACTCCGGCGCGGCCGCCAGAGCCTGCCGGGCCTCGAGCTTGCTCGCGATCCTCGGGGCGTCGCGCATCGCGTTGGCCGTGACCCCGAGAAACACGCAGGGCAGCCAGATCGCCAGGATGCAAAGCGGATAAAAGACGACTGTGCGGCGGAACTGCGCCATGCGCCGCGCCGTCAGACAGAAGATCGTGATGTGGGGGAAGGCGATCGTCGAGAGCGGGATGAATGTGTAGCTGAGGAACGTGAGCGGCGAGAACCGCTCGCGGGTCAGGAGCGGTGCAGTGGCCGGCGATTGAAGCAGAGATTCGATCGCGGCCGGAAACCCGCCCATTCCGCGTCCGATGACGACGAGTGCGACGGCGCCAAACGAGAGAAACAGCACAGTCTGAAAGGCATTGACCCACGCGGTGCCTCTCATGCCCCCGAAGAACACGTAGCTCATCACGACGAGGGCCACGACCGCACCGCCAAGCCAGAACGGAACGAAGCCTCCAGTGATCGCACGAAGCGCGGTGCCGCCACCCATCACGCCGATGATGATGTAGGGCACGAGCAATGCGGCCTGCACCACGAAGATCGCCGTTCCGATGTGTCCGCATTCCCACCGATCGCGGAACATCTGCACCGAGGTCATGAACCCGTGGCGACGGCCGAGCGCCCACAGGCGCGTACCAACGAAGAACAGGGTCAGCGGAATCACGAAGGCGGAAGACGAGGCCATCAGGCCGAACGTGACGACCCCGTTGGCGAACGCGTGCCCGGCGGATCCGAGGATCGTGAACGCCGTCATGTTCGTGCCGAAGAGCGACAGCAGGAACACCACGGGGCCGAGCGCACGTCCCGCCAGAAAGTAGTCCTCGGCTTCGTGATCCGTCGGTCGGCGGTGCCGGAACGCGAAGATGCCGATGTAGAGGACGACCGCGAGGTAGGTCAAAACGAAGACCGCAGGAATCAACGCCCGGGCTCCTCCTGGAGAGAAGCGTCCTCCTCGAGATGGTCAGGCCAGGCCACCGTCGTCAGGATCCACATCAGCAGCGCAGCCGCCGCACAATAGGCGCCGTGATACGCCAGCCCGACGGGAAGGAATCCAAACACCAGCGGACGCGCGGCTCGCCAGAACCAGATGTCCTGGTGCAGCACGTAGAGGACGACGATGGCGAACGCAAGCGCGAGCGTTTTGAGCGGCACGATCAAGAGTTGCCGAGGTTGAAACTGCAGACTAGCATGAGGCCGTCGATCTTGACACTTCCCACTTGGCTGCTTCGTACTTCATACTTCACGTCAGCATTCAGCAATCAGCATTCAGAATTGCATAAGGTGGGCACATGACCTGGTTGGCGTTCGTAGCGGGCGCAGTGGCGTCCTGGGGCGTTTATGGCGCGATGCTGCATGGCGGCCAGGTCAAACTGGGCAGCCCGATGCGGGCGCTGCTGTGTGTGGGCGTCGCCTATTTCCTGATAGGCGTGCTCGTTCCGCTGGTCGTGCTCATGAGTCAGGGGCAGGGGTTGAGCGGGTTCAACCGCGAAGGCACCACGGCCGCGACCGTTGCCGGCGCGCTCGGCGCGCTCGGGGCCGTCTGCATCATCTTCTCGTTCCGCACCGGCGGCACGCCGACCTACGTGATGCCGCTCGTGTTCGGTGGGGCGCCGCTCGTGAACGTGCTGTACACGATGTACATTCACCCACCGAAGGCGGCAGTGAATCCCATGCTGTATCTCGGCTTCGTCATTACGGCGCTCGGGGCCGGGATGGTGTTGTACTTCAAGCCGCAGGCTTAAACAGACACAGAGGTTCACTAGGTTCAAGAGGTTCATGGGTTCAGGAGGTTCAGGGGTTCACTGGTGTTGGACTCGACCTTTCTGAACCTCTTGAACCTCTTGAACCTCT
>Ga0184612_10000122_pt1 | contig 34259 bp, 29 predicted proteins | sample PLM3_60_coex_FD_133163 | JGI IMG/M metagenome (GOLD analysis project Ga0184612, IMG submission 133163) | Groundwater sediment microbial communities from an aquifer in East River, Colorado, USA - PLM3_60_coex | ecosystem: Environmental > Terrestrial > Soil > Riparian zone | place: USA: East... | reverse complement strand
TTCTGATTCTTGACATAGGCCTTCACGTAGCGCGGCGGCATCAGGCGCACGCGGTGCCCCAACTGCTCGAACTCCCTTGCCCAATGGTGTGACGTGGCGCAGGCCTCCATCCCCACCAGACACGGCGGCAGCTTCTCGAAGAATGGTAATACCTGATGTCGCCGCAGCTGGCGGCGAACGACGATCGAGCCCTCCGCATCGATACCATGGACCTGGAAGACCGATTTGGCGAGGTCCACGCCGATCGTGATAACGTCACCCATTGGATGGCTCCCCCTGATGTTGTGGTCACTGACAGCAACCACATCATGGCACTTCGATGCCGGGTGGGGAGCCGTCCACAGCATCAGAAGCAGACATCGTACGAAGCAATTCTCGACTGGGCGACCGCCATTACCTCGGGGTGTCAAAGACACAATTTTTCCAATCCGGCTGGTGCCGGCATTTTTCGACCACCCGACAATCCACGTTGAGTTCCCTAGTGAGTCGGACTTACCTAACAGCATAGATTTGCCAAAGGCCGGGGATATCTCTCAGCGCGGTCTGACCTCTGTCATCAAACTTGAATTCTGAACCGACCAGCAAATCCCTAACCGTTCGTGAAATGATAACCTCCCCCTGTGCGGCGTGTGTGAGAAGTCGCGAAGCAAGATGAACAGCAAGACCACTGAGATCGCCAGCGCGGGTATTGCATTCTCCGGTATGAATGCCGGCACGAATGGGTAAGTTGAGAGTAGACATTCGCGCATCGCGGTGGCGCAGTTGATTGCGGGTGTCGGTCCCAAAAACGACGCAAGGAAGCCGTCGCCAGTCGACTTAACTTCCGTTCCGCCATGCCGACGGAACTCGTTGCGCGCGGCATCATGGTGCTTCTGGAGCAACTCCCTCCATTGCTGGTCGCCTTTTTCGGCGGCAAGTCGGGTAGATCCAACAATGTCGGTAAACAACAGTGTGAGAAGTACCCGCTCATATGTCTGAACTGGGCGAACCCCCGTCACAAACTCTTCGATTTCCTCGACGAGCCTATCTTGGCCGTCACCCCGATAACGTGGTCCGTGCCAGGCAGTAAGACGAATTTGGCGTTGGGTATGTTCGAAGCAAGATAGCGCCCTTCCTCCTGTTTATCCATCTATCGTGCTCTTTGTGCAGAACAAGGGTAGGCACTCGTATGCTCGATAGGATACCTCGCACATCGACTTCAGCTCCAAGTTTCCACATCGCAATGGCAGCCTTCGGACTTGCAGCATAGCGCATGTATGCTGCAATCCATTCCTGAGCCAATTGATCGTTTACGAGACTGGGAGCCCCCTCGTTGAGATTGATGGTGCCACCCCAATCTCTTTCCATCGTCGCGAGTTCTCTGTCAGTTTCCTCCTTTGTCGGTGCCCATTGGTAGTCGGGCGCCCACTCGCCTCGGGCCTGACACCCGTGCAGGATCAACGCAGCGGTCCGGTCTGGGTAGGTAGCGGCAAATAGAATGCACATGTTGCCGCCCTCAGAGGTACCAAACAGTACTGCACGTTGCGAGCCAACCGCATCCATTACAGCATGCACGTCTTCCATGCGTTGCTCTAACGTGGGATATCCAACTTCGCGGTCTGAGAGTCCGGTCCCACGCTTATCGAAGCGTATGAAGCGCGTAAATTGGCTAAAGCGTTCGATTAGTCGTGCTTGGGGCGGATATTCCCAGTCGTAGTCGACGTTGCTGACCCACCCTGGCACCCGAACAAGATCTATCGGCCCATCGCCTGTCACTTGATAAGCGATGCTGATGTCAGCAGACTTGGCATAGCAGGTCTTGGGACGCACAAAGGCGACTATACATCGACATGTCATAGTCCACACTAGTTATCCGGCGAAACTGTCTACCCCGCCCGATCCAAATTGCTAATCGCGGGGCAGCTATAGGAACGATGCCGAACACATTGGACTTAAGCTGTGTCAAGGACGGGTCGGATCAGCTCGGCGATAGAGTGCCTGCTAAAACATTGAATGACGGCTTTAGACCATAGCTGGCCAAACCCGAACCTCCGTCCTGATGGCCGCTTTGGGTCCCAAAGCGGACGTAGCACCTTCGTCGGGTGCGAACCTCAGATCGCCGGTAGTTCGCGGGGCGCGAGGGCGAGGCGGGCCTCTTCGTCCAGCACCGATTGCGTGCGTCGATACAGCGCGTCTGCCTCCTCAGCCGAGTCCCCGACCGCCACCATGCCTATCCGCCCGTTTTCGGCCAAGGACGCCAGCATGTGGAACACGACTCCGGTTTCGCGCGTCTGGTTAAAGTGGAGGCCGTGACGGAGCGCGATGTCAAACAGGTCGTCGGGCGACAGCGCGCGATAGGCCGGCGATTCCAGATGATCAGTAGCGACGAAGTGCTTCTCGCGACCGCTGCGCGTGACGAACATCGCCTTGTCGGGGTCATAGACACCATCAGTAAGGAATTGAAGGGTCAAGAACGGGTGGGTCGTCCCCCCTTTGCGCAGATTCACTTCGATGGCATAGGCCTCCCAGCGACCCTTGGCCGTCCGCACCACGACGAAGTCAATCGCGAAGCGGCCGATGACGCCCTCCTTTGCGACGCGCTGGCCGACTTTTCTTGCTTCGTAGGTGATCATGGCGGCATAGTCCGGATCGGCCGGGAAGCGGCAGCCGAGATAGCTCTGTCCGCCCACGCCGCCCAGCAACTGGTCGTGCGTCGACAGCAGCTCGACTTCGCCCAGCGGCGTAACGCGAAGCTGTACGCTTGGGCTCCGAAACTCCTCGCCGGTGATCCGCTCCTCGACGACCCCGCCGTGCTTTGTCAACTTGTCGCAGAAGGTCTCGAAGGTCATGCTTGCAAGCTCGCAACGCATGGCGCACAGGCGCGCCTCGATCGCGGTTGCTTCCTCCGCCCCGCCGGCTTCAGGAAGCCCCTGCAGGTCGACGACTGCGTTGCCCTCGCCGGAGATCGCTTCGTTGAGCTTCACGAGCACCTGTCCGACTGCGGGTTTCCGCCTGCGTATTTCGCAGATGGCTGCGGTCGCTGCCGGGACCGATTGGATGTTGCCAGAGCCTAGGGGGTGGGGAACGTCCGCCTCGGCGAACAGGCGGCGTGACCCGGTCTTCGTTCCGAGTGGAAAGAATTTCGGGTCTGCGCCATACATCGGGATCCCGAGGCGAAGCGCCAGATCGCGCTCCAGATATGTCGTGTTGTACGGCACCAGGTGGGCCCTGTTGCGGTCCGGGATCATCGAGCGGATCCGGTCGATCAGGTGCGGGCGCTCGAGCACTTTGACCGTGAGCGGCCGGGGGCTGCGGTCCTGCGGCGCAACAAGGAATAGGCGCGCGCGAGCGTGACTGACGATGACGCCCGGCAGGAGCCCGAGGTAGTACTCGACGACGCTCGGGAGGATAGATTGCGAGGTTATGTAGATCAACCGCGCGCGCGGCTGCCGCAGAAGCAACAAAAGGAAGAGGAATCGCTCCTCATAGGCCTGCATCTCGGCGCCTTTGACGTCGAATTCAGCGGTGATCGACGGCAAGACGACAATGGTCTGCTCGTCCTGATTGAACGCACGAATGGACGCCCACAGCGGAACGAGCTTCTGCTGCAGTAGGTCAAATCGGCTTGCTGCCTCTTCGGGCGACAGCCCGAGCGGCGGAAGCGGCAACGTGCTAGGTGCCGACATCTTTCACTCAACATTTCCCAGATGACGCCTTCCGAATATATTCAAGGATACCACCAACCAACATGCAGTTGAAGGTTGAAGGTTGGTCTCCTGCCCGCATTGGGAACCTCCGCCGCACTTGGCGCCGAGCGAAGAGCTCGCGATCTCCGGGGCGCTGCCTTGGGAACCGAGCATTGCCATAGGTTAGCACGCCGCCGGCCTTCGGATAGCGCTCCGCATGTGCCGGTTGTTCACTTGGAAGACGACGGCTTCCGATCTGGAGCACCCACGTCAGGTTGTGGCACCGAACCGACCAGTCGGCGTCGCGAGATTTGGTCCGGTATTCGACGCCTAGCTGATGAAAACCGCAATCACTTCCGGTTCAGATCTGAAAGCTGAAGTTTGCCGACGGGCGTCAAACTGCCGCGTTTGACCCAAAGCAGCCATTCGGAGCGCAGAGAGAGGCCAGCCTGACGACAGCGACATTTTTCGGCGCTCCGCAGGGCGTCGACACGCCTTGAAACCCGTCTGCAATATGCGGCGACGGCTCCCTTGTCTGGAACGTCCGGCTGAGGCAACATTAGCCTGAAACTGCTAACCATCCGGCGAATGCCCGATCAAAAGGATTTGGACTTCGCAGTGTGCACCCAATGCTGCGATTCACTTGCATTCCCGATTTTTCAGTGATGAATCATCAGGAAAGTGTTCGCCGGTCGGAGCCACCGCCTTACGCGGCTCAAACATTTCGGTGTTCAGTGACAAACAACCGATGACTCCGCGATCTTCACTTCGAACCGCATGCGAAGTTGCGATCGTGGGCGCTGGTCCGCATGGGCTGTCTACGGCGGCGTACTTGCGTGCCGCCGGGGTCGAGGTTCGCGTGTTCGGGGAAGTAATGGGCTTCTGGCGCCGGAACATGCCGGTTGGGATGCTGCTGCGCTCGGAACGGCCGGGATCCCACATCCCTGACCCAAATCGTGCCCTCACGCTCGACAGATTCGAGGCCGAGTTCGGAAGGAGCCTTCCCCGCCGCGTCGCACTCGACGACTTCGTCGCCTACGGCCTCTGGTACCAGCGGAATGCTGTACCGGAGGTCGACAGCCGGCGGGTTGTGCGAGTAGAAGTCGAGGGCAACCGCTTCCGCCTGACGCTGGACGACACAGAAGCCGTTGAGGCCAAGCGGGTGGTCGTGGCTACTGGGCTCGAAGGGTTCGGGTCGCGGCCTCCGGCGTTCGCCCAAGTTCCGCCGGACCTTGCCCCGCACTCATCCCAGGTTCGCGCCCCCGATACTTTCGCCGGCCTCCGCGTGGCCGTGATCGGGGCGGGCCAGAGCGCGCTGGAGCTGGCGGCGCTTCTCCATGAAGCCGGTGCCGACGTCGAACTCCTCGTTCGCCGGCCGGTGGTGCGCCTCCTCTCGGGTCGCGATCGATTTCGCCGATCGCCCTTCCGGAAGCTGGTTTACCCACCGGGCGAGGTCGGCCCTCCGGGGATCAACTGGATTATCGAGCTGCCCGATCTGTTCCGCTCGCTCCCGATCAGCCTCCAGCAATGGGTGGCTCGTCAGGCGGGTCCCGTTGGTGGAGCTTGGCTTCGACCGCGCTTGGTTGACGTTCGAAGCACCACGGGTCGGTCGGTCGTGGCCGCGAAGGAGACTGCAGGACGCCTGCAACTCGTCCTCGATGACGGCAGCAAGCGCGAGGTCGACCGAGCTGTCCTGGGAACCGGCTACCGGGTTAACCTGGATCGTCTCTCGGTGCTGGCTCCCCCGCTGATCTCCTCGCTGCGGCGGGTGGACGGTTCGCCGCAACTCCAGGCGGGTCTCGAGTCATCCGTCCCGGGTCTGCATTTCGTTGGCGCAGCCGCAGCCGCGAGTTTCGGTCCGTTGATGCGTTTCGTCGCCGGAGCTGGCTACGCCGCTCGAGCCGTGACTCGACGTGTTGTGGCCTCTCCCGGGAAGTCCTGACCGAGGAGCGCCTGAGGCGTTGCTGAATGGTCCGATGAGTGTCAGCAACACCACCTGCAAGCAACGGGCACTTAGTAGCGGCCACCAGCCCGGTGCCGTGGTGATCGGAAGCGACTACATCGCACTCGGTGTGGTGCGCAGCCTGGGGCGCCTTGGCATTCCGGTCTGGGTCCTTCACGACCGTCTGCACATCGACGCGACGGTTTCGCGCTACACCCGCCGCCGCTTGCCCTGGCCCGTGGGTGAGGCAGCCCGCCTCGCACTCCTAGTCGAACTCCCCGCCCGGTATGGCCTGGATGGCTGGGCGCTGTACCCGACCGATGACGAGGCCGCTGCGCTCGTTGCCCGAAACCACCGAACGCTCTCCGAGCGCTTCGTGCTGACGACACCACCCTGGGAGGTGTTCCGGTGGGCCTACGACAAGCGCCTCACGTATGCCTTGGCGGTACGCCTCGGGATCGGCCATCCTTGGACGCAATTCCCTCGGGACGAAGCAGCGGTGGCGGCACTCGAATGCGCCTTCCCCGTCATCCTGAAGCCGGCAGTGAAGAACCAGACCAACCCGTTCACCCTGGCGCGGGCATGGCGAGCCGAGGACCGGCGTCAGCTCATCGAGCGTTATGCCGACGCCCGCAGGCTCGTCCCTCCTGACGTAGTCATGGTCCAGGAGCTGATCCCCGGGGGCGGCGCGACGCAATTCTCGTTCGCCGCACTCTGCGCACACGGGCGCCCGCTGGCCTGGTTGGTCGCGCGGCGGAGCCGCCAGTTCCCGATCGAGTTCAGCCGCGGCAGTACCTTCGTCGAAACGGTCGACGAACCGGGAATCGAGCGACCGGCGCGTCGCCTGCTTGCCGAGATCGGCTACACTGGGCTCGTCGAGATGGAATTCAAGCGCGATCCGCGCACCGGGCAGCCCAAGCTCCTCGACATCAACGCCCGCACCTGGGGCTGGCACACGCTCGGGCGCCGCGCCGGCACCGACTTCCCATTCTTGTCCTGGCAGCTCGCGCGTGGGGCAGCGATCGTAGAGACCCGCGCACGGCCCGGTGTGCGCTGGGTCCGCGCGCTCACTGATATCCCGGCTGTGCTGACCGAGTTCCGGCGCGGTCACCTGTCGGTGCGCGACTACCTTCGCTCGCTCCGCCCCCCGCTCGAGTGCGCGATCTTCTCGCTGGACGATCCCCTCCCGGCCTTGTTCGACCTCCCGTCATTTCTCTGGCGGTCGTTGCGGCGCGCCGGCAAGGTCTAGACCGGGATTCGCCTTGAGATTAACGGATTAAGTTGCTTCCAGACAATCATGCGGCGGATATATGTTCAGAATGCCGGAGGAACATTCTGTTCTCGATGCCATAAGCAGACATTTCATAGACCGGTGAGTAAGCTCAGGCGCGATCCATCTGTGAAACGGGAGAAACGGAACGTTGCCGGGTCGACAATCACTAATTCACCGGAGACATCTAAGGTGATGTCGCGCTGTCCGGATCGGTCGGTTTCGCTGCCGCACGGTACCACTTTGCAGCCTCCTCCAGATCCTGCGTTACGCCGATGCCCGTGGAGTACATGTCACCCAGTGCGGTCATGGCGTGTAAATTCCCGGCCCTCGCGGAGCGCCGATACAACTCAGCGGCGCGCGCCGGATCCACAGGCACCCCATCGCCCTTCAGATAGAATCCCGCAAGCTTCAGCTGCGCCCAGGAATCGCCATTCTCGGCGGCCCTTCGGTACCACTGCAGCGCCTCTCGGGTATCCCGCTTGACGCCGATCCCCTCAGAGAGAATATCCGCTAGCGCCACCTGCGCGCCGGAGTCCCCTTGTTCGGCTGCCGCACGGTACAAAATCGCTGCCCGACTTAGATCCTTTGGAAACACCTCACCCTGCGAATACAGATCGGCAAGGCGTTTCTGTGCCTGAACATTGCCGCTGTTTGCCGCCTTCTCGTACCAGACCGCGGCCACACCAGGATCCGCGGCGACCCCAACGCCCCTGAGATAGAGATCAGCCAGCTTGATCTGCGCCCAAGAATTGTCCTGCGCTGCCGAAAGCCCGTACCACCTCACCGCTTGCGACATATCGCGCTTGACTCCCCTGCCGCTGAGGTAGAGATCGCCGAGCTCCATCTGGGCATAGGCATTTCCGGATGTTGCCGAGCGCTGGTACCACATGGCTGCCAAGGCGGGATTCCGGTTGGCGCCCTGGCCCGTCGCATAGATTTCACCCAGCTTGTACTGTGCCCAGGAATTATCCTGCGATGCTGCCGACTCATACCACCTGATTGCTTGAATTAGGTCCTTTTCCACCCCATTGCCGGTCGCGTAGAGATCGCCAAGCGCGCTTTGCGCGAACGAATTTCCGGCCTTGGCAGCGAGATTATAGAGCTCGAGGGAGCGTACCGGGTCCGCGGGAACAATCTCGCCTGCAAGATAGGCGTCGGCGAGTCTGACCTGTGCCCAGCCATCGCCCTGATCAGCAGCTTTCTCGTACCACCTGATTGCCTGGCTCGGATCCTTGGCGATGCCCCTGCCGCTGGCGTACAGATCGCCAAGCGCTATCTGGGCCGCGGGAATGCCGGCGTCCGCGGCTTGACGGTACAGAGCGGCAGCCTGGGCCGTATCCACCTCGACGCCTTCGCCGCTGAGATAGAGGCCGGCCAGCTTGAACATCGCCTGGCTGTTTCCCAGCTTGACGGCGGCACCATAGAGATCTGCCGCCTTCTTGGGATCCTTCGCAACACCCGTTCCGGTCTGATACAACTCCCCGAGCGCCGCCATTGCGTAGTCGTTGCCGGCGCCTGCGGCAAGTTGATAGAGTCTGACCGCCTCGGCCGGATCTTTCGGAACACCTCGGCCGTTGAGGTACATTTCCGCAAGCTTAAGCTGTGCCCAAGGATCGCCAGCCGCCTGCGCAAGCTGATACAAATTGGCCGCCCTTCTCAAATCCTGCGTCACTCCAACGCCTGTGGCATAGAGACCGGCAAGGGCGGTCCTGGCCTCTCGATCGCCGGCGTCCGCCCCCTGCTTATACAAATCCACTGCTTGCGCGAGGTCTGCCTCCACCCCTTTGCCTTCGAGATAAGCAAGGGCCAGCTTGTTTTTTGCGAATGGATTGCCGAGATCTGCCGCCGCTTTGTACCAGTGTACGGCTTCGTTGTTCCGGCCCTGCTGCTCATAGGCGTCGCCCAGCACTTCCTGCGCCCACATTTGGCTCCAGGAATTGTGCGATTCCGCCATCGGCTTTATCAGCTGCTCCGCCGCCGCCGGGTCGCGGGGCACGCCCTCGCCGCGCAGATAGAGCTTGGCCAACGCTATCTTGGAACGGGCGTCGCCCAATTTGGATGCCGATTGCCAGAGTTCGGCCGCCTCTTCAGGGCTTCCCGCTTCATAGGCCGCCTGCCCATCGTGATAGTTGCAGCCACCGACAAGGATGAATGCTAGGACGGATATCCCAAACCGCATCCAGCGGAAGGGCTTGGTTTGTGCCTGCAACTGCGCATAGATCGGCATGAAGTTCGCCAACTGATTCCGCCCTGCTTTGTTGCCAGTTCCGTGATATGGCGATGCCTTCGCGGCGGCAACTTCTTGTGCCTCTAGATTGCTTCAATCTGAGGAAAAAGACAATCATCCGAACATCCAGACACCCAGAATTGATCATCAGCTTTCGGGACGTCCGGTCGTTCGCCGGATTCTTACAGCCGCGCGAGCTAGATTTTTATTAGCGAGGTGTCAGTGGCGCCCGTATCAATCAGAACCGACATGGCGGCATGGGAAATGAGTCAACCAAGCGACTTCATCTGGCTTCACCAAACCCATGTCTAATGTCTCCAATTTCCTTGTCCCCGTACCGTTGTCCCACGAATGACAGTGCCAGAAGCGGGAAGAAAAGATCGGCCGCGCCCCGCATCGTCAGGTGGGGATCCAGGATCATGAGTGTCGCCATGGTAACAATCCAGGACAAGCTCACTATGGCAGCGACCGTTCCCGGGCCCATGTGGGCGCGGATGACTCGCCTAAGGTCGCGCTGAGTCGTCCAAGCGAATAGCACGAAGGCCGCCACCAAAGGAACACCGCCGGTCCAAAGCAGCCAGAGGTATCCGCTTTCAATATAGACCCATTCACGCCACGGCTCCGGGGCCGCGACGCGGGCGGCCGGCCGCACACCGGTCAGCCAATTCAGATCGGACCACAGCTCCTCTAGAAAGAACCGCTCCAGATTCGCGATGCGATTCAACCAGCTGTTCGGAAGGCCCGCGATGCTTTGGAACCCGCCCAGACGCTCCGCCACCACGGGCCAAAGCAACACGGCGGCAATGCATGCAACGGGCCCGGCCACCATAACCGTATGCCGCAGGCGCCCGGTGAGGACTCCGACCGCACATATCATTACGGCCAAACCGATGAAGCCAGAGAATTGACCGGCTGCAATGCAGCCGAGGACAAAGATGCTACCAAGGACGCACAGAAGCAGCCGATTCGAATGCCGTTGCGAGAGCAGCACCAGGACGATGGCCAGGTTCATCATCATCGTGTCGGCAACACCGAAGGACGACGCAATTGTTGAGGTGCCGCGTTCGGTCACAACACGTGAGGCGTCCTGGAAGGGGTTGTCAAAGTGGGCAAGCAGGAACTCGGGCACGCCCAACAGATTGTTCACCTGCAGTATGGCCACAAGTGCGACAAGCGAGGCCGCTGCCATGGAAAGCCACAGGCATACGGCAATCTGTTCCTGGGTTGAAACGCTCTCCCGGAAGAGGCGATAGATTAGAAAGTATTTCCAGAGTACAATGGCATAGAGCAGGTCATCTGAGGTGATGGGTTCACCACGGCCCCACCTCAGTGCCAACGGTAGAACCGATGCGCAAAGAGCCAGCAGCACGAGCGCCAAGTCGACTCGGTCAAAAATCAGGGGATAGCGCCGGCCCTGGAGCATGATGAAAATGGCGCGAATCCCGAGCCCGAGAAGGATGAGAGCAATCAAGGCCTCATTGGGCCGCAGGATCGGCAATGCGTCACCGCGGGCGATACCGACGATGATGGGCGTCGCAATCAGATAGAGATAGGCGCCGAATTGCGGCCGAACGGCGATACCCGCCGCAAGGAGCGCTGCAACGACCGCCACCGCAGCCAAGTCGTATGAACCGGCAAATACAACCATCGGCGCAGCGGCCACGGCGATGCAAGCCGCAAGTATTGCCAACTCACCAGTACGCAATTCGCGCGGCGCGCTACCGGGCACACCGAGAGAGCTTGACTCAGTCACTTTCCGGTCCCTTCGACGGGATTCCGCACAGCCGCTCCTTCTGTCCTCGGGCGGTTGATGATCGAGAATAGAGCCGTGAATTCTCGAGATCCCCGCCACCACTGCACGAACAGGTACGTCAACCCGCTAGCGGCGATCGCCGCGAGTCCGACAAGAACTCCTGCGAACTGATACGCCAAGGCGCCATCGAGCAGATGCGCAATAAGCCAACCTGGCACCACAGCAATGGCGGACGCTGCCAAGTCGCCGAGGAATCGGGAATGCCGTTCGGGAAGTTGCTGAGATCCGAGGCGAACCTGGCGCCGATATAGATAGACTGCAGCGATAAGGCTTGCGGCCGAGTATGACAGGCCCAAGGCCCAGATTATCGCAACGCCTTGCAGTGCAATCAGCGCAAATGCCATGCCAACAAACGCAATCAAGGCGCGAAGAACCGTCGCACGGAACGGCGAAATCGCATCGCGGCAGGCGTATGCCGCCGAAGTCGAAACGGTGAATGCTGCTTCACCTAGAACGCCCAGGCCGAGGCCGCCGATCGCCGCCGCGACCAGCGATATGCCCGCCAGAGACGCCATTTCGCCAAACGAAACAGCCTGCGCAAGCGTAACGGGTAGGGACACGAACAAGAAGCTGGCAGGAAGCGCGACGAAACTGGCAATTGCGAGACTGTCCCGGTAGATCGAGTACATCGCGGCCTCGTTGCCTTGGTCAAAGCCGCGGGACAAGCGGGGCAAGAGCGCCGCCGCTGCCGGGTGTGCGCCGAGCGCAATCGGCAGGCTGAAGAAGTTGAAGCCTATTTGAAAGGCCACAGCGCCACCGGGAACTGCGCCGGCGACAACGAGCAGCCCAAGGAACGTAATGCTGTTAAGGGCGGCATATCCGCTCGAAGGAATCGCCAGTCGAATGACCTGGTGCACCTCGGAATTGCGCCATCCGGCACGTGGAACAAGCGCGATGCCGAGCCTATAGGCGCCCCACCATTGCGCCGCCGCATGCAGACCGACCGCCGCCGTCGATCCCACGCCGATGAGAATGAGCTGCGGCGCGGTGACGTCGTTCACATCCCTTCCCGTGCCATAGAGCCAAGCTGACGCGCCCATGACGGCAATTGTGCCGATATTCTCGAGGGCCGGTGCGGCCGCAGGCAGTGCAAACTTCCGATGGGCCTGCTGCACCGCTACCGCAGTGGCCGCTACGGCGTAGAGAATGATCTGCGGCAATAGCATGACCAAAAGCGGCCAGCCGAGCCGCATCTGACTCGCCCGAATGTGCGAATCTGCCACAGCGGCCGTAATCAGATCGAGCACCAATGAGTCGGCCAAAATGCAGAGGCCAATGACGACTGACGCCACCAGAACAATCGTTCCAAGAAATCCGTTGGCCAGGCGGTCCGCCCCACCCTGGTCTCGCAAGTCCAAGTGACGAACGAGAGCCGGCACGAGCAATGCGGTGATAAGCTGCCCAACGAGCATAACGTGAACGATATTCGGCAAAATGTTCAGAGTTTGGAACAGGTTGCCGAAGTAGGTCGGCCCGAGAACAGCGCCGATCGCAACAACCCGCCCCACACCGGTGATCCGGCTTACCAGTGTCCAAATCGCAGCAGTTCGAGAGTCCGCCGCCAGCGCAGCAAGCCCGTCTGCCTCTGATGCGCTGCGCGATTCCGGGATGGGAACGTTAGACGGGGACAAGCCGATGTCTCACTTGATCGGCCATACTTGTGTTCTGAGAATTAAGCCAGCTACCGCGATCACCAGACCCACCAACGCACCGATGATCGCGGCGTGCAGGGGCCTTAGCGACACCGGCTCTTCCAGCAACGTTGCCGGCAATAGGATCCGATGTCGGCCGTTCCCGACTTGCTCAAATTCGCGCAGATCGACGAGGTACTGAGCGGTCACCGACTCCACAACTTCCAGCGCCGTCGACGGATCTTGGTTCGGATACTGAATGCGCAAGACATCGCTCGAACCGATCATCCCAACATCGATGTCCTTCTCCAGGTCGCGGAGGGGTATCCTAGTTGCTTCGGCAACGGGTGCGAGTGTCGGTCGCGCCTTCACAAGGACAATCTGAGTCGCCAGAAACCGCTCAGCGGCGTTCCAGTCCAGGGAAGAGATGTTGAGTACGATCTCACTACGCGCTGCATAGACATTAGGACTCAGCAGCGCCGCAACATAGGAAATCACGGCGCCGACCAAGATGGGAGCGACCACAATCAAGGCCAACTGCAACTTGAGACTCGCCCATGCCCGCGCCGCAAACGAGCTGGCGGGACTCCCTACATACTCGCGCTCCTCAATGCGTTGTCGCTCTCGAATCGGAGCATCGTGCCGCACAATGACCGCCGCTTCACCGGTATCGGGAACAAAAAAGGCCTCCGATTCAGGTGACGAAACCGGCCGATCTCTCTGTATTTCTCCATCTGATGATGGCTCTTTGGCGCCGGATTCGTCCGGATACGATGGTGCTCGAAACTCCGATCCTTCATCCGTCTCGTCGCGATTAGAGGCGAGTTGTGCCTCAAACGCGGGTCCGGATCGTTCGGTCGAATTGCCGGTGGAGCTTGCCATTTCGTCGGCAGATTTCTCGCTAGCCGACAATTCCGGACTGATGGGTTTCTCTCCGACGTCGGTCTCCGCAAGCGATCCGATTTCGCCCTTTCGCGGCATTGGAGGACGTTGCGGACTGTCTTCCGAAGTCTGCGGCGGCGGGCCACCAGATGGTTCGTTACCGAACCGCTCACCGAAAAACGCTGCCCGGGTCTCATTGCGCGACTGTTCCGGCACCTCCAAGTCCGGCCCGTCTTCGATCCCGGACAGGAGTTCCGGCTCTTGATCTCGTTTCCGCTGCGGGGATGCCTCCCTTGCGCGTTGCTGCGCGCGGTGAGACTCGTGCTTCGCGGACCTGGGCTGACCGCGCGGCTTGCGCACCGGTTTCGTCCCCGACACTAAGGCCGGGGCACCCAACGGCTCGGCGGTCTTCGGATCAGCAGCCGCGCCCGCCACCTCTCGCGGCAATGGAGGAAGTTGCGGACTGTCTTCCGAAGTCTGCGGCGGTGAGGCACCAGATGGTTCGTTACCGAATCGCTCACTGAAAAACACTACCTGGGTCTCATTGGGTGATTGTTCCGGCGCTGGCAAGTCCGGCCCGTCTTCGATCCCGGACAGGAGTTCCGGCTCTTGATCTCGTTTCCGCTGCGGCGATGCCTCCCTTGCACGTTGTAGCGCGCGGTGAGACTCGTGCTTCGCCGACCTGGGCTGACCGCGGGGCTTGCGCACAGGTTTCGTCCCCGACACTAAGGCAGGGGCACCCAACGGCTCGGCGGTCTTCGGATCAGCAGCCGCGCCCGCCCCGTCTTTCTCGGTCTTTACTGTTGCATCATCAAAGGCGCGCATTTTCTCTGGAGTCGGGTCTCCAGCCATCACAGTTGCTTCCGATGATCCTTTGTTGCTGATCAAGATCTGGCCTTTTCTTAAGGGATTTGGGCCGGCAACTTATCTGCAGCGCGGCGCACGCAATCAAAAAAGCATTGTACATGAAGGACAAGCAACAGAACAAGCTTCGCCGCAGCTGTCGACGTCCTCAGTCGCGTCATGACACCGGCGATAATTGGTTTAGGCACAGTCAATACTCGCCGTGATACCCCCGAAACGGGAACGAGCCAGGCTCAAGCCTAGGCACAGGCGCGACGTGCCGCTTTCTGGGTGCCCGTATCCGCCATGATCGTACAAGTCGCGGACTCAGTGCTCGTTGGGACGCTGATCGTATGCGCAGGCGGCGCTGGAAGGTTCGGGGCAGGCAGCCGCGAAAGGCCGGCACTGCCGCCGACGCAGCAACGATTTGCTTCGCTCTGCAGTGCCTGTGGGCAATATCGTCAACAGAAGAATCTATACAACTTCTCTCCTGCTGCCTGCGCTATTTCGTCCGGTACGGCCGGATCGGTCAGCCAGTCGGTCACATGGTGTAGTACAAGTCCGGCCTCCTCGCCTTTGGGATTCGAATAGCCCTCGGGGCGCCATTGCAAAAACGAGATTTCCCGCTCCTCTGTAGCAAACTTCCGTTTGTAGCGCACAAGTCCGGGCTGCTCCAAATCAGAGAGGCCGAAATCGAACCGCACCATGCCGCGCCGGCGGCCGCATAAGAGGCCGTTCCAGGCAAGCAGATCATTCGGGCAGTACTGCTGATCGAGAGAGGCATTGAACTTATAGTAGAGCGTACCATTCCACTCCAACAGGACGATGCCGGCAATCGGCTCGCCGCCATGCTCGGCGATCAGCACGTTGATACCGTCGGTATGCGCGAACTCTTGGAAAAGATTCTCGAAAAACGACAGCGGCTGCGCGAGCAGCCGGTATTTCGACTTTCGCAGCCTGCGGTGCATCCGATGAAAGATGCGGATATCCTCGATGGAGCGGCCCTCGCGTACAACCACGCCGCTGCGTTGTGCCTTGCGGATGTTCTGACGCGCCGAACCGTTTAGTCCCGCCCACAGCTCCTCTTCGGGCCGGGTGAGGTCCACACCATGCCAGAGCGCCCGCGCCTTGAGGTTGAAGCGGCTGTCGCGGGCGGGAACCTCGTTCCTAAGACAGCGCAAGGTGACGGGTACCTTGTAAGCCAACAGCGGAGTCACAAGCTGGTTCCACGACTCCATGTCGTCAAGCACAGGATCGCAATAGTCCGAGAACGGCAGGCTGACGACGCGGTCGCCGCGGAAGTCGGAAATGTAGCTGAAGGGAATAGCCGCCTCGATCCTGCCACCATTGGTTCGCACCGACGCGTTCATGACGAAGTCATAGGTTTTGCCGACGGCGTTGATCCATTGCGGACTCGAAAACAGGCTTCCGAAGCGGTGACGCGCAATGTCCCGCCACCGAGTCTCGTCGCGAGCATCAATGACAGCGAGATCGAGGATCCGATCGACCCTCTTCGGAAAGATGGGCGGAGCGAGTAAGACCTCGGGCGGCTCAAGGATTGGCGACACTTGCGGAAGCATTGACCACCCTTTGCTACTTTAATTGGACATGCCGGATCTTCGCGCCGCCGAATGCGATAGTGTGTTACGTTGAGCGCGCATTCAGCGCGCGCTCCGGTCGAAGAACACTGCATAAGGCGTGCGCAACAAGATCCAAAGATCCAGTAGCAGCGACTGTCGCTCGACATAGGCAATGTCCAGATTCAGCATCTCGCGCATGCTGAGGAAGTTTCGACCGCTCACCTGCCACAGCCCGGTTATGCCGGGAAGGCATTGATGCCGGTGTCTTTGGTCCGGCGAGTAGAGTTCGACTTCCCAGGGAAGCGAGGGCCGCGGTCCGACAAGCGACATGTCGCCTTTCAGGACGTTGAGGAGCTGCGGCAACTCGTCGATACTGAATCGGCGCAGGAACCGGCCGATCCCGGTAATCCTTGGGTCGTGCTCCATTTTGAAGACGCCGTCGCTCGTACCCGGATCGGCCTCGCCAAGAAGCTCACGCCTGTTAAACTCTCGGTGCCCGCTGTCGTCGAGACCGACATACATCGTCCGCAGCTTGAGCATTGCAAAGGGCTTCTCGCCCTGGCCGATCCGCGTCTGGCGAAAGAAAACCGGCCCCGCGCTGGTGAGCTTGATCAGGACCGCCGACACCAGTATCACCGGCGACAGCAACACCAGCGCGATACTAGCCACGAGCAGATCGAGCAGGCGCTTGCTCGTTGCGATTGTTTGCGGCGCCGGCGCGGCACTACTTGGACGGCTGTCGGCTCGGTCGTGGCCCGCTTGAGACGCGAGGGGACTGGACGACATCGCGAACGCCCCTCCGACTATCCGACGGGAAAGCGGGCAGGCGGCCGAGCCGCCCGACAAGGCTTTCCGACAATCAATGGGAGGGCTAGTGCCGCCATGATCCGGCTCCCGCTTACGAAGCCAAAAGTTCGAGTGGCTCGAACTCGCGCAACGCCTGTCCGATCGCATCGGCCACGCGCCCGACGGTCGAATCGCTGAGATGCGGGTACATGGGCAAGGACAAGATACGGCGCGCCGCGCCTTCCACGACCGGCAAACGAACGCGCCTCTTCGTCATGAATGCGGGCTGACAGTGGCAGGGTGTCGGGTAATGAATGCCGGTTGCGATATTCTCCGCGGCCAGGGCACGGCGCATGTCATCGCGATGTTCCGTCATGATGACGAACAGGTGATGGCTGCTGACGGCACCCGGTGCCGTTTTCACAATTTCCAGGGGCAGCGGCGCCAATGCCGACTCGTAGGTTTTCGCGGCCCGCCTGCGCTGGGCGTTCCACTCCTCCAGACGCTTCAGCTTGATCGACAGAATTGCCGCCTGAAGCGCATCAAGGCGATAATTGTTGCCGACGATCTCATGTTGATGGGGATTGTCCCGTGCGCGGCCGTGATTGCTCATCGAGCGAATCCGCTCTGCGAGCGCATCATCGTTGGTGACAACGGCGCCGGCGTCGCCGAAAGCGCCCAGATTCTTGCCGGGATAGAAGCTGAAGCAACCAATGGTTGAAAGGCTTCCGGCGCGCCGACCGTTCCACGTCGCTCCGTGGGCCTGCGCGGCGTCCTCAATGACGGCGATGCCGGCAGCCGATGCGGTCCGGCAGATTTCATCCATGTCGACCGGTTGGCCGTAGAGGTGGACGGCAATCACAGCCGCAGTTCGCGGCGTGATCGCCGCCTCCACCACGCTCGCCGTCATCAGCAGGGTCTGCGGGTTCACATCGATGAAGACTGGTGTCGCCCCGACTGCCTCGATGGCCTCGACCGTCGCAACGAACGTATTCGCTGGCACGATGACTTCGTCGCCGATTCGGATTCCCAGTCCGGCTAACGCCAGCTGTAAGGCTGACGTGCCATTGCTGAGGCCCACACAATACTTCGTTCCACAATACGCCGCCCATTCTGCCTCGAAACGCTCCACCAATTCGCCGCCGATAAAGCTTGAAGTGGATGCTACGCGCTTCCATACTTGATCCAGCTCGGGCATGAGTTCTGAATGCATTGCAGCCAGATCTAGAAACGGAACGTGGCTCATGGTCGACCTACCCAGATGCGGTATGGCCGGCTGAAGTCAGCAGCGGACGACCATATGCCGGGTCTACTTTCACCGCTTGTCCCGTACGCAAAGACTCGTCGATTGCTTCAAGCACCGCGACGACGGATAGGCCGTCCCACCCATCAGTCTCGGGAGCGGTGCCGTTGCGGATGCAGTCAACAAAATGCGTGTCTTCGATCGCCAGCGGCTCCGCCAGGGGGATGTGCGGCGAAATGATATCGCCATAGCGATAGGAGAGCGGCTGTTCGTGCAACGGAAGCTCCGGCCGCTGGCGTTCGACGCCGCGATCGAAGATGCGCAACCGCTCCTCGATCATGTCATTGTAAACGGCCATCTTCGCGCTTCCAACGACGGTGACCCTGCGAACTTTGTCGGGGTCGAGCCAGGATACGTGAATGTACCCGGTAACCCCGCGCTCCTCGTACTCAAGCCGCGCTATTGCGAGATCCTCGAGACCGCCGAACGCGTGTGAGGCACCCCATGCGGAAACGCGTGTGGGTGTCGACTGCAGCAGATAGTTGAGTATGGAGATGTCGTGCGGTGCCAGATCCCAGACGACGTTCACGTCCGGACGATAAAGGCCCAGGCTGAGTCGCGCCGAGTGGACATAATAGATGTCCCCTAATTCGCCACGATCCATACGCCGCTTCAATTCGCGCACGGCCGGATTGAAGCTGAAAGTGTGACCCGTCATGAGAACGACGTTGGCGCGGCTGGCATCTCGGATCAGGAGCTGAGCTTGGGCGACTGACGTCGCCAGCGGCTTCTCGACTAATACATGCTTTCCGTGGCGGATTGCCTCGAGCGCGATTTCGGCGTGCTGCTGCGCCGGTACGGCGACAACAAGAGCGTCGATGAAAGGCAATGCAGACTGGAGATCGGGAAACGACGGCGCGTTCGGAAATGGCGCCATCATGCTGTCGCGAATGCGTGCGCTCTGGTCAATGATCACGACATTCTTGACTTGCCGCATGCCATTCAGCACTCGGGCATGTTTCGATCCCCAGTAGCCGCAGCCTACGACGCCCACACGAAGGGCGCGTTCCTGCGCCCTCGGGATTGCAACCTCCTCATCCTCGTTACGATGAAGGATAATTGCCTGCTTACGCTCGCCGACATCTGCTGTCATTGTGCGCCCACTCGAACCAAAACACTGGTCAGTTCCGAAGCAAATCTTCCTTCAAGTTGGGCACGAGCTATCATCTGCGCTGCGAAGCTGCTGCGCCATGTTCAGATTCAATTGACAAAAAAGGCCCACCCCGCGCAATTGGGTCGCGCGCCCATCAAACGGTCGTACTCCCCACAACGAACTGATTTTTGTGCCGTCTTCTGGAATGCTGTCCGATAGCGGCACTTAAATTGACTATGAACCAGTCACCGAAGATACGCAAGCAAATCGACGCAAATTTGATGCTGTTACTCCTACCAAACACGGAATGTTGAACCGATATCGGTTTGAGGAGAAATGTTTCATCTATGAAACTCCAAGTGTTTCATTGCAGATAAACGAGCAGAGAAACAGCGATCCGCCGCTACGGAGAAACTGCCCGTTGTCGCGACCAAATCGACTTAGAATCGCTGCGATAATTGGGCAGCGTGGAAGGAGTAGAAGCAATGCAAGTGAGCAACGATCTGTTTTCCGCAATGACTATGCTGTGTCATCATGACGGCTTGGTTTTCGAGATCCGGGTAGGAGAGCAGCAGAAGCATGACGGAAGCGGAGAGAACCGGCCGCATCGTTCCGGTGATACTCGCGGGCGGAACTGGCACTCGTCTCTGGCCGCTGTCGCGCAGTCTGCAACCGAAGCAGTTTCTGCCGCTGATGGGCGAGGAGAGCCTGTTCGTCGCGACCTGCCGCCGCGTCGTCGATTCAGCGCGCTTCGGCTCGCCCCTGGTCATCTGCAACAGCCGGCACCGCTTCCTGGTCGCAGAGCAACTGCGGGAGGCAGGGATCGCGCCTCAGGCCATCATCCTCGAGCCCGTGGCAAGAGGTACGGCCGCGGCGGCGGCTGTTGCGGCTCTTTTTGTTGCCCGAAGAAATCCGGCGGGCATCCTGCTGATGCTTGCCGCTGACAATCACCTCCAGCGGGCCGCTGCGTTTCTGGCGGGCGTAGCGATTGGCGAGGCGGCTGCGGAGGCCGGTCGGATCGTTGTTTTCGGAGTCAAGCCCACGCGGCCCGAGACCGGCTTTGGTTACATCAAGTCCGGCGAAGCCATTGAGAATGTGAATGGCGCCCTCCTCGTCGACGCCTTCGTCGAGAAGCCGGATCGCGCCCGGGCGGAGGTCCTGATTACCTCCGGCAGACACCTTTGGAATAGCGGCAATTTCCTTTTCAGGGCCGATACCATGCTGCAGGAGTTCACGCGGCTGGAACCGGCCATCCTCGCGGCCTGCAGCCGAACACTCTGTCAGGCACGTTCGAGTGCCGATTTCTTGTTGCTCGATGAATCAGCGCTAGCCGTGGCGCCAACCAATTCCCTTGATCGCGCAATCATGGAACGCACTGACCGTGCGGCGGTTGTGCCGACCGAGGCGGGATGGAGCGATGTCGGTACCTGGGACGCGCTATGGAGCGCATCGGCAAAGGACGCGGACGGCAATTATCTGTTCGGCGATGTTTTCGTCCAGGATGTCCATCAGAGTTACATTCGCGGCAGTCAGCGGTTGATCGCTGCGGTCGGTGTCGACAATCTTGTCGTAGTGGAGACCGACGATGCGGTCTTTGTCGCGCCCCGTGAGCGGGCCGCCGAGGCCAAAGGATTGGTTGAGCGGCTGAAGCAGCTTGGGCGTCCGGAAACGGTGAGCCATCTTTCCGTCCATCAGCCTTGGGGCTCGTCCAGGTCGCTTGATCGCGGCGATCACTTCCTCGTGAAGCGGGTCATCGTGACTCCGCGAGGCCGGTTCGCTGGGCGAGCGCATCAATCTCGGACGGAGCATTGGGTCGTCGCACAGGGGATAGCCGGCGTGACCATCGGGGATGAAACGCGCCTGCTCGGTGCGGGCGAGTCGATTTGCATCCCGGCGGGCGCGGCCCATCGGCTGGAAAATCCCGGCACAGAGCCATTGTGTCTAATCAAGGTTTTGACCGGCCCTCATCCCGACGAGGACGACATCGCTCTAATCGAGGACGACTGGGGGCCAGGTTGACCCATGAGGCGGATAGAGACAGAACCGTATCGACCAATGTCCGGAGAAGCGATGCAGCGGTGGACTGATCTGAAACAGCAATCCGCCAAGTAAGCCATATCAACTTCAAGTCGGCCCTATGCTCCACCCCAGCGTCGTGCCAAATTGGCTTCTGGCGGAGGAATGATCCAGTTTCGGTGACGAGCCATCCAATCGAAAGGAAACGAAACAAGTATCACTGACACAGATCGACAACCGAAATGACTGAACAGCAGAAGGGATCACGCAAGGGTGCGGTTTGCATCGTGCGTCACAGCAGCTATCCGGCCGAACTCAATGTCCGGCGCGAAGCGGAAGCCCTGCTGGGCGATGGGTACAAGGTGCATGTCATTTGTCTGCGCGAAAAGGGTCAGCCCGCCCGGGAGATCGTTGACGGCGTGAGCGTGCGGCGGCTGCCGGTTCGCCATCGTCGCGGAAGAATCAGCCGCTACCTATTCGAATACAATGCGTTTCTCGTGCTGGCATCGCTCGAGCTGATCCGACTCCGATTGCGCGGCATCCAAGTCAATACAATGCCCGACTATCTGGTGTTTGCCGCACTGATTCCTCGGCTGATGGGCGTCAAGGTGGTTCTACATCTGCATGAGCCGATGCCCGAACTGTTCGACACGATGTTCCCGAACCGGCGTCACGCCTGGTTGAAGTTGCTGATCAGGTGGTCCGAGCGATTAAGCCTGGCTTTCGCGGATCACGTACTGACCGTGACTCGGGAAATGCGCGACAATGTCAGCCGGCGCGGCTCAGACCCGAGCAAGATAACCGTCATCGTCAATGTTCCGGATGACCAGCTGTTCCGTCTCGATCGCTATGGAAGTCTCGTAGCACGGATCGCAACAGCCAGGCAGGAAGGGCGGCGCCAGGGCGTGTTTCGCGTACTTTGCCACGGCTCAATCGAGGAGCGGTATGGTTTTGATCTCGTTGTTCGGGCAATCGCGAGATTGTTGAAAGATATTCCGGGAATTGAGTTCCGCTTTATGGGTAGGGGAAGCTTCCTGCCTGACCTGTTGGCCCTTGCCAAGGAATTGAAAGTTGATGCCAATGTCACGTATCTTGGCTTTGTACCTTTCGAGACGATGATCGAGGAAATCCTGGCCGCCGACGTGACAGTCGTACCGATGAAGCGCAATCCATACTCGATTCTGGTCCACACAAATAAGATGTTCGAGTATCTTGCGCTTCAACGGCCCATCGTCGCCTCGCGTCTCGATTCTGTCGCGGCGTACTTCCCCAACAATGCTATCCTCTACTTCGAGCCCGACAACGACGCTGATCTCGCTCGCCGGTTGCGCGAGGTTTTCACCAACCCGCAGGCGAATGCCGGGCGGGTCGGCGCCGCCACAGCCCTCTATGAGGCATACAGTTGGAGCAAGGAGAAACGAAAGTACCTTGCGGTATACGATTCTCTCCTTGGAGGTGGCGCGGAAGAGGCGGGCTGTGCGACTCGGTTGCGGTCCAGGGAAGCGGAAACTGATATCCCAAGACCTGTGGAATAGCGGGCGGAACGTTTATCGCGCTATGGATAAGGTGCGTATCGCTGGGACCGAGTGTGCCGCTGACTGATCTTTAGAACGGGTTTTCGATGCAGAAAGTAAGGATAAGGATCTTGCCGTCGGGCTGTGCTTCTCAGAAACATGGCGAGCCTTCTATCTCCGGAAATCTCACTCACAAAAGGGCATTCAGGCCGGCTCACCCCGGCAGGCGCGCGATCGTGCGTCTCGCAATGGCTGGACTTTTGGCGTTCGGATGCGCTTCATCGGTGAAAGCTGAACTGCTCCGCCTCGATAGCGCATCTGCCGGACCACAAACCGAGGCGAGCGAGAACGGGAAGGAGCGGCTGGCCGCCGGTCTCGACCGGTCACCGTCCTTCACCGTCGTGGCCGAGGCTGATAAGGCGATCTCAACGGGAAACACGGCCCAGCCGGCTGGGTCGTCATCTCAGCGATTCCTAACATTGCCGCCCGGCGCGAAATTGCCGTCTGATTCCGTCTGTGCCGCCAAGGTGAGGCGCACCGGCTGGGAGCCGCGGCCGCAGAATACCGCTGCGAACCAGACGAGGGGCAGACCCGGCGCCGCTATCGATGGCGCCGATCCGTCCTTCAACAAGCGATACGGGACAAGGGTCGAAGGCAATTTCGTCGGCACGACGGATGAGATCATCCAGTGGGCTGCCTGCAAATGGGGCTTCAGCGAAGACATAACGCGAGCCCGTGCCATGCAGGAGAGCCATTGGCGCCAGTCGCAGCTCGGTGACAAAACGGACAATCCTGCGGCGTGCACCACCATCGCCCAGGCTGCACCTTGCTGGCAAAGCTATGGCATCTTGCAGGTGAAGGGCACCGTGCACGAGGATACCTACCCCGCGGCGAGGGACTCCACTGCATATAATGTCGACTATGCCTTGGCTTGGCTGCGCGCCTGCTATGAAGGCGCTTTCAGCGATTGGATGGGCAACGGTTACCGCGCCGGTGACGAGTGGGGTTGCGTGGGTGCCTGGTATTCGGGCAACTGGTACGACAGCGGCGCCAGAAAATACATTGATGGCGTCAAGCGGCATCTTGCCAATCGTGCCTGGACGCAGGCGGAGTTCTGACGCAAAGCACGGGCCGGAGGCCTTGATCGGTTGTGCCTACCGAAAACTATACTCGGGCGTAGCGGTGGTGCAGGCCGCCGCCCATGGGCTCGGCAATGATTCGGCCTAGCCGAGAGATAGGTCGCCTGATCGGCGCGTCCTTGCCTAGCGACAGATGCGTGCGGGCTCATTGTAGTAACCGGCATACACGGACATGATCCGGCGAAGGTGTGTTTCGCCTAACACAATTACGTGGTCGATGCACTCGTGTCGTGCCGAGCCGATCAACCGCTCCACAAAGGCGTTTTGCCAGTGCGAGCGCAGCGCGATTGGTCGATCCCAGATGCCCAGCCCGCGGAGACGTCGCCTGACGACCTCGCCATAGACGGCGTCACGATCTCGCACCAAATATCTTGGCGCTTCATCCCACGGAAACGCCTCGACAATCTGCCGAGCAACCCACTCGACAGTCGGATGTGCTGTCACTGCATAATGAACGAGCTTCCGCCGGCCGTGCCCGAGAACGACCAGACAGTAGAGCAACTTGAAGCCGATCGTGGGCACGACAAACAGGTCGACCGCGCATACTGTCCGCATGGTTGCGCAGGAAGGCCGTCCAATTCTGACCAGGTCGTCTGGGGCGCTTTGCCAAGTACTTGGCGACGGTCGATTCAGCGACCTCGATGCCGAACTTGAGCCGCTCGCCATGAATCCGAGGCGCACCCCACAACCAGTTGGCCCGACTCACCTCCCGGATCAGCTCGCGGATATCTCTGGGGATCGCCGGGCGGCCACCTCTGGAGCGCGACTTCCAGCGCCAACCACGGCCGGACGGAGGCGATAGAGCCAGATGAATGGCAGCCGATCCGCATTGGACAGCCGCATGCGCCGCGGTGCCGGCCGGCGTAGAATGTTCAACTGATGGCGGAGAACGAGGTTCTCAGCTTGGAGCCGGCGTCGCGATTTCACGAGCGACGCCAGCCAATTCAACAGCAGTTCGACCGTCCCCAGCATGCTGCCGGATGATGACACGATTCGGCTCTTTGCAAGTTATCTCGGGCAGGATGGAGTTTTCGGTAGCGACAGGTTGCCGGGGCGCCATATCCTGCTGAACGAGAAGATCGACGGCCGCTTTCCCAGCCATCACCCGGACCCTACTGTCCCGGAGAACCTGCGGCAACTCATGGATGCCGTGCGCGCTAATGGCTGCGATCTCGGAATCGCCTTCGACGGTGATGGCGATCGCGTTGGCGCTGTCGATGGAAAGGGACGCGTCGTCTGGGCGGACCAGATGATGATCCTGTTTGCGCGGGAAGTGCTACGATCAAGACCGGGCGCGACGATTATTGCCGATGTGAAATCAAGTCAGACCCTGTTCGATGAGATCGAGAGCGCCGGCGGCATCCCGCTCATGTGGAAGACCGGCCATTCCCTGATCAAGGCAAAGATGGCGGAGATGGACGCGCCACTCAGCGGTGAGATGAGCAGGCATATCTTCTTTGCCGATCGCTATTATGGATTTGATGATGCTCTCTATGCTGCTGTCCGGCTGATTGGTCTCGTTGGTAGAGCGGATATCACCCTGGGTGAAATGCGCGACGCGCTGCCCATGGTGGTGAATACGCCGGAAATCCGCTTGCCTTCAACGGAGGCGAGAAAATTTGCCGTGGTGGAAGAGATCAAGCAGCGGCTCGGCGCTTCCAGCGCAGACATGAATGACATCGACGGCGTACGCGTGCGGACCAAAGACGGCTGGTGGTTGCTGCGGGCATCCAATACGCAGGACATATTGGTGGTGCGCTGCGAGGCGGCCGATGCCGCTGGTCTGGAACGGCTGAAGGCTGACGTGACCGCGGCGCTGCGAAGCGTTGGAGCGACGCCACCTTCATGGTGACCGGAGCTATCAGGCTGGGTTGAAGGCGAGCGTTCTCGGCTCGTCTTGCTCCATGAGCCGGACGTGGCGCCACTTCCGATATCTGAACTAGAGCGGACATATCGTTCCCCTCGACGTGACTGCTACGATTCACCCTAAGCGGTCGTTCACCGACTGCCTTTATGCAATCAGCGCAGCCCGCCTGCGCCCCGGAAAATGGTCCTGGCTAGTGCTTGTTTCTTGGTATCGGCTCCTTCAGAATAATTCCGAACATCCCCTTTTTGTTGAAGCGCCTTAGATCAGGGTGCAGTGGCTCAGCCTCGCAAACTATAGAATGATGACTGGAAAAGGATTGTGTGAAGCTTCGGAAGCCCCGGTTCAAATCGATATCATCGACAATGATCGCGCCGCCAGGCCGCAAAGCAGGCCACGCCCGATCCATCTCAAAGCGAACATTACTTTCACTGTGCAGGCTGTCATGAACGAAGAGATCGATCTCGCCGAGTTGAGAAAGTACGCCGGGTAGGCATCGCCTGCTTGAACCACGGATGTAGGACCATAGATGCTGAAATCGGCTATCTACAGCTATACCGACTTGTTCCTGCCATTCACGTTCCATGGGCGGGCGGTCAATACTCCAGAGATGGCCACCCCCATTTCTCTCAAGCGCCTCAAGAATGAAACGTGACGTGACTCCATGAGCAACGCCGGTCTCGACGACATTTCTAGGCCGCAGATGGCGAGTCAAACACCAAATCGCACGCACGAACGCTGCATCACCATCGTTCCAGCCCTTGAAGCTCGCCGGGCCAGCCCGAACCCCCTTCGCATCCAGTTCCTTTATCACCTTGGGCCATAAGGCCCAGAACTCCGACGTCAATTCGGCTGGCGACGACAGATCAAGCAGACGGTGCAGCCGATACTCCCAATCGTCCTCGGCTCTGTACAGGTCGGGCGGCGTATGCCCTTCTCGGTGTGCCGCGAATTGCTCCCGGAACCGAATCCATGCTTCAAGTGGATCCGCCGCAACTGATACAAAGGTCGAAATTGGTCGCCGCAAATAAGGTCGGAGGTCTAGCATTGTGCTCCCTCAGGCCGATGCCTCAGTTTTCAAGTTTACAGCAATCTGGCCGTCGGTCGATACGTGGGTCGCCGTTAATGATGGGGCGATTTTGCACCCGATTTCTGCACCAAAAACCCAGAACGATATCAACGGCCGCCATTTCTGGTTATGGCACAAATGAGACCTACTAGAGCCGCCGAACAAAGTCCGCTACTTGGGGTCTAGCTGACGAGAACCGCGATCATTTTCGGTTCATACCTGTGAGCTGACGTTCGCCGAGGAGCTTCGAACAGCCGAGTTTGACCCCAAGCCGACCTTCGTGGTGTTGCGGCTCATCAGAAAACAACTGCCCAGCCTAAGGACTTCAGCCTGCATGGAGGCCGTACCATTCGGCGCAGGCAGAGGGCCTAATGTGCTAGTCTGTCAAGCACTCAGAGAGGAAAATCATGGCCGACAAAACCTTGCCAATTACCGGGGGCTGCCTGTGTGGCGCGGTGCGGTTTGAGGCGACTGAGCAGCCGTCATGGGTCGGCTTTTGCCATTGCCGAATGTGTCAGAAGGCCTACGGTCAAGCCTCCGGCATTTTCATGGGGTTCAAGGGGGCGCAAAAGCGGGCGCTGCGGTTCACCATGGGCAAGCCGACATATTACAAATCATCTGCTTGGTTGGAGCGTGGCTTCTGCTCCAACTGTGGCAGCCCGCTTGGAATCCGCACCCCGCAGGGACACAGTGTCATGGTCGGCACCCTCGATCACCCCGAAGAATGGCCGCCAAACGAAGCTCACTCGGGCATCGAAAGCCAAATACCATGGGACATCATCCATGATGATCTTCCGCGGTGGCGGACCGAGGACGATCCCGACTTTGTTGCCGCGAAGGAAGCCGCTGAACGCCGCGAGGGGTGACACTCTGGTGCTAAGCCGCTGCTGGCAGTCATCGGAAACATCAGCGATCTACTATTGCGGCCGGCTGTGAGAACTTGGTCTGATGATACCCCGGCGCTCCCTGGGAGCGTCTGGTGACTGGACTCGCCATTGCATCGTTTCGAGCCTAGGATTTGACGATCGTAGCGTCGTAGTTGCCGGGGCAACCTGCAGTGGAACGCCGCCTTGCTGCCATCCTTGCTGCGGACGTAGTCGGCTACAGCCGGCTCATGGAGCAGGATGAGGCGGGCACGCTGGCGACCCTGAAGGAGCGGCGCCGGGGCATCCTGCAGCCGCTCGTGGCCGAGCATCACGGCCGCATCTTCAAGATGACAGGCGATGGCGTCCTGGTCGAGTTCGGCAGCGCCGTCAACGCTGTGCAGTGCGCCGTTGATCTCCAGCAAGGCATAGCAGCCGCCAATGGCGGCCAGCCTGAGGACCGCCACATCGTGCTGCGCATCGGCGTCAATCTGGGTGACGTCATGGTCGAGGGGAGCGATCTCTATGGCGACGGCGTCAACATCGCCGCCCGCCTCGAAGCCATTGCCGATCCTGGCGGCATCTTGGTGTCCGGCTCCACTCATGACTACGTCAGGAACAAGGTCAGTGCTGGCTTCGACGATCTCGGCACTCACAGCTTGAAGAATATCGCCGAGCCGGTTCGTGCTTACCGCGTGACCGGCACACCGGCTGTTACAGTCACGGCGTCCAAACTCGCCACCGAGAAACCCTCGATTGCAGTGCTGCCCCTCACCAACATGAGCGGCGACCCCGAGCAGGAGTTCTTCGTCGACGGGCTCACCGAGGACATCATCACGGCGCTCTCGCGCATCAGTGCGCTTTGGGTAATCGCCCGCACCTCGACTTTTGCGTACAAGGGAAAGTCGGTGGACGTGAAGAAGGTCGCCAGGGAACTGGGCGCGCGCTACGTGATGGAGGGCAGTGTCCGCCGCGCGGGTGATCGCCTGCGGGTGACGGCGCAGTTGAGCGATGCCGCGACCGGCCACCACGTCTGGGCGGAGCGATATGATCGGCCGCTGGCCGATCTCTTTGATATCCAGGACGACATCACCCGCAGCGTGGCCGCCTCGACAGAGACGCATGTTCTATTCGCGGAGCGCCAGGCGGCCGAGGCGAGGCCGTCCATCGATTTTAAGGTAAGGGATCTGGTCGCACGTGCGTGGGCGAGGACATACGACCAGACTCCTGAAGCCCTGGCAGAGGCGTCCGACCTTGTCGAGGAAGCCATCCGTATCGACCCGTCGCATCCTGTCGGCCACTGGGTGCGTGCCGCAATCTTCCTCAGTCGCATGGAATTCGGAGAGATTCCCCGCGACGCTGAGTCCGTGGCGCAGGTGTTGGAGTTGGCAAGAATGGCCGTACGGCTCGCCCCACGCGACGAGATGGCACACTACGTCATGGCGTGGGCCTATGACGAGGCCGAGCGGCTAGAAGACGCCGTAGCGGCATGCGAACGCGGTCTGGCGATCAACCCAAATTGCTCACTGATCCTGAGCGCGATGGGAGCCTGCCTCGGACCGCTCGGACGACCCCAGGAAGCGATCGACGCGTGTCGGCTCGCTTTGCAGCTCAATCCCCGTGATCCATCCAATTTTTGGCGCCATTCAAGCATCGCGATTGCGCATTTCATAGCGGCGGACTACGGCGAGGCGCTCCGAGAAGGCAAGACGGTGGCTCAATCGCGACCGTTCTTGCGGAGTGCGATCATCTGGGCGGCATCGGCAGCAGCCTTGGGGAAAACTGACGAAGCCCGCACAGCCGTAGCGTATTGTCTCGCACAGCGGCCCGACTTGCACGTCGGCGGCGTCGTGCCAGGCAACATACGGCGATTCGCGCGCAAGGAGGACCATGAGCGCCTGTTGGCACTGCTTCGAAAGGCGGGGCTGCCGGACTGACCTTCTGATGCGAAATCTGCCGTTAACAGCTGAGCTGATGTCTGCATCTGGCACAACTGAGACCTACTGGAGCCGCCGAAAAAAGTCCGCTACTTGGGGTTCAGCTGACGAAAACCGCGATCATTTTCCGATTCATATCTGTGAGCAGACGCTCGCGAAAATCGCCGGATCGTCTTATTGTGACCCGAAGCGGACGTAGCCGATGCACCTTCGATTCGAGGGCGTGGTATAACTATGCGCTGTCAAAGACCCCTCGGCCTCGATCGCTTTTCGTGATCCGCGTCGACGTCCGCCGACAGACGATAGAACTGCCCGGTACGCAGCCTGAATGGTGCAGCTAACACCGTGGCGTGTCGTATGAAGTCTATATCGATAGACTTCGGGTCGAAACCTTCAGGAACGTCGTAACGGCGCAGGATATATTTCAAGGGTTCGCCTCCCCGTCGAAACTGCGAGCGAGTGAAACCCACACTTCGCATTCGCACAAGAAGAAGGGGCCGCCCTCGCGAGCGGCCCCTCTGGTCAATTTAGGAGAAGTGATGCCAGCGCGATCAATCGTGCGATCGCCCCAGCGTCCATCTCCAACGATACGCGGAACCTGATCATGGGATGTTTTCCCTAACCAAGCCCGTGCGCACGGGGGTTGACCCGTGGAGTACTTGTATCGCGCCCTAGCGAGGCGCTTGCCGCGCCCCTTTGCCCTCGGGGCGGCGGCGGATCAGGTTGCCCGTTGCAGCTCCGTGATGTGCTTCGCTCAGGTGTACCAAGTTGGCCTAGCCTGAGGCTGGCATCAGCTGCGCGCTTTAAGCGCCGGACTGGCTATCCTCTAGCGGCCGTTTCGTGCTGGCCGCACACCGCCACGAAGGCAGTAGCGCCGCGTCAGATGGACCTCGTCCGCGAGGTTTCCTATCGGCACCTAGTTTCCCTTATGAACCAAGTCTACGCACCGGGTCAAGTCGGGCAGCGAAAAGAAAATGGCCGCCCGAAGGCGGCCCAGGTTATTGGAGGAAGTGGCGGCATGACCCGGCCGCCTGCGGGCTGGGCTAGATCGTTGTCCCGTCTGCCAGTTCGACCACCAGGCCTTCGTGCAGCCGATTTGGCAGGCCATCTAGCAGCGATCGGACGCTGAAAATGTCTGCGCCGGAGATGCTGAGCAATTCGTCGATGCTTACTGGTGCCTCGGCCAGACGGCGCAGCATCTCGCTGCGCAGGTCGGAGGATCCGATGAAGGCGGCTTCGGGCCGTAGGCGGACTTGCAGGTGCATGAGCGGCCTCCGTTTGAGAATGCATACCTAGCCACATTCATCGATTTCGAAGGTCCCGACGACACCTTATTTTTGCCTAATTAATGGCCATCGGCCGGGCAGATGCCAGACCAGATAGTTAGTAATTTATTGATTTTACTTAAGAATTTGGCGCGCCCGGAGAGATTCGAACTCCCAACCCCCAGATCCGTAGTCTGGTGCTCTATCCAGTTGAGCTACGGGCGCATCCGGCGGCAAAACCCGGCGAAAACGGGGGCCGCGACAGGGGGCGGACCCTACACGAAAGGCTTCCGGGCTGGCAAGGTATGGGCAGTCCCCTGGGCAGGCCGGCATTGCGGCTTGAGGGGCGCGATTGCGCTGTCTAGGATGCCGCCGATAACAATCAGATAGCGTGTTCATGGCCTTGCTCAATCCTGTGTCTTCACTGCCCGCGGCTGACGCCGCCGGGCGCTCTCTTCAGGCAGACCCCTTTCATCGCCGGCTGGCTGCCGTAGCCGCCGCGGCCGCGCTGCTGTTCCTGGCGGCCTGCGAATCCGGCGGTGGCGGGAACGAGGAGCCGGCGGCGGCATCCGAGTCCACATCCGCCGATACGGCCGACAGCAGCGACAGCACGGCCGGCGAGAGCACGGCCGCAGTGACGCCCGACGAGTCTCCCGCCGAGCCGCCGGGCAGCGGCATCGCCGGCGGCACGCCCTTTGTGGTGATCCGCTTTCCCAATGGCGGCACCGAGTACGAGACCGAACTGTCGGCGGCAATGCGCCGGGCCCAGGAGCGCAAACCCGGCTTTGCCCTGGACATGGCGGCGGTGGCGCCGACGGGCGGCTCGCCGGAAGCGCTGAAGCAGAGCAACGACCAGGCCCTGGCCCGCGCCGACGATGTGATCCAGAGCCTTTCCACCCTGGGGATCGGCCGTGACCGGATCCATCTGGTGTCCTATAGTGGCCCGGACGCCGATGTTATCGAAATACGCCTCTACATCCGCTGATCAACCTCTTAGCGCGCAACCTGCCGGGCCGGCCTCCTTTACGGGGGCCGGCCCGCAGCCGTCTTGGGCGGGCGGGTCGGCGACAAAATGCCCGCAACCGGAGCGGCGCCTCGCCCGTATAATACGCATGGAGGCCGCCGGCCTCCGTCAGCATGGAGGCTGAAAAATGCGCGCGATCTCAAGGCTGTTGGTTCTGATTCTGCCTTTGCTGGCGGTCCTGCCGGCCGCTTCCCAGGAAGTGCCCCCGGCGGAGGAGCAGGCGATCCGGGAGGTCATCCAATCCCAGCTCGACGCCTTCCAGCGCGACGACGCTAGCGGCGCCTATGCCTATGCCTCGCCCTCGATCCAACAGATGTTCACCACCCCCGACATCTTCATGGAGATGGTGAAGATGGGCTACCAGCCGGTCTACCGGCCGCGGGAGGTGGAGTTCCGCAAGCTGGGCGACGTCAACGGCACGCTGGTGCAGGACGTGTTCGTCGTCGGCCCCGACGGCCAGCCGGTGCTCGCCCGCTACAGCATGCAGAAACAGCCCGACGGCTCCTGGCGCATCAATGGCTGCGCCCTGGTCAAGGCGCCGGACCAGGACGTCTGACGCGCCCGGACTTCGCGGTTGCCCCTCCTCGACGGGCGGGCTAAACGAGCCACCCATCGAGTGCCTTGAGGGGGAAAGCCGTGAACGCGACCGTGCATTCCAGCCAGAAGAACTTTCCCGTCACCTGGGAGGAACTGCACCGCAATGCCAAGGCGCTGGCTTGGCGACTGGTGGAGAAAGGTCCCTGGACGGGCATCGTCGCGGTGACCCGCGGTGGCTTGGTGCCGGCCGCCATCGTCGCCCGCGAGCTAGAGCTGCGGCTGATCGATACCGTCTGCATCACCAGCTATGACGACCGCAGCCAGGGCAAGCTGATGGTGATCAAGCAGGCGACCGGCAGCGGCGACGGCAGCGGCTGGCTGATCATCGACGATCTCGTGGATACCGGGAAGACCGGCCAGGCAGTGCGCGACCTGCTGCCGAAAGCGCATTTCGCCACCATCTACGCCAAGCCGGCCGGGCGGCCGCTGGTGGATACGTATGTCACGGAGGTGAGCCAGGATACCTGGATCCTGTTCCCCTGGGATATCGAGCCGCAATTCATCCAGCCGATCGCCCGGATCGCGCAGGGTTAGCGGCTGCAGGAACTTGTTCCCATAAGACAGCCAACAGCAAAACCCCCGAATTGTTTCCCTCGTGAAAGCGAGGGTCCAGGGTTGCAGAGCGCCCTTTTTCCCCTGGGTCCCCGCCTTCGCGGGGAAAGCAATAAAGGGAGATTAGCTCAGCAACACCCTGCCTCTATTAATCCTCAAGCAGAAACACAGAATCGCCCGCTTTGATCGTGCCGGACAGGGACACGCCGGCATAGACGCCGGCCCAGGTGCGGTTCGCGCCGTTGACGGTGTGCAGGATCGCCGGGTCGAAGGGCAGGTCGCCCTGGGGCAATGTGGTCATCACGCAGCGCTTGCAATTGTCGGTGACGGCGAGGCGCGGGCCGCCGCCAATCTGCAGCTTCCGCTCCAGCCAGCCCTGTTCCAGGAACCCGCCGGCATCGCCGGTATCGATGACGATGTTTGGCCGGAAGCGCGCGGGCGCGAACTGCCCGGCCGCATGCTGCACCTGGAAGGCGGCGAGGCTGGCGGTGGTCAGGATGTGCAGCGGCTCGTGGCTGTAGCTGGAGCGCTTGTTCTCGGTGGCGCGGTGGGCGAGATGCACCGGCTGTTCCAGGAACGCGCTCAGCCGGGCATCGATATCGGCCTGGTCGCCGCGCAGCGTCGCACCGTCGGGCAGCGTGATCTCGATCGCCGGCAGCTTGCCGGCGACGGGTTCGCCGAGCAGACGCGCCGAGAGCGTGACGATGCCGCGCCATTTCTTCTTGCCCTGGGCGGCGGAAACCACCTCGCCGATTTCGGGGTCGACGACGCCATATTCGCGGTCGCCCGGCACGCCGTTGCCGTCGACCAGAATCTCCGGGAGCTGCTCGCCGCGCATCGATTGCACGGGATAGCGCCAGATCTCGACGACGCGGCCGACGAGAATTCCTGCGCCTGCCGATTTCGATTCCCGATGCTGGATGTTCATCGCTTCCTTTTACTCCGTCAGCCGCCAAACCATGGTGATCCGCTCGGTGCAATCTTCCAGCTCCAGCAGCGTCGGCACCGCATAGCGCGCCAATTCCCACACGCCCTCCTGCGGCCGGTAGGCACGGCCGGGATCGGCCAGCAGCACGTCGACGCCGCTGTCCAGGAGCGAGCGCAGCCAGCGGATCGCCCGCTCGGCCAGCGGCTGTTCGTAGCAGACGTCGCCCGCCAGCACCATGTCCCACTCCGGATGGCGCGGGCCGGTGTTGTCGATGGGATCAACGCTGGATATCGCGACCGATAGTTCGTTCAACTCGGCATTCATCGCGATGGCGGCCGCGGCGAAGGGATCGATGTCGCTCGCCGTGACCTGGGCCGCGCCGGCGCGCGCGGCGGCAAAGGCGACCAGGCCGCTGCCGGACGCGAAATCCAGCACGCGCCGGCCGCGCACGGT
>Ga0184612_10000121_pt1 | contig 34775 bp, 42 predicted proteins | sample PLM3_60_coex_FD_133163 | JGI IMG/M metagenome (GOLD analysis project Ga0184612, IMG submission 133163) | Groundwater sediment microbial communities from an aquifer in East River, Colorado, USA - PLM3_60_coex | ecosystem: Environmental > Terrestrial > Soil > Riparian zone | place: USA: East... | reverse complement strand
GGTGATGCCCGGGGACAACATCGCCATGGAGATCGAGCTGATTGCGCCGATCGCCATGGACGAGGGCCTGCGCTTCGCCATCCGCGAAGGCGGCCGCACCGTCGGCGCCGGCGTCGTCGCCAAGATCCTCGAGTAGGGCCAGAGTTAGACGTGAATCGATTTGTGTTGGCAGTGCAGAGAAACGGAAGTTGACCATGGAGAGCCAGAATATCCGCATACGCCTTAAGGCGTTCGACCATCGCGTGCTCGACCAGTCGACGAGCGAGATCGTGAGCACGGCCAAGCGCACGGGTGCGCAGGTACGTGGTCCGATTCCTCTGCCGACTCGGATCGAAAAGTTCACCGTCAACCGGTCGCCCCATGTCGACAAGAAGAGCCGGGAGCAGTTTGAGATCCGCACCCATAAGCGGCTCCTGGACATCGTCGATCCCACGCCGCAGACGGTCGATGCGCTGATGAAGCTCGACCTGGCGGCCGGCGTCGATGTCGAGATCAAGCTGAAGAACTAGACGCGCGGAATTTGAGTTGGAGCAGCGCCAATGCGCACGGGATTGATCGCACAGAAACTGGGCATGAGCCGCGTCTTCGATGACGCCGGTGCTCACGTCCCCGTCACAGTGCTCAGAGTCGATAACTGCCAGGTGGTGGGTGTCCGCACCGCCGACAAGAACGGCTACACGGCCGTTCAATTGGGCGTCGGCGCGGTGAAGGTGAAGAATCTCACCAAGGCGGAGCGCGGCCACTTCGCCAAGGCGAAGGTGGAGCCGAAGCGGAAGATAGCCGAGTTCCGGGTGAGCGCCGATGCGCTGCTGGAAGTCGGCGCCGAACTCGCCGCCAGCCATTTTGTCGCCGGCCAGTTCGTCGATGTCACGGGCACGACAATCGGCAAGGGTTTCGCCGGTGCCATGAAGCGCTGGAACTTCCGCGGCCTGCGCGCCACCCACGGCGTGTCGGTCTCGCACCGCAGCCATGGTTCCACCGGCAACCGTCAGGACCCCGGCCGCACCTTTCCGAACAAGAAGATGGCCGGACATCTTGGTGTCGAGCGCGTGACCACCGCTAATCTCAAGGTGGTCTCCACCGATCCGGATCGCGGCATCATCCTGATCAAGGGCGCGGTGCCCGGCGCCGAGGGAAGCTTCGTGCTGGTGCGCGACGCCGTGAAGCGGAAGCTGCCGAAGGGAGCGCCGTTCCCGGCCGCTCTTCGCGCCGCCGCCGAAGCGGCTGCGGCCGAGAAGAAGGAATAGCCGGCCATGAAGTGTCAGATCACCAGTCTCGACAATAAGAAGGTCGGCGAAATCGAGCTCGCCGAAGAGGTGTTCGGCCTGCCTGTGCGCAAGGATATCCTGGCGCGCGCGGTTAATTGGCAGCTCAACAAGCGCCGCGCGGGTACCCACAAGACCAAGGGCATCAGCGACATCCAGGGCACCACCAAGAAGCCGTGGCGCCAGAAGGGCACCGGCAGCGCCCGTGCCGGCAGCCTGCGCTCGCCGCAATTCCGCGGCGGCGCCCGCATCTTTGGTCCGGTGGTCCGCAGCCATGCGACCGATCTGCCGAAGAAGGTGCGCAAGCTGGCGTTGAAGACCGCGCTCTCGAGCAAGCAGGCGGACGGCCGCCTCATCGTCATCGACGAAGTGAGCGCGAGCAAGGCCAAGACGGCGGATCTGGTCAAGAAGCTCGGCAAGCTCGGTTGGCAATCGGTGCTCATTATCGGCGGCGCGGTGATCGACGAGAATTTCCGCCGGGCGGCGTCGAACATTCCCAATCTGGATGTGCTGCCGCAGCAGGGTGCCAATGTGTACGACATCCTGCGTCGCGACACGCTGGTGCTGACCAAGGATGCCGTTCAGCATCTGGAAGCGCGCTTGAAGTAGGCGGAGACGGGCAATGGCAAAAGCAGAAACAAAAGTGAGCCAGACGCGGATGTATCACATCGTCCGCTCGCCGGTGATCACGGAAAAGGCCACGCTGGGCTCGCAGCACAGCCAGGTGACGTTCCGCGTGCCGCTGAACGCCTCGAAGCCGGAGATCAAGGCGGCGGTCGAGAAGCTATTTAACGTCAAGGTGAAGGCGGTCAACACGCTGCGCACGGAAGGCAAGACCAAGCGCTTCCGCGGCTTCATCGGCAAGCGGCCGGACACCAAGAAGGCGTACATCACCCTGGCCGAGGGCCACACGATCGACGTGACGACGGGAGTTTCGTGATATGGCGTTGAAGACATTCAAGCCGACCTCCCCCGCGCGGCGCCAGCTGGTCATCGTCGACCGGTCGGAGCTGCACAAGGGCAAGCCGGTCAAGGCGCTGACCGAAGGCAAGCGCAGGTCCGGTGGGCGCAACAATCACGGCCATCTGACCTCGTTCCGCAAGGGCGGCGGCCACAAGCAGCGCTATCGCATCGTCGATTTCAAGCGGCGGAAGTTCGATGTCTCGGCGACAGTGGAGCGGCTGGAATACGACCCGAACCGCACGGCGTTCATCGCCCTGATCCGCTATGACGACGGCGAGCTAAGCTACATCCTGGCGCCGCAGCGCCTGCGCGTCGGCGACAAGGTCGTCTCCGGCGAGCGCGCGGACATCAAGCCGGGCAATGCGCTGCCGCTGAAGAACATTCCCGTGGGCACGATCGTGCACAATGTGGAGATGAAGCCCGAAGCGGGCGGCAAGCTGGCGCGCGCCGCTGGGACGTTTGTGCAGCTCGTCGGCCGCGATACCGATTATGCGCTGCTGCGTCTCGGCTCCGGCGAAGTGCGTCGCGTGCATCTGGAATGCCTGGCGACCATCGGCGCCGTGTCCAATCCGGATCAGCAGAACATCGTCATCGGCAAGGCCGGCCGCAGCCGCTGGCTCGGCATCCGTCCGGTGACCCGCGGTATCGCCATGAACCCGGTCGACCATCCCCATGGCGGCCGCACCAATGGCGGCATGCATTGGGTCACGCCCTGGGGCGTTTCCACCAAGGGCAAGAAGACACGTAAAAACAAGCGGACGGACGGCATGATCCTGCGCCGTCGTCACGCGGCGAAGAAAGCGTAGAGGAGGGCAGCGAATCCATGGCCCGTTCTGTTTGGAAAGGTCCGTTCGTCGACGGCTTCCTGCTGAAGAAAGCGGAAGTGACGCGGGCGTCCGGCCGCAACGAGGTGATCCGCACCTGGTCGCGCCGCTCGACGATCCTGCCGCAGTTCGTCGGACTGACCTTCGGCGTCTATAACGGCAAGAAGTTCCTGCCGGTCTTCGTGACTGAGAACATGATCGGGCACAAGTTCGGCGAATTTTCGCCGACCCGTCAGTTTCAGAGCCACACCGCGGCCGATAAGAAGGCCGTGGTGCGCAAGGAGTAGCGCGATGACCAAGAAATCCCTGCCGCGGCAGCAGGCGGACAACGAGGCCAAGGCCATCGCCCGCGTGCTGCGCACCAGCCCGCGCAAGCTGAACCTGGTCGCGCAGTCGATCCGCGGCAAGCCGGCGAACACGGCGTTGTCGGAGCTGACATTTTCAAAGCGGCGCATCGCCAATTCGGTGAAGCGCGTGCTGCAGGCGGCGATCGCCAATGCCGAGAACAACCATCAGCTCGATGTCGACCGGCTCTATGTCGCGGAAGCCACGGTCGGCCGCAGCTTCGTGATGAAACGCTTTCATGCCCGGGCCCGCGGCCGGGCCGGGCGCGTCGAAAAGCCGTTCAGTAATATCACCTTGATCGTGCGCGAGCGCGAGGAGACGAAGTAATGGGTCAGAAGGTCAATCCGATCGGCCTGCGCGTCGGCATCAACCGGACCTGGGATTCCCGCTGGTTCGCCGACAAGGACTATGGCTCGCTGCTGCATGAGGATCTGCGGCTGCGCAAGTATCTGCATGACCGGCTGCTGCAGGCGGGCGTGTCCAAGATCGTCATCGAGCGTCCGGCGAAGAAGGCGCGCGTAACCATCCATTCCGCGCGGCCCGGCGTCGTTATCGGCAAGAAGGGCGCCGACATCGAAAAACTGCGCTCCGAACTCTCGAAGATGACCGGCGGCGAAGTGCTGCTGAACATCCTGGAGATCCGCAAGCCGGAGATCGACGCCCGCCTGGTGGCCGAGAACATCGCCCAGCAGCTCGAGCGCCGCGTGTCGTTCCGCCGCGCCATGAAGCGCGCGGTGCAGTCGGCGATGCGCCTGGGCGCCCAGGGCATCCGCATCAACTGCGCGGGCCGCCTCGGCGGCGCCGAGATTGCCCGGGTAGAGTGGTATCGCGAGGGCCGCGTGCCGTTGCACACACTGCGCGCCGACATCGATTTCGGCGTGGCGACGGCGATGACGACCTACGGCACTTGCGGCGTGAAGGTGTGGGTATTCAAGGGCGAGATCATGGCGCATGACCCGATGGCCCAGGACAAGCGCGCACAGGAGCAGCAGGTCACGCGCTGATTGAGAGCGTTACCGCTAGGGAACAAGAGCAATGCTTCAACCGAGCAGAACCAAGTATCGCAAGGCCCACAAGGGCCGCATTCACGGCGCCGCCAAGGGCGGCTTCTCGCTGAATTTCGGCGCCTTCGGCTTGAAGGCGGTCGAGCCTGGCCGCGTCACCGCCCGGCAGCTGGAGGCGGCGCGCCGCGCCGTGACTCGCCACCTGAAGCGCGTCGGGCGCGTCTGGATCCGTGTGTTTCCGGATGTGCCGATTTCGCGTAAGCCCGCCGAGGTGCGCATGGGCAGCGGCAAGGGCTCGCCGGAATATTGGGTGTGCCGCGTGCATCCCGGCCGCGTGATGTTCGAAATCGACGGCGTGCCGAAGGCGCTGGCGCAGGAGGCGTTCGACCTGGCTTCCGCCAAGCTGCCGATCAAGACGCGTTTCGTCGCCCGTCTCGGCGAAGGAAAGTAAGCCATGAAAGCCCAGGACCTTCGCACCAAGACCAAGGATCAGCTGAAAGGCGATCTCGCGACCCTGCAGAAGGAGGCGTTCAACCTCCGCTTCCGCAAGGCGAGCGGACAGCTCGAGAATACGGCGCGGGTGCGCCAGGTGCGCCGCGATATCGCGCGCATCAAGACCATGCTGAGTGAATCGGCGCGCGCCGGCTCGTAGGAGATCGAGAATGCCAAAGAGAGTTCTGGAAGGCGTCGTCGTCAGCGACAAGATGAACAAGACCATCGTCGTGCGCGTCGAACGGCGCGTGATGGATCCGGTGTACGGCAAGTATGTGCGCCGCTCCAAGAAGTACGCGGCCCATGACGAGGCGAACAGCCACAAGATCGGCGATCTCGTGCAGATCCGCGAATGCCGGCCGATCTCCAAGAGCAAGCGCTGGGAAGTCGTGGCCGGCGAGCAGCCGGCCAAGGCGAGCTGAGCGGCGTAGGGACAGGGAGTAGACGGCCATGATTCAGATGCAGACGAACCTGGAAGTCGCCGACAATTCCGGCGCGCGCAGGGTGCAGTGCATCAAGGTGCTCGGCGGATCCAAGCGCAAATATGCGCAGGTGGGCGACGTGATCGTGGTCTCCGTGAAGGAGGCTATTCCGCGCGGCCGCGTGAAGAAGGGCGACGTGCATCAGGCGGTCATCGTCCGCACGGCCTTCCCGATCCGCCGCACCGACGGCAGCCTGATCCGCTTCGACCGCAATGCCGCGGTGCTGATCAGCAAGCAGGGCGAGCCGATCGGCACCCGCATCTTCGGGCCGGTGACGCGCGAACTCAGGGCCAAGAATTTCATGAAGATCATCTCGCTGGCGCCGGAAGTGCTGTGAGCGACAGACGGGTGACGGAGACAGGCTGAACATGGCAACCAAATTCAAGATCAAGAAGGGCGACCGAGTGGTCGTCATCACCGGCCGCGACAAGGGCAAGACCGGCGAGGTCCTGCGCGTGCTGCGCGAAGAGGCGCGCGTCGTGGTGCAGGGCATCAACATGGTGAAGCGGCATACCAAGCCGTCGGCGGCGTCGACCGGCGGCATCGTCGAGAAGGAAGCGGCGCTGCACATTTCAAATGTGGCGCATGTCGACCCGAAGACGAGCAAGGCGACCCGCATCGGCTATAAGGTACTGGACGGCGGGCGCAAGGTTCGGGTGGCCCGCAAGTCGGGCGAGACGATCGACCTCTAAGGATATCGGACAATGGCACGGTTGCAGGATCATTATGAGAAAGTGGTGAAACCCGCGCTCATGCGCGAGTTCAGCTACAAGAACTCCATGGAAGTTCCGCGCCTGGACAAGATCGTCGTTAATATGGGCGTTGGCGAAGCTGTTGCGGACGGCAAGAAGATCAATACTGCCGTCAGCGAGATGGCGGCGGTGACCGGCCAGAAGCCGGTGATCACCAAGTCGCGCAAGTCGATCGCGAACTTCAAGTTGCGCGAGGGACAGAATATCGGCTGCAAAGTTACGCTGCGCCGCGACCGGATGTACGAATTCCTGGACCGGCTGATCAGCGTTGCGTTACCGCGCGTCCGCGATTTCCGCGGCGTGTCGCCGAAGAGTTTTGATGGACGGGGAAACTATGCGCTCGGCTTGAAAGAACAGATCGTTTTTCCGGAGATCGATTACGACAAGATCGATACCGTCCGCGGGATGGACATCATCATCGTCACGACGGCGAAGACTGATGCCGAAGCTAGGGCCCTTTTGAAGGCCTTTGACATGCCGTTCACGAGCTGAACGGATCGCTGGAGGAATTTATGGCGAAGACCAGCATGATCGAGCGTAACAAGAAGCGCATCCGTTTGGCGAAGCAATTTGCCGGGCGGCGGGCGCGGCTGAAGGCGATTGCCAATGACGAGGCGCTGCCGATGGAGCAGCGTTTTGCGGCGCGCCTGAAGCTGGCGGAGATTCCGCGCAACGCGGCGCCGGTTCGTCAGCATAATCGCTGCGAACTCACAGGAAGGCCGCGAAGCTACTACCGGAAGTTCAGAGTTTCGCGCATCGCCCTGCGGGAGTTGGCCTCGACCGGCCAGATTCCCGGCATGGTCAAGTCGAGCTGGTAAGGGAGGTCAACGAAGATGACGTTTTCCGATCCCTTGGGCGATTTGCTGACACGCATCCGGAACGCGCAGAAGGCGCGTTTGTCGAGCGTGCAGACGCCCGCGTCGAAACTGCGCGGCAACGTGCTGGATGTGCTGAAGCGCGAAGGCTACATCCGCGACTATTCGCGGAACGAGCTGGAAGCCGGCATGGCCGAGTTCAAAGTCGAATTGAAGTATCATGACGGCGAACCGGTGATCCGCGAGATCAGCCGCATCTCGAAGCCCGGCCGCCGCGTCTACTCCAAGATCGCCGACCTGCCGCGCATCTATAACGGGCTGGGTATTTCCATCCTGTCGACGCCGCGCGGCGTGATGTCGGACAACGAGGCGCGCGCTGCCAATGTTGGCGGCGAAGTGCTGTGCCGGGTGTACTAAGGAGCCGATGACATGTCTCGCGTAGGCAAGAATCCGGTGGCCGTACCGAGCGGCGTCACTCTCGCGGTCGATGGCCGCGTGGTGACGGCGAAGGGCAAGCTTGGCGAACTGAAGCTGAATCTGAGCGATCAGGTGACCGCAAAGATGCAGGACGGCAAGCTCGTCTGCGCGCCGGCGAACGATTCCAAAAAGGCGCGCATGCAGTGGGGCACCACCCGCAATCTCGTGCGCAACATGGTGCAGGGCGTGTCCCAGGGCTTCAAGAAGAACCTGGAGATCAGCGGTGTCGGCTATCGCGCGGCGGTGCAGGGCAAGATGCTGCAGCTGCAACTGGGCTACAGCCACGACGTCAACTATGCGATCCCGGAAGGCATCCAGATCAAGTGCGAAAAGCCGACCGCCATCTCCATCACCGGCCACGATAAGCAGAAGGTCGGGCAGGTGGCGGCGGAAATCCGCTCTTACCGCGGGCCTGAGCCGTACAAGGGCAAGGGCATCAAGTACGAGAATGAGACGATCCTGCGTAAGGAAGGCAAGAAGAAGTAAGCCATGTCGCATACGAAGAACCTCTTCGCCCGGCGCAGCCGGCGGACGCGCACTCAAATCCGGCGCAAGGCGATCGGCCGGGTGCGTCTGTCCGTATTCCGCTCGAGCGAGCACATCTATGCCCAGATCATCGACGATGCGAAGGGCACGACGGTTGCGGCCGCCTCCAGCGTCGACAAAGATCTCAAGGCCAGGCTGAAGACCGGCGCCAACATCGAAGCCGCAAAGGAAGTCGGCAAGCTGGTCGCCGAGCGCGCGGTCAAAGCCGGCGTCAAAGAGGTCGTGTTCGACCGCGGCGGTTATCTGTTTCATGGCCGGGTGAAAGCCCTGGCCGAGGGCGCCCGCGAAGGCGGGCTGTCGTTCTAGAAAGTTAGGGAAGCATGGCCAAATCACCCAGAGGTGAACGCCGCGAACGGGATCGCGATCGCGAGCGTCCGCGGGATCGGGAAGAAGCGGAGCTGATCGAGAAGCTCGTCAGCATCAATCGCGTCGCCAAGGTGGTGAAGGGCGGCCGGCGCTTCGGCTTTGCCGCTCTCGTCGTCGTGGGCGACGGCCGCGGCCGTGTCGGCCATGGCGCCGGCAAGGCGCGCGAAGTGCCGGAGGCGATTCGCAAGGCGACGGAGCAGGCCAAGCGGTCGATGATCCGCGTGCCGCTGCGCGAAGGCCGTACGCTGCATCACGATGTGCGGGGCCATTTCGGCGCCGGCAAGGTGGTGTTCCGGGTGGCGGAGCAGGGCACGGGAATCATTGCCGGCGGCCCGATCCGCGCCGTGTTCGAGGCCCTGGGCGTCCATGACGTGGTTGCCAAATCGATCGGCACGTCAAATCCCCACAATATGGTCAAGGCGGCCTTTTCTGCCCTGACCAGCAGCAGCTCGCCACGCACGGTGGCTGCGCGTCGCGGCCGCAAGGTCAGCGATATCCTCGGCCGCCGCGGCGAACCCGCCGAGGCAACGGAGTAAGGATCATGGCGGCAGCGAAAAAGGGTCGTATCAAACTGACGCAGGTCGGCAGTCCGATCGGGCGCGAGAGCAGCCAGCGGGCGACGTTGCGTGGCCTCGGCCTGGACAAGATGAACCGCTCGCGGGAACTCGAGGATACGCCGTCGGTGCGCGGAATGATCGATAAAGTCCGCCACCTGTTGCGGGTGGAAACTGTCGGCTGAGCCACCTATCTAGATAAGGATCACCGGCAGCAGCCGGGAAGGAAATAGGTCATGAAACTCAATCAGCTCTCGGACAATGCGGGCTCGCGCAAGTCGCGCATGCGCGTCGGTCGCGGCATCGGCTCCACCAAGGGCAAGACCGCGGGCCGCGGCGGCAAGGGCCAGACCGCCCGTACCGGCGTCCGCATCAAGGGCTTCGAAGGCGGCCAGATGCCGCTCCATATGCGCATGCCCAAGCGGGGCTTCAACAACATCTTCCGCCTGGACCTGGTGGAGGTGAATATCGGCCGGCTCCAGGCTGCGATCGACGCAGGCAAGCTGGGTACCGACGGCAAGATCGACGGCGCGTCGCTGGTCAAGGCGGGCGTTCTGCGCCGCGTGCGCGATGGCGTGCGGCTGCTGGGCGATGGCGAGTTGAAGGCCAAGATCCAAATCGAGGTTGCTGGGGCTTCCAAGGCTGCCATCGCGGCTGTCGAGAAGGCCGGCGGCCAGGTCATCGTCAACAAGCCGGCGGTCGAAGAGCCCGTCAAGGCGTAACCCAAGGAAGCGCCCATGGCGTCCGCAGCCGAGCAACTCGCCGCCAGTATCAATTTTGGCGCCATAGGCAAGGCGACCGAGCTTCGGAAACGCATCCTGTTCACCCTGGGATGCCTGATCGTCTTTCGTCTGGGGACGTTCTTGCCGCTGCCCGGCGTCGATGTCGCGCAGATCGCGGCGATGTTCAAGCAAGCATCCGGGGGAATCCTCGGCATGCTCAATATGTTTGCCGGTGGTGCGGTGGAGCGTATGTCCATCTTCGCTCTCAGCATCATGCCGTATATTTCGGCCTCGATCATCATTCAGCTGATGTCGGGAATATCGCCCTCGCTTGAGGCCCTTAAGAAGGAAGGCCAGTCGGGCCGGCAGAAGCTGAATCAGTACACCCGCTACCTGACGGTGTTGCTGGCCGTCTTCCAGTCCTTCGGCGTGGCGCGCGGCCTGCAGGGCATGGGCGTGGTGCTCAGCGATCCCTTCTGGTTCCATATCAGCACGATCACGATCCTCACCGCCGGCACGATGTTCCTCATGTGGCTCGGCGAACAGATCACTGCGCGCGGCATCGGCAACGGAATCTCTCTGATCATCTTCTCGGGCATCGTCGCCAATCTGCCGATCGCCGCGGTGCAAACCCTGAATCTCGGCGCGACCGGCGCCCTTGAGATGTTCTGGATCATCGCCATCATTGCCATGGTGATCGCCGTCATCACGACGATCGTGTTCTTCGAGAGGGCACAGCGCCGCCTGCTGGTACAGTATCCGAAGCGCCAGGTGGGCTTGAAGATGTTCGGCGGCGAGAGTTCCCATCTGCCGCTGAAACTGAACAGCTCCGGCGTCATTCCACCGATCTTCGCAAGCTCGCTGCTGTTGCTGCCGTTGACCATTGTCGGATTCTCCGGACAGACCGGGCCGGGCTGGTTGCAGACAGTCTCCTTCTTCCTGTCCCACGGTCAGCCGCTCTACATGCTGCTGTACGCCGGCCTGATCATCTTCTTTGCCTTTTTCTATACGGCTGTGGTGTTCAACCCGGTCGAGACGGCGGAAAACCTGAAGAAGTATGGCGGATTCATACCCGGCTACAGACCGGGCAAGCACACCGCGGAGTATCTGGATTATGTGCTGACGCGGTTGACCATGGTCGGATCGCTGTATCTGGCGGCTGTCTGCTTGATTCCTGAAATGCTCATTTCCTGGAAAAATCTGCCCTTCTATTTCGGCGGCACCAGCCTGCTGATCGTGGTCTCCGTGACCATGGATACGGTCGCGCAAATCCATTCCCACCTGATCGCCCACCAGTACGAAGGCCTGATCAAGAAAGCCAAGCTCAAAGGCCGGCGCGGATGAGGCTGATACTCCTGGGACCGCCGGGGGCCGGCAAGGGCACCCAGGCGAAGCGGCTGGAGAATCTGCGCGGTCTGCGGCAACTGGCAACCGGCGATATGTTGCGGGAGGCAGTCAAGTCCGGCAGCGAGCTGGGCCGGGAAGCCGACCGCATCATGAAAGCCGGCCAGCTTGTGCCGGACAGTATCGTGATCCAGATGATCGGCGAGCGCGTGGACGGGCCGGACTGCAGCAAGGGCTTCATCCTCGACGGCTTTCCGCGCACCGTCGGCCAGGCGGAGGCATTGGACGCCATGCTGGCAGAGCGCGGCACCGCCCTGGATGCGGTCATCGAACTGGCAGTCGAGGATGCCGCCCTGGTCGGGCGCATTTCCGGCCGGTTCACCTGCGGCAATTGCGGCACCCTCTATCACGATGAAACCAAGCGCCCGAAAAAGCCTGGCGTCTGCGATGTCTGCGGCGCGACAGAGTTCAAGCGGCGCGCCGACGACAAGGCCGAGACCGTTTCGGCTCGCCTTAAAGAATACTATGAGAAAACGGCACCTATCCTGCCGTATTATAAAGGAAAAAGTATTCTTCGCCGGGTCGATGGCATGGCCCCGGTGGAAGAGGTTGCGCGGCAGATCGATGGCGTTCTGGAGCGGGTCTAAATGGTTGACACACTAGTGACTCTACCTATAATCCGCCGCCTCGGTCCGGCAGCGAGACCGGGCCGATTATTCATGCCTTCATTGAAAGATTAGAGGAGCTTACGGCGTGGCTCGTATAGCTGGCGTCAATATTCCCACGCAGAAGCGCGTCCTGATCGCGCTGACCTATATCCATGGGATCGGCCGGGCCAAGGCCGGGGAAATCTGCACCAAGGTTGGCATCCCGGCCGAACGCCGCGTGCATCAGCTGACCGACGATGAAGTCGTGCGCATCCGCGAGATGATCGACCGCGATTACCGTGTCGAGGGTGATTTGCGCCGCGTCGTCGCCATGAACATCAAGCGCCTGATGGACCTCGGCTGCTATCGCGGCCTGCGGCATCGCAAGGGCTTGCCGGTTCGTGGCCAGCGGACCCGCACCAACGCCCGCACGCGCAAGGGTCCCGTGAAGACCATTGCCGGCAAGAAAAAGACAGTCTGACCGGATTAGCAGGACAGGATCATGGGAAAACCAGCAACGGCGCGTCCTCGGCGTCGAGAGCGTAAGAACATTACGGCCGGCGTCGCGCATGTGAACGCGAGCTTCAACAACACGGTCGTGACCATCACCGATGCCCAGGGCAATACGATTGCCTGGTCTTCGTCCGGCAGCCAGGGCTTCAAGGGATCGCGGAAATCGACCCCCTATGCGGCCCAGGTGGCGGCGGACAATGCGGCACGCAAGGCCATGGAACATGGCGTGAAGACGCTGGAAGTGGAAGTAAAGGGACCGGGTTCCGGCCGTGAGTCGGCGCTCCGCGCGCTACAGGCGGCGGGCTTTACCATCACCTCCATTCGCGATGTGACGCCGATACCGCACAATGGATGCCGCCCGCCGAAACGCCGGCGCGTCTGAGTTTTCGGCCCGCCGCGCCTAAGTGCGGCCGGCCTTTGAATGCCCGGAGCGCAGCGATCGACGCAGCGTGCCGGAGAGCAAGTGACCAAACCGGGACCGGGTCTGCCGGTCCCCGAAGGTGATGAGGTCGAAGTCGTGATTCAGAAAAATTGGACCGAATTGATCAAGCCGAACAAGCTGAATGTCGAGGGCGGCGCCGATCCGAAGCGGTTCGCCACGATCGTCGCCGAACCGCTGGAGCGCGGCTTTGGTTTGACGCTCGGCAATGCGATCCGGCGCGTGCTGATGTCGTCGCTGCAGGGTGCGGCGATCACGTCGGTGCATATCGACGGCGTGCTGCATGAGTTTTCTTCGATCTCCGGCGTGCGCGAGGATGTCACCGACATCATCTTGAACGTGAAGGCGATCGCGCTGCGCATGGGCGGCGAGGGACCGAAGCGGATGCGGCTGCGCGCCGAGGGGCCGGGCGAAGTGACCGCCGGTCGTATCGAGACGGGCCACGATATCGAGATTCTCAATCCCGATCTCGTGCTCTGCACCCTCGACAAGGGCGCGAAGCTCAACATGGAATTCACCGTGACCAACGGCAAAGGCTATGTGCCGGCTTCGCAGAACCGTCCGGACGATGCGCCGATCGGCCTGATCCCTGTGGACTCGCTGTACAGCCCGGTGCGCCGCGTCTCCTACAAGGTGGAGAACAGCCGCGTCGGCCAGGTGACCGACTATGACAAGCTGTCCATGCAGGTCGAGACCAACGGCGCGGTGACGCCGGAAGACTCCGTGGCACTTGCCGCCCGCATCCTGCAGGACCAGTTGCAGCTCTTCATTAATTTCGAAGAGCCGAAACAGGTATCCGCCGAGGACAAGGGCGCCGATCTGCCATTCAACAAGAACCTGCTGCGCAAGGTCGACGAGCTCGAACTGTCGGTCCGCTCGGCGAACTGCCTCAAGAACGACAACATCGTCTATATCGGCGATCTCGTGCAGAAGACCGAGGCGGAGATGCTGCGGACGCCGAATTTCGGCCGCAAGTCGCTCAACGAGATCAAGGAAGTTCTGGCCCAGATGGGGCTCCATCTCGGTATGGAGATTCCCGGCTGGCCGCCGGAAAATATCGAGGATCTGGCGAAGCGGCTCGACGAGCCGTACTGATCGCCAGAGTCTTGAGATCCATCCGGGCATTCGGCCCGGCCCCGGCGTACCCCGGCCCCTTGCGGCCGCGGCGGCGGGTTTTGCAATCGGCTTCGTGCGCGAGGCCCGGAGAGAGAGGAGACGGTTACCATGCGTCACGGTTTACGCGGACGTAAGCTGAACAGGACGAGAGCCCATCGCCGCGCCCTGTTCGCCAATCTGGCGTCGTCGTTGATCACCTACGAGCAGATCAAGACCACGCTGCCGAAAGCCAAAGACCTGCGCCCGATCGTCGAGAAACTCATCACTCTGGGCAAGCGCGGCGACCTTCATGCGCGGCGGCAGGCCCATGCGGTACTGCGCAATGACGATGTCGTGAAAAAGCTGTTCGACGCATTGGCCAAGCGCTATGCGAGCCGCCAAGGCGGCTATACCCGCGTCCTGAAAGCCGGCTTCCGCTATGGCGACATGGCGCCCATGGGCGTGATCGAGTTGATCGACCGCGATCCCGCCGCCAAGCCGAAGGCGCCGAAGCAGGAAGAAGCCGAGGGTGAAGGCGCCGCGGCCTAAAGCGTACGGCCAACGAATTGAAGGGAAGGGGGCGGCCCGTCAGTCGCCCCCTTTCTTGTTTCGGGGCAGGCTTGGTTGGCGCTAGGATTACCGGGAAATCACCGGCCGGAGGATGACGGAGCCATTCATGATTGCCGCCCCGCGCATCTCTTGGTTGCGTCTTGCGATGGTTCTGCTCGCGGCCTTGGCCGCGGGAACGGCCGCTACCCGGGGTTTTGCCGAGGAAATCGCTGTCCCCAACTCCGCAGAACAGATCCGCCTTTCATTTGCGCCTCTGGTCAAGAAAGTCGCGCCGGCGGTGGTCAATATCTATACCCGTCGGGTGGTGCAGACGCGGGCCGCGTCGCCGATGTTCGAGGATCCATTTTTCCGCCAGTTCTTCGGCGATAAATCCGGTCTGGGGGCACCGCAGGAACGGGTGCAGAATTCCCTGGGCTCCGGAGTCATCGTCACCGCCGACGGGCTGGTCGTCACCAACGAGCATGTGGTGAACGGGGCCGAGGATATCACCGTCGTGCTCGGCGACCGGCGCGAGTTTGAGGCCACCATCGTCACCCATGACGAACGCACGGACCTTTCCGTGCTGCGCATCAATCCCAAAGGCGAGCAGCTGCCCACGCTTTCTCTCGCGGACTCGGACAGCATCGAAGTCGGCGATCTCGTGCTGGCGATCGGCAATCCCTTCGGCGTCGGCCAGACGGTGACCAGCGGCATCGTCTCCGCCGTGGCCCGCACGCAGGTGGGCATTACCGATCTCGGGTTCTTCATCCAGACCGACGCCGCGATCAATCCTGGTAATTCCGGCGGCGCGCTGGTCGACATGAACGGCAATCTCGTCGGCATCAACACGGCGATCTTTTCCCGCAGCGGCGGATCGGTCGGTATCGGCTTTGCCATTCCCGCCAACATGGTGGCGACGGTCGTGGCGGCCGCAGGGCAAGGCGGCCGGCCCGTGCGCCCTTGGCTCGGCGTTACCGGCCAAGCGCTGAGCCGCGAACTGGCGGAGGGCTTCGGCCTGGATCGCGCCGGCGGCGTAGTTCTCAACCAGGTTCATCCGAAGAGTCCGGCGGCCGCTGCCGGCCTGGAGTTGGGCGATGTCATTCTCGCCTTCAACGATAAGGAAGTGCTGGATCCGGCGGGCCTGCGCTTCCGCGTCGCCACGGCGAAAATCGGCAGCGAGGTGAATCTGAAAGTCCTGCGGGACGGGCATCCGGAGGAGGTCGCTATCAAGCTCGTATCCGCGCCGGAAGATCCTCCGCGCGACGAAACCTTGCTCAATGGCGATCAGCCCCTGGCCGGCGCCACGGTCGTCAATCTCTCGCCCGCCGTCGCCGAGGAATTGGGAATCGACGATGCCTGGAACGGGGTCATGGTGCTGTCCATCGCGCGCGGCAGCCCGGCGCGGCGCATCGGGCTCAAGCCGGGCGATGTGTTGCTGGAAGTGGCCGGCCGCGATATCAAGACCGTCTCCGACATCAGCGCGGCGATCGAAAAGCCGGCAGGCACCTGGCGGCTCAGCATTCGCCGCGGCGGCCAGGTGCACACCATCGTGTTGTCCTGAGAGCCGGGCACCGGAATATGCGACGGGACACCAGCGCATCCGCCGGCCTGTTCGAATCCCTGGCGCCTCGGCCGCTGGCCGACCGCCTGCGGCCGCGAACCGTGGCCGAGGTGGTGGGGCAGGATCATCTGTTGTCCAAAGATGGTCCCATTGGCCGGATGATTGCCTCCGGCCGCCTGACCTCGATGATCCTCTGGGGCCCGCCGGGATGCGGCAAGACGACCCTGGCGCGACTTCTCGCCGAACACACCAAGCTGCATTTCGAACCCTTGTCGGCGGTGTTTTCCGGCGTCGCTGATCTGCGCAAGGTGTTCGAAGCCTCGCGCGGCCGCCGCGCGGCGGGGCAGGGCACGCTGCTGTTTATCGACGAAGTCCACCGCTTCAACCGCGCGCAACAGGATGGTTTCTTGCCCTATGTGGAGGACGGCACGGTCATTCTTGTGGGCGCCACCACGGAGAATCCGTCCTTCGAATTGAATGCCGCGCTGCTGTCGCGCACGCAGGTATTTGTTCTGAACCGGCTGGACGATGCCGCGCTCGAAAGCCTACTGGCGCGGGCGGAGCAGTCCGAAGCGCGAAAGCTGCCGCTGGCGCCGGAAGCGCGGCAGGCCCTGCGCGCCATGGCCGATGGCGACGGCCGCTATCTCCTGAACATGGCCGAGGAGCTGTTCGCGCTTCCCGCCGCGGCGCCGCCGCTGGATACGAAGGCGCTGATGACCGCCGTGCAGCGCCGCATGCCGCTCTACGACAAGGCGCAGGAGGGCCACTACAATCTCATCAGCGCCCTGCACAAATCCCTGCGCGGCTCCGATACCGATGCGGCCCTCTACTGGTTTGCCCGCATGCTCGCGGGCGGCGAGGATCCCCGCTACATCGCGCGGCGCCTGGCGCGCTTTGCCGTGGAGGATGTGGGGCTGGCCGATCCCCAGGCCTTGCCCCAAGCCATCGCCGCCTGGGAAGCCTATGAGCGGCTGGGCTCGCCTGAGGGCGAATTGGCGCTGGTGCAATGCATCGTCTATCTGGGCACGGCGCCGAAATCCAACGCGCTCTATCGCGCCTATGGCGCCGCCAGTGCCGCTGCCAGGGAGACGGGATCGCTGACACCGCCGATGCATATCCTGAACGCGCCGACCCGGCTGATGAAGGATCTCGGCTACGGCAAGGGCTACGAATACGACCATGACACGGCCGAAGGATTTTCCGGCCAGAACTACTTCCCCCCGGGCATGGCGCGGCGCAATCTCTACGAGCCTGTCGATCGCGGCTTCGAGCGTGAAATACGAAAGCGCCTGGAATATTGGGACCGGCTCCGCCGTGAGCGGGGCGATGAAGGCGACGGTAAGCCTTGAGCGGTGTTCAGACGCTGACCGTGGCGGCCGACGAAGCAGATCTGCGGCTCGATCGCTGGTTCAAGCGGCACTTCCCCGCTTTGACCCATGGCCGCCTGGAGAAGCTGTTGCGGACCGGACAAATTCGCGTCGACGGCAAGCGCGCCGCGTCCAACCTTCGCCTGGAACCTGGCGCCGCCGTCCGCGTGCCGCCGCTTCCCCAGTCGCCGGCGCCGCCCGCTGCGGAGCCGCGTCCCGTCAGCAGCAAGGACGTGCGCGCCCTGCAGGGAGCCGTGCTCTACAAGGATGAGGACATGCTGGCGATCGACAAGCCGCCCGGGCTGGCGGTCCAGGGCGGATCGAAGCTGGATCGCCATCTGGACGCCATGCTCGACGTGCTGCGGTTCGATGGAACAGAACGTCCGCGGCTGGTTCACCGACTGGACCGCGATACCAGCGGAGTCCTGCTGCTGGCGCGCCATGCGCGCGCGGCAGCGGCGCTGGCGGAAGCGTTCCGCGCCAAGACCTGCCGCAAGACCTATTGGGCGATCGTGGTCGGCGTTCCGAAGATCCGGCAAGGCAAAATCGATCTGCCGCTGGCCAAGCTGCCGGGCCGGGCGGGAGAGCGGGTCGTGCCGGACGAGGAAGGCAAGTCCGCGGTGACGACTTATCGGGTTCTCGATCATGCCGGCAAAAAGGCCGCATGGCTGGAGCTTTCACCGTTGACCGGGCGTACCCATCAGCTTCGCGCCCATTGCGCGGCCATGGGAACGCCGATCCTGGGCGACGGCAAATATGGCGGCGCCTTGGCGCATCTCAATCTTGGCGGCTCCGGCAAACATCTGCATCTGCTGGCGCGGGCCATTGAGATCCGCGCGCCCGGCGGCCGGACGGTGACGATCAAAGCGCCGGTGCCGGCCCATATGGCAACGGCGTTCGCAGCCCTGGGCTTCGATTCTGGCGCAGATTGACGCTCTGCGCTGTTAACCATTTCCGGGAACCGATCCGGCCGCCCGCCATTGAGAATTTTCCTGTCCGCTCCGACGCTTGGCGGTCCATTGTCCGCCGTCCGATCCCGCGTTTTTACGGACGATTCACTTATCCTGTTCATAGTCGGGCGTCGGGTTGTGGCCGTGTACCGCCATCAACTCATCGCGCCCCACTAAGCGGCGCCGGCAGCTTTTGGAGCTTGGATATCGATGCGGGTACTCGCATTTGCGTCTCAAAAGGCCGGTGCCGGGAAAACCACGCTCGCGGGCCACGTGGCCGTGCAGGCGCAGAGAAGCGGTGGCGGAACCGTCGCCGTCATCGACGTGGATCCCGAAGCGCATCTGGCCGATTGGTGCGCCAAGCGGGCCGATCAGCCGCTGAAGCACGTACAGGCGGCACAGGCGGACTTGCCGCGGGTAATCGCGAGCCTGTCCGCCGAAGGCTTCGAACTTGCGGTAGTCGACACGCCGCCGGCCTTCTGCCAATCGATCGAAGCCGTGCTTCAGGCCGCTGACCTCGTGGCGATTCCGACGCGGCCCTATGCCCACGATCTTGATGCCGCCAACGCCACGGCCGAGCTGGCACGGCAGGCGGGAAAGCCCTTCGTGTTTATCGTCAATGGCGCTCAGGCCGATACCGAGTTGGCGCCCGATGTCGTGATGACCCTGGCCCAATATGGGCCGGTTGCCACCACGGCGATCCCGCGCAGCCTCGCCTTCGTCGATGCGATGATCGAGGGCCGCACGGTGATGGAAGCCGGCACCGAACAGGCGGCCGCGGCGACTCTGGAAGCGCTGTGGAAATATCTGTCGAAGCGTCTGCCCAAGAAAACCCGGAACTCGATGGGTGCTGCCTCGAAACAGGCAAATGCGCCGTCGCCATCCTTGTTTTCTTCCAAGGCGCCATCGCGCAAGAGCGAATCCTTGCCGCTTGCGAACGAGGCGCCGAAGGATGAGGTTTCCGCCGAACAGATGCCGGAAGTCGAGCCGCCTGTTGCGGTTGCGCCGCCGGCATCTGCGCCCTTGAAGCGTGAGCGGCAGCCTCGCCCCGGACGTCATAGCGAGGCTCCAGATGTGGCCGCGACGAGCTTTCCGGCGCCGAAGACGGGGGCAGTCATGCCGAAGCGGAGACTTGGCCGCATTGTGCTCGCCGCAAGCCTTGGCTTGGTGGGGCTGGTCGCCGTTGGCGCGGTTGTGGCCGTGAACAGCCTGGACGCCGAGACCTACGCGGGTCTGATAACCTCGGCTGTAGAAGATGCGACGGGACGCAAGCTGGAGATCGCCGGCGACATCGATGTCGCGATCGGATTTACGCCGCGGATCGTCATCGAGGATATTTCTCTCTCCAACGCGTCCTGGTCCAAGCAGCCTCTGATGGCGTCGGCCGGCCGTCTCGAAGTGGAGATCCGGCTGTTGCCGCTGCTGTTCGGCGATGTGAAAATCAAGCGCATCGTTCTATCCGGCGCGGAGATCAACCTGGAACGGGCCGCGAACGGCAAGGACAACTGGTCGTTCGATGATGGCGCCAAATCAACTGCTGTGCCGGCCGTCGACGATGCGGGCGAAAGCGCCCTGCCGGAGATACATCAGGTTCGCATCGAGGATTCCAAACTCGTCTATCAGGACCAGGCGACGAAGGAACGCCGCGAAGTCGCGATTGACCGACTGAAGCTGACGGCCGACGGATTGGATCAGACCTTGGAATTCGATCTGGCCGCGGCCATCGATGGTCACCCGCTGGAGGCGTCGGGCGAAATCGACAGTCTGCAAGCCCTGGCGGATGGTGGCGACCTATCGTTGGACATTGTCGCACAATCCGGCGAGAGCCGCTTGGCCGTGCAGGGCAGCATCGAGGCGCCCTACCTTGAGTCAAACGTCGATCTTACGGTTGAAGCAAGCGGCCCGGCGCTGGCGGATTTCGGCCGGCCATTCGACATAGCGCTTTCCGATCACGGGCCCTTCAAGATTTCCGGCGCCGTCACCGGCGGGGCCAAGCAATACAGTGTCGACGAACTGGATGCATCGGTGGCGAAGAGCAACCTGAGCGGAACCGCGAGCCTGGATATGCGGGGTGAGCGGCCGGGGTTCACGGGCGCGCTGCAAAGCGATCATCTGGATTTGGCCGATATTTTCGCGGAAGAGCCGGAATCGGTTCCGGCAGAGCCGGACGATGGGCGCATTTTCTCGGATGAGACGCTCCCCTTTGACGCCATCCGAGACGTTGATGGCGATCTGACTTTCGACGCGAAGTCGTTCGTCAGCAACTCCGTCGAGCTGAGCGATGTGACCGGCCATCTCGTGCTTGCCAACGGCGTCGCCACCCTGTCACCGTTCCGGGCCGGCATCAGCGGCGGCCAATTGGATCTTAGCTCGATCGTGAACGCTGCCGGCAAGACACCCTCGGTCAGCTTGAAGTCCAACGCCAACGGCGTTCGCGGCGACGATCTGCTGGGCTTGCTCGGGCTCGATGGCGTGCTCGGCGGCGGCAATGCAGATCTGGCGCTCGATCTGGTCGGGCAGGGCGACTCGCCGCGGGATCTCATGGGCGGTCTCGGCGGCACCGCGCAACTGCATATGTCCGGCGGCTACATCAATAATGAGTTCGCCCGGCTCCTGCTCGCCGACATGACGCAGATGATCGCAACGGCAGGGCAGGGCGGCGCCAGCGTCAGCTGCCTGGTGACGTCGTTCGATGCCAAGAAGGGTATCGCCACCAGCCGGACGACGGTGATCGATGCGCCCGGCGCGGCGATCGTCGGCAGTGGCAGGATCAATCTGAAGAAGGAAACGATCGCCATGCGTTTCGAGCCGGTCGCCAAGCAGATCGGCCTCTCCCAGTTCGCGATCCCCGTGGATGTGGTGGGACCGCTGGCTTCGCCGAATGTGACCGCGGACCCGGTAACCGGCGCGACCAAAGTGGTGGGAACGACGGCGGCTCTGGCGACCGATAATGTGCTGGGAATTCTCGGCGGCGCCACGGGTATCGATACCGGACAGGTTTCCCGGGAGGTTCCGTCTTGCGGCGCACCGCCGGCGCCGCCCGTTTCCGCTGCAATAATGCCGGTCGAAGCAGCACCGGAGGAAACCGCGACGGCGCTGGAGCCGGCACCGGCCGCGGCGCCGCAGACAGCGACGACTTCCACATCGACGAAAAAGAAAAAGGCTACCGCGTCGAGCAGCAGTAACAGCACGCTCGATCAGGCAGGCGAGTTCATCGGTGATGTCGGTAGCGGCATCAACGGCCTCTTCGAAGGCAGCAGCAGCTCGGATGCGGCGCAAAAGACCAACAAGAGCAAATAAGCGAGCCCGGTAAAGCGGCCATTCTGGACAAGGCGGCACGCCCGTGGGATGAGGAAGTCAGCCGGCACATTCCGGAGGGATCGCGGAAATTGCAGCTGGATCTGATTTCTTGAAGCGGATCTACAGGATCGTCACCGTTGAAGCGGTCGAAGGCGGTTTTCAGGTCGCCCTCGACGGAAAGCCGCTGCGCACGCCGGCACGCGCGCCGCTGGTGCTGCCGCAGCGAGCGCTTATCGATGGAGTCGCCGCGGAGTGGGACGCACAAGCCGGCACCATCGTTCCCCACGGCATGCCTCTGATGCAGTTCGTCTCAACCGCGATTGATCGCGTCAGGCCGCAGCGGCAACGCGTTGCTGCCGAGGTCGCGCAATATGCGGCGACCGATCTCATCTGCTATCGTGCCCATAGCCCGGTGGAGCTGGTGGCACGGCAGCTTAGAGTTTGGCAACCATTGGTAGATTGGGCAGGGATGCGGTTCGGTGCGCCGCTGGCCGTGTTCACCGGCGTCATGCCGGGTCCACAGCCGCTGGGAGCGCTTCAGGCATTGCAGGTCGCGATCGAGGGCTTGGGAGATCTGGAACTGACGGCCCTGCAAGCCGTCACCGGGGCATGCGGCTCGCTGGTTATCGCGCTGGCCTTGATGGAAGGCCGGGTCGATGCGGATCAGGCCTGGGCAGCCTCGCAGCTCGATGAAACCTATCAGATCGAAAAATGGGGCGAAGACGCCGAAGCGGCCAGTCGCCGCCGGACCCTGCTGCAGGATATTCGCAATGCCGCGCGCTTTCTCGAACTGTCGCGCAGCTAGGCAGGCTCCGTGGCGACCGGATTGATCCGTTCCAGGACCGCATCGGCGATTCTATCGCTGATGGGTGAAGGCTCGGGAATCGCGATATCCACGCCGGCCGCGCGCAGTTCGGCCGCATGGGTGTCGTCATAGGCGCGGGCGACAACGAGCATCTCCGGCAGGATGTAATGCACCAGTGCCGCTAGTTGCAGGGCCGATTTCGGATTGTCGATGGCGATCACCAGAGCCTGTGCCTCGGCCAGCCCGACGGATTCGAGAATCTCGATCCGGTCGGCGGCGCCGAAATAGACCGGGTGGCCTGCACGCCGTTCCCGCGCGACGCGATAGGGATCGTTGTCTATGGCGATCCAGGGAATCCCCCGGGACTTGAGCCGGGCCGCAACTGTCCGCCCGACACGGCCGTAGCCCGCCAGGATCACATGCTGCGAATAGGCCGGCGCCGACGTCGCCAGGTCCGCCTTCTCGAGCTCCGAGCGCTTGCCGATCTTCGGCACGAGTTTGTCGGCAAGCCAGGCGAGGGCCGGGGTCAACATCATCGAGATCGTGACCGAGATTATCAGGCTCTGCTGCAGTCCGCCGGTCAGCAGGTTGAATTTCAGGGCTTCGCCGAACAGAACCAGGGCGAACTCGCCGCCTTGCGCCAACACCAGCGCCATACGGAGTGCTGGTCCCGTCGAGAGCAGCAATGACCGCGCCATCGGGAACAGGATCAGCGCTTTCACGATGATCAGGCAGGGCACGAGCAATGCGATGGACAGCCAGTGGGCGGCGAGCTGATCGGTTTGCAGCAGCATGCCGATCGTCATGAAGAACAGGCCGAGCAGCAGCCCGCGGAACGGCTCTATCTCGGCCGCGACCTGGTGCCGGAAAGCGCTGTCGGCGAGCAGGATACCTGCAAGCAGCGCGCCCAGGGCCATCGACAATCCGGCCCAGTGCGTGGCCAGCGCGGCGGCGATGACGATCAGGAGAGTGAGGGCCGCGAAGATCTCCCGCACGCGCGTCGCGGCAATGATGACCATCAACGGGCGCAGCAACAGCCGGCCGACGCCGAGGATGACGACGGTGGCGATCAGGGCCTTCGCTAGGCTGAGTCCGAGGGCGGAGGTGATGTCCTCGGCATCGCCCCGCAGGCTGGGCAGCACTACCAGCAGCGGGCCGACGGCCAGATCCTGCAGCATCAGGATGCCGAAAATTCCGCGGCCGAACCGGCTGCTGAGTTCCCGGCGCTCCACCAGCAGCGGCAGGACGATGGCTGTTGAGGAGAGAGACAAGGAAAGTCCGACGACGATGGCAATCCGTATGTCGAGATCCAGCAGCAGCATGGCGACGGCCGCGATCACCACGCCGGTGATCGCGATCTGAGCGATGCCCAGGACATAGATCGCCTGCGGCATGACCCGGAGCCGGTTGATCGGCAGCTCGAGGCCGACGGTGAACAGCAGGAAGGCCACGCCAAGTTCGGCCAGCCCGCGCGCCGTCTCTATGTCAGAAAGAACATTGAGGCCGGCGGGGCCGACAATCAGGCCGGTGGCGAGATAGCCGAAGATCGGCCCAAGGCGGAGCCGATGGGCGAGAGCGACGCCAATGATGGCGGCGAGCAGGATAACGATGACGTCGGTCAGGTAGTAAGTTGACGGCGCCAGGCTGCGATTTCCCCGTTGTAATGTGGCTTAATCCCCGGCCGCGGGCGGCATGCCACCCCGGGCCGAGGCTGGTATATCAGGCCCGCCGATGCTATGCATCTATCGGTCAGGCAGTGTCATAAAATTGTAATATTCGGGGGCGGCATGCAAGAGATACTTCGCCAGTTGGAGGAAAAGCGCGGCCGCGCCCGCCTCGGCGGTGGCGAGAACCGCGTCGAGGCCCAGCATGCCAAGGGCAAGCTCACCGCCCGCGAGCGAATCGAATTGCTGCTCGATGCCGACAGCTTTGAAGAATGGGATATGTTCGTCGAGCATCGCAGCAGCGACTTCGGCATCGACAAGCAGAAGGTTCCCGGCGACGGCGTGGTGACCGGCCATGGCACGGTGAACGGGCGGCTCGTCTTCATCTTCAGCCAGGATTTCACGGTGTTCGGCGGTTCGCTGAGCGAGGCCCATGCGGAGAAGATCTGCAAGGTGATGGATCAGGCGATCCGCGTCGGCGCGCCGGTCATCGGCATCAACGATTCCGGCGGTGCGCGCATCCAGGAGGGCGTGGCGTCGCTGGCCGGCTATGCCGACGTGTTCCTGCGCAATGTGCTGGCGTCCGGCGTGGTGCCGCAGATCTCGCTGATCATGGGGCCTTGCGCCGGCGGCGCGGTCTACTCGCCGGCGATGACCGACTTCATCTTCATGGTCCGCGACTCCTCCTACATGTTCGTCACCGGGCCGGACGTGGTGAAGACGGTCACACACGAGAACGTCACGCATGAACAGCTGGGCGGCGCCGGCACGCATACCTCGAAGTCGGGCGTCGCCGATCTGGCATTCGAGAACGACGTCGAGGCAATGCTGGAGTTGCGCCGCTTCATCGATTTTCTGCCGCTTTCCAGCCGCGAGAAGCCGCCGGTGCGGCCTTGCAACGATCCCGCAGATCGCGACGACCTGTCGCTGAATACGTTGATCCCGGCCCATCCGAACAAGCCCTACGACATGCGCGAGCTGATCCTGAAGGTCGTCGACGAGGGCGATTTCTTCGAGACCCAGGCCGATTACGCCAAGAACATCATCGTCGGCTTCGGCCGCATGGAAGGTTCCACCGTCGGCTTCGTCGCCAATCAGCCGATGATACTGGCCGGCTGTCTCGATATCAGCTCCTCGATCAAGGCGGCGCGGTTCGTGCGCTTCTGCGATTGCTTCAACATCCCGATCGTCACGTTCGTCGATGTGCCGGGATTCCTGCCGGGCACCGCGCAGGAATATGGCGGCATCATCAAGCATGGCGCGAAGCTGCTGTTCGCCTTCGCCGAGGCGACGGTGCCGAAGGTCACGGTGATCACCCGCAAGGCTTATGGCGGGGCCTACGACGTGATGAGTTCCAAGCATCTGCGCGGCGACGTCAACTACGCCTGGCCGACAGCGGAGATCGCCGTCATGGGGCCGAAGGGCGCGGTGGAGATCATCTTCCGCAACGATGTCGGCGATCCCGCCAAGATCGCCCAGCGCACGGAGGAATACCGGCAGAAATTCGCCAATCCCTTCGTGGCGGGCTCTCGCGGCTTCATCGACGACGTGATCATGCCCCACGGTACGCGCAAACGCATCTGCCGCGCGCTCGCCATGCTGCGCACGAAGCAGGTGGAGAATCCGCCGAAAAAACACGACAACATTCCGCTGTAGTTGAGCATGTTCTCGAAAATCCTCATCGCCAATCGCGGCGAGATCGCCTGCCGGGTCATGAAGACCTGCCGCGCCATGGGCATCAAGACGGTGGCGGTCTACTCCGACGCCGATGCCGATGCGCTGCATGTGCGCGAGGCCGATGAGGCGGTTCATATCGGTGCGCCGCCGGCGGCGCAGAGCTATCTGCTGGTCGACCGCATCGTCGAGGCCTGCCGCAAGACCGGCGCCGAGGCGGTGCATCCCGGTTATGGGTTTCTCTCGGAAAAAGAGGAGTTCGCTGCCGCGCTGAAGAAGGCGGGGATCGTCTTCATCGGCCCGCCGGTGAAGGTGGTCGCGGCGATGGGCGACAAGATCGAGTCGAAGAAGCTGGCCAAGAAGGCGAAGGTCAACACGGTCCCCGGCTATCTCGGCGTCATCAAGGATGACAAGGAGGCGGTGAAGATCGCCCACGAGGTCGGCTATCCCGTGATGATCAAGGCATCGGCCGGCGGCGGCGGCAAGGGCATGCGCGTCGCGCGCAGCGATCAAGAGGTGCGCGAAGGATTCCGCGCCGCGAAGAGCGAGGCTAAATCCAGTTTCGCCGACGACCGCGTCTTCATCGAGAAGTATATCGAGCATCCCCGGCACATCGAGATCCAGGTTCTGGCTGACAGCCACGGCAATACGATCCATCTGGGCGAGCGCGAGTGTTCGATCCAGCGCCGCCATCAGAAGGTGATCGAGGAGGCGCCGTCGCCATTCCTCGATCCGAAAACCCGGGCGGCGATGGGCGCGCAGGCCGTCGCGCTGGCGGAAGCGGTCGGCTACGCCTCCGCCGGCACGGTGGAATTCATCGTCGATGCCAGGAAGCATTTCTACTTCCTGGAGATGAACACGCGGCTGCAGGTGGAGCATCCGGTGACGGAAATGGTCACCGGTCTGGATCTCGTCGAGCAGATGATCCGCATCGCCGCCGGCGAGAAGCTGAAGATCAAGCAGAAAGACGTGGAGCTGAAAGGCTGGGCGATCGAGGCCCGAGTCTATGCCGAGGAGCCGGAGCGCGGCTTTTTGCCGTCCATCGGGCGGCTGGTGAAATATCGCGAGCCGGCGGCGGGCGGCGCGGTGCGGGTCGATAGCGGCGTCTTCGAGGGCGCCGAGATCGGCATGTTCTACGATCCAATGATCGCGAAGGTGGTGGGCTATGGCGCCGACCGGCAGGAGGCAACGGCGGCGCTGCGCGATGCGTTGGATTCGTTCTACATCCGCGGCGTCGGCCATAACATCAACTTCCTCACGGCGGTGTTGAAGAAGCCGCGTTTTGCGACCGGCAAGCTGTCCACCAACTTCATCGCCGAGGAATTCCCCGACGGCTTTGGCGGCGCGAAAGCGGAGACCGCCGACATCAATCTCATCAATGCCGTCGCCGCCGTCGTGCATCATCAATACGATCAGCGCGACGGCGCGATCAGCGGCCGCATCCGGCCGGCGCCGGAGCGGGCAGGCGGCCAATGGGTCGTCGCCAACAACGGCGACCGCCACACCGTCACGGTGGCGGAGACCGCCGGCGGCTATGCGGTCATCGCCGGCGAGGCCAGCGTCGAGTTCGCCACCAGCTGGCGGCTCGGCGATCCGCTGTTCCTGGCCGCCGCGAATGGCCGTCAGGTCACGGTGCAGGTGGAGCGCGTAGGCACGCATTATCGTCTGTCCCATGGCGGCGTGCAGGCGAAGCTGCGGGTGCTGCCGCCGCGCGCCGCCGAGCTGCTGGCGCAGATGCCGGTGAAACGGCCGCCGGATATGTCGCGGTTCCTGCTGTCGCCGATGCCGGGTCTGCTGGTGTCGCTGGCGGTGGAGACCGGGCAGGAGGTCAAGGCGGGGCAGGAGATGGCCATCGTCGAAGCGATGAAGATGGAAAACCTGCTGCGTGCCGAGCGCGACGGCCGCGTCGCCAAGCTGCATGCCAAGCCCGGCGACAGCCTGGCGGTCGATCAGCCGATCGTCGAGTTTGCGTGAGGCAGTCATGGCGGCCGCCGGCGACAAATCGGTGATCGTCCGCATCCATGGCCGCGTGCAGGGCGTGTGGTTTCGCGCCTGGACGCAGGAGAACGCAATGCGGCGCGGCCTGCGCGGCTGGGTGCGAAACTGCGACGACGGCACGGTCGAGGCATTGTTCGCCGGGCCGGCGGCCACGGTCGACGAGATGATCCAGGCCTGCCATCGCGGTCCCAAGATGGCGCGGGTGGAACGCATCGATCAGACGCCGGCGGAGCCGATGGACGAGCCGGGCTTCCACCTGCGCCCGACAGCGTGAGCTGGCACCGTGGCATCGCCCTGTGCGCTGTCGATCGCCGAGCTGGGGGAACGCTTCCCGAACTTCCGCGTGGCTCTGGTCGTGGTCGACGGCATCGACATCCCGGAAGCGCCGCCAGCGGCGCTGGACGCCTGGATCGCCGAAACCGTGGCCCAGGCCGCCGCGGCGCTGGGGCCGGAGCTGGGCAACCTGCCGGAGCTGAAGTGCTGGCGCGAAGCTTACAAGGCGTTCGGCGAGAAGAAGACCAGCTACCGCAGCTCCGTCGAGCGGCGGCTGAAGGGCATCCAGCGGGGCAATGGCCTGCCGCGGGTCAATGCCTTCGTCGATGCGTATAACGCCGTCTCCGTCCGCTACCGCATGCCCGTGGGCGCCGACGATCTGGATCTGGTGACGCCGCCGCTGGCCTTCCGCTACAGCCGGAAGGATGACAGCTTCATCGCGCTGGGCGATCCCTTCGAAGCCGACAATCCGCCGAAGCCGTGCGAGGTGGTTTATGCCGCCGGCGAGAAGTGCCTCTGCCGCCGCTGGAATTGGTATCAGGACGCGCGATCGGCGATCCGCCCGGCGACGCGGCGGGCCGTGCTGACGATCCAGTCCAACTGCGCTGAGACCGCCGGGCAGCTCGAGTCGGCGGCAGCGCTGCTCTGCCGGCAGGTCGGCGGGGCTTGCGGCGGGCGCAGCGCGTGGGCCATTGCCGACGCGTCGACGCCGGAGGTGACGGTGGCGGCGGGGTCGTAGACGCCGCCAATTCGCGCTATTTGCGCATATTTTCCGTGCAAGGAAAATCAATGCAGCGCAACGCGCTAACCCGCAAAAACAGCGATTCCAGAAAAAGTGATTTTTGCGGATCGATGCTATGCAAAGGAAGTCATCGACCCTGCTGTAGCCCGCGGGGCGAGGGCGGGACGTCACAGCAAAGCATAGCCCAACGCCCATCGTGCACAGCATTCCGTATTCCGATACACAATGTCCAACATCAAGGCCGGTCGGAGCCGGCGGTACTCTTAGTATGAGCATATTCCTATGATAAAGTCAAGGAATTTTATCCACCATTACTAACCGGCAAACTTACTTGCCATCCCCGAGCCAGATCACGCAACAGCAATGTGGTCCCGGTTGGGAGCTTGAACTACAGCCGCGTCAACGCCATCAACACCGAACTGACACTTCCGAAGTTACCCGCTAAACGGACATATCGTAGAGACGACAGAAACGACGCGATTGACCCAAAGCGGTCCTTCGGATCGATCCGAAAAGGCAAGCACCTACCCGGTTCCGAAGGCGATCCACCGCCCACCGCCGGGCGCGATATGGTAGTCTTTCCGCTGGTGGAGCGAGGTAGCCTTAGATGAGGCGGCATCACTCTCACACGCTCCGGAGCTGTTAATGCGTTAAGGAGGAGAAATGCCAAAGATCAACAATATCGTTCTTGTCCACGGAGGCTTCGTGGACGGCGCCGGCTGGAGGGGTGTCTATGACATCCTGAAGAAGGACGGCTTTAACGTCAGCATCGTGCAGAATCCGACAATCTCGCTGGCGGGAGATGTGAGCGCTACCATGTTGATAATCGCTTCCCAACCGGGGCCCGTGATCCTGGTCGGGCACTCCTACGGCGGGGTTGTCATCACAGAGGCGGGGACTGACCCGAAGGTTGCCGGATTGGTGTACATAACCGCCTTCGCCCCGGACAAGGGCGAGTCAGTCAATACCCTGATCGCCAATCCGCCGCCCGGCGCGCCTGTGCCGCCGATTTTGCCACCCAAGGACGGCTACCTATTTCTTGACAAGGTCAAATTCCCGGACTCCTTCGCCGGCGACGTCGATCCGAAGACCGCCGTTTTCATGGCCGACTCCCAGGTACCGTGGGGCGTCGACGCCCTTGGCGGCACGGTCACAGAGCCGGCTTGGAAATCTAAGCCTAGCTGGTATCTCCAAGTCCGCGATGACAAGATGATTCCTTATCCCGCACAGCAATTCATGGCGAAACGGGCCGGTGCCACCGTTGTTGAGGTGCCTGGCAGCCACGCTATCTATGTCTCCAACCCCAATGCCGTCGCCGCCCTGATCGAACAGGCCGCCAGCGGTGTGAAATAGCCTTGCCCGGAGCCGCGCACCGATGCGGCTTCGCAGCCGTGAGTGCACCGCGTCTCACAAGCAAGGCGCGGTGACAGCTCAGTCTCCGTCCAGTTCGGCGGCTGCGACGGCAAGATTTCCAACTGCCTGCGTGTTGTGGCGGGATGGAATTACCATGGTGCGGCTCTATCGTCCTTGCGCTGAGATTTTGAACGGACAATGGAAATTTCCGGAGGCGCAGCCGGCCGAGACAACCGGCGCCGTATGTTCCTGGCCGAGTGGTCGCACCGACGCGGCAATATGGCAGCGACCTGCAATGCTATTTGTACTTTTCCGCCTCGGCATATGCCTGCACGATGCCGGGGGATTCGTCGCAGCGCACCTTCGGCAGCCCATCGGGTATGGAAAGCCAGGGAACGTGACTTTCGACACCCAGATGCCATTCGGGCGGGAACTCAAAACCTTTGTCGAGGCTGCCGGCAAAGATGAAGATCCAGTCGGTCCAGCGGCGCGCCACGGGCTTATAGGTAAGACTGGACCCGCAGCGCCGACAGAAGCCGCGCTCGGCGATTGTCGAGGAACGATAATAGGTCGGCTCGCCCTTGGTGAAGCGCACACCGTCCTTGGGGAAGGTCGCGCCCACGATGACAGGGGCGCCGGAAAAGCGTTGGCACATCTTGCAATGGCAGTAACCGCTGTCGATGGCTGGTTTGACAATTTCATAGCGGACGTCACCGCACAGGCAGCCGCCGCTTGCTCGTATAGCGGCGCTGTCGACAGCATCCAGGAAAGGCCTGCTCCTAACCTGGCGGGATTTGCTCATCACCCGCGCAAAATCACCATAGACATGGACCGGCTTAGGGATGTTCTTGACCTGCTGGATGCCGAGATCGATGAAGCGATGGTCGACCTTACCCTCGATCTGCTCGAACACCGTTCCGGAGACACAGATGCCGCCAGGCTCGGCCATCTCCTGCAGGCGCGCCGCCACATTGACGCCGTTGCCGTAGATGTCGTCGGCCTCGATGATGACGTCGCCGAGCTCGACCCCAACGCGCAGCATGATGCGCGAGCCCATTGCCGAAGACATCTTGTCCTGAACGGCGGTGGCGCATTGGACAGCTTCCACCACGGAGGGAAACTCCACCAGCGCACCGTCACCCATGAGCTTGACGATGCGACCGCCATGGCGGGCGACCTCTGGATCAAAGACCTCTTTGCGATGGGCCTTCACGGCCTCGAGCGTGCCCGCCTCGTCCTCCGACATGAGCCGGGAGTAGCCGACGATATCGGCGGCCAATATCGCAGCAAGTCGGCGTACCACCCCTTTTCTCCTCAAAGGGCAGATTAGTCGCCAACGGCCGGAGAATCTATATTCTTTCTGAGCCGATCATATGATCGGTTCTGGCACAATTCCGCCTTCAGAACTTCTGTAAACAATAGCTCCTTAAGGCAGTTTTCCGGCCCTCGCGCTGTGAATGCTTGACGGCCGATTGGTGCTATCAGCTGCTGCGCTGTCGACGCCGTGAACGTCAGCCTGTTCTCGATGAACACTGTGACGTGATGTGTTCGGGCGTGTGGACCGTTCGTTGATCTGATTGCCGACACGGTGATACGGTGGAGCCGTCCGCGGGGGGACGAACGCGCTACCACATAGCTTCATCCGACGGTTCGGCGGGGTTCATGTCACGAGCCGCCATTTGACCTGGAAGGAGGGCCCATGAGCGAAGCAATCCGGAAGGCGGCGGATACTGTCCTGAAATACACGACCGAGCGCCTAGGCGGCACGCCGGGCGTGGTGGCGATGGTGACCGACCGTACAAACAATCTTTACGAAGGCGCTGCCGGCAAGCGCGACCTGGGCAAGACCCAGCCGATGACCACCGACTCGGTGTTCGCGATTTTCTCGACCACCAAGGCGCTGGCGGGTACCTGCGCCATGCAACTGATCGAGGAAGGCAAGATCGGACTTGGTGACGCCGCGAAGAAATACGTGCCGGAGATCGCAGAGCTTCAGGTGCTCGCGGGCTTCGATGACGCGGGACAGCCGAAGACGCGCCCGCCCAAGCGCGACATAACGATCAACGACCTGCTGCTGCACACTTCTGGTCTGTGCTACGAGTTCTTCAGCGCTGACGACCTGAAATACCGCACCGCCAAGAGCATCCCGACCGTCGTCAGCTGCACCTTCCCATCTATCCGCACCGTTCTGTTGCACGACCCCGGCGAGCGCTGGACCTATGGCGTCAACATCGACTGGCTCGGGCGCATCGTCGAGCAGCAGCGCGGAAAGCGCCTGGGCGAGGTGATGAAGGAACGGATCTTCGAGCCGCTGGGGATGAAGGATATCGCCTTTGCCATGACCGACTCGATGAAGGCGCGTCGGGTGACAATTCATGACCGCGCCGCCGACGGCAAGTTGACGCCGCTACCCGACCTAATGTTGCCGCAGCCGCCGGAGATGGATTGTGGTGGGCATGGCCTCTACGCCACGGTCGGCGAGTACATGAAGTTCATCCGCATGATACTGAACGACGGCGCTGGTCCGAATGGCCGCGTCCTTAAGGCTGAAACTGTGACGCAGATGGCAAATGACAGTCTTGGCAAACTCAGCAGTACCGGCTGGGTCACCTCCATCCCGTCATTGTCCAACGAGGGCGAATTTTTCCCCGGGGTGGCCAAGGGTTGGGCTTACACCTTCATGGTCAACCGCGAGGACACCCCCTCAGGCCGGCCGGCGGGATCGCTGATGTGGGCGGGCCTGGCGAACCTGTTCTTCTGGATCGACCGCAAGAACGGCATTGGAGGCTACTGGGCGTCGCAGATCCTACCGTTCCAGGACATCGCATCTTATCCGGGATTCGTCGATTTCGAGACGGCGGTGTACCGGAACTTCAGGCGATAAAGATCTGCCGACGTCGGCTTACGGCACGACCCGGATTCAGCCTGACATCCACCCGGGGTCCGCAAAGTGCCGCAAAGCGGATGTGAACCAAGCCGACTTAATCTCGATTTATGAGTGCACGCCCTAGTCGACCGGTGCCGGAAAAAGGGGACTTCAATCATACATTGAGCAAGACTCGCCCCTTTCAGTCGGGACACCGCCAAAGGTAACCGCAGCCACTAGCGCGCGGCGGCTGAAGGCTCTCGTTTCTTTGCGCTCGACCGCGAACAGGTTCGCGATAACGCGCGGCGCTGTCCGGCAAGTCCTCAGCGCCTTGGGATCACCTGTGACACAGTTGTGTCATGGGCCGCCAGCCCACCCTCCTACCCGATTGCCGCCGGACCGCTAAATGGCTAATCTGGCCACCGGAACCAGAGTCTATGGGGAGTGTTCCGTCTCAGGGGTAGACCCCCATATCAACAGGATCGAGGAGGTCTAAGATGAATATGCGGATTTTGACATTGGCGATTGCCGGCGGTGCTTTGCTCCTTGCCGCCCCGCTCGCTTCTGTCGCGGTTGCGGCGAACATGGTTGACGGCAACAAGTGCCAGCTGCTCAAGCAGGACCTGAAATGGGATCTGATGCTGATCGGCGAGGCCTCACCCAAATACGCCACCGGCAACGCGGCGCTCGAAGAGGCAGAGGCGGCCCATGAGAAGGGCCAGCAGGCGGAATGCGTCGCCGCGTCGATCAAGGGCATCGAGTCGCTGGACCTTCCGGTGAATGAGTACCCGGCATAAGCGCCCGTTGACAGCCCGCCGTTCCTGACGGCGCGGCTTTGGGATTAGGGACATTCCGCCCCTTCATTTGAGGGGCGGAATGTCCCTTTTCTTTTTGCCTTTCGCCCTATTGCGCCGCCGACAGCGCTTGTTCTCGGCCGGTCGCTCCAAACACCTCCGCGAACGCGCTTTTGAGCGCCATGTCCAGTTCGACCATGGTGGCCAGGATGCCGAGGTCGTGCAGGGAGGTGACGCCGAAGCGCGAGTCCAGGCCCGGGGCGATGCCGCAGGGGACGATGCCCTGGAAATGGGAGAGGTCGGGGTCGAGATTGACGGCGATGCCGTGGAAGGCGATCCAGCGGCGCACGCGTACGCCGATGGCGGCGATCTTGTCCTCGCGCCCGCCGTCCCGCTGGACCCAGATACCGATCCGGCCAGGCAGCCGCTCGCCCCGGACGTTGAATCGCGCCAGCGCGCGGATGATCCATTCTTCGAGGTCGTGAACATAGCGCCGGAGGTCCGAGCCGCGCGGCCGCAGGTCGAGCATGGCGTAGGCCACCCGCTGGCCGGGGCCGTGATAGGTGTACTGTCCGCCCCGGCCGGTGCGGTATACCGGAAAGCGGCCGGGCTGCAGCAGGTCGGTTTCCCGGGCGCTGGTGCCCGCCGTATAGAGGGGCGGGTGCTCCAGCAGCCAGACCCGATCGCCGGCCTTGCCCGCCTGCATGGCCGCCACATGGGCCTCCATGGCCGCCACCGCCTCCGGGTAGCCCACGGGCGCCTCGCTGATCAGCCATTCCACCATTGGGATCAATCCTTTGCGACGCCCCTGGAGCCTGCCGGGCGCGGCTTGCTTAGGGCCGGTTGTTTTGGTATTCCCGACGGCGCCTGAAGGCAAGCTTGACGCTTTCCGGTCCGGATGCGGTCGTGGCGGAATTGGTAGACGCGCTGCCTTGAGGTGGCAGTGGCAGAAATGCCTTGGAAGTTCGAGTCTTCTCGACCGCACCATCCCCCTTTCCTCGCTGATCGGCCATACGAGCCCGCTGCTTTTGGTCCAGAGCAGCAGAGATTCAAACCGCCCCCCCTTGAGGGGGCGGTCGGATGCAACGCGAGATGATCCGGGTGGGGGGTCTGGCTCGGTATCGACAACACCAAACGGCTTTGCCTCCGTTTTCGCCGATTGCGTCCGGCTTTGAGACACCCCCCTCCTGACTCATCTCGCTGGCGCTCGATGAGCCATCCTCCCCCTCAAGGG